>Ga0187783_10003318_pt1 | contig 11861 bp, 7 predicted proteins | sample 1015_SJ02_MP02_2_FD_132471 | JGI IMG/M metagenome (GOLD analysis project Ga0187783, IMG submission 132471) | Tropical peat soil microbial communities from peatlands in Department of Meta, Colombia - 1015_SJ02_MP02_20_MG | ecosystem: Environmental > Terrestrial > Soil > Wetlands > Peat | place... | reverse complement strand
GGCTGGCGGATCAGCCAGCTCCGCCCGGCCGAGGCCCTGGCCAAGGTGGCCTGAGGAAGCCGGATCCATGTACACGCTGAGCAACGTAGCCAAGAACTACCAGCAGGGCCGCCGCACCATCCACGCGCTGAGCGGCCTGAACCTGGTCATCGGCGAGGGCGAGTGGCTGGCCGTCCAGGGCCGGACCGGGCACGGCAAGAGCACGCTGCTGCACATCCTCGGCGGCCTGGACCGGCCCACCACCGGGACCGTCACGTTCTTCGGCCACGACCTTTCCCGGCTGCGCGAGGCGCAGGTCACCAGGCTGCGGGCCGAATCGATCGGGTTCGTCTTCCAGACCTTCAACCTGGTGCCAACCCTCTCAGCGGCCGAGAACGTCGAATCCGCCCTCATCCCGCTACGGACCAGGCCCGCCCGACGGCACCGCCAGGTCACCACCGCCCTGGACGCGGTCGGACTCGGCGACCGGGCGCGGCACCTGCCCGGCGAGCTCTCCGGCGGGCAGCAGCAACGCGTCGCCATCGCCCGCGCCCTGGTCAAACAGCCCAAGGTGCTGCTGGCTGACGAGCCCACCGGCAACCTCGATGAAGACACCCGCGATGAGATCACCGCGCTGCTGGAGAGGCTGTGGCGCGACCTCGGCCTGACCCTCATCCTCGTCACCCACGACAGCGCCGTGGCCCGCCGCGCCCAGCGCATCGCCATCATGAACAAGGGCCGCCTGTCCATCCGGCAAGACACCCGGCGAGCCGCGAACTGACTCTGAGCGTGAGCCACACTCAGCAGACGACGATCACAAGCAAGCACCGAAAGCCCCGCATTAAACGTCGCACACCCGGGGACACTCACTCAGTGAACTTTCTAAGCAGGGCGTCCAGCCGGCTCTGCATCTTCACCCACGGCTGCGTGCGCGTACGCCGCACCAGGTCTCTGACCTGCCGATAGTAGTCGGTCAGCGGGAATCCGAGCACGGCATCGTCCGGCCCAGGCGGGAACGCGGCGTCGCCGATCGCGTCGACGGTGGCCTCCGCCGCCTCCAGTGAGGCCGAACGGAAGGCGGCGGCCAGGTCGTCGGCATCGGGCGTCCATGTGCCGCCCCACTGGGCCAGCATGACCTCGAGGCGCCGCCCGGCCTCGGCCACCCGGACCGCCAGCGGCGTCCCCTGGTCTCGCAGCAGCGCCTCCGCCAGCACCTTCGCCGCGTGCGAGCGGAACTCACGGTAGGCCGCCTGCGTGCATTTATCGGCGGCATCCGTCACGCTCTCGGCGATCTGCTCGGCCAGACCGTAGAAGACCGACCGCCCGAAGTGCTCAAGCGCCTCATCTGGTTTTCCCCGGGACCGCAGGTGATCGGCCCGAGCACGCTCGATGCACGCCAGGAGGTCGCAATCCCCTTGGGCGTCCGCCTCGACGGCAGCCTGATCCCACAACGGCACAGGATCACCGCCGCGCCGCGAAACGATCACGCCGAATTCGTAGCGCGTCCATGAGGCCTCCCAGTCATCTCCGCCGGCCAGGAAATGCGCCAGCGCGTGGCGTTCGCACAATGCCGCGGCGCCGAGCGCCCGTCCACTCGCGTCCGCTAGCGACTGGTACCTGTGCGCTTCTCCAAGGAATCCGCAGATGAGCCCCAGCAGGTGGTGGCGCCTTTCTTCATCGGTCACCGTGGGGTCACCCGCGGCCGTGAGGGGCACGGGCGCGGTGTCGTTCACGCCGGGCAGCGGCGTGGCGTCGGCGAAGAGGCTGTCGAGCTCGTCGATGCGCAGCCGACGGCAAAGGTCGCGCAGGACATCCACTACCTGGGCGCCGCGATCGGCGATGTCCCGCAGGCCCGCCGGGACGCCATAAGCGCCCGCGACCTCGGCCAGGATCTGGGTCCTTGCGACATCGTATTGGCGTGGCCAGGTGCGGCGGAACCTGGTGAGCAGCGCGACTACGTCCGTCATGTCCGGGCTGATCGCGCGCACCAGCGGTCGCTCACCGTAGGCAAGCAGGCTGGCGCACAGATCGGACGGAACGTACAGGTCCCACCACCAGAACTCGTCAAGGAAGAGCGTTGCGAACCTGATGCCGGCCTTTTCCGGATCGATGTGACCGAGGTGGTAGAACCATTCCTGAGCATCGTCCCACCAGGCCTCGTCCTCCAGCCGGAAATGGGACTCAAACGAGCCGCCTACCGAGTCCCCGACCCGGCTCCGGTAGAAAGCCTCGGCCCGGGCATGGCCCTCGGCCCGCAGTTCCGGGGTGAGCGGCAGATGCTCGCCGATGATCGCGCGCTTGGTGGAGTGCAAGGTGAGCAGCTCCGCTGGCCTGCCGTCGGCTGCGGAGCTTGCCTGGCCCGGCCTGAGCCTGGGATAACGCTCAAGCAGCCCGCGGCCGACGAGCTCGGCCACCAGCCCGTCCGCCCGGTCCCTTGGGTCTTCGTCTGCGGCGTCTTCGTCTCGGGCATCGGTCGTGGCCAGGCGGACGGCCTCCTCCAGGCCGAGGGACAGGTCCAGAGCCACCGCCATCTCATCGGGGAACAGCGTGGGCTTGGGATGAAGCACGGTCATCAGCGCCAGCAGGTCCCTGGCCTCCTGCGACAGGTGGTCGACCTGGTCGCGGATCAGCGCCTCGTACCGCCGTTCCGGAGTCTGCTCGTGGGCGATCGCGTTGAGCAGCTCGCGGACCAGGAACGCCGCCCGGCGCGGGTTGCCCCCGGCGTGCTGGTCGATATAGGTCGCCACGTCACGCAGGCTGATCGGGCGCAGCCCCAGGGCCTGGGCCAGCGTCGCGGCGTTCGAGGGCCACTGCGGGACGCCGGGGGCGTCGCGGCGCATCTGTTCCAGCGCGTCGCTCACGTCGTCGTAGTCCCTGACCGTGACGACCGCCTCGGCCGGCCAGCGCAGCTCGCGGGCCAGGCGGTTGCGCACCGAGTGGTTGTTGGTCTCGGCCAGCACGACCGCGCGCAGCGGATCCCAGGTGAACAGGCCGGGCAGCGCTCCGAGCGCACGCGCGTCCACGATCTCGGCCGCGTCACCGGTCTCAAGGAACAATGTGATGAGCACGGGCACGGCGCCCAGCACGGGCAACAGCGCGTCCAGGTCCGCGCGTTCCCCGGCCGACTGGCCGGCCAGGCTGTGCAGGATCGAGGTGATCTCCATCCGTGCCTGCTCGACCGCGCCGTATCCCTCGGCCATCCGCACGGTCACCGGCCCGGCCAGGTGAGCGTAGGAACGCCGGAGCAGGAAGTCCTCAAGCAGCATCTCGATGACCTTGGTCTTGCCCGTCCCCGGCTCGCCGAAGACGAGGGCCGCACCGCCGTTACGCAGACCCAGGTTGACCAGCCGCCTGCGGGCCTGGCTGAACGCCGCGCCGTGGTCGACGAGGACTCGCTTGAAGCTGTCCTCATCCACCCATCTCCGCAGCGCCTCGGCCAGCCTCTCCCGGAACTGCTCGACCGTGGTTACGTCCATCACGCAGACCCGGTCCTCGGCTACTCGTTTGCGGAAAGCCTCCTGCCGATCAGCCTGACCCTGGTTTTGCCGGCCGTCCTGCTCGAGCCCGGCCGCGACCTCCCGGTTCAGCACGAACATGAGACGGGAGAGCCCATGCTCGACCGCGGTCTGGAATTCCAGCTCGGTATAGGAGGTCAGGTCGTCGGGCGGGTGGCTGCCGTACCGGATGCCGATGATCCCGACCAGGATGTCGCAGCCGCGGACGGCATTGGCGCAGACCTCCCGCGCTTGCCCGTCCCGCGCGCCGAAGTCCTCCATCATGACCGGCTCGAAGCATTCAAGCCCCGCGTACCTGAAATTGGCGATGACCTCGCGCGCGGCATTACGGAAGCCGTCCAGATGCAGGCTCGCCGAGCTGACAAACACCCGCCACCGCGGAGCCGAGATGTCCTCAAAACGGCTTTCCATTGACGCCCACCCAGGGTAAGCCGGACCGAAATTCAACCAGCTGGGGAACGGCATACCCGGCCATCCCCGCTTAGTCTAGCGAGCGTCTAACCCGACTCTTATCAAGTGATTGCGTACCGCCTGGTCTCATCGACGCGCACTAGGATGACGCCGGCGAGCATGAACGCGCCGCCGGTGAACTCCGTGGGGGAAGGCATCTGGCCAAGCAGCAGCCATGCGTAAAGCACCGCGAAGAAAACCTCGGCCATGGCTATGAACGAGGCCAGCTTGGCTCCGAGCCGCCGGGCGGCGGCGATGCCGGTGACGTACGCGATCACCGTTGCGGCAAGCGACAGTTCCAGCACCGGCACGATCCAGCTGACTCGGTGGTGAAGGAGTTCGACGTCACCGGCGGGGGCAGTAACGTGCACCAAGCCGGTCCCTGCCGCGACGGCCAGGAAGGCTGCGGCCGTACACAACCCGCCCCACGCCATGACGAGCGGCGGCAGGACCTGTTCACCGGCGGCAGCCGAGAGCAGGAAATAGGTGGCGAGGCTGACGGCCTCCATCAAGCCCCACCCGATCCCGATCGGATTGAGCCGTGCTGGCCCGGCCATACCCACCAGGAGCGCGAGCCCGGCGATCGCCGCCGCCGCCCCGGCCGCCGTAAGCCGCCCGGGTCGCTGACCGCGGACCGCCCACAGCCACCCCACCACCAGCACCACGCCGAGGTACTCCAGCAGCACCGCGATGCCGATGGGTATCGACTCAAGAGCGTTGAAGTAGAACAGCTGACCGCCGGCCAGGGCGACCAGGCCGAAGATCATGACCCGGCCCGCCTCCCGGCGCAGCAGTGACCAGCGGCCACGCAGCTGCACCACGGCCGGGACGGCCAGCAGGAGCGCTGCCGGGGCGAGCCGGGCTATCGCCGCGGCGGCCGGACTCCATCCGGATCTGATCAGCGCTGAGGCGAATATTCCTGACGTCCCGAACGTCCCGGCCGATAGCGCGGCCAGAATGAGGCCAGCCGCCGCCAGGCCGTTTCGCTCGCCGGAATCGGTCACGAACCGGCGGCTACGGGAGCATGTCGGCGGTCAGGAAGGCTTCGGTGGTCGGGAGGCCCTGGTCGGAGGCGCGCCGGTCGGCCATGGCCAGCAGGCGGCGGATGCGGCCGGCGATGGCGTCCTTGGTCAGCGGCGGGTCGGCAAGCTGGCCCAGTTCCTCCAGGCTGGCCTGGCGGTGGGCCATCCGCAGCTTGCCCGCCATGGTCAGGTGCTGCGGGGCGTCGGGGCCGAGGATCTCCAGGGCGCGCTCCACGCGCGCTCCCGCGGCCACCGCGGCCCGTGCGCTGCGGCGCAGGTTGGCGTCGTCGAAGTTGGCCAGCCGGTTCGCCGTGGCCCTGACCTCGCGGCGCATCCGCCGTTCCTCCCAGGCCAGCACGGCCTGGTGTGCCCCGAGCCGGGTCAGCATGGCGGCAATCGCCTCGCCGTCCCTGATCACCACGCGGTCCACCCCGCGCACGTCACGCGCCTTGGCGTGTATCTTCATCCGCCGGGCCGCGCCGACCAGGGCGAGGGCCGCCTCCGAGCCTGGGCAGGTGATCTCGAGCGCCATCGACCGGCCGGGCTCGGTCAGCGACCCGTGGGCCAGGAACGCGCCGCGCCAGGCCGCCTCGCAGTCACAGGTGGTCCCGGAGACCACCTGCCTGGGCAGCCCGCGCACCGGGCGGCCGTAGCTGTCGATCAGCCCGGCCTGGCGGGCCAGCGTCTCCCCGGCCTGGCCCTTGTCCACCCGCACCAGGTACCGGTTGCCTTTGCGCAGGCCGCTCGGTGCGAGTACGAGGAACTCGGCCGGGTGCCCGAACACCTCGGTGATGGCGGCGCGCAGCCGCCGGGCCGCCGCGCCGGTGTCAAGCTCTGCCTCGATCACCACCCGGCCCTCGGACAGGTGCAGTCCGCCGGCGAATCGTAGCAGCGTGGAGACCTCGGCCTTGCGGCAGCACGGCTTGATCACCGTGACCCGGCTGAGCTCGTCCTTCACCACGCTGGTCATCGCCATTCGGCGTCACTCCCCCATCAGAACTTGCCCATCAATCCCGAGCTTCCGGCCGCTAACCGCGGAAGATCTGCGCGTAGGCACCGGCCAGGAGCTTGCTGTCATGACGGGGCGTGCCGTCGGCGGCAGCCACGTCGGCCATCATCAGGCGGGCTCCCAGCATGCTCGCTGCCTTCTCCAGGTCGGCCAGGTTGCCGGTCCCCGTCGCCTTCGTGTCCGCGAGGACTACGTCAACAGTAAGGCCAGGCGCGTGTTCGGCGAGCACTTCCAGGTGCTTGTGGGGCGAGAAGCCGTCGGTCTCCCCCGGCTGCGGCGCGAGGTTCAGGACCACCAGCCGCCGGGCGGCGGTGACGTGCAGCGCGGCCGCGAGATCGGGGACCAGAAGGTGGGGCAGCACGCTGGTGAACCACGAGCCGGGGCCGAACACCACCCAGTTGGCATCGAGCACGGCCCGCACCGCCTCGGGCACCGCGGGCGGATCGGGCGGCAGTATCGTGATCGACCGCACCTGGCCCGGCGTGGTGGCGCACTCGGCCTGACCCCGGACCGTGGTGACCTCGTCCGGCCGGGCCGGGTCCGCCCCCACCACCTCGGCCACGATGTCAAGCGGCACCGCGGCCATCGGCAGCACCCTGCCGCCGGTGCCAAGCAGCCTGCCCACCCAGTCCAGGCCGGCGACCGTGTCGCCGAGCAGGTCCCACAGCGCCACGATGAGCAGGTTGCCGACGGCATGACCGGCCAGGTCGCCGCCGGAAGGCCCGCCGCCCTGGCCGAACCTGTGCTGCACCACCCTGCTCCAGGTGTTGCCCCATTCGTCGTCCCGGCACAGCGCCGCCAGCGCCATCCGCAGGTCGCCGGGGGGCAGGACGCCGTAGTCGCGGCGCAGCCTGCCGCTTGACCCGCCGTCGTCGGCCACCGTCACGATCGCGGTCAGGTCATCGGTCACCCGGCGCAGCGCCCCCAGGGATGCCGCCAGTCCGTGCCCGCCGCCCAGCGCCACCGTCCGCACGCCGGTCAAGGTCACTCCCGCCCGAGGTCCCGGTGCACGACCTGGACATCGATGCCCTTCGCGGCATCGGTGTCCGCCAGCCGCGCCGCAAGCTCGTCGGCGATCGCCACACTGCGATGCTTGCCGCCGGTGCAGCCGACGGCGAAGGTCACGAACCGCTTCCCCTCGCGTTCGTAGCCGGGCAGGACCACCCCCAGCAACTCGGCATAGTCCCGCAGGAACTCCTCGGCGCCGGACTGGGACAGGACGTAGTCCCGCACCGGCGCGTCCTGGCCGGTCATCGGCGCGAGTTCGGGAATCCAGTGCGGGTTGGGCAGGAAACGGCAGTCGGCCACCATGTCGGCGTCCACCGGCAGGCCGTACTTGTAGCCGAACGAGATCAGGGACAGGCGCACCCCGGCCGCGGTCCCGCCGCCGAAGAAGTTCCTGATCCTGGCGCGTAGCTGGTGAACGTTGAGCGTGGAGGTGTCGAGCACAAGATCGGCATCGCCGCGCACCTCCCGGAGCAGCTCGCGCTCGGCCGCGATCCCGTCGGTCACCCGGCCACTGCCCTGCAGCGGGTGCGGCCGCCGCTCGCTGTCGAACCTGCGCACCAGCGTGTCCTCGGTCGCCTCGAGGAACACGATGCGCGCGGCCGCGCCGCGGGCGGCCAGCTCGCTGACCGCCGACTTCAGGTCCGTGCTGAACCCCCGGCTGCGGAAGTCGATCACCGCGGCCATCCGGGACACCGCTCCGTTGGTCCTGGCCGCCAGGTCGGTCATGGTGGGCAGCAGGCTCGGCGGCAGGTTGTCCACCACGTACCAGCCGAGGTCTTCCAGCGCCTTGGCCGCGGTGGACCGCCCGGCACCGGACAGCCCGGTGATGATGACGACGTCGGTCCGCTCGTCAGGCGTCCGCATGCCCGTCCTCCCCGTTGTCGGAACGCGAAGGCCCCAAAGCCCCCGGGGGGCCCAGCGCGGCGGCGATCGTGGCGGCGAGCCTCGGGCCGACGCCCGGCACCGCCGCGATCTCCTCAAGGCTCGCGGCGCGGAGTTTGCGCACCGAGCCGAAATGCTTGAGCAGCGCGGCCCGCCGGGCCGGGCCGAGGCCGGGCACGTCGTCGAGCGCGCTGGCGGTGGCCGCCTTGCCCCGCTTGGCCCGATGGTAGGTGATGGCGAACCGGTGCGCCTCGTCCCTGACCCGCTGCAGCAGGTACAGCCCCTCGCTGCTGCGCGGCAGTATGACCGGGTACTCCTCGCCCGCCAGCCACACCTCTTCCAACCGCTTGGCCAGGCCGCAGACCGCCACGTCGTCGATGCCGAGCTCGGCCAGGGCCCGCGCCGCCGCCGCGGCCTGCAGCGGCCCGCCGTCGACTACGACCAGGTTGGGCGGGTAGGCGAATTTCTTCTGGCCGGCCACCACGGGTTCCTCGGCTGCCTCGGGGTCGCCCAGGGTGTCGAGCTCGCCGGTCTTCTCGCGTTCGGCCAGGTAACGGCGGAAGCGGCGGTGGATCACCTCGTGGATGGCGGAGATGTCGTCGGTGCCGTCGAGGCCCTTGATCGCGAACCGGCGGTACTCGCTTTTACGGGCCAGGCCGTCCTCGAACACGACCATCGACGCGACCACGTGCGTGCCCTGCAGGTTCGACACGTCGTAGCATTCGATCCGCAGCGGCGCGTCATCGAGGCCGAGCGCGTCCTGGATCTCGTTCAGCGCCTTGCTGCGGGTGGTCAGGTCGCTGGCCCGGCGGGTCTTGTGCAGCGCGAGCGTCTCGCCCGCGTTGCGGGCGACGGTCTCGAGCAGGGCCTTCTTGTCGCCGCGCCGCGGCACCCGCAGGTTGACCGGGCCGCCGCGGCGTCCGGCCAGCCACTGCGTCATCGTCTCGGGATCCGGCGGCAGCTCGGGCACCAGGACCTCGCGGGGCATGCCGGCGTTGATCGCCTCGGCGTCGGCCGGGACGTCGCCGTAGACCTGGCCAAGGAAGTTCTCCACCAGGCCGGCCGTCGTCACCTCTTCGACCTTGTCGAGCACCCAGCCGCGCTGGCCGCGGACCCGGCCGCCGCGCACGTAGAACACCTGGACGGCCGCCTCGAGCTGGTCCTGGGCCAGCGCGATCACGTCGCAGTCGGTGCCGTCGCCGAGCACCACCGCCTGCTTCTCGATCGCGCGCTCAAGCGCGCGCAGGTCGTCGCGGAGCCTGGCGGCGCGCTCGAATTCCTCGAGCCTGGCCGCCTCCTTCATTTCGGCCTCGAGGCGGCCGGCGAACCGGCTGGTCTGCCCGGCCATGAAGTCGCAGAAGTCCTCGGCCAGCCGGCGGTGCTCCTCAGCGCTGATCCGCTTGACGCAGGGCGCGGAGCACTTGCCGATGTAGCCGAGCAGGCAGGGCCGGCCGATCTGCCCCGAGCGCTTGAACACCCCGGCCGAGCAGGTCCGCACCGGGAACACCCGCAGCAGCGTGTCCACCGTCTCGCGGATGGCCCAGGCATGGCTGTACGGGCCGAAGTACTTGGTGCCCTTTCGCTTGGCGCCGCGCATCACCATGACGCGGGGGTACTCCTCACCCATGGTGACGGCGAGGTACGGGTAGCTCTTGTCGTCCCGGTACCTGATGTTGAACCTGGGGTCGAACTCCTTGATCCAGGAGTACTCGAGCTGGAAGGCCTCGACCTCGGTGCCGACCACGGTCCAGTCCACGCCTGCGGCGGTGTCGAGCATGGCCTGGGTGCGCGGGTGCAAGCTGGCGAAGTCGGCGAAGTAGGAGTTCAGGCGCTGGCGCAGGGATTTGGCCTTGCCGACGTAGATCACCCGGCCGCGCTGGTCACGGAACCGGTAGACCCCCGGCGAGTCGGGAATCGCGCCCGGCGCCGGCCGGTAGCCGTGCGGATCTGCCACGAGGCAACTTTACGCTGCCGACGGTCTAACATTTTCCGCCTCAAGCCGGCCACGATGGCCTTCGTGGGTACGTTTTTCGCCGGAGCCGGGCGGCTGTCGGTCCGCTTCCGCTGGGCGATCGTGCTGGCCTGGGCGGCCGGCACGGCCGCGGCCATGGTACTGCTGCCGTCGCTGTCGAACGTGACGCAGAACGACAACACCTCGTTCCTGCCGGCCAGCGCACCGAGCGAGCAGGCCAGCCGGCTGGCCTCGCCGCTGCAGGCGGCGTCGCTGACCGCGGTCACCGTGGTGGCCGCCCGGACCGGCGGGCGCCTGACCGGAGCCGACCAGGCCGCCATCGCGCGGCTGTCCGGCGCGCTGTCGCGGGTGGCCCGGGTGACCGCGGTGCGGGACGCCGGGCAGTCCGCCGACGGCCGGGCCGAGCAGCTCACCGTGCTGGCCAGGCTGGCCCAGTCCGGCGGGCTGGCCACCTCCCAGCAGAGCGGCCTGCTGGCCGGGCTGCGGGACGTCATCAGGACCACTGCGCGGCCGGCCGGCCTGGCGGTGCACACCGCGGGCCCGGTGGCGACAAGGGTCGATGACAACGCCACCTCGAGCAAGACCGGCGGCCAGGTCGAGTGGTTCTCCATCATCTTCGTGATCGCCCTGCTGATGGCGGTGTTCCGGTCGGCACTTGCGCCGCTGATCGCCGTGCTGCCCGCCCTGATCGTGGTGCTGGTCGCCGAGCGGCTCACGGCCGAGGCCGCGGTGCACGGGCTTGGCGTGTCGCAGATCGCCTCGCTGCTGCTCATCGTGCTTGTGCTCGGCGCGGGCACCGACTACGCGCTGTTCTTGATGTTCCGGGTGCGGGAGGAGATGCGGGCGGGACTTGAGTACCGGAAGGCGATCGTGCTCGCGGTGGCCCGGGTCGGCGAGACCATCACGTTCTCCGCGGGGATCCTCATCGCCGCGCTGCTGTCGCTGGCCACGGCGTCCTTCAGCCTTTACTCGGGCCTGGCCGCCCCGCTGGCCATCGCGATCGGACTGATGCTCATCGCCGGCCTGACCCTGCTGCCCGCGCTGCTCGCCATCTTCGGCCCGGTCGCGTTCTGGCCTTCCTCGACCCGCCCGGGCGGCGGGTCCGTGCGCCGGGACGGCTGGTGGGGGCCGGCCTGCGCCCGGATCGTGCGGCGGCCGGTTGCCACCCTGGTCGCGGGGCTCATCGTCTTTGGCGCGCTGGCGGTGGCCTCGGCCGGCTACCTGGCCGCCGGGTTCGGCGGCGCGGCGACCGCACCGCCGGGCAGCGACTCCGCGCTTGGCAACGCGCTGCTGGCCGGGCACTTCCCGCAGTCGGCGGCCAACCCGACCCTGATCGTGCTCAGGCTCGGCCGGCCGGCCTGGGCCGAAGCGGGCCAGGTGGCCGCGGCCGAGCGGCAACTGGCCGCCGACCCGCAGTTCACGGGCGTGTCCGGCCCGCTCGACGCCAACGGCACGCCGCTGAGCGCGGCGCAATACGCCGCGCTGTACGCGGCCTACGGGCCCCCGCGCACGATGACCGCCGCGGCCGGCGCGCGGGTCCGGCCGGCGCAACTGGCGGCGTACCAGGGCTACCGGGCCAGCGGGTCATACGTGAGCGAGGACGGGTACACGATCGCGTTCGCGACCTCGCTGGCGGCCGGGAACCCCACCACGACGGCGGCGGAGGAGGCTGTGCCCGCGGTCCGCGCCGACGCCGCCCGCGCGGCACGGACGGCCGGGGCGTCGGCCTACGGCGTCACCGGCCAGGCGCCGTTCACCTATGACGTCGCGCAACTGTCCGACAGTGACCTGCACACCGTTATCCCGATCGCCATCGCGATCATCGCCGTGCTGCTCGCGGTGGTGATGCGCAGCCTGATCGCCCCGCTGTACCTGATCACCTCGGTCGTGCTTTCGTACTTCTCGGCTCTCGGGCTGACCGTCCTTGTGTTCGTCAAGGCGGCCGGCCAGCCGGGGCTGACGTTCATCCTGCCGTTCATGCTGTTCATGTTCCTGCTGGCGCTGGGCGAGGACTACAACATCCT
>Ga0187783_10003317_pt1 | contig 11861 bp, 12 predicted proteins | sample 1015_SJ02_MP02_2_FD_132471 | JGI IMG/M metagenome (GOLD analysis project Ga0187783, IMG submission 132471) | Tropical peat soil microbial communities from peatlands in Department of Meta, Colombia - 1015_SJ02_MP02_20_MG | ecosystem: Environmental > Terrestrial > Soil > Wetlands > Peat | place... | reverse complement strand
TTCACGCCTCCGGCGACCGCGAGTTCTGACGAGGCCCCGACCATGCAGGTGGCGACCGAAGTTGGGACGGTGTTGGGTACCGCGGGCTACATGTCGCCGGAACAGGTCAGGGGCAAGTCGGCAGACACGGGCTCGGACATTTTCTCCTTCGGTGCAATCCTCTACGAGATGCTGTCGGGTAAGCGCGCTTTTCACGGTGATTCGAGCGCCGACACCATGAGTGCGATTCTGAAAGAAGATCCTCCAGACCTGAACGAGACGAATCGGAATATCTCGCCGGCCCTTGAAAGAATCGTTCGCCATTGCCTCGAGAAGAATCCGGCGGAGAGATTTCAATCCGCAAGAGACGTGGCTTTCAATCTGGAAGCACTCAGCGACATTTCGACCTCCACGCAGGGTGGAATACGGTCCCTGGCTGAGCCAAAGGCGGCTTGGCGCTGGTTGCGGCCGGTCGTCGGCGGGCTGGTGCTGGCCGCCTTGTGGACTGCAGGCTACTGGTATGGGCGACACAGGCCGATTGCTTCGAATCCCGTCTTCCACGAAGTTACCTTCCGCAACGGCACGATTGGGGAAGCGCGCTTCGCTCCGGACGGCCAGACGATCGTCTACAGTGCAGCCTGGGACGGGCAGCCCCAGGAGGTTTTCTCGACGCGCTTCGACAGCTCGGACTCAAGATCGATGGGCCTGCCGCTGGCTCAGGTTCTTTCTGTTTCCTCGAAAGGAGAACTGGCGATCTCTGTCCGCCTAGCCGATTTCACCGCATTTACGACCTCCGGAACGCTGGCCCGAGTTCCGCTCGCCGGCGGGGCACCGCGCGACGTGGTCGACAAGGTGATGTGGGCCGACTGGACGCCTGACGGGCAGTCTCTCGCCGTCGTGCGCGATAGAGGCAACCAGGAAAATCGTCTGGAGTTTCCGCCGGGGAAGGAGCTTTACAGCCCTAACGGGTGGGTCAGCCATGTGCGCTTCTCTCCCAGTGGGGAGTTCCTCGCAATCGCCGATCATGTTCTGGGCGGCGATGATGGCCGGATTGTCATCATCGATACGCTCGGCAACCGCAAGGCCTATTCCTCCTTTTACTCGAGCGTTGAGGGTTTGGCCTGGGCTCCAAGCGGAAAGGAAGTATGGTTCTCGGCCGTTCCCGCAGGAGCGGCGCGCTCGATTTATGCGCTCGATTTCTCGGGGAAGGAACGGCTGATCTATCGTTCGCCGAACGGATTGACGCTTCACGACATCAGTCGCAGTGGCCTTGTTCTGTTGACTTCAGACAAATCCCGCATGAGCATCTCGGCTCTGTCGCCGGGTGAAAGCCATGAGCGCAGTCTCTCTTGGTTCGATTGGTCACTCGTGACGGATATGTCCGCGGACGGCAAAACGATTGTGTTCTCTGAAAGCGGAGAAGCAGTAGGCGCGAACTACAGTGTTTTCCTTCGCAAAACCGATGGTTCGCCCGCCGTTCGATTAGGGGACGGCTCCTTCGGAAGTCTTTCTCCTGACGGACAATGGGTTCTTACCGCTGTGGGCAGTCCCATCAAGATGGTGCTGCTACCGACCGGAGCGGGCGAGGCGAGGCAACTCCTAGATGAGAAATCTGGTGTCGTCGCGGCTGCCTGGCTGCCGGATGGCAAATCGATCGTGTATTCCGCCGGACAACCGGGGCACGGGTTGCAGACGTACTTGTTCGACATCGTGGGAGGTACGCCACATGCTGTGACTCCCCAAGGCACGGCCGGGACTGTCGTCACGCCCGACGGAAGGTTCCTGCTGGCTCTCGACACTCAACGTAGCCTGTGGCTTTATCCCATTGCCGGGGGCGAGCCACGGAAATTGGCCATCGTCCTCATGCCGAACGAATACGTCTTGAAGTTCCTGGATGCGAACAGCCTACTCCTCGGAATGCGGCGCGTTCCGCTCGATGTCACTCGAGTGGATATCACGACCGGCCGCCGCGAACTATGGAAGCAAATCGTTCCCGCGGATTCGGCCGGCGTACAAAGTATCGCCCTCATCAGCTTCAGCGCGGACGGCAAATCGTATGCCTATACGATCTCCCGGATCCTCTCTGACCTGTACGTGGTCGAGAAGTTAAGGTGAGCGATCGAGACTTGAAGCTCGGTCATTCCTACTGCCGCGGCAAATCCCGAGTCGAGCTTCGAAAGGTCTGGTCGCGCGGCGGTTAGGGACGAACGGTAGCGGGCTGGCCGGAATCGATCGGGAGCGCCCACGATACCACTTTTCGGTGGCATGATACTCGGAAGGTCTCACTGCGGCCGTGGCACGCGGGCAGCGTGCCCATCGTCCTTCAATTCAGGAGATCCATCATGCAGAATCGCATCACCGGAACTACCATGCCCGTTTTGGAGTTCCTCCTTGATCCCAATGAGTCGATCATCTCCGAGGCGGGAGAATTGTCGTGGATGAGTAGTTCGATCCAGATGACCACGCACACCCAGTTCGCGGGGGGTGGGGGCCTAGCCTGGTCACATCGTCCCAGTCGAAATCTCGCCGGAGCACGAATACATGATCCACCACCACGGCTTTCTCTGTGCCACCCCCCGCAGATACAGAACAGCGTCGGCTTTCAGCAATCCCCGGGCGCGGGGATCTTCGGCGGCGACGGTTTTTTGCTGCAAAGACTCAGCCGGCTGCAGACCATCTTTCTTGAGCTGCTCAACAATGTAGGCGGCGGCCCCTGCGCAAGCCATCGCTGCCAGTCTCGCGACCTTCCATATCGTCCGCCGCCAACACCTTGATGTGGTCCCACCAGCTCTTGCCATCGAAGTTCGGATTGTCGGGGGTTGCCCTTCGGAGAGCTGTGAGCGACCAACGCAACCAGCAGGCAACAAAGGACTAGCAAACGTTTGGGCATTCGAAAGGACCTCCTACAGAAATTTCCCTGGACAATCTGAGTCCAGCCGGTAGTCAAGCAGGCGTGCCCGTCGGCGACTCGACGAAATTAGCTCGCGTCGCAGGAATCGGCAATGTGCTACGCGCCGGTTGACCTCGGCTCAGCCATCTCCGAAGGGACGCGAACGGCAAGATCGACGCGAGACCCGCGCAATCGAGGGCTGGCCGATCTACCCAGCTGCACGTTGCGAGGCGTGCTCTGCGATAACCGGAACCCGGACGTGGATGGTGGTTCCACCCATCGGGGTGGATTGAATCAGGACCGTTCCGTTCAGCAATCGCACGCGCTCCTGCATGCTCGTGAGACCGAGACCGCGTCCTTGCAGAGCGGCGTTGAGGTCGAATCCCTTGCCTAAGTCGCGAACCAGAAGGTGAATCTCATTGCTGAGTCCGCGTAGTTGCACCTCGACATGTCGTACGCCACTATGTTTGGCAGCATTCTGCAGGGCCTCCTGTAGAACCCGGATGAGGCAAAGGGAAGTCTCTTGCGGTAAGGGAACGGGGAAATCGTCGCTCCGGAAGTCGATCTCCATCTTCTGGCGCTCGCTGAACTCGTTGCACACACTCTTCATGGCTGCCACTAACCCTACATATTCGAGCTTTGGAGCATGCAATGCATGAGACATGGCCTGCACATCGTTCGATAGATCCACGGTGTGGCGTCGTAGCTCACGCATTCGCCTTAAGAATTCCGCGGACAAACCGGAAGTGCCCTGTTGTATCTGATCGAATCCGATTGCCAGCAATGCCAGGCGTTGGCCGATATCGTCGTGAAGCTCCCGGGCGATTCGTGCGCGCTCTTGCTCTTGGGCTTCGATCAACCTCCGGCTCAGATTGGTCAGTGCAGCTTCTGCTTGTTTGCGCTCGGTCACGTCGATGCACGACCCTATATAACCAGCAAACGAGCTGTCCGGATTAAATCTCGGCACTCCAATATCGAGAATCCACCGGTATTCTCCGTCATGCCTGCGGAGTCGATACTCCATGCTGAATTCTTGACGACGATCGAACGACTGTGTGTAGATATCCAGGCATCTGGGTAGGTCGTCGGGATGGATCCCCTCGGCCCAGCCGTTTCCCCATTCCTGCTCGATAGATCGGCCGGTGTAGTCCAGCCAAGGCTTGTTGAAGTAGGTGCACAGCTTGTCCGTACCCGACATCCAAATCATGACCGGGGCAGTATCGGCAACCAACCGGAAGCGGCTTTCGCTTTCCTTGATCGCCTCTTCCGCGCGCTTGCGCTCGGTGATGTCGCGGGCCATGACGACCGCGTAATTGCGGTCCAGTTGGACCAGCTTCATGCTCAGCTCGACGGGAAAGGTCGACCCGTCCTTTCGGCGATGCAGACTCTCAATTATCGAGACACCAGACTGGCGCAATTCAGTTCCAATTCTGGCGTGCAGAGACTCGTCGAGATTGGGATCGATGTCGAAAGTCGTTAGCCGCATCAGCTCTTCGCGCGTATAGCCCAGCACCTGGCACGCCTTCTCATTGACATCGACGAAGCGCAAGGTTTCCGGATCAACTACCTCAACGCCATCGTTAGAATGGTCCACCAGTGTTCGGAAGAGCTTTAGCGATTTCTCGGCACGCTTGCGCTCGGTGATGTCGAGCACGACCGCCACCCAACCGTTTGCCATCGCATGGGCATCGAAGGTCGGACTATACGCTGCGGAGATCCATCTTTTCCCGATGCCCAGAAAATTCGTCTCTGCTTCGTAGCTAACCTTATTCCCCGCGAGAACTCTATCGAAATGATGTCGCAGGCACTCAAATGCCTCCCTTCCAAGGACATCCCGGATTGGGCGGCCCACGATTTCATCCAAGGGGCGTTGCAGCCACTGCGCATATCCTTGATTGGCCCATAGGTACCGGAAATCACGGCTGCAACGGGTGACCGCCACCGCCATTCCGTTGGTTACCAATTCCAGATCGTCCTGCACCCTCCTCTTTTCTGTAATGTCCTCCACCATGGCGATGACCATGGGAGTTGCGCATTGCAACAGCGAGATACTCAAACGTCCCCAGATCAACGAGCCGTCGCGTCGACAAAAGCGCTTTTCGATGTGATAGTGATCGATCGCACCTGCGCGCAACTGCTCAAAAAGGGCCCAATCTTTGGCAGCATCTTCCGAAGGAGAGAAATCGACGCAGTGTTTGCTGCGCATCTCCTCTTCGCTGAACCCCAGCATCGAGCAAAGAGCAGGATTGACGAAGAGGGGCTGTCCTTCTAAGTTCTCCAACGCAATCCCAATGGGACTCGCTCGGAAAGCATCATAGAAGAGCTGATCGTCGGGTCTCAGAGCCTGGATGTCTCTCTCTTCCATAGGAGAAGGTTTATGGCATTCGCGATTTTACACTGCAAGGATACCATCCACCTCGATCCCACTCGCGGTGCCGTCCTCGCTTCCTAAAGAACTGACATACTATTGGGGGAGCTGGATTGGGCTTCTGCGGAGAGCCGCCGCTATCACCGTTGTCCGGGCCAAGGCCACGCATGGCGGTGTGGCCGAGTTTGGCAGCGCAACCTTCTTGGTCCTAAGGCTGTGCCGGCGGAGCAATGCTGCTCGTAGGGACACATTCAACTGAGCACGGAAGCCACTTTCCAGGGGTTACTGCCATCAGAGGCAATCGACGCATCTCGGTTAGGCCGACGAATGCTCAGAGTTGTATGATGTGAAATAGGAGAGAAGAAAACGAGTGAACGAGCAGACAAGTTCAGAACGCCGACGCTTGACCGGCGTAGCCATCTTTGCCACCGCGGTCGGGGCATGCGCGGTTGGCGCCTTCGCGATCGGCGCCTTAGCGATCGGTGCATTGGCCATCCGCCGGCTGACGGTGCAGAGCATTCGACTCGAAGGCGCTGAAATCAAGTCTCTTAGGGTTCAGGACCTCACCGTGACCCAGCTTCGCGCCGCGGAGGTGATGGTAACCGATACGCTGAAGCTCCCTGAGAGCGGGGTCGATCATAAGGCTTCCTAAGGACGCCTAGCGATCCATCGCCAACGAGGTGCCCGTTTGCGCCGTGCAGACTAGAACCTATCTGACGGATCAACGCAAGCTGGCTTGCACATCACCGCAAAGACCTCTGCTCTGCCCGTTCGTCATCTACCTCCAGTGTGCCACTCCTCATGAAGTGACGCTAACAACCATGTCCTACTCGCTACGGTTGTTCCCGAGGGCCGCAGAACTTGATCGGCCCTGCCGATCCAGAGGACTATCGAGATATTGAAGAAATACGGAGCCATCCAATGAAGGAAAGCGATCTGAAAGAGCGCCTCACTCGCTACCGCCAGATCACACTGAATGTGACGGGAAGGAAGTCGGGCCGGACGGTCTCGATTCCCGTTTGGTTTGTCCTGGAGGGAGATCGACTCTACCTCCTGCCCGTGCAAGGCTCGGACACGCAGTGGTACAAGAATATCCTCCGAAACCGGTTGATTGTGATTCACGCGCGGGGCACGGAAGCGAGGGGCCGCGCTGTTGCGATGACCGAACCCAAGGCCGTGAAGTCTGTGATCGAGAAGTTTCGCCAAAAGTACGGCCCCGAAGACGTGAAGAAGTATTATTCGAAGTTCGACGTGGCGGTCGTGGTCCCGCTGAAACTCGCATAAGTGACGATGCGTCGAGCCACCCAGAGGGCAGGAGGGGAAAGGATGCTGTCCCGCAGAGCGAGCTGACCGCAGGCCAGGTCGGATTGTCCCGCATCGCGTAAGGTGGTGAACCCGTGATTCAACCAGACTTGCAGATCGTGCGCTCCCCACAACCGGCCTTTGGGGAGAAGACATTCGCAGGGGAGCCGAGGCGGATAGGTCTTTGAGGTTGCCGAGGATATGTGCGTGGCAATCGATAAGGCCGGGCAGAACTGTAAGACCCGTCAGATCAATGACTCGACGGGCACCAGTGCCAGCTGGGCTGAGTCGGAAGAAGATGTGACCGGAACGATCTTGTTTCCGTCGACGAGAATCGTCTGGTCGATCAAGAGCTTGCCGGTGCGTACATCAAGCAGTCTGGTGGCCTTGATCAGCGTCACTTTGTCGCGGCCGATGCGGATACCAGACTCGCAGTTGCCAGCAGGGAAAGAATCAAGGAAGCCCGGTAGATCACCGATCCTCCGCAGACTCTGAAGATTATCATTCCTTGAGGAATCGCGAGCAAACTTCGCGCTCGGAGGGTTGGACGTGGTTCCACGACTGGACCGTTGTGATAAAATGATCGAAGTCGTGCCGCTCGGGACGTCCAGCCGCAAACTATAGTGTTTCATGTCGACGAAGCGAGGACTCCTTGGCTACGTCTTCAACGCGGATTCTGGTCGTTGATGATTACGAGCCGTGGCGACGTTTTATCAGTTCGACACTTCAGCAGTATCCCCAATTGCAACTCATCGGCGAGGCATCGGATGGACCGGAAGCTGTTCGCAAAACCCAAGCATTGCAACCTGACCTGGTTTTGCTCGATATCGGACTTCCTAAGCTGAACGGAATCGAGGCCGCAAGACAAATCCGACAACTTTCGGCCCGGCCCAAGATTCTTTTCGTGAGTCAAAATCATTCTGCAGATATCGCAGAGGCGGCGATGCAATCAGGCGCGACAGGCTACCTTGTCAAGTCGGATGCTGTCGGCGAATTGTTAGCAGCCGTACAAGCCGTTCTTCAGGGCAAGCGGTTTGTTAGTCGGAGCGTTGCGGGGTCTGATTTCATGGAAGCCTTGGACACGCGGACCTCCAATGGGGGCTCATTGGCCGCAAGCGTGCCTGCAAAGTTCGCGCCCGGCACGCTTTGTGAACGGCGGCATGTCGTGCAGTTCTATACCGATGATGCCTATTTGCTGGATAGCCTTTGCACCTTATTTAGGGACGGGCTCCACGGGGGCGAATCTATCGTCGCCGTGATGACTGGATCCCACCGAGAGGGTCTACAGAAACGATTGCTGGCGCAAGGCATCGACGAAGCCAAGGCAAAACAGAAGGGACGAGTTATAGTCCTCGATGCGGTCGAAGCCTTAAGCGGGTTCATGGATGCGAATGGGCCGAACCGGGAGCGCTTTCTCTCGCAATTTGGAGCTATATTTCGCAGGGCCGAAGCCGCTGCTGTTGCGAAGAATAAGCGGGTAGTTGCCTATGGCGAGATGGTCGCCGTGTTGGGCGAGCAGAAGAAATTCGACGCCCTAATTCGGCTCGAACGGTTATGGAATGAACTTGCCCTAAGCCATTCCTTTTATCTCTGCTGCGCCTATCCCGCGAGCCTGTTTCAGAAGGAACTGATAGGCGATGCCTACTCTACGATCTGCACCGAACACTCCGATGTAGTGTCTCTGTTCGGTGGTCCTCCCTCTTCCGCGGCCATTCCCATCTAGCCGGCACGGGAATCGGAACACGGAATCGATACCTTGCCTGCAGCTTGAAAAGTTGTCAGAGGAGCCGTTCTCCTGCGCTTTGGAGGCCGCAGATTGATCTCGAGCAATGAAGAGGAACACTCTCATGTGTCATTCTCTTTAGTTCAGGGTTCAGCACCGCCAGTCAGTGGTTTCGGGCTCGAACTTTGACGGCGGAGGCTGGTTGGAAACACCAATTCGGGTTCTTGTGGTCGACGATTACGAACCCTGGCGTCGTTTCGTTTGTTCGAGGCTTGCGAAGCGACCGAAACTACAGATCATCGGCGAAGTGGCAGACGGACTAGAAGCAGTTCACAAAGCCCAAGAGTTGCAACCAGACCTGATCCTGCTGGACATTGGTCTTCCCACGCTAAATGGAATCGAAGCCGCTCGACGAATCCGAGAGCGATCCCGCAAGTCCAAAATCCTGTTCGCCAGCGTAGAGCAATCTCCAGAAATCGTGAGGGAAGCGTTAGACACAGGTGCGATGGGCTATGTTTGCAAGGCGGATGCGCTAATCGACTTATTGCCCGCCGTGGAAATGGTTCTGCAGGGAAAGCAGTTCGTGAGCGCGAGTCGCAAGAGTCACGATATATAACGGTCAGCACAGATTCGCAGGCCGCCGATCATCGCAATGAGCTTCGAGCGTCGCCCGCACTGACCTTGCCACAAAGAACAGAGAGCAGGCCTCGGCACGAGGTCGGTTTCTATTCTGATGACCCATCGCTGCTAGATCACCTAACCCAGTTGGTCAGGGATGCTTGCAAGGCCGGAAACGCCGTGATCGTTATCGCAAGCGAGTCACGCCGGGATAGCCTTCTGCGATAGTTGCGGGCACATGATGCGGAGATGGGAACGGCGATCGACCGGGGCGGATGTATTGCCTTGGATGCGGTTGAGATGCTCTCGGCATTCATGCAGAAGGGCATGCCTGATCTAGCTCGATTCTTGAAATTGTCCGGAAATCTCATCGAGAAAACCGCCGAGGCACAAAAGGGAAGACCAGTCCGGGTCACAATTTTCGGAGAATGTGCGCCGCTTTTGTGTGCAGAAGGCAACCCCGAGGCGGCGATTCTGGTTGAAAGATTCGTCAACCAACTAGTTAAGAAATACGACGTCGACATGTTCTGCATGTATTCTCTCGGCGGCCTTCAAGATAGGATGGACAGCGACATCTTCGAGCGAATCCGTGCGGAGCATTCGGCCATTTGTTTCCCGTGAGATTCCCCATGCATTCGCTTTTGGTCGACCCCTTGCGACAGGCACTGGGGACGCAAGACTCTAATGATCTTTTGATCTTTGCCGTCAATCGATAGGGCCCTCCCAGTCATTTCTTCCTTTTCGCTTGGAATTACCGGGTGGTTGTCGAACAGAAATATTCCCAGAATTGAGAGGCAACGCCCGACGCAGAGCCACGGAAACGCCTGCATGCAAGGAGTTACGGTACGAATCAGGTTACAAAGCGGGTGGAAGGAGCTATCCTAAAATGGCTTATGCGTAAGGAGGATGAGGTGTTTGACAGTTTCCTGGAGCAGGGCGGATGACGACTTCGCACGCACTCATCGCTTTTCTGATCGCGTCCAGTCTGTTAACAATTACGCCGGGTCTTGACACAATGTTGGTGCTGCGTACCGCCGCTGTTGGCGGAGAAAGGCGAGCCCTGGGAGCCAGCGCGGGCATTTGCCTGGGCTTGCTCACGTGGGGTATGGGCACGTCGGTCGGACTGGGTGCGCTGCTGAAGGCTTCGCAGTTCGCATACAACATCCTTCGAATCGCCGGTGCATGTTATCTCATTTTTCTTGGCTGCAAGGTGTTTTGTCGACGCGAGTCCGCGTTGCTTGGCGACGCCGGCTCGGATTTCGGTTTGACCTGGAATTCGGCCAGCACGGACGATCCACGACGTTGGTTCGTTCGCGGATTGCTCACCAACTTGCTGAATCCTAAGGTCGGGGTGTTTTATGTGACATTCCTGCCGCTGTTCATCCCGGCAGGATCGAATGTGGTGGCATTCAGCATGCTGCTCGCGAGCATTCACGTGCTCGAAGGCATCCTCTGGTTCGCCGTGCTGATTGCTGCCGTGCGGCCATTCTCTGGCTGGCTGGGAAAGCGACAAGTGGTCAAGACGTTTGATTCCATCACCGGCGCGGTTTTCGTTGGCTTCGGACTCAGATTGCTCTTCGCCGATCGCCGATAGATCAGAAGCCAAGTCAACCATGGGCTATCCCGAATCAGTCAAGATTGACCTTCTGCGAGGCATTGACCTCGCCGGTGCACTGCGACTCCAGGAGCCGGAACGTTGGAACCAGACCGTGCATGACTGGACCCGACTTCTAAGACTCAACCCGGATGGTTGTTTTGCCGCGTTCTCGGACGGAACATTGGTCGGAACGGTTACCGTAATCACATACGGAACGCACCTGGCGTGGGTCGGCATGATGCTGGTTGCGCAGGAGTATCGCGGTCGGGGCATAGGCAAAAGGCTCATGCGTACGGCGCTCGCTCACTGCCAGCAGCGGCAGATCGCGACCGTCAAGCTGGATGCAACCCCTGCGGGTAGACCTCTCTATGATTCGCTTGGGTTTGTTCCGGAATGCGAGATTGAACGCTGGCAGGGAACTGGAGGTTCAAAGAGCCAACCCGACCCTGGATCATGTTGCACGTACAAAGTGCCTTTATCCTTTTATCAATTCGATGAGCACGCCTTTCGCGTATCCAGAAAGGAGTTGCTTGATTCGTTGCTGGAACATTGTTGCTTTGCTCCTGAACTGCAAATTGATGAATCCACGCAGTCGTTGCGGGGCTATGCCTTCGCCCGGACTGGCGCTCGTGCCTCCTACATCGGCCCGGTTGTCGCGGTCGAGCCGGAGCTGGCCGTCGGGCTTCTCGACGCCATGGTGCAACGTCTGGCGGGAGCGGTCTTTGTAGATATATGTCTCGGCAGTGAAGATACGGTAAGCCAATTAATGGGACGAGGTTTTGTCAAACAACGCGGTTTGACGCAGATGTCGTTGGGGCAACGGATCATTCGAAGGTCAGATATGGTTTTTGCGATTGCTGGTCCGGAGCTTGGCTGATCGATCGACTACGCAGTGAAGTCCCGCGGGTTCAGTTGTTCAGAACGCCTGCCACGTCTGAATGGAGAGGGTCAGGAGCGCTATTGCAATTTTCGACGTTCATAATATGCTTTTGCCTTCGCTCGGTTGCCGCAAGTTTTCATTTCGCACCACCGGCGACGATGATTCTTGGTAGTGTCCAAAAACAACCAAGCACAGCTGTCTGCCGCACACCGTCGCACAAAAATTAGCTCTGCCGAGGTGAGCAGATCCACGGCAGCTCGAACTACCGGCCACAGCACGGAGTCGAAGCTATTCTCGGGGCCAACCCATTCCCAGGTAAACCGTCGGTTCCCATAGACAATCTGTGTACGCTTCATTACGTCGTGAACGGCCCGGTTGAGAACCGCCAGTTGAGTTCCAGGAGCCGTTTGCTGCTGTGCGACCGCTGAGAAAACATCATAAATGGCATCCCGTAGCGCAATGGCATTCCGCAGGGTTGACCGCGCCCGACCGGGCGCTGCCTGC
>Ga0187783_10003316_pt1 | contig 11865 bp, 6 predicted proteins | sample 1015_SJ02_MP02_2_FD_132471 | JGI IMG/M metagenome (GOLD analysis project Ga0187783, IMG submission 132471) | Tropical peat soil microbial communities from peatlands in Department of Meta, Colombia - 1015_SJ02_MP02_20_MG | ecosystem: Environmental > Terrestrial > Soil > Wetlands > Peat | place... | reverse complement strand
TTCGATTGTTGCCGTTTGGCACATCACGGACCACTACGGACAGCTTGTTGAGTACCTGCGTATGAACGGTCTTGTCCCGCCGTTTACGCAGAAGTATGGGGTGAAGGTACGGTAACGGTCGCTGGTAAGCTGATGGCGCGCATTGCCCGCCTATCTTTGACTTATGAGGGGCACTTTCATGAGTTTTTCCTTTTCGGAGAGTGTCAGTGTTGGTTGGTGTGTTCCGCAGCCGGTTTCAGTTCATGGTCATGAACAAAATAGATGGTGTTACCAGAAGCATCGGGCTCGAGGGCACCGACAACCCCTTGGATCGTTGTTCTGCTTTCCCCATTGTTAACTCCCGGAGACTTGGTTGCCTTTCCCGTGGTGGCACTAGCCTCGGCTGGGGTATTGTTGGATGGCGCAGCTAGAGGCTTGCGCTTCGGTTAGCGAATTGTAAGCTTCGGATTTTTCTGATTCTCACCGCTTGGACTTGCCGGAAGCTTTCGCTGTGGATCACCCATTGGAGCGGTCCCGGTGATTTCTTCCTTCTTGTCCACGCTCGCCGCATGCGAAGCTTCATTGCCGTTGAACTCCGTTGCAAACTCCTGAGCCTGCTCCTTCTCCTCTTCCACCACCTTCAGAACCTGCTCGTAACCCAGGAGCTTGCGACTTTCTGCAAACACCCGGGCATTCGCGGTGAGGTTTGACACCAGCTTGCGCATATCTTCGCCCGCTACCTCCAGGCTTAACGCCCAGATCGTCGTGGATCTTTTGCATTTCTCCTTCGAATCGAAGTATGCAGTTTCTTCGGGACGGACAACCAGTTTGGCAGTGAGTCCCGCCAGACGGCCGGCGGTGAAAGTTTGGATCTCCTCAAGCGCGGAATGGATCTGGCGAATGGAGCGGTACGATGTGGTATGAATGCGGCAAACGCTGCCGAGTCGGGGGAAATCAGCCAGCACAAAACGCAAATCCCCACTCGGCTTGCAAAGTCCAGACGCCAGCCTCGGACACCCTGCTCCGCAAGGACTCCACTGCACGCCGCTCGGTTTTTCCTGAGTTCGCCGGACAGCGGAGTTGCCGTCACCACAGCACCTTCGCTCCGTGGCTGTCCACCAGGCGTATGACGTCGGAAACACATTCTCGATGTCGTCGTTAATGAGCACGATGTGGAAGCTACGGCAGTTGTCGCCGTAATAGGCCATGAGTTCAGGATGATCGGGTTCCCATTCCAAGCCCTCCTCTCCCTTTTTCTTTCTCAGGAAGACAAAATGATCGAGCTTGGTGGGATGGTTGCGGTCGCCGTTGGGAGGAAGCCCGATGGCGACTTTGGTGGAAACCGACAAGCGCTGTATGGCGCGCCCGTCTGAGTCGTGAGTTATGCCAACGATCATATGAAGAGACTCCTTTGGATCAGGGATTTGGGTGTTTGTAAGCAGAGGGTCTATCGTCTATCTGCCTGTGGTACTCAGACTTTTCAGGAGCTGCGGGAGTCGAAGATTGGACCTACGGAAGATAGAGGCGCGCGGATGTAGGTTGCTCGTCCGGTCTTGATGAGTGGAAATATTTACAGGGCGGCCGGCTTATGAAATTCAGGCGCTCGGAGAAGGAGGGATTCGGATCCACCGCCATCATCTCGCCAAAGAAGAATGGCAAAATTCTGCCATTCCTGCCAATGCTACCAGTCAGTTGCGACCCCCTTTCTTTCTCTTCCGTCCGCAGTGCAGCAGACTCCGCCGGCGGTGGCGCCAGGAACGGGGTCTTACACATACAAAAGCAAGAAGCGACCGAGGGCCGACTCATATCGACAAGCATTTCTTCTCTAAAAGGGATCTAACGACAACGGAGCGAGTAATGCTCGTCATCAGATTTCGACCAAGAGCGCAAGGTACGAGCGACGTCAACGGCTCCACTCATCAAGTCACCCGCTCTGCGGGGTGTCATCCGGTAGGCTCGGTGGTCGGCTTCCTCAAAGGGGAAGAGCGCGATTGCCTTCGCCGACTGGGTCCGAGAACCAAACTTCACCGGGCAACATTTTGGGCCCGCGGTTAGCCCGTGTCCACGATTGGTGAATGGTCAGCCGTCGGAATTACGACTTACTACGAATGCTAAATTGTCGTAATTCCGACGACGCTGCGTCAACCATATAGAAAGTTACTCTCTTTACTGTAACCTTCTAGGACTCTATCGGTCGTTGTAACTCCTAGGACTACACAGCGCTCAGGCATAAACCCGCGAGTAAGTGTGCGATCTTTCTCGTGATCAGAGGGGAGGTTCATCCGAACCTTCGATTCCCCACAGGCGCTGAGCCAGCGCCTAACCTTTAACTACCTCTGGGGTGCAATCGTTGGAAATGAGCTAATTCAGCAACAATGTCAGAGACGGTGACATACCTAACTACGTTATGTCTAAGACGCGAGAGAGGAAGCGCAACGCAGTCGCGGTTTCACACCGCGCTAGCTACAGCTTGAGCCTCGATAAACAGGGAGGTTATTGCTGCAGATCGACACGTTGCTTACGACGAAGTAAATAGAACGTCACAATTAATAGAGTAACAAAAAAGTGCTTGACAAAAATCCGCCCGCACTGTAACGTGCTCGTGCTTTTTCGTTGGTGAGCCACTCGCATTTCTTATTCATACTAGTCTCAGCGGCAAAAGAACCCTGGAAAAGCTGTTCAATATCAGCAACAGTCATCAAGCGACTGTATTCTGTGTCTTACGAGCGGGGTAAGTCATGCGTTGGGGACGCGGGATTTGCGAGCTTTTGCTTGCTCTGGTGCTTGGGATAGTTGGTTCTAATGTTAAAGGCCAGACGTTCAGTCCCACCGCGAACCTCAACGTCGCGCGTGAACTGCCCACATCCACTCCGACTGCAACTTTTCTAAAGAATGGGCTCGTATTGATCGCTGGTGGGTACAACGGCAGCTATCTTTCTAGCGCCGAGTTGTACGATCCCGCGAATACGCGTTTTGTTCCTTTCGGGAACTTGAAGACGGCGCGTGCTTATCACACCGCGATACTCCTGAACACCGGGCTGGTGCTCATCGTAGGAGGTTACAACGGCGCATATCTTGCGGGCGCCGAACTGTATGACCCGGCTACAGGCATCTCCAAAGCCACGGGAAGCCTGCAGACGGCGCGCGCGTACCATACCGCAACCTTGCTCAGCAATGGGATGGTTCTAATCGCTGGAGGGTATAACGGTACCTACCTCAGCAGTGCCGAGCTGTACGACCCCTCGACCGGAACATTTACGGCCACCGGCAGTCTGAATACGGCTCGTGCTTTCCACTCGGCGACGCTGCTGAACAACGGACAGGTTCTGATTGCCGCTGGATACAATGGAACCTACCTTTCCGCCGCGGAGCTGTACAGTTCCTCGACGGGTGCGTTCACCACTACGGGAAGTCTGAATACTGCCCGCGAATACCACGCTGCTACAGCCCTGAACACTGGCTTGGTGCTGGTCACGGGTGGTTACGGAGCCACCGGATATCTTTCCTCTGCCGAACTATACAACCCATCGAATGGGAGTTTCACGACCACAGGAAGTCTCACGACCGCGCGCCAGAACCACACGGCAACACTCCTGCAAAACGGACTCGTTCTGATCGCTGCGGGTTATGGCTCATCTGGCTATCTAGCGAGCGCTGAAATGTACAACCCTGCGACCGCGACTTTTGCTGTTACGGGAAGTCTCACCACGGCGCGCGAGTACCATACCGCGACGCTCTTGACCAACGGACAGGTTTTGGTTGCAGGAGGGAGTAATGGCAGCTATCTTTCTAGCGCGGAACTGTACAACCCTGCGAGCCAGATATTCATTGTAACTGGAAGCCTTACTACTGCACGCTCGTACGCTACGGCAACGCTCTTGACGAGTGGATTGGTCCTCGTCGCGGGGGGTCTCGGCGCTAGTGGCTCCAACCTGGGCACTGCTGAGCTCTATAATCCCGCTACGGGAACGTTCACTCTGACCGGAAGTCTTAACGTTCCACGCTCACAGCATACGGCCACCCTTCTTACGACGGGGATGGTACTTATCGCGGGAGGTGAGACTGCCAGCGCCGACGCCTCTACGAGCGCAGAATTGTATAACCCGACTACGGGAACTTTCAGTGTCACTGGCAGCCTCAACTATCCACGCCTATGGGACACGGCTACCCTCCTCAACAACGGGATGGTATTAATCGCTGGCGGTCTCAGCCAAACGCTTCCCGCCTATGAGGGCACCTCCAGCGCTGAGCTATACAACCCGGCTACTGGAACCTTCAGCGTCACGGGTAATCTCGTTCAAGGGCGCGAAAACCACACGGCAACGCTCCTGAACAACGGGATGGTACTTTTGACGGGCGGATGGACCGTCGGCGACAGTAGCGCTGGTAATTCAGCTGAGCTATACAACCCGAATACCGCGTCCTTCAGCGCGACCGGTTCGATGAATACTGGACGTGCCGTCCACACTGCCACACTGCTCAGTAATGGGATGGTATTGGCGGCTGCTGGGTATACTTCAAGCGACACGGCTACGTTTAGCGCCGAGCTGTACAACCCCGCCACAGCGACCTTTGCTTTTACTGGTAGCGAGCAGGCGGGAAGCGACGGAATCGGTTTTCAGACCGCAACCCTGCTACAGAATGGAGTGGTTCTCACCGCAGGCGGTACCTGTCCTACTTGCGGCGGCTCCGTAATAGAGGCATATCTGTATGATCCTGTGGCTGGAACCTTTAGTTCCCCGTTTCTGATGAATGCAGCGCGCTGGACTCACACGGCGACTCTCCTGAACAGCGGGCTAGTCCTTCTAGCTGGTGGTGTTGACCTCTCGAGCGCGGAACTTTTTCAACTTAGTGCGGTGCAACCACTGATATCCAGCTTGGTGCCCTCGTCTGGACCAGTCGGCACATCTGTGACCATCGCTGGAGTCAATTTACTTGAATTCGGATATGCAAATACTGTGACCTTCAACGGTGTTGCGGCAACTCCGACAAGTTGGACTTCCAACAACATTGTGGTGCCTGTCCCAGCTGGTGCCACAACCGGACCTGTCATCGTCACGGTAGCCGGAATCCCCAGCAATCCTGACACTTTCGTCATCAGTGCATCTCCGCCACTGATCACGGCTGTCTCGCCGGATTCTGGGCCGGTCGGAACATCAGTAACAATCACGGGAAGTAACTTCGGATCTTCGCAGGGAACCAGTACTGTGATCTTCAACGGTGTTGCGGCAACTCCGACAAGCTGGAGTGCAACCAGCATTGTGGTACCAGTGCCCACGGGCGCAACCTCGGGGAACATCATCGTGACCGCGGGAGGAATTTCCAGCACGGGTATCCCCTTCACGGTTGGTACCTATCCGGTGATTTCATCGCTTTCACCTCAGTCGGGAGCCGTGGGTACGTCGGTGACGATCAAGGGGACGAACTTTGGATCAAGCATGGGGACGAGTACGGTTACTTTCAATGGTACAGCTGCAACACCAACCAGTTGGAGTGCGACCAGCATCGTTGTGCCGGTACCGACGGGGGCAGTGCCCGGCTGCGTGCTGATCAGCGTCGGGGGATTGTCGAGCAATTGTTTGATCTTCAATCCGAGCACCGGCCCCGCTGTGTTCGCTTTGAGTCCGACTTCGGGCTCGGCAGGAACTTCGGTGACGATCACCGGCGTTGATTTCGGGTCCACCCAAAGTACGAGCACCGTGACGTTCAATGGGACAACGGCAACCCCGACCACTTGGAGCGCTACGACGATCGTGGTGCCTGTTCCAAGTGGTGCCAGCACGGGCAACGTAGTCATTAGCGTCGCGGGAGTTGCTAGCAACGGTCTTCCGTTCATTGTGGGTTCGCTCCCCGGTATCACTGGTCTTTCGCCTGATCAGGGCAGTGTCGGGACGTCGGTCACGATCACTGGCACGAACTTTGGGTCAACCCAAGGCGCAAGCACAGTGACTTTCGATGGCGTACCTGCAACGTCCACAAGTTGGAGTTCAACAGAGATTACGGCACCTGTTCCGACTGGAGCCACAACGGGAGATGTTGTGATCACAACCAATGGGACGGCGAGCAATGGTGTTGTATTTACCGTGGAAACATCGCCTGCGATCACGAGCGTCTCGCCAACGAAGGGGCCGGTCGGAACTTCAGTAACCATCTTCGGGAGAAATTTCGGGACCACGCAGGGGACGAGCACGGTTGCCTTCAACGGAACGCTGGCGACGCCGAGCAGTTGGACTTCAACCACCATCGTTGTACCTGTGCCCTCGGGGGCCACCACGGGGCAAGTTGTTGTGACCACGGCGGGCGGCCTGCCCAGCAACGGTAGTGCATTTGCTGTGGGATCTGCCCCCAGCATCACGAGCGTGAGTCCGACCTCCGGGAGTGCCGGGACTTCGGTGACGATTACGGGAACGAATTTCGGATCGACACAGGGATCGAGCACCTTGGCGTTCAATGGAAGCGCTGCGACGGTGACGAGCTGGAGCGCCACAAAAGTTGTTGCACCGGTTCCGACGGGAGCAAGCACGGGACCGGTTGTCGTTACGGTTGCCGGCCTGTCTAGTAACGGCTCCATTTTTGTCATCGGGTCTGGTCCGGGCATCACTAGCCTGAGTGCATCGTCAGGCATGGTGGGCAGCTCAGTCACGATAAGTGGAGTGAATTTCGGAACGACGCAGGGATCAAGCACGGTGACATTCCATGGCATTGCTGCGACACCGACGAGCTGGAGCTCTACCTCGATTGCGACGCCGGTGCCGTCAGGGGCCACCACCGGATCCGTGATCGTTACGGTGGGAGGACAAAGTAGCAATGCAGTGAACTTCTCGGTAGTGTTGCCGACGCCAACCATCACGAGCTTGAGTCCGACATCAGGATCGGCAGCGACTTCGGTAACGATCAGCGGTTCAAACTTCGGTGCGCAAGGAAGCGTGCAGTTCAACGGAAAAACAGCAAGCCTGACAAGCTGGAGCGCTTCGAGCATTGTTGCCACGGTACCTTCCGCAGCAACCACCGGAAACGTGGTCGTGACCAGTAGTGGTCTTTCAAGTAACGGAGTTCTTTTCGTGGTTGGATCTACGCCGGGAATCACGGGCTTGAGTCCGGCTTCCGGTAATGCCGGCACGTCGGTCACGATCACCGGCGTGAACTTCGGGTCGACGCAGGGATCAAGCACGGTGACGTTCAATGGAAGCGCTGCCACAGTGACAAGCTGGAGTTCTACTTCGATCGTGACACCTGTACCCAGTGGCGCGAGCACGGGAAATGTGATCGTGACCGTGAGTACCACCGCGAGCAATGGCGCGCCTTTTGCTGTAGGCTCAGGGCCGGGAATCCAGAGCCTTGCTCCCACTGCGGCACCAATTGGCACTCCGATTACGATCACCGGCGTGGACTTCGGGTCGACGCAGGGGTCAAGCACGGTGACATTCAATGGAAGCGCTGCCACAGTGACGAGCTGGAGTTCTACCTCGATCGTGGTACCCGTGCCAAACGGGGCGACCTCAGGCAACGTGGTTGTGACGGTGGGAAGCAGCGGCAGCAACCCGATGCCGTTTGCGGTGGTGCCTTTCATCAGCGGCATTTCGCTCCCTGCGGGCCCCCTTCAAATGGGATTCATCATTACAGGAACTGGTTTCGGTACTGTTCAGGGCATCTCGACTGTCACGCTCGCCGGGTCACCTCTAACAATAACCAGTTGGAGCGCTCCTCCATGGTTGGTTTGTGCTAATGGTCAGCAGTGCATCACCGTACAAGTGCCGACAACTGCGAAAAGTGGAAACATCGTGGTCACCGTTGGCGGTGAAAGCAGTAATGCGATTCCGTTCACGATAGATGCGACGTTCTGCGATCAAGCTCTGGGGTGCACCTTTTAGCGGAGGATTGTTATGACATTGCGCTGGCCTAGGCTTTCTGTCCTTTGCAAGCGCCGCCGGCAGGCTCATCCTGGCACAATGGGCATCAGGGCGAGCGTTGGATTTCTTTTAGTGCTGATGATTAGACCTGGCCTTGGGCAACAACTGGTCTCGCAGCAACTGCCAAGCGTGCGAAAGGCAAGCCGAGCACCTTTATCGCACATCTACATGCACTTCTTGCTCTATCAAAACCACTTGGATAGGGCCGCCGCGGCGCGAGAGAAAGAGGGGAAGGACGGCTCCTGGTTACGGGACCATTTTCAGCAAGTGCTCGGATTTACAGCATCACAATTTGCCATTGTCAGGGTAGGCGCGCGCCAGTTGGAAGATGACTTGAAGGCGAACCGCGACCAAGCTATAGCGGTCATTGAGGCGGATCGGACCTCGCATCCCGATCACACCGGCGCGGCCCGAGTCCGCGCGGTCCCTTCCCCCCAACTCGAAGATTTAGTGAAGCAACGAGAGGATCTGATCGAGCACGCGGAGGCGGATCTAGACCGAAAGTTAGGGCCTGAGGCTGCCGCTAAACTGCAGGCTTTCCTGAAGAATAACTTCATTCGAAATACGACTTCGCGTCCGCCCTATGTGCGACCCCAATCGTCGCTGCCCATGCTACCTCCGTCTCATGGCCAGATGGTGCAGCCATGACGGTCTTTCGTAGCCCCGCGATCTTTCGTCTGGCCATTCTGGTTTGTGCCTTGGCTTGGCTGCTCGGAATGTCCAACGTAGCGATTGCGCAAAGCGGCGAGAATGACAGTCCTGTAGATGATGAATGTTTCGACATCGGTTATGGCACGGGGTGCGACGTAGAAGGCTTTGCTGCCGTTTTAGCAGCCAACGGCCAGGAGATTGACTGGTACGTGGAAACGGACATTGATCCTTTGGTGGCCGATGATGGTTGGGCTCCATATGTAGCGGGCGATTTGGACCAAGGCAGCTCGAACATCGACTCATGCGAAAACTTTGCCGACACGGACTCAGGTCTTATGGAGACTGACTGTGGTGGCACCGATTCCGTCGTGTTGAACAACGTCTATTATGTGTTTGGTGATCATGGAGTTTACGACGATGATGGTGATGAGGTAGATGCAGGCGGTACGGAGGCGTGGGTTTCTGCGATTGCCCCTACCGTCACAAGTCTCAGCCCCACTTATGCCTACGTTGGAACCGCTGGCGACATCACCCTCCAAGGGTCGTACCTGCTGGATCCATTTACCTTGGGATTTAATGCCTATCTTACACCGGCATCGGGAGGTTCAACATCGGGAATGACTGTGACCCCTTATGCAGTAAACTCTGATGGAACTACCGCCGAAGTAACCTATGCAATTACTCAATGTGCCGGCATGGGAGGGCGATTTATTAACATTTCCACTGCCTTTGGCTCTGACAACGGGGACATAGTGTTCACCGTCGGCGATCCAAGTCCCAACATCGCGAGTGTCAACCCTGGCGTGTGGCAGGCTGGAACAACCAGTCTGCCAATAACCGTCAGCGGGTCGGGCTTTGGCACCAGTCCGACTCTCACTGTGTCGGGTACCGGAGTCTCGCTGGTATCCGTTCAGAGCGTAAGCGACACTCAGATTTCCGCTACGGTCTCGATTGCTGCCAGTGCGCCGAATCAAACAGCTACGGTGCAGGTTCAGTCCACTGGCTATTGCGGCAGCGGCTTTCAATCGGCCAATAACAATTCGTCCACCGGCTCGCTGGGTGTTCCAGTGCAGGCAGCGCCAGGTCCCGCGCCCCAAATTCAGCTCTACGGGCAGACGATCACGACGACACAGTCGGTCGTGGTCGGACAGCAGATGGCTCTCAGTGCTACCGTCACCTTGCCGCAAGGGGTGACCATTACAACGCAACAGTGGACCACGCCCGCGGGAATCGCCGTAGGTGGCTATACCAATGCGACGGGGACGCTGCCTTGCCTGCTACTCACGAATTGTCCGATTCCCGACACGACCGGCGGGCACTCACTGGGGCTACCTTCCCAAACAGGATCCAGTTTCACTTTCTATTGGGTGGACTCCGGAGCAGGTAGCCAAGATACAATTACGTACACCTATTTGGCCAGCAACGGCACCAGCAATTCAGCCACCGCGACGTTTGACATTGATGCTCCGTCCGGTATAACCCTGGGGACCCCTCCAGGCGGCCAGATGCAGTATAGCGTGAATGTTATAAATCCCCCTACCTCGCTTGATCCCATCAATCCGGTCCTTGCAGATGGGGCCAGTGCCGTGCTGCCCGGAATAAATCTTTTAGCGTCGGCGAGCAGTCTCCCCACGGGAGGCGCGTACAGTTGGGTGCAATTGCTCAGCGAGGACGTCGTAAAGGTAATCGCCAGCAGTGGGCCGACAACCTGCACCGCCGTCGCTAGCACGGGTCAACCCGTACTTGACAATACCTATCCGTATAGCAGCGTCAAGACAACAACTGTGACAGATGACACCGCCGTCGACGAGCCGGATGCCCATTTACTTACTAATTTTGGCGAACTGGCTCGCTCCTTTAGCGCCACGATGTATCCGATGTGGACCCCGCCGGCGCTCGCCGCCTGTCCGGCCGGTAACGCATGCACGGTTCCGGTTCCGTTAGGAGCATTTGCATGGAGATGGACGGGCGACTCTATCGATACCTTGACCACAAGTGCTTCCGTATTGAGCACAGCACCAAATGTACTTCTACTATATCCTGATTGGTTCTTGTATGCTTCATCAGCCAGCAACGACGGATTCGTTGAGGATAATTCGTATCCGCAATGGAGCGCGACGTTCACAAATGGACAAGTTAACTGCGACTGAGACGTTAGCTCGAAGTGGGAAATCAATATGCGAACATTTTGCCTGCCTTGGTCCTTCCTAAGCACACTTACGTTGGCCTTTTGTTGCCAAGCTGCATCAGTCGGAGCTGACGTCAAAAAGCCGCCCTTTTCCTTAATGATCAGTGCTGATGGGTCCACCGCGAATCCCGGGTCCGCGGTGTGGCTGACGGTGACAATGGAAAACAAGTCTGACCACGACATATCCGTGTATAGGGAGAACACACCTGACCAGGGAGGGTTCGTCTATAGGGTAGATATCCACAAAGACGAGGGCACGACCGTTCCGGAAACAAAGTTTGGCCGCAGAATACAAGGTCATGATACTCCGGAAGAACGCGCCCGCGAACCCTACGTTACGCTTACAAGCGGAGGAGAACAGAGTCTGGCGCCGGGCAAGAAAATGACGGATCGAATCAACATTAATAGACTTTATGACTTGAGTCAGCCTGGCAAATACACCATTCAGGTTCGGCGATTCGACCCAGAGAACAAGGCATTTGTCCTGTCCAACAAGATTATTGTGACCGTGACACCCTAGCCCGACTTTTCTGGACGCCGTCCCAGGTCAGCGGCGGGTTGGATGGTGAAGTCGCCCCTCGTAAGAAAAAACCTCGATTCCTGCGATTTTCCCTCTGGTACCGCGCCAGGAATGCCTGGATGAGCGACGAGCGGCTACGGCGCAAACTAGAAGAGGAAGAACCGCCCTTTTCACAATCCTCTCGCATCTTGTCTAGAGAGCCGACGGCCCGCAGTCCCGAACATCCAATCCCAGAGTGGCAGGAAGATGTTAAACCGCGCATCCGGGCGTTCGTGGTGGGCGAGGTGGTACGCTCTTGTCGCGCGAAAGCCTGGCGGCAGCCATTGGCCGAGGTGAATGCGCCAGTGAAATTCTTCGGTCGTAAGGAAGTAGACCGAGAATGCGACTAACATCCCAGGAGCGATGTGCAGTCCAAGGAGTGCGTTCACAATCACCACAGGCACGCCATTGATCACAAACATCGCCACGACCCAGATCGGCGCGCTGCCCAGGTTCACATGCTCGGCTTCAGTGGCCGTTCCGACGGTCGCGTGATGTTGGAGGTGCCCTCGGGCAAAGAAGTTTCCGGGCAGGTGAAGAAGGAATCGGTGATAAACATATTCAAACAAGCTGGCCCA
>Ga0187783_10003315_pt1 | contig 11870 bp, 11 predicted proteins | sample 1015_SJ02_MP02_2_FD_132471 | JGI IMG/M metagenome (GOLD analysis project Ga0187783, IMG submission 132471) | Tropical peat soil microbial communities from peatlands in Department of Meta, Colombia - 1015_SJ02_MP02_20_MG | ecosystem: Environmental > Terrestrial > Soil > Wetlands > Peat | place... | reverse complement strand
GTCGCCCATCGCCGCGATCCGGGGCCGTCCGCCGATAGGCCCTACGAAACCAAGGCGCCGCTTCTCCCGAAAGACCTCGGCGAAGCGCTCGCCGCGCTGCGCGGCAACGACGTGTTCAGAAAGGGTTTCGGCGCCGCCTTCGTCGACTACTACGCCCACCTCAAGGCCGCCGAGCTCGCGCGCTTCAAGGCCGAAAGCGTCGAAGGGCCGGACGTGACCGCCTGGGAGCAGAACGAATATTTCGATTTGTTTTGAGCGAAGGAACGATCACACGTCCACGCTCGCTGCGAGCGCGTGCTCCTCGATGAACTCGCGCCGCGGCTCGACCTTGTCGCCCATCAGCTCGTCGAAGATGGTGTTGGCCTCGTCGATCTCCTTGACGCTGACCTGCAGGAGCGAGCGCGCATTGACGTCGAGCGTCGTTTCCCAGAGCTGGTCGGGATTCATTTCGCCGAGGCCCTTGTAGCGCTGCAAGGCGACGCCCTTCCTCCCGGCGCCGGTCACCGCTTCGAACAGGCCGACTGGGCCGTGGATCGGCGTCTCCTCGTCCTTGCGGTTGAGCGTCGCCGGCGGGGTCGGCCGCGGATAGACCTGCTGCAGCGAGGGTGCGAATTCGTCGAGCCGGCGCGCGTCGGAGGAGCCAAGGAGCGCCTGGTCGATCACCGCGACTTCCTTGACGCCGCGCACCGTGCGCTCGAACCGGAAGCCGGCGTTACTGAAACTTCCGGTCCAGCCGCGCTCGGTCTCATCGGTTAGGGCATCAAGCCGCCTGGCAATATAATCGGCCGCCGCCGCGGCGCTCGCCGGGTCGCCGGTGACGCGCTGATGCAGCACGCCGGCGATCGCCGCCTGCTCGATGACCTTGCGGTTATAGCGGCCGTGCAGGCCGTTGAGGAGATTGCGGATGATGCGCCCCTCCTCGACCAGCTTGCGCAGGTCATTGCCGGCGCGCACTTCCCCCGACGACAAGCGCAGCGTGGCGTCTTCGAGGCCGGCGTCGATAAGATAATCCTCGAGCGCCCGCTCGTCCTTGAGATACTGCTCGGACTTGCTGCGGGTGACTTTGTAGAGCGGCGGTTGCGCGATGTAGAGATAGCCGCGGTCGATGATCTCGCGCATCTGCCGGTAGAAGAATGTCAGCAGCAGGGTGCGGATATGGGCGCCGTCAACGTCGGCGTCGGTCATGATGATGATCTTGTGGTAGCGCGCTTTATCGATGGCGAACTCGTCGGTGCCGATGCCGGTGCCGAGCGCTGTGATCAGCGTGCCGATCTGCTCGGAGGACAGCATCTTGTCCATGCGCGCCCGTTCGACGTTGAGGATCTTTCCACGCAACGGCAGCACGGCCTGAAATTCGCGGTTGCGGCCCTGCTTGGCACTGCCGCCGGCGGAATCGCCCTCGACGATGAACAGCTCGGATTTGGCCGGATCGCGTTCCTGACAGTCGGCGAGCTTGCCCGGGAGCGAGGTGACGCCGAGCGCGCTCTTGCGCGTCATTTCGCGCGCCTTGCGCGCGGCTTCGCGCGCCGCGGCGGCCTGGATCACCTTGCCGACGATCACCTTGGCTTCGCTCGGATGTTCCTCGAACCAGGCCTTGAGCATGTCGTTGACCACGCCCTCGACCACCGGGCGTACCTCGGAGGAGACGAGCTTGTCCTTGGTCTGCGACGAAAATTTCGGGTCGGCGACTTTGACCGAAAGCACCGCGGTCAGCCCTTCGCGGCAGTCGTCGCCAGTCAGCGCGACTTTCTCCTTGCGCGCGACGCTGCCTGATTCGGCATAGCCGGTGACCTGGCGGGTCAGGGCGCCGCGGAAGCCGGCAAGATGGGTGCCGCCGTCGCGCTGCGGAATGTTGTTGGTGAAGCAGAGCACGGTCTCGTGGTAGCCGTCGTTCCACCACAGGGCGCAATCGACACCGGTGCCGTCGCGCTCGGCCTTGATGACGATCGGCTGCGGCACCAGTGGCGTCTTGTTGCGATCGAGGTATTTGACGAACGCCTCGACGCCGCCCTCGTAGCGCATCTCCTCGCGCTTCTCGACCGCATGGCGCATGTCCGAGAGGATGATCAGGACGCCGGAATTGAGGAATGCGAGCTCGCGCAGCCGGTGCTCCAGCGTCGCGAAGTCGAACTCCGTCATGGTGAAGATTTTCTTCGACGGCAGGAACGTCACCTCGGTGCCGCGGCGGTCGTAGGCGGCGCCGACCACGGCCAGCGGCGCCACCGCCTCGCCATTGCGGAATTCCATGGCGTGCTCTTGGCCCTCGCGCCAGATCGTCAGCTTGAGCCAGCTCGACAACGCGTTGACGACGGAGACGCCGACGCCATGCAGGCCGCCGGAAACCTTGTAGGCGTTCTGGTCGAATTTTCCGCCGGCGTGGAGCTGCGTCATGATCACTTCGGCGGCGGACACGCCTTCACCCTTGTGGATGTCGGTCGGAATGCCGCGGCCGTCGTCGCGCACGGTGCAGGAGCCGTCGGGATTGAGCGTGACCACGACTTCCTTGGCGAAGCCGGCGAGCGCCTCGTCGATGGCGTTATCGACGACCTCGTAGACCATGTGATGCAGGCCCGAGCCGTCGTCGGTATCGCCGATATACATCCCCGGCCGTTTGCGCACGGCGTCGAGCCCCTTGAGCACCTTGATCGATTCGGCGTCGTAATCGGTAGGCGCAGCCGGGCCTGATTTGCGGACGGGTTCGGCCATGGAAAAACTTTCGGAGCGCTGCAAAAGCGCGAGGGAGAATCGCTTGCGTGTTGTACACCAAAAGCAAGGCCCGTACAGGGCAAAGTGGTTAGCCGTAACATATTGTCGAATCGCAATTTTTCAAGGTTTTAGCGAGGCGATCCAAGGCCCCGATTCGCGCCTCCTCGTGGCCGTTGCAGAGGCCTAAACGACAGCCTTTCAAGCATGAAAAATTCGCTGATTAAGCGCCCGAATGGGCGATCTAGCGCGGCGCGCCTAGAGGTCGCTTGCCGTTCGCGGCTTGCCGGGCGGCAACAGGTGGCGATCGCCGGGCTGGTATTCGGGTGCCGGAGTTTGAAAGCACCCAAGCGCTTTGGTCCAAAGTTCCACCCGGTCCAGATCGTCGTGCAGACGGTTAAGGGCCTCGATGAGATTGCGCACGATCCTGTCTTCGGACGGTTCCGACATCTATCCGCGGGCCCTAATGTCGCCTCGGAATCTCTCCTTCGGAGTCAAGAAGCTTGACGTACTGCGGTTCCCACGCGAGCGGCACGCGGGGTTGTCAAATTACAGACAATGAACGGAACCTTTTCCGCAATTCGCGCCGGTCAGGCGTCGCGCCCTCTCAATTCGAGCCGTCCGGAACCGACTTCGACTAGCGCTGAGTCCTGTCCGATCTCGGCGAACAGCGCCGGATCGGCTCCGGTCATCCAGACCTGCGCGTCGAGCTCCGCAAGTTCGGCCTTGAGCGCCGCACGCCGCGACGGATCGAGGTGCGCGACGACCTCATCGAGCAGCAGGATCGGCGCGGACGAGGTCATGGCGGCAATGAGCCGCGCATGCGCCAGCACGAGACCGATCAGCAGCGCCTTCTGCTCGCCGGTCGAAGCCTCGGCGGCGGAAATGTCCTTGCGCACATAAGAGACCGAAAGGTCGGTCAGATGCGGCCCATCCAAGGTGCGTCCAGCGGCGGCATCCCGAGCGCGGTTTTCGCGCAACACCATGCGATAGCGTTCCTCGACCTCGAGCGCGGGATGGCTCGAGACGAGCTGCTCCATCCAGCCGTCGAGCGCGATCGCCGCCGGCGGGAAGGCTGAGTCGGCGCGGCTTGAAAGCACCGCTTCGAGCCGGCGCACGGTTTCGGCGCGAAGGCCGGCAACCGCCACGGCAAGCTCCGCAGTCTCATGCTCGACGGCGTCGAGCCAATGCGGATCGGGCCGCGGCTCCTCGAGCAGCCGGTTGCGCGAGCGCAACGCCCGTTCGAGCGCATTGACGCGGCTGGAATGCTCGGCGTCGACAGCGACCGCAAGGCGATCGAGGAAGCGCCGCCGCTCCGACGGCGCGCCGACGAACAACGTATCCATCGCCGGCACCAGCCAGACCACCCGCAAATGATCGGCGAAGGCGGCGGCCGAGCCGACCGGCTCGCGGTCGATCCGGCAGGCGCGCGTCAGGGCGGCGCCGTCCTCGGGCGCGCGCTCGATCCCGGTGCCGAGAGTCAGCAGCCCGAGCGCGCCTTCGACCTCGGCTGCGACCGCCCAGGAACCGTCGCCTTCGCGAAACGCCACCTCGTCGAGGCTGGCGCGGCGCAAGCCGCGGCCGGGAGCGAGAAATGAGATCGCCTCGATCAGGTTGGTCTTGCCGGCGCCGTTCGGCCCGTAGAGCACGATCGATTTCGCGCCGGTTTCGAGCGTCGCCGCATGATAGTTGCGGAAATTGGTCAGCGTCAGGCGGCGGACAAGGGCAGGCATCAGGCTTTCAGGGATCAGCGATCGGGCGTCGGGAATCAAGGCCGCCGACCTTATTCCGCCCGCCCGCTCCCTTATGCCTGTTGTCTGACCCCTGATCCCTGATCCCAGTCACACGCGCATCGGCATCAGCACGTAAAGGGCGCCGCGCGCATCCTTGTCCTGGATCAGGGTCGGCGAGCCGGGATCCGCGAGCTTCAGCACCGCCGCCTCGCTTTCGATCTGCGCGGCGATGTCGAGGAGGTAGCGCGAGTTAAAACCGATATCGATCGGATCGGATTCGTATTCGACTTCGATTTCCTCGGTGGCGCTGCCGGAATCCGGGTTGGTGACCGACAACAGGAGTTTGCCGCCGGAGAGCGATAGCTTGACGGCGCGACCGCGCTCGCTCGAGACCGTCGAAACTCGGTCGACCGCCGCCTCGAACTCTTTCTTGTCGACGATGAGCTCCTTGTCGTTGGCGAGCGGGATGACGCGGCCGTAGTCCGGGAATGTGCCGTCGATCAGCTTCGAGGTCAGGATCACCTCGGCGAAGGTGAAGCGGATCTTCCCGGGCGACAGCTCGACCGCAACTTCGGCTTCGCCGTCCTCGATCAGCCGCTGCACCTCGCCGACCGTCTTGCGAGGCACGATGATGCCCGGCATGCCGGCGGCGCCCTTCGGCAAATCGAGCTCCATCTGCGCCAGGCGGTGGCCGTCGGTCGCGACCGCGCGCAGCGTCGGCGCCTGCGCCGTTCCGGCGGCGTGCAGATAGATGCCGTTGAGGTAGTAGCGCGTCTCCTCGGTCGAGATCGCGAACTGGGTCTTGTCGATCAGCCGCTTGAGGTCGGCGGCTTTGATAGTGAATTTGTGCGTCATCTCGCCGGGAGCGAGATCGGGGAAATCGCTCTCCGGCAGCGCCTGCAGGCTGAAGCGCGAACGGCCGGCACGGATCGACAGCGCGGCACGGTCGACCGACGATTCGAGCACGATCTGCGCACCCTCGGGCAGCTTGCGCACGATGTCGTAGAACATGTGCGCGGGCACGGTGGTCGAGCCGCCGGGCCCCACTTCGGCGGCGATCGCGTCGGTCACTTCGAGGTCGAGATCGGTGGCCTTGAGCGCGAGCTTGGCGCGGTCGGCGCGCAGCAGAACATTGGCCAGGATCGGAATCGTATTGCGCCGCTCCACCACGCGGTGCACGTGGCCAAGCGATTTCAACAATTCAGAACGCTCTACGGTGACCTTCATCGCGATATCCGTTCGCAAGCCGGACCAGGAAAGTGGCGCGGCGGGCCGGTTTGGGCAAGGGTATGCTGCCGCGGGCGGAGCGTTTTCCCTAGGTTTCACAGGCTTGGTCAAGCCCTTAGCCATCGGCGCCAGCGCCGCAGGCGAGCCGCAAAATGCGCGGCCGCCATGGCCTACCGTTTGATCGCGGTCGCGCCGGTCGCGCGGTCGCGTCAGTCCTGGAGTTGGCGCTTAAGCGACTCGATCTCCTCGGCAAAGGCGCTGTCATTGCCGGCGAGAGTCTCGATCTTGCGCACGGCGTGCAGCACGGTGGTGTGATCGCGGCCGCCAAACCGCCGGCCGATCTCGGGCAGCGAGCGCAAGGTCAGAACCTTCGCCAGATACATCGCCACCTGCCGCGGGCGCACGACATTCGCCGTCCGCCGCGACGACAACAGATCGGCGCGGCTCACATTGTACTGGCGCGCCACCACGCGCTGGATGTCCTCGATCCGCACCCGCTTCGGCTCGGCCGGCCGGATGAGGTCGCGCATCTCGTGCTCGGCCATCTCCAGCGTCACCGGCTGGCCGGTGAGCTTGCTGTGCGCCAACAGGCGATTGACGGCGCCTTCGAGATCGCGGCCGTTGTGCGTCACCGATTTGGCAATGAACGCAAGCACCGGCGCCGGCACGTCGAAGCCCGGATGATGGATGCAGGCCGCGGCGATGCGGCTCTTGAGGATCTCGAGCCGCAATTCCTCGCCGAGCGAGCCGATCTCGACCACCAGCCCGCCGGCGAGCCGTGAGCGGACGCGGTCGTCGAGGCTCTCCAGGTCGGCCGGTGGGCGGTCCGAGGCGATGACCACCTGGCGGCCGGCGTCGATCAGCGCATTGAGCGTGTGGCAGAACTCGGCCTGCGTCGATCGGCCCTGCAGGAACTGCAGGTCGTCGATCATCAGCACGTCGATGGCGCGCACCGCCTCCTTGAAAGCCAGCGTGGTTTGCGTGCGCAGCGCCGAGACGAAGCCGTACATGAAGCGCTCGGCTGTCAGATAGAGCACCTTGCGCTCGCCGTCATTGCCGGCCCAGGTGATCGCCTGCAGCAGGTGGGTCTTGCCCAGCCCGACGCCGGCATGGACGTAGAGCGGATTGAACATCAGCGGCTCACCGCGCCGGCTGGTCGCCACCTGTCTTGCGGCGGCGTTGGCAAGCGTGTTTGAGCGGCCGACAATGAAGGTCTCGAAGGTCAGGCGCGGGTCGAGCGGCGACCCGCCCAACGCCTCGTGCACGGTCATGAACGGGACACCGGAGCGCACCTGGGTGCCGTTGAGCGTTGCCTCGCGCGGCTCGCGCGCCGGCAAATGCGATTCCGAAAGCTTGGGCTTGATCGCTAGCGGACGGACCGTCGCCGAGCGCACGCTGAGCTCCAGACGGCTGACGACCGGATCTTCAACCTGCCAGTGGCTCAGCACCTTCTCGCTGTAATGCGACACAATCCAGTTGCGCAGGAAGCGCGTCGGCACCGACAGCCTGATCGTCCCGCAGTCGACATTCTCGAGTTCGATGCGGGCGAACCAGCTGGAGAAGACGTCCTCGCCGAGTTCGACTCGCAGGCGTTTTTTGACCTGCTGCCAGCGGTCCTGGTCTGTGCTCGTCATGATAGCCCCTGCTTGCTTGGCGAAAAGCACTCAAGCGAGCCACTCAGGCGGAGGAACGATCCGCCATGCCCGTGATCGGAGGACGCAACGAACTGTTGAGTTTGGCGGCGGGTGCGGGGCAATACGCGCAGGCGCCAACCGGTCAGCCGGCGGGTCAGCCCCCCGGCGAGGTGGTCGATCCGCGGCAGCGGCGCGGCGCCGGCGGCAGCTCGAATGGCGTGGAGGAGGGCCTCGAGGAGAAAGCCCCAGTTCTCGAGGGTAGTAGTGTCGTCACGTTCATGCCCCCCTCCATCGCTCCGAAATCCCGATGGTCGTTGTTGCGTGTCCCGCCAGAGCGGCGAAACCCTCAGTTTGTTATCGGCCTGTTATCTGAGCATTCCCGACCGACCGATGTGGTCTTGGCGGGCCTGCCTAACGAGCACGCGACTGTTACGAAACGCGACGCTACCTTTTGCCCGGGCATGACTCTCCGGCGCCCATATGTTCATGAGCTTGCACCGAAACCCGTTTTTGAAAACCTCCGGAGACCGAAGGGAGTTAAACGCTACCACGCCGGTTTCGGCCCGCAACGTTAAAAAAATCGGCCGGCGCTCGACTTTTAGAAACCGAGGCGCCGCCGTCGATCCGGGCGCGCGGAAGCAAGACATTGAGTTGAAACGTGTTTCACAAGCCTGTGATAATCACGCGCGAGCGCCGACCCGCCAAAATGGCGCATTCGAACAAATAAAGCCGCGCTAGACCGAGTCGCCCGAATCTCGGGTCCAGTGATTTTCATCCCAATAAGTCATTCAACGCTCATCGATTATTTTGCGCAATGTACTCGGGTTGCCTCGCCCGGATTCTTGCGGAGCAAATAAAAATCAAACGTCCGACGCATGCAGACGCGCCACCGGCACGATAGGCGTCTACTTTGCGGATGGCCGTGACAATATTGCAACAGTTTCGCAACAATCCACTGCAAACTGGCGGCTCGGGGGCGCAGCTGCTGGCGCCAGGCGTGCCCTTTTTGCCGCGCGCCAAGATTGTGCGCCGAGATCGCGCGGCAAAGTTACTTGCCGAGCTTGGCGATCCGGTGGGCGAGCCGCGAGACTTTGCGGCGGGCGGCGTTGCGATGGACGACGTTTTTCTGCGCGGCGCGGATGATGGCCGGCTCGGCCTGAACCATGGCGGCGAGCGCCGTGGCGCGATCGCCCGATGCGATCGCCTCCTCGACCTTGCGTACCGCGCTACGCAAGCGCGAGCGCCGCGATTTGTTGACGACGGTGCGGCGCGCGATTTGGCGGGCGGCTTTCTTGGCAGACTTGGTATTGGCCATGTCGGTCGAGGCGAGAGCTGTTGAAAGTGTTACCCGAGAGTGATGTTGCGGGATCGTCGGTATTGCCGACGCGCGGGCGCTTATAGGGGCGGCGGATCACGCCGTCAACGGCAGGTCGGTCGGAGGCACGCGGCGCCCCTCGACGTGCTGGGCCGGCGCCGGGTTGAAATCCGGATCGTCGGTTGCTATCCGGAAGCCGCGCCCAAATGCCGGATTTTTTTCTTCTTTATCCGACAGAAACGACGACGTCGGCCGTGCGACGATGGGGGGACGGCGCTCCCTGACAATTGGGGTACGAAGATGCTGCTGCGATTGGCGAGCTTGTCGTGCGCGCTTTTGATTTCGGTGTCGGCGGCGTCCGCACAGCTGCAGATACCTCCCGATAGCCGACTGAAACCCATCGTTGCCAAGAAGATCGTCCGGATCGCCTATCGCGCCGATGCGCGGCCGTTTTCATCGGTCATCGAGAATGAGCCGGCCGGTTACACGATCGATCTCTGCAAGCTGGTGGTCAAATCCATCGAACAGCAATTCAAGCTGCAGGAGCTGCGGATCGAGTGGGTGCCGGTGAGCGTCGAGACGCGCTTCTCCGCGGTCGCCGGCGGCAAGGCCGATATGGAGTGCGGGTCCTCGACCGTCGCGCTCGGACGCATGAAGGAGGTCGACTTCTCTGTCTTCGTCTTTGTCGAAACGACAGGCGTTCTGGTTGCGCGAGCTTCGAACATCCACGCCTTTGCCGAAATGGCCGGCAAGAAGATCGCCGTCGTCGCCGGCACCACCAATGAACGGGCCGTCGCCGAGCAAATTCGCCTGCGGCAGCTCGACATCACCGTGATCACGGTGAAGGATCGCGACGAAGGCATCGCCGCGCTCGAGGCCGGGAAGGTCGACGGCTTCGCCAGCGACAAACTCCTTTTGGCCGGGGCGCAGATCAAGCACCCCGAGGCCTTGGACATGCTGCCGGACGATCTGTCGATCGAGCCTTACGCGATCGTGGTGCCGCGCGGCGATTGGGCCTTCCGCCTCGCCGTCAATACCGGGCTGGCGAAGGTCTTCCGCGACGGGCGGACGGCACAGCAGATTTTCGAAAAGTGGTTCTTCGGCGGCCGGCCCGGCCCGCTGCTTGGATCGGTCTATGCCCTAGGCAGGCTTGCCGATTGAAGGCTGGCGCGGCGCCTAGAGAAAGCGGCGAAGGTCGTCGGCCGACGCCTGCGGCGTGCGCTTGAGGTTGAACGGCGCGACGAAGCGCCCGTCCTTATCCATGAGGTAGACCACGGCGGTGTGGTCCATGGTGTAGTCGCCGCCCTGCAGGGGAACCTTCTTGGCATAGACGCGATAGGCCTTGAGCGCCGCTTCGACCGCCGGCGCATCGCCGGTCAGCCCGCGCAGATGTGGATCGAAATTCGAGAGGTAGTCCTTGAGCACCGCCGGCGTGTCGCGTTCCGGATCGACGGTGATGAAGAGGGCGCCGGCACGGTCAGCGTCCTTACCGAGCTGCTTGAGCACTTCCGAGATGTCGAACAGGGTTGTCGGGCAAATGTCCGGACAACGGGTAAAGCCGAAAAACACCAGGAACGGGCGCCCCCTCATGTCCTGGTCGCTGACCGGGCGGCCGTTCTGGTCCTCAAGATGAAACGGCCCGCCGACGGCGGCGACCGCCGGCCCGATCGGTGACGGCGACCGCCCCGTAACGAGGAGGATCGCACCGAACACCAGCACGAGACCGCCGAGGAAGGCGCCGAGCATCGCCACAACGCGGCCGGTTCGTCGTCCGCCCATCGCCAGTCCTCTCTCAGCCGAAGCACGCAACGAGGCCGGCGCGGATCGTCTCGAAGAACACCGTCGCGCCATACTGGGCCCAGAGCACGACCGTAGCCGCGAGCGCCGATAGAACGACCGCCGCGGCCGCTATCAGCAGCGACCGTGACAGTAAACGCGGTGCGACCGTCTCGCGCATGCTTGCCTTTGCCCTCCCGGCTGCGGGACGGGCTACGCGCTAGATAAACAGGAATGCCGCAGGCGACAACCGCCCGGAGGCGTCATGCGTCGCCGCGTCAGCGGCAGAAATTATAGAGCGCCGCGAGTTCGCGGCCGCGAAGCGTCTTGATTTGCGCCGTCAGGCCGCCGTGCCGGTCGATCCAGCCGCGAATGTCCGCCGGATAGAGGCGCAGCACCAGCTGCGTGCCGGCGCGCGTCGGCACCAGCGAGCGCCGGGCGTCGTCATAATAGGATGCGGCGTGGAACCCGAGCACGGCGCGCCGGGTCACGCACACCTGGTCGCGGGGAACGAGGGCGGTGAACAAGGTGCAGGCGGAAAGGCAGGGTCCGTCGATGACCAGCCGCTCGCCGGAATCGCGGATCGCTTCGTATCTGCGCAGGTAGCGGGAGACTTCGCCTCCCCCGTCGCGCACGATGCGCACGTCTGCGAAGGCGGCACCGGCAATGAGGGCCGACGCCAGCGCGCCGGCCAAAGCCGCCTGCCATTTCATGGCTTGATCCCTTTCCCCGTTCCGGCGAGCGCAACCATCCTTCGCCATTGTGGCGAGAGTTCGGAGCGGGCCGGTCCGTTGGGGATTGTCGCACGAATTTCAACGGACGGAACTCGCGGTTCCTGATCGCGCGTCCGCTCGAGGCTCGGGTGCCCTGGGCCGTCGGGCAGCGCGTTAACTCGCAGACCAGTCGCTCCGCAGGCGGGCGGCACAGTGATGCTATAGTGCCACGATTGAGAACCAAAAGGGCGCTGCGATCATGGACGCGTCGGCAATGCACAAAGCCAGTGTTTCCGAACACTCGACGGCTGATTATTTGCTCGAAGGCCTCAGCGAGATCGGCATCGAGTATCTGTTCTGTAATTTCGGCACCGATCACGCCCCGATCATCGAGGCGATGGCGCACCGCCGCCGACGCGGCGAAGCGACGCCGAAAGTGGTGCGATGCCCGCACGAAAACACCGCCGCGCACATGGCGGGCGGCTACGCGCTCGTGACCGGGCGCGGTCAGGGCGTGCTCGTGCATGTCGACGTCGGCACCGCCAACGCCGCCAACGCAATGCACAACCTCTATCGCAGCCGCCTGCCGGTGCTGCTGATGGCGGGCAAGGCGCCGTTTACGTCGCACAATGAGCTGGTGGGCACACGCGATACCCACGTGCATTGGGTGCAGGAGCCGTTCGACCAGGCGAGCCTGGTGCGGCCCTATCTGAAATGGGAGTGGACGCTGCCTTCGGGCGTCGTCGTCAAGGAGACGCTGCGGCGCGCC
>Ga0187783_10003314_pt1 | contig 11870 bp, 12 predicted proteins | sample 1015_SJ02_MP02_2_FD_132471 | JGI IMG/M metagenome (GOLD analysis project Ga0187783, IMG submission 132471) | Tropical peat soil microbial communities from peatlands in Department of Meta, Colombia - 1015_SJ02_MP02_20_MG | ecosystem: Environmental > Terrestrial > Soil > Wetlands > Peat | place... | reverse complement strand
GGCGTCAAGGTCACCGACGAGATGCTGAACAACGCGCTGCAGGACGTGGCGAAGCGCAACAACCTGACGCTGTCGCAGCTGCCCGAGGCGCTCGCGCAGCAGGGCATCGACTATCCCTCCTACCGCGAGAACATCCGCAAGGAGATCACCATCACGCTGCTGCGCCAGCGCGACGTGCTGCAGCACATCAGCGTCACGCCGCGCGAGATCGACCAGTTCCTCGACAAGCAGGCCAAGACGCCCTCCGAGCGCAACGAGTACAACGTGTCGCACATCCTGATCGCCGTGGGCGAGGAAGCCACCCCGACGCAGCTCGACGCGGCCGCCAAGCGCGCCCAGGACGTGTACGAGCGCGCCAAGGGCGGCGAGGATTTCGCCAAGCTGGCGGTGGCCTATTCGAACAGCCAGACGGCACTCGATGGCGGTGCGCTCGGCTGGCGCAAGGGCAGCGAGCTGCCGACCTTCCTCACCGACACGGTGGTGAAGCTCAAGCCCGGCGAGGTGAGCGAGCCGCTGCGCACGCCGACCGGCTTTCACATCATCCGCCTCAACGAGGTGCGCGGCGGCACCGACAAGGCGGTCGAGAACCAGGTGCACGTGCGCCACATTCTCATGAAGACCAACGAGCTGGCGGACGATGCCACGGTGCGCGGCAAGCTGTTGGCGATCCGCGAGCGGGTGCTCAAGGGCGAGGACTTCGCCGGCATCGCCCAGACCGTCTCCGAGGATCCCGGCTCGGCCAACGACGGCGGCGATCTCGGCTGGGCCGGGCCCGGCACGTTCGCGCCCGAGTTCGAGCAGGCGATCGCGGGACTTAAGGACAACGAGATCGGTGAGCCGTTCAAGACGCAGTTCGGCTGGCACCTGGTGCAGATGCTCGCCCACCGCAGCTTCGACAACACCGACGAGCTCAAACGCCGCCAGGCCATGGAGGCGATCCGCGCCAGCAAGGCCGACGAGGAGACCGAGCTGTGGTTGCGGCACATGCGCGACGAGGCGTACGTGGAATACAAGTCGTAGCGAGCGGCCTGCCGCGGTGGCGCTCCCACCCCACTCCGCCGTGATTCCCCGTATCGCGCTCACCAGTGGGGAGCCGGCGGGCATCGGGCCCGAGCTGTGCCTGGCAGTGGCGCGGCTCGAGCTGCCGTGCGAGCTGGTGTGCCTGGGCGACGCCACGCTGCTCGCCGAGCGGGCCCACCGGCTGCAGCTCGCCGTCACCCTGCGCCCCTATGAGGGCGCGACCGCCCGGCCGGCCGTGGCGCACACCCCGGGCTCGCTCACCGTGGCGCACCAGGCTCTGGCGGTGCCGAGCATTCCCGGTCGCGCGGATCCGGCCAACGCGCGCTACGTGCTCGCCCTGCTCGATCGGGCGATCGACGCTACGCTCGCCGGGGAGTTCGCGGCGCTCGTGACCGCCCCGGTGCACAAGGGCGTCATCAACGACGCCGGCATCGACTTCAGCGGCCACACCGAGTACCTGGCGGCGCGCACCCACAGTGCGCGCGCGGTGATGATGCTGACCACCGGGCAGCTGCGCGTGGCGCTCGCCACCACCCATCTGCCGCTGCGCGCGGTGAGCGATGCCATCACCACCGAGTCGCTGTGCGAGGTGGGCGAGATCCTGGCGCGCGAGCTCAGCACGCGCTTCGGCCTGAGCGCGCCGCGCATCGCGGTGTGCGGGCTCAACCCGCACGCCGGCGAAGGCGGCTACCTCGGCGACGAGGAGGCGCGCGTGATCGCGCCGGCGGTCGCGCGGCTGCAGGCCGCCGGCATCCGCGCCAGCGGCCCGCTGCCGGCCGACACGGCGTTCGTGCCGCAGGTATTGGCGCGCTTCGATGCAGTGCTCGCCATGTATCACGACCAGGGCCTTCCGGTCGTGAAGCACGCCGGCTTCGAGCAGGCCGTCAACGTGACGCTCGGCCTGCCCGTGGTCCGTACCTCGCCCGACCACGGCACGGCCTTCGACCTGGCGGGCACGGGCAAGGCGGACGAGCGCAGCCTCGCGGCCGCCGTGCGGCTTGCCAGCACGCTCGCCACGCGGCGCCCGTGATGCCGGGTGTGGCGGCGCGCAGCCCTCCGCCGCGCCGCAAGCGCTTCGGGCAGCATTTCCTGCACGACCCGGCGATCATCGCGCGCATCGTGCACGCCATCGGCGTGCACCACGGCGATCACCTGGTGGAGATCGGCCCCGGTCGCGGCGCGCTCACCGCGCCGCTGCTCGCGCAGCGCCCCGCCTCGCTCGATGCCATCGAGATCGACCGCGACCTGGCGGCGCTGCTGGGCGAGCGCTTCGCCGCAACACCCGGCTGGACGCTGCACCGGAGCGATGCGCTGCAGTTCGATTACGCCGCTCTGGCGCGCGCGCGCGGCGCGCCGCTGCGTATCGTCGGCAACCTGCCGTATAACATCTCCACGCCGCTGCTGTTCGGGCTGCTGGCTGCCGGCGCGGCCATCCGCGACCTGACCATCATGCTGCAGCGGGAGGTGGCCGCGCGGCTCGCCGCGCGCCCCGGCGACGCCGGCTACGGGCGTCTCACCGTCATGCTCGCGCCGTTCGCCGCGGTCAGCTGGCTGTTCGACGTCGGCCCCGGTGCGTTCCAGCCGCCGCCGCGGGTGTGGTCGGCGGTGCTGCGCCTCACCATGCGCGCGCAGCCGGCGTTCGCCGTCAGCCCGCACTACGCCGCGGTGGTGAGCGCGGCGTTCGCGCAGCGCCGCAAGACACTGCGCAATGCCCTGGCGCAGCTGCTGACGCGCGAGCAGATCAGCGCCTGCGGCATCGATCCCGGCGTGCGGCCGGAGCGGCTCGCAGCGGAGGGCTTCAATACCCTGGCGCGGGCTCTCGACCGCGCCGGCGGCGGGGGCTAGTCTTCGCCGAGCGGCGCAGTACTGGGGGTCCTCGTCATGGCGGTCTATCGTCGTGTCCTGCTGGTCGTCGATCTGACCGACGACAGTGTCGCGATCGCGCGCAGGACCCAGGCGCTCGCCGCCGCCCTCGGCGCCGAGGTCGAACTGCTGCACGTGGTGGAGTTCGTGCCGGTCGAGCCCATGGGCGAGACGCTGATGCCGGCGGTACAGATCGAGCAGGAGCTGCTCGAGCGCGCCCGGGCGCGGCTCGCCGCGCTGGCGGCGGACCTCGGTCTGGCCGACGCTTCCTGTCGCGTGGAGAGCGGCAACGTCAAGGCCGAGATCGTGCGCGTGGCGCGCGAGCGGCACACCGATCTCATCGTGCTCGGCAGCCGCGAGCGTCACGGCCTGTCGATACTGGTGAACTTCACCGAGGACACCGTGCTGCACGCCGCGCCCTGCGACGTGCTGGCGATGCGCGCCGGGCGCGGCTGAGCGCGCCGCTTTCGGTAGAATCCCCCGCATGACTTCCGCCGCCCACAAGATCCGGGTGGACGTCGAGACCAGTTACCTCGACGAGCAGTCAGATCCGCGCGAGCGCCGCTACGTGTTCGCCTACACCATCACCATCCACAACGAAGGCCAGGTGCCGGCACGGCTGCTGACGCGGCACTGGCTGATTACCGACGCCAACGGCAAGGTCGAGGAAGTGCACGGCGACGGCGTGGTCGGCGAGCAGCCCTACCTCAAGCCCGGACAGGGCTTTCGCTATTCGAGCGGCGCGGTGCTCGAGACCCCGGTCGGCTCGATGCAGGGCAGCTACCAGATGCTCGGCGACGACGGCGCGCAGTTCGATGCAGCGATCGAGCCCTTTCGCCTCGCCATGCCCGGCATCCTGCAGTGACGCGCTATGCGATCGGCGACCTGCAGGGCTGTGACCAGGAGCTGCGCGCGCTGCTCGCGCGGCTGAAGTTTTCCGCCGACCGCGACCGCCTGTGGTTCGTCGGCGACCTGGTCAACCGCGGGCCCGGCTCGCTCGCGACCCTGCGCCTGGTGCGCGCCCTGGCCGACAACGCCGTGGTGGTGCTCGGCAATCACGACCTGCACCTGCTGGCGCTGGCGCACGGTGCGCAGCGGCGCCGCCGCTCGGACACCCTCGATGAGGTGCTCGCCGCCCCCGACCGCGGCGCGCTGCTCGAGTGGCTCATCAGCCGCCCGCTCGCACATGCCGAGGGCGGCGACCTCATGGTGCACGCGGGTGTCGTGCCGCAGTGGACGCTGGCGCTCACCCTGAGCCTCGCCGCGGAGGTGGCCGCTGCGCTGCTGCGCGAGCCGCACGCCCTGTTCGCGCACATGTACGGCAACGAGCCCGACCGCTGGGACGCGCGGCTCGCCGGCATGGAGCGGCTGCGCTTCATCATCAACGTGCTGACACGGCTGCGGCTGTGCAGCGCCGACGGGCGCGTCGACATCACGCTCAAGGGCCGCCCGCCGCCCGGCCCCAGCCGGCTGCGCCCCTGGTTCGAGCACCCGCGGCGCGCCACGCGCGATGTGCGCGTGATCTTCGGGCACTGGTCGGCGCTCGGGCTGGTGCAGCGGCCCGGAGTCGTCGGTCTCGACACCGGCTGCGTGTGGGGCGGCCGCCTCACCGCGCTCGACCTGGACGTGCAGCGCGCGCCGCTCAGCGTACCGTGCGCCGCGCATCAGCGCGTCGGCGGCGACTAGTTGACCGACGGGCTCGCCCCCCAAGACACCGTCATCTGCGCGCTGCGCGCCGTGTAGACGCCGGGCGTGAGCTCCAGGTCCACGGGCTTGGCGCCCGCGGCCGTGATCGGCAGCACCACGCGCTGGTCCGCGTGCACCTCGAGCGCGCCGAACGCGCCCGGCGTGACGCGAAAGGCGAGTCGCGCCGGCCAGCTGCTGCCGGCGGCCGGCTTGAGCGTGATGCTGCCGCTGCCGCTGGCCGCCGACAGATCCACCAGCAGCGTGTTGCGCTGCCAGTACTGCGGATAGCTGTCGGGCGTCGGCGCGCCGCTGACATCGAGCTCGTGCACCGCTGCCGGCGGCGCCGGCGCCGGGTGATGCCACGGCCAGTGCAGGTGTCCGCAGCCGACGGCCGACAGCGCCAGCAGGCACGCGGCCGCCCGCAGCGCGGCGCTCGTTCCGGACCTCGACGGCATCGCATACTCCTCGTTACGCACAGCAATGCGCGTAACATACCGCGAAAGACACGGAGGGCACATGCCATCCCTGCAGGCGTTCGATTTGCGGCAATGGATCGATGCCAACCGCGCCCAGCTGCTGCCGCCGGTCGGCAACAAGCGCGTGTTCCGCGACGGTGACTTCATCATCATGGTGGTCGGTGGCCCGAACGCCCGCAAGGACTTTCACGTCGATCCCGGCCAGGAGTTCTTCTACCAGCTCGAGGGCGACATGGTGCTGCGCACCGTGCAGGACGGGGGCACCGTGGACGTGCCGATCCGCGCCGGCGAGGTGCTGCTGATTCCGCCACGGCTGCCGCATTCGCCGCAGCGAGCGGCCAACACCGTCGGCCTGGTGATCGAGCGCGCGCGCCGCGCCGGTGAGCTCGACGGCTTTCAGTGGTATTGCGAGCGCTGCGGTCAGCTGCTGTACGAGGAGTTCTTCGAGCTCACCGACATCGAGCGGCAGTTTCCGCCGGTGTTCGAGCGCTTCTTCGCCAACCGCGACCGGCGCACCTGCACGCGCTGCGGCACCGTCATGGAGCGCGCCTAGGTGCAGGCGCGCATCGCCGTCGACGGCGGCGAAGTCGACGTCGACGTCGCGCATCCCTTCGACCTCGCCCTGCAGCTGGATTTCTCCGGCCCCCAGCCGCGTCACTTCGGCGCGCCGCGCGCCAGCTCACGGCCCTTCGAGACGCCGGGCTTCGGTTTCAAGGGCGCGGTGGCGCGCGGTTCGAGCTGCAACTGCGAGGTGATCACGCTCATTCCCCACTGCAACGGCACGCACACCGAGGCGGCCGGCCATCTGACGCGCGAGCGGCTCGACGCCTGGCGCGTGACACCGCTCGGCTTCGTGCCGGCGCTGCTGGTGTCGGTCACGCCGGTGGCTGCGGACGATGAGAGCTCGGAGCCGCAACCGCAGCCCGGCGACCTGCTCATCACGCGTCGTGCGCTCGAGCGCGCCTGGCCGGCGGTGCTGCCCTTCACGCCGCGCGCCCTGGTGATCCGTACCTTACCCAACACCGCCGACAAGCGCGGCCGGGATTACACCGGACAGAACCCGCCGTACCTGTCGCAGCAGGCGGCCGAGCTGCTGGTGGCGCGCGCCATCGTGCACCTGGTAGTCGATGTACCCTCGATCGATCGCGCACACGACGCGGGCCGGCTCACTGCGCACCGCATCTTCTTCGGCCTGCCGCGCGGCAGTGTGCAGCTCGCCACGGCGACGCGTGCCGCCGCCACCATCACCGAGCTCGCCTTCGTTCCCGAAACGCTCGGCGACGGCGCCTACCTGCTGCAGCTGCAGGTCCCGGCGCTCGGCGGGGACGCCGTGCCGAGTCGTCCGCTGCTGTACGCGCTGGCGGGGTCGCGCGCGTGAGCGCGCCGGCGGCGCTCGCGCGTGCCCGGGCACGCGATGCGGCCGATCCGCTGCGCGGCTACCGGGCACGCTTCGCGCTGCCGCTCGATGCGCACGGCGCGCCGCTCGTTTACCTGTGCGGGCATTCGCTCGGGCTGCTGCCGCTCGCGGCGCGCGAGCTGCTCAGCACCGAGCTCGACGAGTGGGCGCAGCTCGCGGTGCTCGGGCACGAGCAGGCACGCCGGCCGTGGGTGCCGTACCACGAGAACCTGAGCGCCGGACTCGCCGCGCTGGCCGGCGCCGAGGTCGACGAAGTGGTGGCGATGAATTCACTCACCGTGAACCTGCACCTGATGCTGGCGAGCTTCTACCGCCCGCGCGGGCGGCGCACGCGCATCCTGATCGAGGCCGGCGCATTCTCCTCCGACCGCCACGCGCTCGCCTCGCAGATCGCCTGGCACGGACTCGACCCCGCGCACGCGCTCATCGAGCTCGCGCCGCGCGGCGCCGCGGACTGCCTCGAGGAGGAGGCGGTCGAGGCGTGCCTCGCCGCGCACGCCGACGAGATCGCGCTGCTCTTGTGGCCGGGCGTGCAGTTTCGCACCGGCCAGGCGTTCGACCTGGCGCGCCTGGCACGCGCCGCGCATGCGCACGGCTGCATCGCCGGGTTCGATCTGGCGCATTCCATCGGCAACACCGAGCTGGCGCTGCACGCCGCGCAGGCGGACTTCGCCGTGTGGTGCAGCTACAAATACCTGAACGGCGGACCCGGAGCGATCGGCGGTTGCTTCGTGCACCAGCGCTACAGCGCAGCCGCGGCGCACACCGGCGCCGCCTTGCCGGGCACCCGGCTCGAGGGCTGGTGGGGCCACGAGGAGCGCACGCGCTTTCTCATGGAGCCGCAGTTCCGTGCCGCCGGCGGCGCGGCGGCCTGGCAGGTGAGTAACCCGCCGATCCTCGCGGCCGCCCCGCTGATCGCCTCGCTGGCGATCTTCGCCGAGGCGGGCATGAGTGCCCTGCGCGCCAAGTCGGTCGCGCTCACCGACTTTCTCGATGCCCTGCTGCGACCGCTCGAGCCCGCGGTGCACATCCTCACGCCCCACGACAGCGCGCGGCGCGGCTGTCAGCTGTCGATCCGCATCGCCGGCGGTGCGCAGCGCGGCCAGCGCGTGTTTGCCGCCCTCGGGGCGCGCGGCGTGGTGTGTGACTGGCGCGCGCCCGACATCATCCGCGTGGCGCCGGTGCCGCTCTACAACCGCTTCGAGGACGCCTGGCGCTTCGCCGACGTGCTCGGCGCGGCGCTGCAGGAAGCGCAGTGAGCGCCCCGCCCGCGGGCTCGCTCACCATCGTCGGCGCCGGACTGGCCGGCGCGCTGCTCGCGCTGCTCGCCGCGCGGCGCGGCCTGGCCGTCACGCTCTACGAGCGACGCGCCGACCCGCGCCAGGCGAGTCCCGAGCGCGGCCGCTCCATCAACCTGGCGCTGGCGGCGCGCGGCCTGCGGGCGCTCGAGCGGGCCGGGGTCATGGAGCAGGTACGACCGCTGTTGATCGCAATGCGCGGACGCATGGTGCACGAGCGCTCGGGGCACGCGGCGCTGCAGCCCTACGGCCAGCGCGAGCACGAGGTGATCTGGTCGGTGGGCCGCGCCGCCCTCAACCGCGTGCTGATCGAGGAGGCCGCGCGCCACACGGGCGTCAACGTGCGCTTCAACCAGCTGTGCCTCGGGGCGGACGTCGCGGCCGAGCGGCTGCGGCTGCGGGACCTGTCGAGCGGCACGCACTACCAGGTCGCGCTCACGCCCACCATCGCCACCGACGGGGCGGGCTCGGCGCTGCGCGCCAGCCTGCAGGCGGCCGGACTCGTGCAGGGACGCGAGGACTGGCTCGACCACGACTACAAGGAGCTGACCGTGCCGGCGCAGCTCGGCGCCGCGCTCGAGCGCCACGCCCTGCACATCTGGCCGCGCGGCGGCTTCATGCTGATCGCGCTGCCGAACACCGATGGCAGCTTCACTGCCACGCTGTTCCTCGCGCGCCACGGCGCGCCGAGCTTCGACTCGCTCGACAGCGGCGCGGTCGTGACCGAGTTCTTCGCGCGCGAGTTTGCCGACGCGCTACCGCTCCTGCCGCAGCTGGCGGCGCAGTTCGCCGCGCATCCGCAGGGGCAGCTCGGCACCGTGCACTGCACGCCCTGGCACTGCGGCGGGCGCGTGCTGCTGCTCGGGGATGCGGCGCACGCCATCGTGCCCTTCCATGGTCAGGGCATGAATGCCGCCTTCGAGGACTGTGTCGTGCTCGATGCGCTGCTCGGGCAGGAGGGCGACTGGGCGGCGCGCTTCGCGCAGTTCGAGCAACAGCGGCGCGCGAATGCCGCGGCCATCGCGCAGATGGCGCTGGAGAACTACGCCGAGATGCGCGACGCGGTGCTCGATGCGCGCTTCCTGCGCCACAAGGCGCTCGCCATGGCGCTCGAGCGACGGTTTCCCGATCGCTTCATCCCGCGCTACGCCATGGTCATGTTCCACCCGGAGATCCCCTACGCCGAGGCGTTGCGCCGCGGCGCACTGCAGGCGCAGCTGCTCGAGGAGCTCGACCGCGGCGCGGGCGCCGAGCCGGAGGCAGAGCGTGCCGCCGCGCTGGTCCGCGCGCGCCTGCCGCCGCTCGGCTGAGCCCGCCGCCGGCCGCGCAGCGCTGCCCGGGACGCGAGGAGTGGACATGCCGGATGACATGCTGATCCGTCGCCTGCAAGGCTGCAGCGAGGCGGAGATCGCCGGCCTCACCGAGGTGCTGCTCGACTGTGTCGCGGGCGGCGCTTCCGTCAGCTTCATGGCCTCGCTCACGGCCGCGCGCGCCGCGACCTTCTGGCGCCAGGTGTGCGCGAGTGCGCGGCGCGGCGAGCGGCTGCTGCTCGCGGCCACGGACGGCGCCGGTGCGATCCTCGGTACGGTGCAGGTGGTGCTCGACCTGCCCGAGAATCAGCCGCACCGCGGCGAGCTCGCCAAGATGCTCGTACACCGGCGCGCGCGGCGGCGCGGCGTGGGAGCGGCGCTGCTCGCCGCCGCCGAGCACGCGGCGCGCGCCGCCGGCCGTACGCTGCTGGTGCTCGACACCGCGAGCGGGGATGCCGAGCGGCTGTACGCGCGCCACGGCTGGCAGCGTGTCGGCGTAGTGCCGGGCTATGCGCTCTACCCGGACGGCAGGCCGTGCGCGACCACGTTCTTCTTCAAGTCACTCGCCTGAGGGGAGCGGCAGGCAGCGCCGGCGCGGCGGCGAGCGCGCCGCGTCAATGATGGCGCGGCGCCTCGGGCGCGTTACGCCGCTCGAGCGTCACGAACGTGACCGGGTAGGCGTGCTGCTCGTCCGCCGGGTGCATGCGGCACTCGACGTCCGCCCACTGGGTAGGGTCGAAATCGGGAAAGAAGGTGTCGCCCGGCACGTCGGCGTGCACGTGCGTCAGGTAGATGCGGCGCGCGAACGGCAGCACCAGGCGGTAGATCTCCGCGCCGCCGATCACCACCAGCTCGTCGCTCGCTGCGGCCCGCGCCAACGCGTCCTCCACCGAGTGCACCACCGTCACGCCGGGTGCGGACCAGCCGCGGTCGCGGGTCAACACGAGGTTGGCGCGCCCCGGGAGCGCGCGGCCGATCGATTCGAAGGTCTTGCGGCCCATGAGGACCGGCTTGCCGAGCGTGAAGCTGCGGAAGCGCTTCAGATCCTCCGGCAGCCGCCACGGCAGCGAGTTGCCGCGGCCGATGACGCCGTTCTGTGCCATGGCGACGATCAGCGAGACCAGCGGCTGGGCGGCCATGGGCGCACATTATTGCCGCGCTGAACCCCGCAATGCCAACCGTCGTCTGTTGGCGACTGCGCTCAGATCTCGACCGCGGTGTTGAGGATCACCACGTCGCGGAATGGCATGCGGAAGAACTCCGCGGCCTGGGTACTGTATTGCTGCATGCGCGCAAACAGCCGCCGCTGCAGTCCGCGCAACCCGGGCAGCGGCCGCGCCCGCACGACGTGGCGACCGACGAAGAAGGAGCTGTCCTCGGTGAACACGCGCAGCCCGCGGGCGCGGCAGGCCTTGAGCGCCTCGGCCACGTCCGGGGTCTCCATGAAGCCGAAGCGCGCGCTGATGAAGAACACCCCGGGGGCCACCTCCTCGATCTGCAGGCGCCGCACCGGATCCTGGCGCGGCGTGTCCACGATCTCGACGTTGAGGATGATGACGCGCTGGTGCACCACCGCGTTGTGCTCGATGTTGCGGATCAGCGCCGAGGGCACCAGGCGCGAGTTGCTGGCGAGGAACACGCCCGTGCCCGGCACGCGGTGCACGCCGGCCACGAGCTTCGGCAGCTCGCTGCGGGGAACCGCCAGCTTGGCGAGTGCCGCGCGCAGCTCCAGCCGCCCGTTGCGCCAGGTGGTGAAGATCAGGCACAGCAGCGCACCCAGGGTGAGCGGGATCCACCCGCCGGTGGGCACCTTGGTCATGTTACCGGCCACGAAGGCGCTGTCGGTCACGAGGAACAGGGCAAACACCGCCGCCACCCGCCATTTCGGCCAGTTCCACTGCGTGGCGGCGACGAAGGCGCCGAGCACGGTGGTGACGACCATCGTGCCGACCACCGCCGCGCCGTACGCCCCGGACAGGGCGTCGGACGAGCCGAAGCCGACCACGAAGGCGCACACGGCGATGAACACCAGCCAGTTGACCACCGGCACGTAGATCTGACCCTGCTCGAGGGCGGAGGTCTGCAGCACGCGCAGCCGCGGCAACAGATCGAGATGCACGGCCTGACGGGCCATGGAGAACGCTCCGGAGATGGTCGCCTGCGAAGCGATGACCGTGGCCGCGGTCGCGAGAATCACCAGCCAGGGGAGCAGCGCCGCGGGCACCAGGTGATAGAGCGGATGATCGACCGGCTGGCCGAGCTCGAGCAGCAGCGCGCCCTGACCGAAGTAGTTGAGCACCAGCGCCGGTCCCACCAGCACGTACCACGACACCCGCACCGGCGTGCGGCCGAAGTGGCCCATGTCCGCGTACAGAGCCTCGGCGCCGGTGAGGGCGAGGAACACCGCGCCGATGACGGCGAGCGCGACCGCCGGCCGGTGCGCGAGCAGCCCGAGGCCGGCCAGCGGGTTGAGTGCCGCCAGCACCTGGGGGTGGCGCACGATGGGCACCGCGCCGGTCAGCGCGATCACCACGAACCACACCACCATGATCGGCCCGAACAGGCTGCCGACGCGCGCCGTGCCGTGGCGCTGGTAGGCGAACAGCGCAGTCAGCACCGCGATCGTGAGCGGGATCACCGCCTTCTTGAGTTCGGGACTGAGCAGCTCGAGGCCCTCCACGGCACTCAGCACCGAGATCGCCGGCGTGATGAGCGCATCGCAGAAGAAGAACGCGGTGCCGGCGAGCGCCAGGCCGACCGCGACCTTGCCCCAGGTGCTGCCGTGGATCAGCCGGCGCTG
>Ga0187783_10003313_pt1 | contig 11870 bp, 7 predicted proteins | sample 1015_SJ02_MP02_2_FD_132471 | JGI IMG/M metagenome (GOLD analysis project Ga0187783, IMG submission 132471) | Tropical peat soil microbial communities from peatlands in Department of Meta, Colombia - 1015_SJ02_MP02_20_MG | ecosystem: Environmental > Terrestrial > Soil > Wetlands > Peat | place... | reverse complement strand
GATGGCGCTCTCCGCCTGGATCATCCGGCGTCATTCCACCCCTGACGCCGTGGAGTCCGATACGCCGAGTCCGGCGCCGACGGCCGCTCAAAAGGCGTTTTGGGCGGGCGCGGCTTTCGTGGCTTCGGGCCTGATGTTGGCGGTCACGAACGAAATCGGCTCGGATGTCGCGTCGGCGCCTTTCATCTGGATTCTGCCCCTCGCGGTCTATTTACTTACATTCATCATCGCCTTTGCGCCGGGGGCTCTCGAAGCGATGTCCATTCTCGCCTTCGCGCTGCATCTCGATCCCGCCTATGTCGGGACTCACCATATCGTGCGTTATCTGTTCGTTTCTGCCCTCATCCCGCTTCTGATACGCCGGGTCCGACAATCGGCCACGGCCATGAAGCCGCCCGTCAGCACCACGGATGGACAACGTGAGCGAGGCCCAGGGTCGGGTTAAAGCGCGACCGCCAGATGCAATTCGAGCGATGAAAGCACCACGCCGGCGCCAAGCCGCCGCTCCGCCGCGCGCAGGATCTGGTGACCGAACAGGTTCGGCTCCAGCCCCTCATTCGGCCGCCAGGGCGTGGTCTCTGCGCGGGAGATCTAGCTCATCCCAAACGTCGACCAGCGCCTGCGCCAGTCGATCGATCAAGGCATCGTCGTGGTACGGGGAGGGCGTGATACGTAGCCGTTCGGTGCCGCGCGGCACGGTCGGATAGTTGATTGGTTGGATATAGATGCCATGGTCACCGAGCAAGAGATCGCTGGCTTGCTTGCATTTTTCCGGTTCGCCGACCGTGACCGGTACGATGTGCGTCATTGTGTGCATGACTGGGAGGCCGGCGCCGCCCAACACCGCCTTGACTCGAGCGGCGCGGTCCTGCTGGCGTTCGCGTTCCCAATCGGACGTCTTCAAATGCCGGATCGCGGCGGTGGCGGCTGCGCAGATCGCCGGCGGCAACGCGGTCGTAAAAATAAAGCCCGGCGCGTAGGAGCGTACCGCGTCGATCACATTGTGGCTGGCGGTGATGTAGCCGCCCAGGCAGCCGAAAGCCTTGGCGAGAGTGCCTTCGATGACGTCGATGCGGTGCATCACGCCTTCACGGGCGGCGATCCCGGCCCCCGCCGACCCATACATCCCGACCGCGTGAACTTCATCGAGATAGGTCATGGCACCATAGCGCTCAGCGAGATCGCAGATGCGCTGCATCGGTGCGATATCGCCGTCCATGGAGTAGAGGCTCTCGAAAACGATTAGTTTCGGCCGGTCGGGCCGCGCCGCCTTGAGCAAACTCTCAAGATGTTGGGTGTCGTTATGGCGCCAGATCTGCTTCTCGCAGGTCGACTGGCGAACGCCTTCAATCATCGAATTGTGGTTGAACGCGTCCGACAGGATCAGGCAGTCGGGCATCAATTTGGCAATTGTCGAGATGCCGGTCTGGTTGGATACATAGCCGGAGGTGAAGACCAAGGCGGCGGGCTTGCCATGAAGATCAGCAAGTTCGCGTTCAAGTTCAACCAAGGGATGGTTCGTGCCCGAGATGTTGCGTGTGCCACCTGCCCCGGTCCCCATGCGGGTCGCGGTCTCGACCATCGCGCCAATCACCTTCGGATGCTGGCCCATACCGAGATAATCGTTCGAGCACCAGATCACGACGTTGCGTGGCCCGCCCGGGGAATGCCAGACAGCATGCGGAAAGCGCCCCGCGATCCGCTCCAGATCAGCGAACACGCGGTAACGGCACTCGCCGTGGAGCCGGTCAATCGCATCGGCAAAAAAAGCGTCATACGTCGTCATGCGTCTGGCCCCCTTGGCCAGGATTACGAATCAGGCGGCGTTGGGTGTCGCTTATCGGAACGATATTCGCATACACTTGAGCAAGTCTTGATGAGGGTCAATGATGGGTGGACGGTGACCAAGAACGGCTATGTCCGAGGCGGATATGGGCCAGAATGGTGGCCGCTAACGCCGGACTGGCTCGCGGCGTTGCGGTTGTGTTGACGATTCCTGACTACCTATCAGGGGTTTGAGACCGGCCGACCATGCGAAACGCCGGATGGTCTTGCGCAGCTGCCGCGTCGTTCCGAATGGGGTGCGGCGTCATGTCTCGGAGCTGGCCGCGTCCACGGTGAATGACTGTCAAAATCCGCAAATGGACCGTCGACCAAAGATTCCGAACCACCGCAAGGCTGACCCAGTAGGAGTTGCGTCACACGCCACTGGCGGCCAGGCCGTTACTGGATTGTACCAAATCAACGCGGCTTTCTGTGCGGCGGTTGCCACGTGGTTCCCGGTCCTAGATCCGAACGGCGCTCGCTTGGGCAGCCCGCGGTAGCCTCCCGCCTTGCGGACAATGCCCGTGGCCTGAAGAGGGTGTCGCTCTTCAGCGGAGCGAGGCGAGGCCGAAAGATTCGCTGGGTGCGACTTGCGTCGCCGACGTCTGCGGCAGTCTTGTGGGCTGAAGGATTTGGACACATGAGACGCACGCTGGCCGATCGACGTCGTCTATCGCACGGCCATCGTCGGCGGTTCACTTGGACGCCGGGCCGTCACCCGTTTCCGGTTCCCGCCAGTGAGTTGGATTAATGTCGAGCGGTGCATTGCTCACGGCGTTAACCCAATTGTAAGGCTTGCGGCGGCACGGAACCACGAGTGCGTGGGTTCCGGTCTCGTCGATGACACAGACCTCCACCGCACGCTCGTCAGGGACACTCGATATGGGGCGCCATTCGGACATCGGTCTAATAGATACGGATGCGCTCGGTTCCACATTGACTCTTATCAACTGCTGGCTAGGTGGAATTCCGACACGTTACGGCGGCGTTTCCTGAGCGCCCTGTCCTGAAAGGCTTGGCCGAGAGTATTCAAGCAGGATATCGATGCCGATCTTGAGCCCGCCACGGAGCCGCGACGTTCATCGCGCGCGAGGTGGACCCTAAAGGACCGCGCCTATGCCAAGTTTGTGGCGTGAACGTCCCATGGATCGCTGCCTTCAAAACCGCCGACGGGCTTGCGCCACCGCGGCTGATCCGCGTCGATGAGTCATCAACCTGGATCCCCTGAGCCAGGATGGCGGCGGCGGCAATTTGCCGTGCAGTGCTCCAACATCGCGCGGCCATATGGCCGGCCCCGCGAGTGCGGTGCCTAACGTCTAGCGCGAGACCACAGAGTGACGACGGTCTTTGATTTCCCCAGCAAAAGCGGTGAGGAAAGTTTCTACGGAGTCGGATAACTTTTCGGAAAGCGAAATCATCTCACTCGCGGTACTTTTGGCGCGGGTCGCCGCGTCCCGGGTTTTTCCGGTTGCGCCTGACAGATTTTCGACGTTACGGGCGACCTCAGTGGAATCCTGCGCAGCGCAGTCAATGCTTTCGCCAATCCGGCGCGTGGCCACCTCCTGCTGTTCGATGGCAGAGGCGGTACCGGCGGTAAGCTGGTTGATCTCGACCATTGTCTTGGCGATGGCGTTGATGGAGTCGACGGCAATTTTGCCGCCGGCCTGAACGTCACCAATTTGCTGCGCAATCTCGTCGGTGGCTTTTGCCGTCTGCGCGGAAAGGATCTTGACCTCCTGGGCGACGACAGCAAACCCTTTGCCGGCCTCGCCAGCGCGCGCTGCCTCGATTGTTGCGTTCAGCGCCAGCAGATTGGTCTGCTCGGCAATAGAGCGAATGATGTTGACAACATCACCTATTTGCTGGGTTGCGGTCTCTAATCCGGAAATTTGTTGCTCGGCCAGCTTTGCAACCTCTGCCGCCTTTTCGACCGTGGCACTTGCCCTTTGTGTCTGCGCGGTAACTTCTCGAATCGATGCACCGAGTTCTTCGGTAGCGGCAGCGACGGTCTGAACGCTGTCCTTTGCGGCGGTTGTCGCAGTCGAGGCGGCGTTGGCCTGGAGTGCGGTCGCCCCGGCAACGTGAGTAAGTTCATCGGCTGTCGTGCGCATACTGGACGCTTGACCGTGAACGGCCTTGACGACCTCTGCGATCGAGTTTTTGAATTCCCCAACGATCAGTTCTAATCCGCGAACGCGGGCGCCGCGCGCTTCGGATTCGGCGGCAGCCTCCTGCTCAAGCCGCGATCGCTCAATCGAATTGTCGCGGAACACCTGGAGGGTCCGGGCCAATTCGCCCATTTCGTCCTGCCGGTCAGCGCCGCCGATGCTGACGTCGGTCTTGCCGCGCGCCAGATCGTGCATCGTCGATATGATGCGATACAGTGGACGAATCAATCCGAGCGCGACCAGGGTAAACCCCGACCCGACGACAGCGAGTGTCATGATGACGGAGCCGAGCAGCGCCCATACGTTCTCCTTGTTGGAGGCGCGAACTGACTCGGTTGCCTGGGCGGAGTATTCGCCGTATTTTTCCGCCAACGCTTCGATCTGACGATTGAGTTCTGCGCGATTGCGTCGATTGAGATCGTTGTCACCGTACGTGCGCGCCTCTTCGAGGCTGGCGTTGTGCAGAAGATAGACGAGGTGCGTGCGGAATTTGATGAAGTCTTCGACCGCGACCTCAAGTTCGGAGACGCGCTCCCGTTGGCTCTCGATGGCGTCTCTTTTCCAGGCAGTGACTTCTTCCCGCAGAAGATCGAGAGACTTCAGCAGCGCGGTAGCGAATGGTTGGGCGGCGGTCACGTTCGACGACATGTAGATGCCACGCGAGTCCATAACCGCCGCGTAGATCAGCCCGTTTATCCGTTCGAGATGGATCGTGCCGAGAGAAGCAAGGTCGTGAAATTGATAGGTCGCTTCCGTTTTTTTGATCTGCCAGAAGTTGAGCGCCGATGCGCTCAGCGATAACAGGGCGAGAATTGAGATGACCGCAAAGACCCTGCCTCTGATGGTTAAAGCCAACAAGGTGTGACCCTTTCGCGGTGCCAGGTGGAGATGGGTTCAGGGGCGCGTTTTTCCGTGGACTGCTTCGTTATTCGCGCGCCTGTTCGGGCCTCGGCTCGCCGGTCTTGGGTGATTTGCAGTACGCGCCGCCGTAACTCGTTCGCTTCCGGTCTTTAAGTCGGGCGCTCATTTGCCCGCTTCGGGCGATCGGTGCGCCAGCGAATTCAACGGGGCACCGCTCCTGAGTCGCGCGAAACCTCTTGCTCTTGGCGAATTGCACTATTTGCATGAGGCCTCCCTCGAAGGGACTGCGCTCACGGCGTTCAAATACGCATGCCGTGCAGATGTCGTCATTACCGTGATTTGCGCCGCGGGCGGCAATTCGCAAGTGTCATTTTTTATTGGAGAAATGGTTAATGCGACATTAAGCGGTGGCCGAGGGGCGGATCGAGAGTGCCGGCGCTGCTAGTGAAAATTTCGTCCCTTCGGGATCGCTGCGTTGGCGATTGCAGCTGCCATGAGATCGTCGGCCCTCACGGTCCGCTCGTCGATGCGGGCGCCGGGATGGTCGGGACTGGAGGAAGCCATGTGTCGTATGGTGCGCTTGATCTCGTCGGCATGCGCGAGGGTCGGGAGGCAGCCGGCATCAGCCGAGAGGTGATGGAGCAGAAAGCTCAGGTCCTCGCAGCGCTCGGCCACCACGTGGATGACGCCGGACTCGTTCTGCAGTTTTCCGGTCACACTGATCAATCGCGCCCCAAGCACGATCGGACGAAAGATTTCGAAAGTTTTTGGCCAGACGATCGTGTTGGCAATTCCGGTCTCGTCCTCGAGCGTCATGAAGATGACGCCGCTGGCGCTGCCCGGTCGCTGACGTACCAGCACGAGACCTGCGACCGTCACGCGCTCCCCGGAGGGCAATCCGACGAGCGCCTCATGAGGGATGATCCGGCGGCTCTTCAACTCAGCTCGCAAAAAGACCACCGGATGTGCTTTGAGCGATAGTTGGAGATGGCGATAATCTTCGACCACCTGTTGTCCGAGCGGCATGGGCGGCAGATCGATATCCGGCTCCAGTTCCGGCATGGTTGCCCGGGCAAAGAGCGGTAGATCGTCTTTGTCGCCGCTACGGCGCAGCGCCCGCACGGCCCAGAGCGCCTCCCGACGGTCAAGACCGATTGATCGAAAGGCGTCGGCTTGGGCCAGCCGTTCCAGTGCGGTGGGGAAAAGTCCGGTGCGCAGCCAGAGATCGCGAATGGAATCAAAGCCGCTGTCGCGAGCGGCCTCGATCGTCCGCCCGTCGGTTTCAGCCAATCCGTTGATTTGACGAAAGCCAAGCCGCACCGCATGCGTGGTGCGGATGGCCGCACGGGTCTTCGCATGGCGGGGGTGAACGGGCTCGAGCGTTCCGAGGCCGTCCTCGAGGCGATTGTCCCATCCCGAAAAATTGATGTCGACGGCCCTGATCTCGACGCCATGCTCCTGAGCATCACGCACGATCTGGGCCGGTGCATAGAAGCCCATGGGCTGGCTGTTGAGGAGAGCGGCCGCAAAAACATCAGGATAATGGCATTTGATCCAGGCGGATGTATAGACGAGCAGTGCGAAGCTTGCCGCATGACTTTCCGGAAATCCGTATTCGCCGAATCCCTCGATTTGGTGAAAGCAGCGCTCGGCAAAATCGAGCGGGTAACCACGTGAGATCATGCCGCCGATCAATTTGTCGCGGAAATATTTGATAGTGCCGACACGCTTGAAGGTGGCCATGGCGCGGCGCAGCTTGTCGGCTTCGACTGCCGTGAAGCCCGCCGCTACGATGGCGATCCGCATGGTCTGTTCCTGGAACAGCGGTACACCGAGGGTCTTCTTAAGTACGGTCTTGAGATTTTCAGAAGGATAGTCAATCGGCTCAATACCCTGCCGCCGACGCAGATAGGGATGCACCATATCGCCCTGGATCGGGCCTGGCCGCACAATGGCTACCTCGATGACGAGATCATAAAATTCCTTCGGCCGGAGCCGCGGCAGCATCGACATCTGGGCCCGGCTTTCGACCTGGAATACACCGATCGAGTCGCCGTGCGAGAGCATGTCATAAACTGCCGGATCATCAGCCGGAATGGCAGCCATGTTGCCATCATGCTGATAATGCTTCGCCAGCAATGCCAATGATCGATGCAGGCAGGACAGCATGCCGAGGCCAAGCACGTCGATCTTGAGAATGCCCAGAGCTTCCAGATCGTCCTTGTTCCATTCGACGACGGTGCGGTCCTCCATCGCTGCATTTTCGATCGGGACGACTTCGTCTAGCCGGCTGCGGGTGATGACGAAGCCGCCGACATGCTGGGAGAGGTGGCGCGGAAAGTCGATCAGCTCGCGGGCGTATTGGAGAACACTGGCCAGTCGTGGATCAGCAGGATCAAGCCCGATCCGGCGCACTTCATCGGCGGTGACCGCATCGTTGGACCATCCCCAGATCGTGCCCGCCAATGCCCCAACGGTATCGTCCGAAAGCCCGAATACCTTGCCGACCTCGCGGATGGCGCTGCGTGATCGATAGCAGATCACGGTTGCGGCAAGTCCCGCATGATGGCGGCCGTAATGCCGATAAATATGCTGGATCACCTCCTCGCGGCGCTCGTGTTCGAAGTCGATATCGATATCGGGGGGCTCGCGCCGCTCTGCTGAGACAAAGCGCTCGAACAGGAGAGCGATACGGCTTGGATCGACCTCGGTAATGCCAAGGCAATAGCAGATCGCCGAATTGGCGGCCGAGCCTCGACCCTGACACAGGATGGGAATTTCGCAGGATCGGGCAAACCGTACGATGTTGTGCACGGTGAGAAAGTAGGGCGCATATCCGAGCTCGGCGATGATCTTGAGCTCATGGTCAAGAGCGTGGCGGATATTGGCCGGCACGCCGTCAGGATAACGGGTTCTGGCACCGGTTTCCGTCAAGGCCATCAGTGCGTCCTGGGCCGTCGCATAGCCTTCAGGGGTTTCGTGCGGATATTCGTATTTGAGTTCTTCCAACGAGAATCGACAGCGGTCCAGAAAACGCAGGGTCTCGCTGATCGCCTGGGGTGCTTGGCGAAACAGCCGGGTCATTTCCCGCGGGCTTTTGAGATGCCGCTCGGCATTGACGTGGAGTCGGCGGCCAGCATCATCGAGCTGTCGATGCTCGCGAATGCAGGTGACCACATCCTGCAGCGCCCTGCGCTCGGGGATGTGGTAGAGCGCATCGCCAACGGCGATCAGCGCCACTCCGGCCTCAACTGCAATCGTTGCCAGTCGTGCCAACCGGCGGCCATCATCTCCACGGTAGAGCATGCTCGCACCAAGCCACACCGCACGCGGGGCTGCCTCCTTAAGCTGCACGAGCCGTGAAATCAGACTGCCGCTTTCGATCTGTATCGGGGGCAGGACGATGAGATTGAGCTCATCGATATGATCGAGGAGATCCACAAGGGTGAGAATGCAATCGCCCTTTTCGGCCCGCCATTTGCCACGGGTGAGAAGCTTTGTCAGATGGCCCCAGCCGGAACGATTCATCGGATAGGCAAGAATGTCGGGAGTGCCATCGGTGAACACCAGCCGGGCGCCAGGAGCGATTTTCACCGCCAACTCCTTGCCCATGATATGGGCGCGCACTACCCCGGCGACGGTATTGCGATCAGCAATGCCAAGGCCTTCAAGTCCGAGTTCTCTGGCTTGAGAAACCATCTCCTCCGGATGCGAGGCGCCGCACAGAAAGGAGAAATTGGTGGTGGCGGCAAGCTCGGCATAGGGTGCCACGATTGAGTCTCCGATCACGCAAACAGGCCGTGAAGAAACCAGCGCGGTTGTATCGTCTCGCGCTCATAGAGGCCTTCGCGGTAAAGCCAGACCCGGGCTCCCTGACGACTTTCCACCCGAAAATAGTCGCGGGTCAGCACCTGACCCGCTTCGTCGCGCCACCATTCCATGGCAATCCGCTCCGGTCCTTCGGCCGTCATGACTTCGTGCAGCACATGACGCCAACGAAAGCGCACGGGGGGACCGTCTGGGACCTCGGCAACCGCCTCAACGGGTTCCGGACGCTCAAATAGACGGATCGGACGAACCGGAGCGAGGCTGTCCTGTCCGCTCAGCGGTCCGCAAGCGAAAGTGGGTTCCTGACCCGCATGATGAGATCTTGTTTGGTGTAACAATGTTTGGGCCGGCAGGGCCACGATTGCGAATTCCGGGATATGGGTATCCTGCGGTATCAGTCGCATGACGCGCTGCGGCCCGAAACGGGCGCTCAATCGATCGATCAGATGTGCGAGGTCCCCAGCAAGGTTGATGCTCTCCAATCCGGTCTGAACGGGATCACAGCGCTGCGTGACCCCCACCGACAGACGCACCACGTCGAAGCCGAAGCCCGGATCGCATTCATCCCCCAAGGTTGCCAGTTTGTCTGCAAATAGTCGTCGCAGACGCTGGGTATCCCGCAATGGCGCCGCGGTTCCGATCGCGATTCGATGCACCCTGCCATCCGTGCGGAATAACGCAAGCTGGACGAGGCGTGCCCCCTCACCGCGGCGCTCCATCATGCGCGCAAGCTCGTGTGCCAAATGCTCGATCGTGCCGAGAATGTCGGCTTCGAGTGCGATCGGATCGCCAAAACGACGTTCCACCACATAGGGAGGAAGCGGCCGGCGAGGCGCGATCGGCTCATCTTCGTCCCCCAGAGCCTGATCGAGGCGGCGGACCAGACTGATACCAAAGCGGGCGGCGAGCGGCGCCCGCGGCTGGTCGACAATATCCGCCACCCGCTTGAGGCCGACCTGGGCGAGCGCCCTGACGACCCGGCCGGAGAGTCGCAGTCCCGCGAGCGGCAACGGCATCAGTGCCGCTTTGGTGGCGCCCGGGGACACGATGTCGGCTTCGGGGCCGGTCTGGCTAAACCGCGCGACCCCTGCCGCACAACCAACCGTATCGGCAATGGCGGCGCGGACCTTGAAGCCTTGCCCTTCCAGTCGGCCGACGAGATCGCGGCAGAGGGCGGTCTCGCCGCCAAACAGATGCGCACAGCCGGAGATATCCAAAATAAGACCGTCGGGAGGGTGAAGACCGATGAGCGGCGTATAGCGATCACACCAGTCGGCGATTTTTTCGAGCAGAAAGCGGTCCTGTTCGGGATCGGCTTCGGCCCGTTCCAGTGCCGGATACATTGCCTGCGCATCGGCGAGCGGCATGTCCGGCTCAAGCCCGAGCCGGGCGGCAGCATCGTTTACGGCCGTCAATCGGCGCGCAGCTCCCCGCTCGCCCACAATGATCCGGGGCTTGCTCTTAGCCGGCGCGAGCAAACATCGCTCGATTCGATCCGTTGCGAGCCGCCGCAGCCAGATCGCCAGGTAGCGTCGCGGGCACAAAGAGACGTTCATCACGATTCCATTCAATGATCCACCGGCCGCAGGGGCCGCGGCGGTTGCGGACAAGGGAAAGCTCGAAGGTGGGACGCCCCATTCCGCCCAGTGGGTCGGTTATTCCGGGGGTGGACGCGACTACCCATCGGGTCATGGCGATACTCGGCAGAGCCTGGGGTCGCTGACGCAGCAAAAGGCCAATACCACCCCCCCTGCGGGCCGCATGGGCCAGCCGGCGCGTCGCCGTCAGATCGAAACCAGCGTTGTGATCAGCCAGTTCGGCAATGACCGCGGCGAGTGCGCGGCATTTCAGGGCTTCCTCCATTGCCCACAGCGCCTCACGTGAACGCGAGACCCGCAACACAAGAAGACGCTCCAGCCGAAAACCCCAGAGATCGATCCCCAGGCCATGAGGAATACCGGCCTCGGTCGCCACGAAATCCTGCTGGATCCAGAGGGCCTGCTTGCGACCATGATGGGTAACAGCCTGCTGGGCGAGCGCCAGCGCGAAACCCGTTGCGGCACCGATCTGGATCGGTGCGGCAGGAAAAACTTCATGTAACGTGCCCCGAGCCAAGCCGCCGCCCAGAGCAGCATCGATGGCCCCCACGCCAAGATCGAGAGGCTCATCCTCAGGGAATGCGGCACCAGAGGCATCAGCCTTCGCCACCATATGGCGGAGGCGGCTGAGCGTGGCCGGATGCGGGGGAATCGGCACGGGTCACCTTTGTTCTCTTTCGTTCGCATATATTCATGATATGTTCTTACCAGAGTGTATGGATTCCGCGGCTTTTCTCCTCTGTCAACCCACGCAGGACGTGTAGGGCCGGGATAGGGAGAAATTGATCGCCATGCACGATCACAACCAGTGATTGCAATGGTCGAACGCCTGTCTGCCGCTATCGCGGAGGCGTATTGGCAGTTTTATCTTCAGCCGCGTGATGCCTGGACCTTCGAGGTCGAAATCCGGCCATTCGCGCAGGCTGAGGCGTATCGCAAGTAACAGAGCTGCCGAGCTGCGTGAGCACGTCGATGTGTCGCCATCCAAGGAAGGCTTTCGATTCTTGAGCGGTGTTTTGCGCGAATTTTTTTGACGCTATGCCGCGCCCGGGTTCTTGTCGTCACCAGACGATGTCTGGTGTGGTTGCCAGCAGTTCGGGCTGGAAGTCCTCGCCACTACCGTGGTGAATCACGTCGATTTCGTTGCGCATCCAGAACGTCTGACTGAGTATCTCCGCACGGACGTTTCCGTCGAGGGACTTGGTGCCGGCGACGACCGCCGCCTGCGATCACTGCACGCGTTCCGGCCAGCTGCAGGCCGGCAAAGACAGGTGGCCGGCGAGACTCGCGCTCTAGCAGTGCTCGAGAATGGTCAACCCACGCAGCCGGTCAAGCAGATAAAAGAGGCCGCGGTCGTCGGTAGTTACGTCGTTGCTCTGGACGCGCTGCGAGCCTTCCGGAACGTCGGGCAGGAAATAGCCGACCTCGCGCGGCCGGCGCGGGTCAGCAATATCGATGAGGCGCAGCCCGTGGGCGAACCATGCGACCGGGATCTCGGTTCCGGTCACCTTTTCACACGGCTGATGACAGGCCGTGAACTCCGGTTGCGGTGTGCCGTCGTCGAGGCCATCGACTTGGAAGCTCGCAAACG
>Ga0187783_10003312_pt1 | contig 11870 bp, 9 predicted proteins | sample 1015_SJ02_MP02_2_FD_132471 | JGI IMG/M metagenome (GOLD analysis project Ga0187783, IMG submission 132471) | Tropical peat soil microbial communities from peatlands in Department of Meta, Colombia - 1015_SJ02_MP02_20_MG | ecosystem: Environmental > Terrestrial > Soil > Wetlands > Peat | place... | reverse complement strand
GGGGTTCTCGAGATCGACCCGCCAGCGGCGCGCCTCACTGCCGCCCGCGCCGAGTTGGCGGCGCGCCGCGCCCGGCGGAGCGCGCTCGAGGCCGCCGCACGACGCGAATGTCGCACGGCCGATGGCGTACGCATCGCGGTGTTTGCCAACATCGGCTCACTCGCCGAGGCACAGGCGGCGATACGCAACGGCGCCGAGGGCTGCGGGTTGCTGCGGACGGAGTTTCTGTTCCTCGACCGGCAGCTGCCGCCCACCGAGGACGAGCAGTGCGAAACCTACACGCGCATCGCCGCGGCCCTGGGGGAGCGGCCGCTCACCATCCGCACCCTCGATGCCGGCGGTGACAAGCCGATCGCTTATCTGCCGTTGCCGGCGGAGGAGAATCCGGCCCTCGGCCTGCGCGGCGTGCGTACCAGCCTCGCCTGGCCACAGCTGCTGCGAACGCAGCTGCGTGCGGTGCTGCGGGTTCGCTCGCCGTACTGCCGGCTGCTGCTGCCGATGATTACCGACGTCGAGGAGATCGCCGCGGTGCGGGCGCTGCTCGAGGACGCGCGCCGTGAGCTCGGGGTGCAGGCTTCTCCCGAAGTCGGCGTGATGATCGAGACGCCGGCCGCCGCGCTGCTCGCCGATCACATGGTCGCGGCGGCGGATTTTCTTTCGATCGGCACCAACGATCTCACTCAGTACACGCTCGCCATGGACCGCGGCAACCCGCAGCTCGCCGCGCGCCTCGACGCGCTGCATCCGGCGGTGTTGCGCCTCATCGCGCGGGCCGCGGAGTCTGCTCGCGCCCATGACCGGCACGCCGCGGTGTGTGGTGGACTCGCCTCCGAGCCGCTCGCGGCGCCGCTGCTTATCGGGCTCGGCGTGCAGGAGCTCTCGGCCGTGCCGGCGGTGATTCCGGAGCTGAAGGCGCGGATCGGCGCGGTCCGCACCGAGGAGTGCCGCGCGCTCGCGCAGCAAGCGCTCGCGGCCGAGTCCGCGGCCTGCGTCCGTGCGTTGCTGGCGCGCGCGGGCGGGGCGGCACCGGGGGGCGGAGGCAGCGCGTGAAGGGGCTGTTCGCAGGACTGCAGAAGATCGGTGGTGCACTGATGCTGCCGATCGCGGTGCTGCCGATTGCGGGTCTGCTGCTGCGCCTGGGTCAGCCGGATCTGCTCGATTCCGCCTCGGTCGCCGCGGCCGGGCAGGCGATCTTCTCGAACCTGGGACTGCTGTTCGCGATCGGCGTCGCCGTCGGGCTGGCGCGCGAGAATCATGGCGCGGCGGGGCTGGCGAGCGTGGTGGCGTACCTCATCGCCACGCAAGGCGCCGAGGTGCTGATCGCCGTGCCGCCGGAGGCGCTCAGCGGACTCACCGGCCGAGCCCGCGAGCTGGCCGCCGCAGCCTACAAAACCCAGGAGCTCGGCAAGCTCAGCGTGCCGGTCGGCATCCTCTCGGGACTGATGAGCGGGGCGCTGTACAACCGCTTCTACAACATCGCCCTGCCGAGCTACCTGAGCTTCTTCGGCGGGCGGCGCTTCGTACCCATCGTGAGCGGCTTCGGCGCACTTGTCCTGGGGCTCGCCTTCGGCACGCAGTGGCAGCATCTCGAGCACGGCATGGATGTGCTCAGCCGCGCGGTGCTCGGCGCCGGCGCCTTCGGGCTGTTCGCCTACGGTGTACTCAATCGTGTGCTGATCGTCACCGGGTTGCACCACATCATCAACAACATCGCCTGGTTCCTGCTCGGCGACTACCACGGCGTCACCGGCGACCTGAAGCGGTTCTTTGCCGGTGACCCGAGCGCCGGGGCCTTCATGGCCGGATTCTTTCCGGTGATGATGTTCGGGCTGCCGGGGGCGTGTCTCGCCATGTACCACACCGCGCTCCCGGAGCGCCGGCGCGCTGTCGGCGGACTGCTCGGCTCGATCGCGCTCACTTCGATCCTCACCGGTGTAACCGAGCCGATCGAGTTCACCTTCATCTTTCTCGCGCCGGCGTTGTACGCCGTGCATGCGCTGCTCACCGGCACCGCCTTCATCATCATGAACGCGCTCCAGGTGCGGCTCGGCTTCGGCTTCTCGGCCGGTCTGTTTGATTACCTGCTGAACTTCAGCCGTGCCACGCGACCGCTGTGGCTGCTGCCGGTGGGCGCCGCATACTTCGCGCTCTACTACCTGTTGTTTCGTTTCGTCATCACGCGCTTCGACCTGAAGACTCCGGGGCGCGAGGCCGCAGCGCCCAGCGCCGCACCGGCCGCAGTTGGCGCGCCGGCTCAGGCGGCGCAGGCGTGGATTGCAGCGCTCGGCGGAGCGGCAAACCTGAGCTCGGTGGATGCCTGCACGACGCGCTTGCGCCTCACCGTCGTCAGCCAGTCGGCGGTCGACACTGATGCGCTCAAGGCGCTCGGAGCGCGGGGTCTGGTGCGACCGGCGGCGCTCGCGCTGCAGGTCGTCGTGGGTACGGTGGCCGATCAACTCGCCGGGGAAATCCGCGCGCAGCTGACGCAGCTGGCACGACTCTCGCCGCGCGGCGCACCGGCGCCGCCGCTGCAGCCCGTCGCCGGGGCAGCTCCGAGCTCGCCGCCGCGAGCCTCACCGTCGTCAGTGGGCTGGGGCGGCGATGCGCCTGCGCTGCTCGCGGCACTCGGCGGACGTAGCAACGTTCGCACGGTGCAGCCGGCGGGGAGCCGGCTGCGGTTGGTTGTTGGCGATGCGGCGCTCATCGACCGCGCGCGGTTGCGCGCTCTCGGCGTGCGGGCAGTCGCGGTACCGGCGGTGGGTGTGGTTCATCTGATCATGGGACCGGGGGCTGCCGCCGCTGCGGCCGCGCTGGCGGTTCTCGTGCCAGGGGCGGATGGCGGGAACGTTCAAGCCACACCGGAACTGCAGCGTTAGGATTTTCCTTTTGGGGTCTTTTTCGCATACCCTCCATAAAAAGCGGCCATGGGGGCGAACTTAGGCGCGCTGGGGACCTAAAACTAAAACGGCAGAGGAAAAGGAAGATGCTCATCCTGACACGCCGCGTCGGCGAGACCGTCATGATCGGCGACGACGTGACCATCACGGTTCTGGGGGTCAAGGGGAACCAGGTCCGCGTCGGCATAAATGCGCCGAAACATGTCGCGGTCCACCGCGAGGAGATCTACGAGCGCATAAAGCGCGAGCAGCAGGGAGGCGAAGCGGCGGACAGGCCGAAAGCGGCGGAGTACGCCCCGGCCTGAGCGGCGCTGAAGGCTGCGCTCCAGCTCGCACTGGGGCCTCCCGGTTATGTCAAATTGACGGGGCGCCTCGATCCCGTCCGAGGAGGGGTATGGGTCGCGGATTCAGCGCGCACTCGAGGCAGCGAAGAAGTAGGTGAGGCCGAGCGTGTAGAGGGGATCCACTGGATTTCCAGGCGCGTGCGCCCAGCCGTGTGTCCAACGCACCTTGAGATCGGCACGCAGCGCGAGATGGCCGGAGCTGCCGCCGCCCCCGTCCATGAGGCGGAGCACTGCGCCCCCACCCGGCTGCACCATGAACTCCGTGCGGCTCCCGGCACGGCTGCCGATCCCCGCTGCCTCATGGATCGCGCCGGCGCCGAGCGACACAAAAGGCGTGAAGCGCGCATCGGCTCTGAAGCGGCGCAGCCCCTGCAGCGCGGCTCCCTCGAGGCTGCTGTGACTTGCACCCGAGCGGTCCTCGAGGCGCGCATCGCTCAAGTCGAGCTCGGCGCTCCAACTCGGCGCGAGCAGCTGTCCGATGTCGAGCCCGACGAGCGGGCCGCTGCCCTGCGCACCCCAGGGCTTGTCGGGCGTGAGAGCGCCGAACCCCGCGTTCAGATACCAACAGCCCGCAGTCACCTGCGCCGGCGTCGGCGACGATGCCGCCGCGAGCAGCAGGCTCGCGAGCATGCGAGCGCCCAGTGCGAGACGCGGCAGCATCTCGCGAGGCTATCTCCGCGACCGTGGCAGCGCCAGGCGTGCTCGCCGCAGCGTTCGCCCGCGAGGTCGGTCAGCGGAAGCTCGGCAACAGCCCGATCGCCAACGACTGCACCTCGTTGCGATGTAGCGCCGCACTCGACTCGGCGATATCCGGTGCCAGCAGCCGGTCGCTCTGCGCGAAGGGCACCGCGAGACGCAAGGCGCTGTGGGCGCCGCGCAGGCGCGCCGAGGTCTTCAGCGGTGCGCGGAAATCCACCCCCTGGCAGGCGGCGAGGAACTCAATCGCGATCACACTCCAGGCGTTCGCCGTCATCGTGAGCAGCCGCCGCGCGCCGTGCGTCGCCATGCTGACGTGATCCTCCTGGTTGGCGGAGGTCGGAATGCTGTCGACGCTCGCCGGGTGGCACAGCATACGGTTCTCGGCGACCAGCGCTGCCGCCGTCACCTGCGCCAGCATCAAGCCGGAGTTCACGCCGCTGTCGGGGGTGAGGAACGGCGGCAGGCCACTCATCTTCGGGTCGATGAGCAGCGCCACGCGCCGCTCGGAGATCGAGCCGATCTCGGCGCACGCGAGCGCGAGGATGTCGGCGGCGAAGGCCACCGGCTCGGCGTGAAAGTTGCCCCCCGAGAGGACCTCGCCGGTCGCGGCGAAGATGAGCGGATTATCGGTGACCGCGTTGGCCTCGGTGACGAGCGTCGCGGCCTGCTGGCTGATCAGGTCGAGGCAGGCGCCCATCACCTGCGGCTGACAGCGCAGCGAGTACGGGTCCTGCACGCGCGGGCAGTTGCGGTGGGATTCGCGAATCTCGCTGCCGGCGAGCAGCTCGCGGTACACCTGGGCGACGCGCGCCTGGCCGTCGTAGCCGCGCAGATGCTGGATGCGCGGATCGAAAGGCACATCGCTCCCGGCGAGTGCGTCCACCGACAGCGCGCCGCTCACCACCGCCGCCGCAAACAACCGCTCGAGCTCGAACAGGCCGGCCAGCGCGAGCGCGGTCGAGACCTGCGTGCCGTTGAGCAGCGCCAGCCCTTCCTTCGGCCCGAGAGTCAGCGGTGCGAGCCCCTCCTGTGCCAGCGCCTCGGCCGCCGGCAGCACCTCGCCGTGACGACGGACATCGCCGAGGCCGAGCACGGCGAGTGACAGGTGCGCGAGCGGCGCGAGATCGCCGCTGGCGCCCACCGAGCCCTGCGCCGGCACGCACGGCAGCAGGCCCGCGTTGATCAGTCGCTCGAGAAAGCGCGTCAGCTCGGGGCTGACGCCCGAGAAGCCCTGCAGCAGGCTCGACAGCTTCAGCACCTGTGTGAGGCGTACGATCGGATCCTCGAGCAGTGGCCCGACCCCGGCACTGTGCGAGAGGACGATATTCCGTTGCAGCAGCGCGCGCTGTGCCGGCGCGATGCGCGTGTTTGCCAGCAGTCCGAAGCCGGTGTTGATGCCGTAGGCGGGCGCCTCGGCGGCGGCAAGCCGCGCCGTGGCCGCGTGCGCGTCGCGCACCGCAGCGAGCGCGCCCGGCTCGATGGTGACCGTCACCGGCCCCTCGTAGAGGCGGCGCAGGTCGGCGAGTCGCAGCGGACGTCCGCCGAGCTTCAGGGGTTCTGATTCGGCCATCGCAGTACCTCCGCAGCGCGGACCACGGTCCGGCGAGGGTTGAAGCCAATCCAGTAGCCAAGCTCCTCCGGCGTGCTGACGTTCCAGACTACAAAATCCGCTGCCTTCCCCGCAGCGAGCGCGCCGCGCTCGGCCGCGAGACCGAGCGCCTGCGCCGCCTGACAGGTGACCCCGTGCAGCACCTCCTCGGCGGTCAGTCCGAACAGCCGCGTGCCCATGCTCATCGCCGTCAGCAGCGAGCAGCAGGGAGCCGAGCCTGGATTGCAATCGCTCGCTACCGCGATGGCGGCGCGCGCGGCGCGCAGCGCTGCGATCGGTGGCGGCCGCGACGCCCCGAGACAGTAGAAGGCGACCGGCAGCAGCACTGCCACGGTGCCGGCGCGGGCGAGCGCAGCTGCCTCCGCTTCGCCCGCATACTCGAGATGATCGCAGGAGAGGGCACCGTAGCGGCTCGCGAGCAGCGTACCGCCGAGGTTGCTGAGTTGCTCGGCATGCATCTTGACCGGCAGGCCGAGCGCGCGTGCCGCAGCGAACAGCGTCTGCGCCTGCGCCAGGCTGAAGGCGATGTTCTCGCAGAACACGTCTACGGCATCGACCAATCCCTCGCGTGCGAGCGCCGGCAGCCACTCTCGCGTGACGGTCTCGATATAGGAGTCGGCGCGGCCGCGGTACTCCGGTGGCAGGGTATGGGCAGCGAGCAGCGTCGTGCGCACCGTGACCGGGAAGGCGCGGCCGAGCGCGCGCGCGACGCGCAGCATCTTGGCCTCGTCCTCCAGGGTGAGGCCGTAGCCGGACTTGATCTCGACCGTGGTGACACCCTCGGCCATCAGCGCCGCCAGCCGCGGCGCGCTCTCGGCGAACAGCTGCTCCTCGCTCGCCAGGCGCACGGCGCGTACGGTCGAGAGAATGCCGCCGCCGCCGCGGGCGATCTCCTCGTACGAGACCCCGTGCAGCCGCTCGGCGTACTCATCGGCGCGCGTACCGGCAAACACCAGGTGGGTGTGGCAGTCAATCAGGGCCGGCGTCACCCAGGCGCCGGAGAGGTCGTGGACCTCCGCCACGGTCGCGGGTGGCAGTGCAGCCTCCTCGCCGACCCATTCGATGCGGCCGCCGCGGGTGAGCAGCGCGCCGTGCGCGATGCGTGGCGCGCGCGGCTCGCAGGTGACGAGCTGCGCGTTGCGCCACAGCCTGAGGCGTGCATCCATCGGCTTCGGCCGCGGCCGCTCGCCTCAGCCGCCGAGGAAGGGCAGGTTCAGCCCCTTCTCACGTGCGCAGGCGATCGCCTCCGGGTAGCCGGCATCGGCGTGGCGCATGACCCCTGTTGCCGGATCGTTCCACAGCACCCGCTCGATGCGCCGCGCGGCCGCTGCCGTGCCATCGCACACAATCACCAGCCCGGCGTGCTGCGAGTAGCCCATGCCGACTCCGCCGCCGTGGTGGATCGACACCCAGGTTGCGCCGCTCGCGGTGTTGAGCAGCGCGTTGAGCAACGGCCAGTCAGCCACCGCATCCGAGCCGTCGCGCATGGCCTCGGTCTCGCGGTTGGGGCTGGCGACCGAGCCCGAGTCGAGATGGTCGCGGCCGATGACGATCGGCGCCTTGAGCTCCCCGCGCGCCACCATCTCGTTGAAAGCGAGTCCGAGACGGTGGCGATCGCCGAGCCCCACCCAGCAGATGCGTGCCGGCAGTCCCTGGAAGCGGATGCGCTCGCGGGCCATGTCGAGCCAGTGGTGCAGGTGCGTGTCCTGCGGCAGGAGCTCGCGCACCTTGTCATCGGTACGGTAGATATCCTGCGGATCTCCCGAGAGCGCCGCCCAGCGGAACGGCCCCATGCCGCGGCAGAAGAGGCCGCGCATGTAGGCCGGCACGAAGCCCGGGAATGCGAACGCTTCCTTGAGGCCCTCGTCGTAGGCCATCTGTCTCAGGTTGTTGCCATAGTCGAACACCGGGATGCCAAGCTTCTGAAAAGCGAGCATCGCCTCGACGTGGCCGCGCATGGAGGCACGCGCCTCGCGCGCAACCTGAGCCGGATCCTCGGTGCGCAGCCGGTCCCACTTCTCCAGGCTCCAGCCGCGCGGCAGGTAGCCGTTGACGGGATCGTGCGCGGAAGTCTGGTCGGTGACGGCATCGGGACGCACGCCGCGGCGCAGCAGCTCCGGCAGCACCTCGCAGGCGTTGCCGAGCAGTCCCACTGAGAGCGGCCGGCCCGCCTCGCGGGCGCGCGCCAGCTGCGCCAGCGCTTCATCGAGGCTGCGCGCCTCGACGTCCAGGTACTTCGTCTCGAGCCGCTTGGCGATGCGCTCGGGGCGGCACTCGATGGCGAGCATCGAGGCGCCTGCCATGGTCGCAGCCAGCGGCTGCGCGCCGCCCATCCCGCCGAGTCCCGCGGTGAGGATCCAACGTCCGGCGAGGTTGCCGCCGTAGTGCTGGCGGCCCATCTCGACGAAGGTCTCGTAGGTTCCCTGCACGATGCCCTGGCTGCCGATGTAGATCCAGGAGCCGGCAGTCATCTGACCGAACATCATCAGGCCCTTGCGATCGAGCTCGTTGAAGTGCTCCCAATCGGCCCAGCGGGCGACCAGATTCGAGTTGGCGATGAGCACGCGCGGGGCGTCGGCATGGGTGCGGAACACCCCGACCGGCTTGCCGGATTGGATGAGCAGCGTTTCATCGTCCTTGAGCGCGCGCAACGCACTCACGATCTGCTCGTAGCAATGCCAGTTGCGGGCCGCCTTGCCGATGCCGCCGTACACCACCAGCTCCCCGGGTCGCTCGGCGACCTCCGGGTCGAGGTTGTTCATCAGCATGCGCAGCGGCGCTTCTGTGAGCCAGCTGCGGCAGCTGAGCTCGGGGCCGCGCGGCGCACGCAACGGCAAACGGGCGGATGGGGCAGTCATGGTGACCTCGGCTGACAGGTGGCGGCGAGCTCGTAGCGCGAGCCCGGATGATAGAGATCGGCGATGCTGGCGATGCGGCCGTTGGAGAAGGTTCGTCGCAGGATCAGCAGGCAGGCCTCCCCCGGCTCGAGCTTCAGCAGGCGGCGAATGCGCCGCTCGGGAACCAGCGCCCGCACGGTGTGCTCGGCGCGCTGCAGCGGTGCGACCCGGATCAGGAACTCGTGCGGCGTCAGGCGCGCGAAGTCGTTGGCCAGGTAGCCGGGAGCTACCTGCGGATTGACGTAGCGCTCCTCGACCTGCAGCGGCGCGCCGTCCTCGAAGTGCGTGAGCAGCGAATGATCGAGCGGCGCACCGGGGCGCACCCCGCAGCGCTCGGCGAGCTCGCGCGTGGCGTGCACCCGCCCGAGAGCGACCACGCGTACGCGGTAGTCGTGGCCACGGCCGCGGACCTCGTCGGCAATGTTGCGTACCTCGAGCGGGTGGGCGTGCACGCGCTGCTCGGCGACGAAGGTGCCGACGCCGGCGACACGCACCAGCACGCCCTCGAGCGCCAGCTCGCGCAGCGCGCGGTTCGCGGTCATGCGCGACACCGTGAGCGTGCGGGTCAACTCGTTCTCGGATGGCACGCGCTCGCCGGCGCGCAAGGTGCCGGCGGCGATCTGCTCGAGAATGAAGTCCTTGACCTGGCGATAACGCGCGGCGGCGGCGGGCTGCACGGGGCTGGTACTCGACCGGACCTGTGAGGGAAGCTGCATCGTGGCATGGATCGAGGTGCCTGTCTATACAGGTTCGGTGCGGAGGATGCCGTGCCGGTCGCCGCCGTGGTCGGCGCCGCGGAATGCGGCTGCAGCGGCCGTCCGACCCGCGCCGCGGCGCTGTTCCCTGAGGCGCCCGACTTCGAGTAGAATGCGCGGCCCCCGGGGGCGGCACGAGCTGCGCGCGGGGACGGGTGGCTGGTGCTGACTGAACGTCCTTTCGACGCGCGGCACCCCCGAGAGCGGACTGACGGAAAGCCCCCCGAGGGGCTTTTTGCTTTTGGATGGGCCTTAAGGCCCATTTTTGTTTGGCACGGGCAGTGCGCTGCCCGGGGGAATGACACGCGTGACGGCGGCGACCTTGCGAGAACGGCTGATCGCCCTCATCGAGCCGGCGGTGGGGCGGCTCGGATTCGAGCTGGTCGAGCTCGAGTACGGCTCCGGCCGCGCACACGCGCAGCTGCGTGTGTTCATCGACCGGGAGGCGGGCGTGACGGTCGATGACTGTACCCGCGTCAGCCGCGAGCTGTCGGCGCTGCTCGACGTCGAGGATCCGATCCCGCTGGCCTACTCGCTGGAAGTCTCCTCGCCGGGCTTCGACCGGGTGCTGCGCACCCGGGCGCACTTCGGGCGCTTCGTCGGCTCGCGGGTATTCGTCGAGCTGAAGGAGCCGCGCGCCGGGCGGCGCCGCTATACCGGCACGCTGTTGACGGTCGATGACGGTGGCATCGCACTCGAGGTCGATCGGCAGCAGGTCGCGGTCGCTTACGACGAAATCGGCAAGGCGCGGCTGGCGTCCTGAGCGCGCCGCCGCCGCACGCAACGGTTTATGAGGTACGACTGGTGAATAAAGAGATCCTGATGGTGGTCGATGCCGTCTCCAACGAGAAGGGCGTCGACAAGGAAGTGATCTTCGAGGCGCTCGAAGCCGCGCTCGCGTCCGCCACGCGCAAGAAGCACGGCGAGGAGTGGGACGTGCGCGTGGCGATCGATCGCAAGAGCGGCGACTACGAGACCTTCCGCCGCTGGAAGGTGTTTGCCGACGATTCCAAGGAGCTCGAGGTCCCCGAGCGCGAGCTCAGGCTCGAGGACGCGCTCGAGATCGACCCGGCGGCGCAGCCGGGTGGCTACGTCGAGCAGCCGATGGAGTCGGTCGCCTTCGGGCGCATCGCTGCGCAGCAGGCCAAGCAGGTGATCGTGCAAAAGGTGCGCGAGGCCGAGCGCGCCCAAGTGGTCGAGGCCTACCAGGACCGCGTTGGCACGCTGGTCGGCGGGGTGGTGAAGCGTGTCGACCGCAACGGCATCTACATCGACCTGGGAAGCAACGCCGAGGGTTTCGTGCCGCGCACCGACATGATCCCGCGCGAACAGGCCAAGCCCCAGGATCGCATCAAAGCGTTCCTCAAGGAGGTGCGCTCCGAGCCGCGGGGCCCGCAGCTGTTCCTGACCCGTACCGCGCCGGAATTCCTCATCGAGCTCTTCAAGCTCGAGGTCCCCGAGGTCGGCCAGGGGCTGATCCAGATCCTCGGCGCCGCGCGCGACCCCGGCATTCGCGCCAAGATCGCCGTGCGCAGCAATGATCCGCGCATCGATCCGGTGGGCGCCTGCGTCGGGATGCGCGGCTCGCGCGTACAGGCCGTCTCCAATGAGATCGCCGGCGAGCGCGTCGACATCATCCCGTTCGTGGACAACCCGGCGCAGTTCGTGATCAACGCCATGTCGCCGGCCGAGGTGATGTCGATCGTGGTCGACGAGGACGCGCACAGCATGGATATCGCGGTGGCGGAGGACAAGCTGTCGCAGGCGATCGGCCGCGGCGGCCAGAACATCCGCCTCGCCAGCCAGCTCACCGGCTGGGACCTCAATGTGATGACGGAGTCGGATGCCGAGGCGAAGAGCGAGAGTGAGGCCAAGGAGCTGGTACAGAATTTCATGAAGCAGCTCGACGTCGACGAGGACGTGGCCACGATCCTGGCGCAGGAGGGCTTCTCCACCATCGAGGAGATCGCCTACGTGCCGCAGGCGGAGCTCGCCGCCATCGAGGAATTCGACGAGGACATCGTCAAGGAGCTGCGCAACCGCGCCCGCGATGTGCTGCTGACGCAGGCGATCGCCAGCGAGGAGAGCCTCGATCAGTCGATGCCCGCGGACGACCTGCTGCTGCTCGAGGGCATGAGCCCGGACCTGGCGCTGACACTGGCGCGCCGCGGCGTGCGCACCCGCGAGGATCTCGCCGAACAGTCGGTCGATGAGCTCGCCGATATCGAAGGGCTGGCGGCGGAGAAGGCGGCCAAGCTCATCATGACGGCGCGCGCACCGTGGTTCGAGGCCGGCAATTGAGCGGGATGAGGACCGAGAAGCTATGGCAGAAGTGACCGTTTCCCAGTTTGCCGAGGTCCTCAAGGTACCGGTCGACCGGCTGCTGGTGCAGCTGGATCAAGCCGGCATCAAGGTCTCGGGACCCGATGCGCGCATCACCGATGATGCGAAGCTCGAGCTCCTCACCCACCTGCGTCGCGCGCACGGCAGCGACGATGCAGGTGGCGACGGTGCCCCGCGCAAGATCACGCTCAAGCGCAAGACGCAGAGCGAGCTGAAGCTCGCCAGCACCCAGGGGCGCGCGCGTACCGTGAACGTCGAGGTGCGCCGCACGCGCAACTACATCAAGCGCGACGTGCTGCAGGAGCAGGCGCGCGCCCAGCAGGACG
>Ga0187783_10003311_pt1 | contig 11870 bp, 10 predicted proteins | sample 1015_SJ02_MP02_2_FD_132471 | JGI IMG/M metagenome (GOLD analysis project Ga0187783, IMG submission 132471) | Tropical peat soil microbial communities from peatlands in Department of Meta, Colombia - 1015_SJ02_MP02_20_MG | ecosystem: Environmental > Terrestrial > Soil > Wetlands > Peat | place... | reverse complement strand
TCAAATCCATAGAACGGCTCGCCCGCTTGTTGCAGCGCCGGAAAGACCTGCTTGCCAAAATCGTAAAATTGGGCCTTTGGAATATGCTCGAAGATCGACGGAGAGAAAACGTAGACGCCGGTGTTGACGAGCTTGCTGCGCTCGGTGCCTTTTTCCGGCTTCTCCTGAAAGCCAACAACCTTTCCAAGCTCGTCAACCACGACGACTCCGTATTGCTGCACCTCGTCGAATTCGACCAGGCCGATCGTCGCCAGCGCTTGCCGGCGGCGATGAAACTCGATGAGCCGGTCGAGGCGCAAGTCGGTAACTTCGTCGCAGCCGATCACCACGAAAAGATCTTCATCGAAGAACGACTCCAATTTTTTTACGCCGCCGGCGCTGCCGAGCAGCTCAGGCTCGTACGAGTAGTGCAGCTTCACGCCAAAACGCGATCCATCGCCGAGCGCGGCGACGATGGCGTCGGCAAGATAGTGGAGGTTGATGGCGATCTCGTCGAAGCCGTACGCTCGCAAGTAACGGGCTAAATGCGCGGCGTTGGGAACCCCGGCGATTGGTACGAGTGGTTTCGGAACGAGTTTTGTCAGCGGGTACAGGCGCGTCGAGAGGCCGCCGGCGAGGATCATCGCTTTCATGGGCCGGCCGCGCCTTCGCGCGTCGGGCGCATACCCAGCTCCTCGAGCAGAACGAGCCAGACGAATCTCGGCAGCGCTAGTTGCCGGCGCCAGCGCCGCGGCTCTTTGACCAAACGGTAAAGCCATTCCAGGCCGAGGCGTTGGACGAAGCGCGGCGCTCGTTCAACTCGACCTGCAATCACATCGAAAGAACCACCGACGCCAATTCCGGCCCCGCATCCCGTTTCATGCAAATGTTGCGCAAGCCAGTACTCCTGACGCGGTGAACCCATACCGACAAAGAGCAATCGCGCGCCGCCGGCTGCAATCGCGCGGACGATTGCGGGGATCTCGTCGTCACGGAAATAACCGCTGTGCGTGCCGGCAATTTTCAATCCGGTAAAGCGCAACTTCAAATTCGCGCCGGCTGCCTCGGCAACGCCTTCGGCGCCGCCGAGGAGGTAGATGGGCATCGCTTCGGCGGCGGCCGCAGCGCAAAGATGCTCGAGTAATTCGACGCCGGTTACCCGCTCGCGCAGCGGCGCGCCTCGCCTTCGTGCGACCGCCAGCAAACCGACGGTATCGCAGAGCGAAAGCGCCGAGTCGTTGAGGATCGTCCGAAAACGCGAATCGTGCTGTGCGTACACCACCATTTCGGTTCCCAAGGTTACGACCTGCGCGGCGCGAGCCTCGCGCGCCAGTGTTAAGATGCGAGCCGCAGCCGCGTTGGAATCGATCGGATCAAGCCGGCATCCTAAGATCTCCAGCGACTTCACCGCGATTCGACGGGTTGCGAGAGGTACGGCGCGATGAGCGGACGCAGCCGCTCGGCGAGCGCGGACGGCATCGCGTCGAGCGGCAGGCGGCACTCCCCGACGTGGAAGCCGAGCTGGCGCATCGCCCATTTCACCGGAATCGGACTCGTCGTCGCAAACAACGCGTCGATGAGCGGCAAGAGCGAACCATGAATTTTCGCCGCCTCGTCAACCCTTCCATCGCGATAGGCTTGCACCATACGTTGATATTCCGGCGAGCAGAGATGCGAGGCGACTCCCACTACGCCGTCGGCGCCGAGCGCCAAACATGGAAGGAAGAGGTGATCGTCGCCCGACCACACGACGAAATCTTGAGCCCGATCGCGTAGAATCAGGCCGATCTGTTTGAGATCGCCGCTGGATTCCTTAACGCCGACGAGATTGGAGTGACGGCGCGCGAGCTCGAAGAGCGTCTCCGGCAGCATATTGGCCGCGGTGCGGCCGGGAATATTGTAGACGACGACGGGAAGCGCAGTGGACTGGGCGATCGCGCCGAAATGCGCCAGCATTCCGCTCTGGGTCGGCTTGTTGTAGTAAGGAACGACCGCCAGGATCGCGTCGGCACCGGCCGAGGCCGCTTCTTGGACCGCAGCGACGGACTCGCGTGTCGAATTCGTGCCGGCATTTGCGACGACAACCGCATCGTTTCCGGCGGCTTCCTTCACGGCTCGCCAGAGCGCGACGCGCTCGCTCGGATCGAGCGTCTGTCCTTCGCCGGTCGATCCGGCCACGACCAGACCATCGTTACCGCGTTCGATGAGCCATCGCGTAAGCCGCTGTGCTTCACGCAGATCGAGCTCGCCGCTCTCGTCGAACGGCGTAACCATCGCGGTAAGAATCGTTCCAAGCCGTGCGTTCATGCGACCGCACCTCCTTTGTCCAGGCCAAACTGCTCGTGAACCGCAAGCTCCGCCCGGGTGACGTGATCGACCGGCACGAGGATCGAAATGGTTACGTTGCTGTCAGTGCAATGAATGATCTCGACGTTGGCACGCGAGAGCGCGTCGACGGCCCGAAAGACCACCCCCGGCGCGTAACGCATTCCGGTGCCGACGATCGAAACCTTAGAACAGCCTTCACGCACGCGAACCGCGAGATTCAAGTCGCCGAGCAGCCGGCGAATCTCGCTGCCGCGATCGCCCTCGACGACGAACGCGACGCCGGCCTGATTGATTGTCACCTGGTCGATGGAGATTTTTGCTTCGGCGACGCGGCGAAACATTTCGAGCTCGGTCTCCATCCGCCGCTGCGGCGACTCGATGTCGCCGCGAATTACCCGCACCCAGGTGACGCGACCGGTAGAGGTGACGCCGGTAACGGGGCGGGACTCGTCGTCGTATTCCTGAACCAGCGTGCCGCGATCGGTGCGCAATTCCTTGACGGAATAGCTGGTGCCGGTGCGGCTCGCATAATCGGCGGCCTTATGATACATCACTTTTGCGCCGTGATTCGCCAGCTCGGTCATCTCGGCGAGCGAAGCTCGCTCGATCGTTCGCGCACCGGGAACGCGTTTGGGATCGGCGGTCATCGCGCCGCTGACGTCGGTATAAATGTCAACTCGCTGCGCGTCGAGCGCGTGGCCGATCGCAATCGCCGAAAGATCGGTTCCTCCGCGGCCCAGCGTCGTGATCCTTCCATCCGCGGTCGCGCCCTGAAAGCCCGCAATCACGGGAACCACGGCTCGGTCTAACAGATCGCGCACGGCATTGGGCGTCACCGCCAGAATCTTCGCATCGCCGTGGCGGTCGTCCGTAACGATCCCCGCCTGCGCTCCCGAGAGCGAGACGGCCTCAACCCCTAGGGTGCTCAGCCCCTCGGCAAAGACCGCGGCGGAGATGAGCTCGCCGGCCGCAAGCAGCATATCCGCGTTAGCGCCGCCGCCGCGGCGGCCGACGAGATCCAGCAGCGTATCGGTCGCGTAAGCGTCGGGAGCGCGGCCCATCGCCGAAACAACGGCAACCGTCGCAAAGCCGGCATCGCGCGCGTCTTTGACTCGCCGATATGCGATCTCGCGCTCTTGCGGAGTCGCAACTGACGTGCCGCCGAATTTCAGCACGGCGATTCCGGCGGTGGCGTTCATGCCGCGATATATCCTTTTTCCAAAAGCAATTCGAGGATCGCAACGGCATTGCTTGCCGCGCCCTTACGAAGCTGATCTCCCACGCACCAGAGCGCAAAATCGTTGGTGTCACCGCGGAGTCGCGCGACGTGGACCTCATCGGTGCCCTCGACCTCGCGCGGTGTCACGATGCCTTCGCCATGGAAGACGATGCCCGGCGCTGTTTCAAAGGCGGCTGCAAGCTCGGCTACGCTCGTTGCGCGTTCCGTTTCAACGAATACCGCTTCGCTATGAGCGGTTCGCACCGGCACGCGAACAGCGGTCGCGCTGACGCGCAGCTCCGGCAAATCGAGCATCTTGCGGGTTTCGTCAGCGATCTTGCGTTCCTCGCCGGTCCAGCCCGCCGAATCGAAGGCGCCCACCTGCGGCACGACGTTGCGGGCGAGCGGGCGCGCAAAGACGGACGGCTCCGGCTCCGGGTCGTCGGTTGCGAGCGCGCGTTCGCCGGCGAAAAGCTCGTCGAGCCCCGCGCGGCCCGCGCCGCTTGCGGCTTGGTAGGTCGCGACCCGAACCGATTGCAGGCCGGCGACGTCGCGAATTGGGCGCAGTGCGGTGCAAAGCACAATGGCGGTGCAGTTGGCGACGGGCAACAAGCGATGCTCGGCGCGCAGCGCGTCGGCGTTCACCTCGGGGACGATGAGGGGCACGCCCTCCCGCATGCGATAGGCCGCGCTGTTGTCGATGACGATTGAGCCGCGCTCGATAAGATCCGGCGCGTACAGCTCGCTCGCATCTTCGCCACCGGCGAAAAAAACGACGTCGCAGCCACGCAACGCCTCACCGGAGGCGGCGCGCACATCGAGTGAGGTTCCGCGGAAGCGCACCGCGCCGGCGCGTTCGCGCGACGCAAATGGACGCAGCTCGGAAATGGGAAGATCGCGCTCCTCGAGCACGCGCAAGATCGTCTCTCCGACCGCGCCGGTCGCGCCGACGACTGCGACGTTCATTTCGGGCCTATCGTACCGTCGAGGACTGAATCGAGGCCCACCACCAGACCACGCATGTACGTCACCGCGTGGACGGCGGCAACCATCCCATTGACGAAGGAATCGCGCGTCGTCGAATCGTGGCGGAGCGTGAGCAGCTCGCCCGCTCCGCCAAAAAGCACTTCTTGGTGAGCGAGCAGCCCTGGAAGACGAACGCTGTGAATCGGCGGCTCTTCCCCGCCGGCTTGCCGGATGCGAAGGGCCGTTTCACGCGCCGTTCCCGACGGCTTGTCTTTCTTGCCGGCGTGGTGCAGCTCGATGATTTCGGCGTTGGGGAAAAACCGCGCCGCCTCTTGCGCAAAACGCATCATCAGCATCGCGCCGATCGAGAAATTGGGAACGATCAGCGCACCGGTATTTCGATGGCCGGCCATTGAGGCCAGGGCCGCGCGTTGCTCCGGCGTCCAGCCGCTTGCGCCGACGACGGTCGGCACGCCGCGAGCAACCGACGCCAGCGAAATTTCGAAGCTGCCGGGTTGCGTCGTTAGATCGAGCAGAACGTCGGGATTGCGCTCGAAAACCTCATCGAGTGAAGCGACGATTTCGTTCTGCGGATCGGCCACGCGCGCCAGACCACAACAATACTCGCCGTTGTGTTGCAGCATTTCACGCGCGACCGTCCCCATTCGCCCCGACGCGCCGGCGACCGCAACTTGTAGCCGGGCCATACTTACTCAGCCTGACACGCGGCAGAGGTTAGATTTTTTCGAGGGGCGCGTATTTAAGCATCAGCATTTTTTGGCCGACATTCGGAAAGTCAATCGTTACGAGCCCGTCCCCGCCGGCGCCGACGATGCTTTCGATGCGGCCCTCGCCCCACTTGGGATGACGCACGCGATCGCCGTCCTTGAGGCCAAGGTGGACGCCCGCTCCGGCCGATTCATGAATCGCGACTTCGCGCCAGCGCCCGCCGGCCGGACGCGGCAGCGGCACGCTATCGCTCTCCAGCACGTCAAGTCCCGGAATCTCCTCCACGAAACGCGATTTAGGATAGGCGTACGTGTTGCCGAAAAGCGCTCGGCGTGCCGCATAGGTGAGGAATAGCCGATCGATTGCGCGCGTGACTCCGACGTAGGCGAGCCGCCGCTCTTCCTCCAACTCCGCCGGTTCGGTCAGCGTCCTGCTATGAGGGAAGACGCCCTCTTCCAAGCCGGTGAGAAAGACATTTGGAAATTCGAGGCCCTTCGCGCTGTGCAGCGTCATCAGCGTAACGTACGATGCGTCCTCATCAAGCGCATCGAGATCGCTCACCAGTGCGATGTTCGCTAGAAATCCAGCCAGCGACGGCTCTTCTTCAGACGACTCGTACTCGCGCGCCACGCCGAGCAATTCGGAAAGATTCTCCAAACGCGCCCGCGCATCGTGCGTGTCCTCGCTCTGCAGCTCGCGAACGTAACCGGAGCGCTCCATCACCGCCACCAAGAGGTCGGCGACGCTGCCGCTTTCGGCAACTTTTCGAAGCTCGGCGATCAGTTCCGCAAAGCGCTCGAGCTCCTTGAGCTTCTTCGGCACCGACGAGCGCAAGAGGTCGCTATCGAAGACGGCCTCGCCCACCGACGTTCGGGCAGCATTCGCAGCCGCAACGAGAGCGGCTAGCGTTTGCTGGCCGATCCCGCGTCGCGGTACGTTGACGATTCGCTTGAAAGCGAGCCCATCGGACGAGTTGACGATGTAGCGGAGGTAGGCGACGACATCCTTGATTTCCGTTCGAGCGTAGAAACCTACGCCGCCAACGACCCGATAGGGAATGCCTTCGGCCAGCAACGCCTCTTCAAAAACGCGGGACTGCGCGTTGGTGCGATAGAGGACGACGAAATCTCTGTACGCCGCGCCGTCGCGCACCATCCCTTTGATCTTCTCTACGACGTATCGCGCTTCGTCGCGCTCGGTTGCGGCCGGATAGAGCGTGATCGGCTCGCCTTCGTCACGAATAGTGAAGAGCCGTTTTGGCGCACGCGCGCGATTGTTGGCAACGAGGTTGTTTGCTGCGTCTAAGATTCGCCCGGTACTGCGATAGTTCTCTTCGAGCTTGAAGGTCTTGGCGCCGGGAAAATCCTCTTCAAAACGCAAAATCATCCGGTAATCGCTGCCGCGCCACGAATAGATCGACTGGTCGTCGTCGCCAACGACGGTAATGTTCCCGTGATGACCCGCCAACAGCGCCACGAGCCGGTACTGGGCGGCGTTGACGTCCTGATATTCGTCGACCAAGATGTATTCGAAGCGCTGCTGGTATTTTCTGAGCGTCTCGGGGTCGCGCTCGAGCAGGTCGATCGTACGAACGATGAGATCGTCGAAGTCCAGCGAGTTCGACTCGTTGAGGCGGCGCTGATACTCAGAGTAAACATTCGCGATGCGCTCACCGGCGAACGACGTCTGCTGCCGGGCATATTGCGCCGGCCAAATCAACGCGTTCTTTGCTCTATCGATCTCCGCCAGACAGGCTCCCGCGGAAAGATGCCGCTCATCGTAATCGAGGTCGTCGAGAATCTCTTTGACGAGCTGGCGCTGGTCGGAATCGTCGATGACCGCGAAGCTACGCCCAATGCCGATGCGGGCACCGTCGCGTCGCAGAACTCGAACGCACATCGCGTGAAACGTGCCGACCCACACGTCGCGCGATGCCGGCCCCGCCATCGCATGCAGGCGCGACTTCATCTCGCCGGCCGCTTTGTTCGTGAAGGTAACGGCAAGAATTCGCTCGGGAGCAACCCGCATTTTCCCCAGGAGATAGGCCATGCGGTGGGTCAAGACTCGCGTCTTGCCGCTCCCAGCCCCGGCAAAGATCAAAACCGGGCCAGCAGTCTGCGCAACGGCGGCAGATTGCACGTCGTTGAGGATTTCCGTTTCCAGGAGCATCAGTGTCGATTCGCCACGAGCTACTTGATTGCCTGGTCTAACGACGTTTGTCGCAGATGTCAGCGAACGGCGCGCAGCACCCGAGCCCGACGAGCTGCCATGGTGTAGGCGGCGGAGAGCAGCGCGAGCGTGGATTCGGCACCCATGTTGGTGTTCACCGCATCTTCGCCCAAACCGTCGTAGCAACCGCCGCCGTTTGCCATCGTAATGCCTCGCGTGTTCTTACCGTAGTACCATTCCAAAGCGATTTCGGCGGTCGCAACGTGACTCGCTTTGCCGGTGAGATCGAACGCAGCCAGCTCCGCGTCGACCATCGCGCAGGCCTCGAGCGGCTGCTGCGCGTAACGCGCTCGCCGGCCGCCCCGACGGTACCAGCCGTCGTTGCCGATCGGAACGTAAATGCCTTCTTCGATCGTCACGCCCTCATAAAAGGCGAGCGACGCTAGCCCGAGCTCCGCATACCGTGCGTTCCCAAGCGCCTGCCCTGCGCGGAGCATCGCTTCGGGCAGCCGCGCGTTGTCGTACGTCATCTCTTCTTCGAACCACGGCCAGTCATCGCACGCGATCGCCTCATACGAGCCTAAGATCTCCCCGCTCAGATACTCGAGAGCTTTGGCGTACTTCGCATCGCGCAGCGCAGTCTGCGCGTGAGCCAAGCCGAGCACGGCGTACGCGCGTGAACGAATATATTCGAGGGCCTCGAGCGACGGAATGGTACGCTCGAGCAGAATCGCGCAGACGCGCCGCCACGTCTCCGTGGGCGCATTGGCTACACCATATCCGAGCGCCCAAACTGCACGGCCGCAACTATCGTGCGTGCCGATCTCGTCCAGCCAGGTGCGATCGTAATCCATAAAATTGTGGAAGCGCCCGTCGTCGAGCTGCGCGTGCTGCAAAAACGCAAGATAAATGGCCGCGAGGCGCTGGCCGAGCTTATCCGTCGGTGCCAAACGCAAGTGCGCGAGTGCAACCATGAACGCCCGCGCAACGTCGTCCGTACAATAGCCCCACTTACGATTCGGCACGTTCTCCAGCGCATGCTGAATGACGCCGACGTCGTCGGAGAGCACGGCCAGGTGGTCGAGCGGCGGCGTCGCAGGGCCGCGTCCCTTAGGCAGAAGTCACCAGTTGAAACGTCCCGCGCGGGCAAAGCTCGCTAAAGAGCTCGCCGTAAGCGGCGGCAACGTGCGGCCAGGTCATTTGCCGGCCGAAACGGTACGCGCGGCGTTCGGTTGCGCGCCGAAGCGACGGATCGTCGAGCAGCATGTTTAGTCGCAGGGTAATGGAGGCGGCGTCGCGGAACTCGCAGAGGAAGCCGCGATTGTGCGCGAGGAGCTCTTGCGCGTATAAGTAGGGCGTCGAAACGATTGCCTTGCCGCAGCCTACCGCGTATGCGAGCGTGCCGCTGACGATTTGCGCCGGATTGAGATACGGCGTCAAATAGATGTCGGTCGCGGCGAGATAGCTAACGACCTCATCGAAATCGAGATACTTGTCGACGAGCTGAACGTTGTAATGCAGGCCCAGCTCGTGAATCATCGCATGCAGCGACTCCCGGTAAGACTCACCCTCGTGCCGGCGCACGACCGGATGCGTTTCGCCCAAGATGAGGTAGAGCGTCTCGGGATGACGCCTGATAACCCCACGCATCGCTTCGATCGCGTACTCGAGTCCTTTACCGCGGCTGATCAGCCCGAAGGTCGAGATAACCGTGCGCTGGCCGATGCCGAACGACGCTTTCGCTGCATAGGTGTCTTGGAATGGAACGTCGGGAACGCCATGATGGATAACCTCCAACAAGGACGGCGCGATTCCGTAGACGCTTTCGAGCAGGCTGCGTCCGGTTTCCGAAAGCGCAACGACCTTGCTTGCGTGTTCGCACAGCTCCCGCGTCACGCGCAGATACGCCTCCTCCGGCTCCGGTAAAACGGTGTGCAGCGTCAGAACGACGGGCTTCTCGAGCAAACGCATGAAGTCGACGAGCCATTCGCCCTTCTCGCCGCCGAAGAGGCCATACTCGTGCTGAATATTGACGACGTCGACGGGATACTCGTTCACGAATTCGGCCGCCGCGGCATAGCTCTCGCGCCGGTCTTCGGCAACGCGGCCGAAGACCTCGAGCGGATAGCGGCGGACCTCGGCGCCCGGCTCGTCGACGGCAATAACCGGACTGGCAACGCCAAAGGCGCGATCGTACGCGTCGACCATATCCTTAGTAAAGGTAGCGATCCCGCACTCACGGGGCGGATACGAACCTAAGAAAAGGGCACGCGGGGGCATGTAGGCGACGAACTCCTCCACTTTCAGGACCACACCTTACCCGGCGGCGGATGCGCGGAAACCGAACATTCCCTTGCTAGCCCGCTATTTCCTCGGCCGGCATACCCAGGCGAGCGCCCGGCTCGAGCCGTGCCCCGGGATCGATTGAGACGTCGTGACCGATGACGCTTCCCTTCGCAACATGGGCCTGGGGGCCGACTGTGACGCCGCTTGCGAGAATCGCTTCCTCGATTATCGCTCCCGTACCAACGCTAACGCGTTCCCAAAGCACCGATTCGCGGACGACGGCGTCCGCGCCCACGCTGCAGCCTTGTCCGAACACGACGTTCGGACCGACCGTCGCGCTTGCATCAACGACGACGTCGGCGCCGGCGTGAACCGGCGGAATGACGCCGGGATGCCCGCGCAGCGCCTCGCTGCCTTCCCCGCTAATCCCGGGCTCCACCGCGAGCGGCATTACGCCGCTGAGCACGTCGCGATGCGCGGCGAGATATTGCTCAGGCCTCCCGACGTCGAGCCAATAATCGCCGGTCGTGTATGCATAGAGCGCTTTGCCTTGCGCGATTATTTGGGGGAACGTCGCGCGCTCGATCGAGACGTTTTGGTTGGGCGGAATGTAGCCGAGGATTTCGCGCTCGAGAAGATAGGTGCCGGCGTTGATTTCATCGGTCGGTGCTTCGCCCTTCGGCGGTTTCTCGACGAAAGCGGTCACCTTGCCGGTCTTGTCGTGCACGACGCAACCGAACGGCGACGGATCCTCGACGCGAATTAGATGGAGCGTGCCGATGCCGCCTTTTTTTTGATGGAACTCACGCATCGCGCCCAGGTCGAGGCTCGTTAAGATGTCGCCGTTGAGGACGAAGAACGGTCCATTGATATGCTGCTCGACGTTTTTTATTGCGCCGGCCGTGCCGAGCGGATTCTCCTCGATCACGTACGTAACGTTCATTCCTAGCTGACGGCCGTCGCCGAAGTAATCGACGATCGCTTGCGGCATGTAGCCCGCCGCAAGAATTACGTCTCGAATATCGGCCTCGTAAAGCCGTTCGAGCGTGCGCGCCAAAAACGGCACGTTCATAATCGGCACCATCGGCTTGGGCGTGCCGTACGTCAACGGCCGCAACCGCGTTCCCTCACCTCCGACGAGCACGATTGCCTGCATGTTGCTCATACTTCGCCCTTCGCGTCGTGTTGAGCCTCTTATTGCGGCTCTTCGTCACCCCGAGCGACTCTTCTGGTGTCATTCTGAGCGCAACGGTGTCATGCCGAGCGAAGCGAGCGCAGCGAGCGAAGTCGAAGGACGAATACGAAAGTGTGTCCATCCTGAGCGCCGCGAGCGAAGTCGAAGGACGAACAGTGAAAAACTCGCGCGACTAATTTACGAATGCCATACGCTTGGCACATGCGTTTCGTAGCATGAAAACATGCCAAGAAAACTTCATGATTGGAAAGCCGTGCAGGCATATCACGATGACGGTTACGGCTTCGTCGAATGTGCACGGTGGTTCGGATTCAGCCACACTGCCTGGATCAAAGCAATTAAGCGCGGCGAATTGCGAGTCTCACCGACCCGCTTTGCAGATCGTCGCCGTCGCTACGACTGGGCTGAAGTACAAGCGTATTACGATGCGGGACATTCATACCGCCAGACCGCCGCCAAATTCGGCTTCTGCCCGGACGCTTGGTACGACGCCGTTGACCGAGGCGAAATCAAGACGAGGCCGCTCGGAATGCCAATCGTAGAGCTCGTTGGCAATGCTAACCGCAGCCGCTCTAACCTAAAAATGAGGCTGCAAAAGGCGGGGATGCTCGAAAATCGTTGCCAGATCTGCGGCATCACCGACTGGCGGGATAAGCCGCTCAGCATTCATCTCGATCACATAAATGGCGTCAAGAATGATAACCGGCTGCAGAACCTGCGGATGCTTTGCCCCAATTGCCACAGTCAAACGCCAACCTTTTCTGGACGCAACGTGAGGCGCGCGACGCGAGGCCCAGATCGTACCGGTGCGAAGGCGTGACTGGGCCGCTATCCAGCGGTATTATGACAGGCTAGGCCACCCTGCAGAACGTCGACAGCGCTTCGGCATCACCCATCCAGCGTGGCGTATGGCAGTCGTGAGAGGCAAGCTCCGAGTCAGTGCCCCAGAGAAGGACCGGCGAAAGCGCCATGACTGGCACACAGTGCAAGCGTACTATG
>Ga0187783_10003310_pt1 | contig 11872 bp, 6 predicted proteins | sample 1015_SJ02_MP02_2_FD_132471 | JGI IMG/M metagenome (GOLD analysis project Ga0187783, IMG submission 132471) | Tropical peat soil microbial communities from peatlands in Department of Meta, Colombia - 1015_SJ02_MP02_20_MG | ecosystem: Environmental > Terrestrial > Soil > Wetlands > Peat | place... | reverse complement strand
GTCGAGGCCGGGCGCGTCTGCGTCGTTGAAAAGCCCCGCGCATATGTGGCGCGCGCAGCGTTTGACGATGCGTTCGCTTCCGTGCGCCGAGTGTTGCGCGAGCGCCATCGCACCGCACCGTGGCGTGTCGGTTGCACCGCGGCTGAGATCGCCGCGGATCTCGGCGAGGACGTGCGACAGCTGGAGCGACTTCTCGCGGCGTGGCGAGCGGACGGGCGGCTGGCGAAGCGAGGCACGGCCTGGCACATGCCGGAGTTCGTGCCGGCGCTCAGCGCCGAGCAACGCGCGTTTTTCCGCGGAGCCCTCTCTGTCGGAGACGGCCCGTTCGTGCCGGCATCCCACGCGCGCATCCTCGACCGCGCGCGCGCATCGGGCATCGCCGGCATCGAGGAAGCGTTCGGCTCGTTGCTGGCCACCGGCGCGCTCGTGCTGGTCGGCGACGACCTCTACCGCCGGAGCCAGCTCGCCGCCGCGCGCGAGCGCATCGCGCAGACGTGCGCGCGTTACCCCGAAGGCATCACCTTAGCGCAAGTCCGCGACGCGCTCGGCACGTCGCGGCGCTACGCGCTGCCGCTCATGGAGTATTTCGACGGCATCGGGGTCACGGCACGCGACGGCGACCGGCGCCGTATGCTCAGCGCCGCAGCGTCAGCGTCACCCGCACCGCAGCCGGTTCGATGAACTCGGCGTTGGTCGGCAAGTCGCCGTACTCCGGGCTTCCATCCGACTGACCCACCACGCCGCGATAGGGCACGCCGCCGCCGAAGATGGTGAAGCGGCCCGCGGCGGCGTTGGTGAGATTCGTGCCGGCGAGCGAGAGGTCGAGGCCGTCGCCGATCTGCCGCCCGACGAGCGCGTTGACGATCGTGAACGATGGCTGGTTCAGTTCGTTGTTGTCGCCGCGCGAGATGGCTTGGGTCGATGCGTGCCAGCCGCCGTTCGCCCAGTCCAGTTCGAGCGAGCCTTGCTGCTGCGGAATGCCGAGGAACTGCGCGTCGGCGACCAAGCTGCCGCCCGATGTCGGGTTGGAGAACGCCGCGTTGAGATCTTCCGGGTAGGCGATGTTGATGCCGTAGAGCGCGGTCACGAACAAGTGCGCCGGCACGATCCGGTTCACGAATCGCACCTCGAGACCTTGATAGACCGCGTTGCCCACGTTGCTGTTGTACGAGAAGCATTGCGGGAACGGGTGCTGCGGCGTGTTGTCCGGGTTCAAACAATCCGGGCCCGTGGGCGAAGTCGCGTTGAGCGGATAGAAGATCTCGATCGGATCGCGCAGGTTCGTGTGATAGAGCGAGACGTCGAGCGTCGAATCCGCTGAGAACTCGTGCGATGCGCCCAGCTCGTAGAGCGTGGCGTGTTCGGGATGCTCGCCCGGACTGCCCTGGCCGACGAAGACGCCGTTCGCGTCCTGCACGAGCTGCGTCGCCGGGAATTGGTAGCGCTCGAGCAGCAGCGGCGCGCGGAACCCGGTTCCCACAGAGAAGCGAAACGCAGTCGACGGATTCGCGCTGTACACCGCACCGAACCGTCCGTCGAGGTTCGAGCCGAACGTCGTGTAGCGCGACTCGAATACGCCGCCGTCCAATCGGAGCTTGTCGCTGGCTTGATAGCCGCCGCGCGCGTAGAACACGTTCTCCGTCTGCCCGAGGGTAGGCTCGGCGGGACCTCCGCCCGACGGTGCGACGAACGTCAAATCGTCGTAGCGCGTATAGCCGCCGATGGTGAACTGCGACGTGTCGAACGTGCGCTGCCACGACATCGCCCCGTTGTAGCGGTGGTCCTGGTGGTCCACGTTGTACGGTGTGGTGAAATCGCTGCCGTTGATGGCGACTTGGTTGTCGCTCTCGGAAACGGACGTCGTCAATTCGCCGGCACCGAAGGGCATTCGCCCGTCGAGCAGATACGCGCGCAGCGTCTGCGCGAAAGCCTGCTCGCCTGGCCCGATGAGCAGCCCATACGTCGAATCGTCCGTATTGCCGTCGATGCCGTTCATGGCGCTGCTCTCGTCGCGATTGTCGCCGAGCACGAAGACGCGCGCGTTCAGGTCGGCGTTCTGCGCGAACGTCCAGGTCGTGTTGATGAGCGCGAGATGCGAGGCGATGCTCGAGCCGATCGCTTCGAGCGTCGGCGGAGGCGGCGGCGTGCCGATCGGCGTGGCCTGATAGATCGGCGCCGTCTCGTTGACGTAGCCCGATTCGTTCTGGTCGTCCAGCGCGACGCCGTAGCCGAACCGCGATTGCGTGCCCGTCGCGTTGACCCACGCCTCGGTCTGTCCGAAGGAACCGGTCGAGAGCGACGCCGCGTAATGATCGGTCTTGGTCGGGCGCAACGACACGAAGTTCATCGCGCCGCCGAACGTGTTGCTGCCCTCGGCATCTTCCGGACCAAGGCCTTCGGTGATGTCGATCGACGAGAACGCGGCGACCGGGAAGCGCGAGAGGTCGAGATCGCCGGTGTTGCCGTCGTTGAGCAGCTGGCCGTCGAGCGTGTCGAGCACTTCCGACGGATCCGGACCGCGCAGCGAGACCACCGAAATGGCGCTGTCGGGCCCCCCATCCGGCCGCGAGAACGTCGCCGATGGGATCGCTTCCAAGCCGTCGACGATCCGGTTGGCGCCGATCAAGTCGAGCTCGGAACGCGTCACGTCGATCGACGGAATCGTGCCTTGGATCGGCGCGAGCCGCCCGTCGACGGTGACGGTGCCGATCTGCCGCAATTTCGGCGAATTCGTCGGCTCGAGCGCGATCTGCACGTTCGACGCCGCGACGAGCGCTAGCCCCACGGTGACCGGCGCAAAGCCGCGGACCGAGGCCGTCAGCGTGTAATCGCCTGGTGGCGCGGTGAGTGAGAAATCGCCCGACGGATCGGTCGACGTCTGTCCTGCCACCGTGGCGGTGCTGCGGAGCAGGAGCTGCACGCCGGCAAGCGGCGCGCCCGCTTGCGAGTGCACGTTGCCGGTGATGGCGCAGCACGAGCTGCCGAGCGGCGCCGCGAGGACGGCCGCGAGATAGAATGCTAATATGCTCATGGGGCGTGCTTTTCAGTGCACACCCCGGCGGCCTGCCTTTGACACGATTCAGGCATCTGTCATGAAGAAAAAAAACGGCCCCTGCACCGTGCAGAGGCCGCTGCGCGCGTCGAACTGAGTCTAGGTGGTGCAGATTCCGGATTTCGGACCGACGTAGACGTCCGGCATATCCGCCTTCACGTCACCCTTCCAGGTATTCGTGATCGGCGCTTCACCCTCGGCGTTGAGGATGGAGTCAGCCGGCGTCGGGCCAGACGATGTGGTCGTCGTCGCGTACCACTTGACGAAGTCCGTGACCGCGGTCCGCTGCGCCGACTTCGGATAGCACTGGTAGATCAGGAGCCACGTGTTGCCGACGATCGGATACGCGGTCTCCCCAGTCGGGTTCGGAACCAGCACGCCGAGGTCGTAGGGGTCGTCTGGGTTGCTGCCCACGGCGACGCCCTTGAACGCGGCCGTCGTCGATGTGATCGTCGGCGTGATGAACGTCTCCGAGTTCTTCGCGAAGTAGTACTGGTTCTGGAGGTTGATGGTGGGCAGTCCGCCGGAGACGACCGGTGCCACATACGACGGACCGACGTAGCCGATCGAGCCGGCGACGCTGTTGACTTCGCTCACCACACCGCTGCCGCCCTTACCGCTGTCGACCGGGCTGCCGGCGGGCCAGGTGATCGTCTGGCCGACGCCGCCGGTCCAGTCAAACGCCGGATTCGCCAGATTCTGGCAGACCGTGTTGAGGTGGTTCGTGACGAGGTCCGTCGAGCCGCTGCTGTCACTCCGGACGACGCGGGTGATGTTCTGATTGCTCACCACCACACCGCCGTTATCGGCCGTGATCGTCGGATCGGCCCAGCTCGTCGTCGTGCCTTCCCAAATGCCGCAATACGTGTTGCGCGACAGGTTGAGACCGCCGGCCGGCACCGTCTGACCGCTTGGGTTATAGAAGAACGTGATGTCGGTGTCAAGGATCGGAAGTTCGAGGTATTGGCCGCGAACCGGCTCGACGGCTGCGGGAAGCGTCAGCGTCGAGCTGCACTCGCCGCCGTCGTCGTAGCAGCTCGTCTGCTCGGCGGTGAAGATCGCGTCGCTTGCCGAGAATTCCCAACCCGGGTATGGATAGCACGTCGTCACGCCGTTGGCGCAGTACTCGGGTGAAGACGAGGGAGCGACGGTTGAAGACGTCTGCGAGAGGAATGCGTTCTGTCCGGCGCCGCTGCCGACGCTGGCGTAGTAATACTGGTAGTCCGGGTTGACCGCCAGGCCGTTCGGCGCGCCTTGCGCGTCGGGCGGCAGCGCCACGCCGTAGTAGTCTCCCCACAAACGGATCGTCGGCGCCGCGAGCGACGAGCCGCCGCCGTAGATATCGGTCACCGTGACGTCCGGCGACAGGCCCTTGCTCTGCGTGGTGGTGTCGGGCATGACGCTGTTCGACGCCGTGCCGCCGTGCCCGCTGCAAGCGGCGAGCAACGCGGTCGCGCCGATCGAGACGAGCGCGCGCGACCAAGCATTCGCGCCGCTCTTTCCTAAGCGGTTTCTCACCTGAACTTCTCCTCAAAGTCGATAGATTTAATGGAAACCCGCTTGAGTATACGGACAAACAGCGTGCCCGGCCAACAGGCCGCGAGACCCATTATGTTTCTATTAAATGGTTATGTTTCTATTAACTCGGGCGTGAAAAAGAATACGGCTCCCGGCGCGAAGCCGGGAGCCGCTGCGCACTCTCCGTCTATCGTCAGATCGTGCAGATACCCGAGACCGGTCCGACCTTGATGTTCGGCATGATCGCCTTGACGTCACCCTTCCAGGTGTTGGTCAACGGGGCTTCACCTTCGGCCTCGATGATCGAGTCCGCCGGCGTCGGCCCGGAAGAGGTCGTCGTCGTCGCGATCCACTTGATCAGATCGGTGACCGCCGTGCGTTGCGCCGACTTGGCGTAGCACTGGTAAACCTCGAACCAGGTGTTGCCGACGATCGGATAAGCGCCTTTGTTCGTCGGGTTTGGCAGGAGGAAGCCCAGATCGTAGGGATCCGGATTGCTCGGCGCTGCCACGCCCTTGAACGCAAGAGTCGTCGAGGCGACGGTCGGCGCGATCCAGCTCGTGACGCTGTTGGTGATGTCGTATTGGTTCTGAAGATTCGCTGTCGGCAGTCCGCCGGAGACGACGGGCGCCACGTATGACGGCCCGACGTAGCCGATCGAGCCGGCGACGCTGTTGACTTCGCTCACCACGCCGCTGGCGCCCTTACCGCTGTCGACCGGGCTGCCGGCGGGCCAGGTGATCGTCTGCCCGACGCCGCCGGTCCAGTCAAACGCTGCGTTCGGCAGATTCTGGCAGACGGTGTTGAGGTGGTTCGCGAGCAGATACGTCGCGGCCGCGCTGTCACTCCGGACGACGCGGGCGATGTTCTGATTGCTCACCACCACGCCGCCGTTGTCGGCCGTGATCGTCGGATCGGCCCAACTCGTCGTCGCGCCTTCCCAAATACCGCAGTACGTGTTGCGCGAGAGGTTGAGCCCGCCCGCAGGCACTGTCTGCCCGCTCGGGTTGTAGAAAAGCGTGATGTCCGTGTTCAAGACAGGGACCTGTACGTACTGACCGCGCACCGGCTGCACCGCCGAGGCTAGCGTCAAGGTCGAGCTGCACGCGCCGCCGCTGGCGTAGCAGGATTGCTGTTCCGCCGTGAACGTGACGTCGCTCGCGGTGAAGTCCCACCGCGGATACGGATAGCAAGTCGTCACGCCGTTCGCGCAATACTCGGGCGAGCTCGCCGGCGCCGTGGTCGAGGGCGTCTGCGACAGGAATGCGTTCTCGCCGGCACCGCTGCCGATGTTCGCATAGTAATACTGGTAGTTCGCGTTGACCGCCAAGCCGTTCGAGGCCCCTTGAGCGTCGGGCGGCAGAGCGACGCCGTAGTAGTCGCCGAATTCGCGAATTGTCGGAGCCGCGAGCGCCGAGCCGCCGCTATAGTAGTCCGTCACCGTGTCGGGGGATAGACCTTTGCTTTGCAGCGCGGTGCCGGGCACCACGCCGTTCGCCGCCGTGCCGCCGTGCCCGGTGCACGCTGCGAGCGACGCGGCCGCGCCGATCGAGACGAGCGCGCGCGACCAAGCATTCGCGCCGCCCTTGTTCAAGGGATTTCTCACGGGGTGATTCTCCTCAAAGTCGATAGATTTTATAGAAACCGGCTTTGAGTATACGGAGAAATAGGGTGTCCGGCCAACGGGCCGCGGCCCTATTGTTAAATCTACATTATCGGTCGACAAAGTGACGAGCGCCTCATGGGACGGGCCGAGCGGCCCACGTGCTAGTGCCTTTGCCGCGCGGCGGCGCGGTGCTCGTCGCCGCGCGAAACCGTCGCGGAAGAAAGCGGCTCCCGGCAGGTGGCCGGGAGCCGTTGCGGAGGGTCTTGTTGGATACTATATCGTGCAGGTGCCCGAGATCGGCCCCTTCTTGACGTTGGGCATGATCGCGTGCACGGCGCCCTTGAACTTGTTGGTCAGCGGCGCGAGACCTTGGGATTCGAGGATCTGATCGGCGTTGGTGGGTTCGTCCGTCGACGACGCATACCAATTCACCACGTCGGTGATCGCCGTATGCTCCGCGGCGGTCGAGTAGCACTGGTAGATCAGCAGCCACGTGAAGCCGACGATCGGGTATGAGCCGCTGTTCGTAGGATTCGGCAGCAAGACGCCGAGGTCGTACGGATCCGGATTCGCCGGCGGGGTCACGCCTTTTAGCGCCGCCGTCGTGGTGGCGGACGTGGGTGCTTCGAACTGCGTCACGCCGTGCGTGATGGCGTATTGGTTCTGCAGGTCGATCGTCGGCAGGCCGCCGGCGACGATCGGCGCGTCGTACGACGGACCGACGTAGCCGATCGAGCCTGCGGTGCTGTTCACTTGCGAGACCACGCCGCTGCTGCCGCTGCCGGAATTGTCGATCGGACTTGTGCCCGCGCCGTTCGGCCACGACGGCAGCGTGCTCGCCGCACCGCCCGTCCAGTCATACGCCGGATTCGAGAGGCTTTGGCAAACCGTGTCAAGGTTGTTGACGAGGAGGAACGATGTGCCGCTCTTATCTTGGCGGACGACGCGCGTGATGTCGTCGGTGCTTACCACGGTGCCGCCGTTATCGGTCGTGATGCCGGCGTCGTTCCAGGCCAGGATCGCGCCTTCCCAGATGCCGCAGTATGAGAGCCGCGACAGCCGCAGACCGCCCGCCGGCACGGTGAAGCCAGTCGGGTTGTACATCATCGTGATGTCGGTCATCAGCGTCGGAACTTGGACGTACTGGCCGCGCACCGGCTGTACGCCAGACGCCAGCGTGACGGTCGAGTCGCACACGCCGCCGCTGGCGTAGCACGATTCCTGTCCTGCGCTCAGCAGCGCATCGCTGCCGGAGAAATCCCACCGAGGATACGGCAAGCAGGTCGTCACGGCGCCGGGGCACGGCCACGGCGGCGTCGACACGGTGCCGTAGTTGTCGGCTTGGGTGAGGAAATTGTCTTGGCCGGCGCCGGAGCCGATGCCGACGTATTCATAGGTGTAGTTCGCGTTGATCGGTGATACGCCCTCAGGGCAGGTTTGACCGACGCCGTCGCCCGCGAGCGCCGTGCCGTAGCAATCGAACCAGCTGCGATAATTCAGCGCCGCCAGCGTCGATCCGCCGCCGTAGTAGTCCGTCACGGCGTCGGGGTGAATGCTCACGCTCTGGCTTTGCTGCGTGGGGAGTACGCTGTTTTGGGCCGTGCCGCCATTTCCGGAACACGCGGCGAGCAGTGCACAAGCCACGACCGCGGCGATCGATCTCGACCACCACGTCGCGCTCGCGTTCAAGCGGTTACTCACTCAGTTTCTCCTCAAGTCGGGACTGCGCGCATTAAACTCGCCGTCCGATTGCACGCAATCGGGCGGGGTCACCGTTCACGATAAGGGCGCGACCTAAAGCGCGGATTATCCCCGGCTTAAATCGGCACGGTGGAACTGCGGGAACCCGCCTATGCCATACGAGACGAGGCTAGAATTTCAGCGTGCCGACCCGGCCCGTCGCACCGCCGTCGGTGATCCAGATGTTGCAGTCCGGTCCGGTGGTGATGCCTTCCGGCGAATTCAGCGGGAAGGTGAACTCCGTGGGCACCGAGCCGGCGGCGGCGTTGAACGCTATGGAGCCGAGCTTCCTTCCCGCCTGCTCGGTGAACCACATCGCGCCGTTCGGTCCGGCCGCGATGCCATAGGGGTTGGCGTGTGCGGTCGGAATGGAGAATTCATCGATCGTCACCGGATTCGCCGTCGCGTTGATACGCGCGATCTTGTCGGCGGTCGGCTCGGTGATCCAGATATTGCCGTTCGGATCGGCTGCGATGTTGCGCAAGTCGTCGGACCCGCCTGATGGCGGCGTGTAGAACGTCGGCGTGTTGTTCGACGACGTCGACAACGAGTTGATGTTCACGTGCCCGACCTTACCCGGTCCCGACTCCACGAACCAGAGATCTCCCGACGGCAGCAGCACGAGTCCTTGATCCGATCGGTCGGCGACCGGCGTGTATGGGAACTCGGTGATGGTGCCGAGCAGCGGCGTGATGTTGCCGACGTAGTCGGAACCCTCGTCGTCGAACCACATGTTGCCGTCGGGGCCCGCGGAGATCGCGCTCGGCTCGGCAGAGTTGCCCGATTCGATATCGGGCACGTTGAACAGCGTGATCGCGGGCGACGCCCCCGTGGTGACACGTCCGACGGCCACGAGCGCCACGTCGGCGAACCAGACCGTGTCGCTCCCGGTCGGACCGGTCGCCATCGTCTCGACGTGCGAGTTCGCGCCCGCACCCGGGATGAGGATCACGTTCGGGAACGCGCCCGCCGTCGTCACTTGCAGGATCTGCCGGCCGCCGTCGCTCGAATACAGATTCCCGTCCGCGCCTGATGCGATGGAGTCGCCGACCACTTGAAGGCCCAGCGGGTTGGCAGGCACGACGTAGAAATGCATGTGCGGCTGCGGCGTCGCCGTGACGTGGCAGCCCACGGGGCTCGGGCTTGGGCTCGGACTCGACGCGACTTGCAGCGTCGTACCTGTGATGTTGCCGACGATCGCCACCGTCGTGGTCGCGCCGATCGCGGTCTGCGCGAGATTTGGATCGCCGTTGTAGTCGAGCGTCACCTGCGTCGGACCGCTGGCAGGCGGCCCGCCGACGCTTGACGACTGCAACGTCGTGTCATGGCCTTGCGTTCCGTTGAGCAGCGTATCCGTCGTGCTCAAGTCGATGCTGAGCGCATCGCCGTCGGAATTGATGTACGTGCCCGGACCGATGATCGTCGCCCCGCCGGAATCGGTGGCATTGATGGTGACCGTGGCTTGCGCGGCAGTGCCCGGCGGCAGCGAAGACGGAGAAACAGAGAGTGCGACGCTCGACACGACCGGATTGAAGGTGACGTCCACGATGTTGGTCGTGCCCGCGACGATCGTCGCCGACGTCGCTCCCGAAGAGAGCAGGTTGTCGGCCGCGATCAGATCGCCGGCGTAGAGCGAGACGCTGAAGTCGTCGTTTCCGAGCGGCGCGTTGATGTTCGCGGTGCACGAAGACGACGTGCACGGAAACGTGATGGTCGGGTAGGGTTGCCCGCCGACCGGCGTGACGGTGACGGTCGCCTGCGTGGTCTGGCTCGAGACGTACAACGTATGCACGTAGCGCGCCGCGAGATGCGCGTCTTCGATCGCCGGTGCAGCTGTGGGCACGACGATGTGGAACTTCACGCTCTCGAGCTGATGTGCGCCGCCCGGTCCGGGCGCGACGCTCGAACCGTTTTGACCGCACGAGACGAGAACCACGGCGGCGCCGATGGCAGCGACCCACGCAGCCGCGATGACCGTGCCGTTCGAGAAGGCGATGCGTGCGGTCATTGGCCCCCGATGATCGTGACTTGCACGGAGACGCCGATCTGGCGCGAATTACCGCTGCCGTCCGAGATGGTGATCGTCGCGCTGCCCGGGTTCTGCGCCGTCACGACGAATTGGGTGGATCCGTCCGGCGCGACCGTCGCCACATCGCTGTCAGACGTCTGCGCGGTGAACTGCCCGGAAAAACCTGCTTCGGATACGTCGACGGTCTGATCGCCTCCCGGTGCGAGCGAAATCGAACCGGGCGAGACTTGGAGTCCGGATGGGATGAGAAAATGCGGACCAGGTACCGGCGCGCCGGGCGAGCCGGTACAAGAAACAATAGCGAGGCAAGCGGCGAGAACGCCCAGCCTTCTCATCGCGGCGAATCGTAGCATCGCAAGGTTATCATCGTATTAATCAGCAAGCCCGCGCGCGGGACGGCGCGTTAACCGACCCTTAGCGTACTTAAGATATGCTACACGTCATTCGCCGCATGTCAATTGTCCATCAGTCCTACCAGTTTGGTAGGATTGGGAAGGATGTGTCTTGCCCTGGGTGCCGCGAACCATCGCGCGCCATACGACGAGAAGGGGACGGTTCGAGTGAAGGCTAGGGTTCTAGCGGTCTTGGGGGCATGCGCCTTGGTGCTCGCCGCCCGCCAAGCGGCAGTTGCCGGTCTGACAGGCCAGATCAGCGGCACGGTCACCGATGCGACGACTCATGCCGCCATCCAGGGCGCGCTGATCGACGTGGTCGCGCCAAGCGGGCACTATTCGGCGCTCACCGATGTGAAGGGCGCGTTCGGCATCGTCGGCATCACGCCCGACACCTACCGCATCACGGTCACGAAGGCCGGCTACGAGCTCGAAACGGTCGACGGCGTCACGGTGCTGCCGGACGACACGAAAACGATCAACGTGACGCTCGGCAAGGAGGTGCGCACGATCGCCCGCATCGGCGTGCGCGCGCCCAGTTCGGCATTCCAACCCAACGCGACCGAGGACAGCTACGCTGTGACGAGCCGCGCGCTCGAGAACCAACTGGGCAAGAAGTTCAACACGGATGAGAAGGCGCTGCTCTCGAGCCTGCCGAGCGTCACGCTCGACAGCCAGGGCACGGTGAAGATCCGCGGCGGTTTCGATTTCCAGACCGCCTACACGTTCGAGGGCATCGACTACACGCAGCCGACGCGGTCGGTGGAGAACCGCAACGAGAACGTCGCGAACTCGAACACCCTGAACGGCATCGCGTCGATGCAGCTGATCCCGGGCGGCGGTGACGCCTCGCACGGCGGCACCGGCACCGGATTGATCGCGCTGCAAGCCAAGCGCGGCACGTATCCCGGATACGGCACGATCGATCTCGAGGAGACGGCCTTCCCCTACCTGCACCAGCTGGGCCTCGAATACGGCATCGCGAGCGCGAACAACCGGTATTCGAACTACATCGGCTTCACCGGCGTGCGCGAAGACATCCAGAACGGCCCGCCCGGCCTGAACGATCAGGATTTCTATTTCCTGGCCTCGGGTTCGGGGACGCTGGAGACCGTGCCGGCAGACGAGCAGGACAACGACCTCGTCGACAACTTCATCTACAAATTCGGGAAGTCGAACAACAAGCAGCTGCAGTTCTTCTGGCAGAACCAGGTCGTGCGCCAAGACCTCGCCTACGTCGACGTGCAGGCGATCCAGACGGCGAACAACATCGGACACCCGGGGCCGAGCGTGCTTACGGTGCAGCAGGCGTCGGCGATCGATCCGCTGTGGCCCGGCGCGTTCTTGCCGAACGAGTTCACCGGCGGCAACGTCGTGACGAGCCCGTTCGAAGCGTACAAATTCGAGTACTCCGACAGCTTCAATCCGACGACGTTCGGCACCGTGCGTTTCTATCGCACGTTCAGCGACCAGACGCAGGTGCTGCCGGCGGCCGGCACGCTGACGCCGCAGAACGGCGGCATCCGCACCGCCTT
>Ga0187783_10003309_pt1 | contig 11872 bp, 8 predicted proteins | sample 1015_SJ02_MP02_2_FD_132471 | JGI IMG/M metagenome (GOLD analysis project Ga0187783, IMG submission 132471) | Tropical peat soil microbial communities from peatlands in Department of Meta, Colombia - 1015_SJ02_MP02_20_MG | ecosystem: Environmental > Terrestrial > Soil > Wetlands > Peat | place... | reverse complement strand
GCGGGTTGGCGGGGTCGCGCTCGAAGCGCTTGCGCAGCCGCAGGATGAAGTTGTCGACCGTGCGCGTCGAAGGAAACACGTCGTAGCCCCAGACGCGCTCGAGCAGATCCTCGCGCGAGACGATCTCGCCGGCGTGCTCGGCGAGCACCTTGAGGATCATCGCTTCCTTCTCGGTGAGCTCCTGCGCCTCGCCGTTCCACGCACGGGCGCGGAAGGTGCGGAAATCCACCTCGTTGCCGCCGAAGCGCAGCAGCGCCGCGGCCGCCGCGGCGTTGCGGTACCAGTCCCAGCGCCGCAGTATCGCGCGCACCCGCGACAGGAACTCCTCGAGGTGAAAAGGCTTCGCCAGGTAGTCATCGCCCCCCGACTCGAGGCCGCGCACGCGGTCGGCCGGATCGCCGCGCGCCGTGAGAAACAGCACCGGCGTGTTGTTGCCCTGGCTGCGCAGCGTGCGGCACACACCCAAGCCATCGATCCCCGGCAGCATCACATCGAGCACGATGAGCGCGCAGGCGTGCTGTTGCAGCCACTCGAGCGCCCGCTCGCCATCGCCCGCCAGTGCAACCGCGTAGCCTTCCGCACGCAGATTCTCCATGACGCCGGCGGCCAGATGCGGGTCGTCCTCGACCACCAGCACCGGGCTCGCAGCCGCCGCCGCGCCGCTCACGGGCGCGGCTCCGGTGCCGCCGCCGGCCAGGTGAGCACAAAGCTCGCGCCGCGTCCCGGACCCTCGCTGTGGGCGCTGACCCGTCCGCGGGCCAGCTGCATCAGCCGGTGCACGATGAAGAGCCCGAGACCGCTGCCATAGTGGCCGGGACCACCCGGGAGGCGTGTGAATTTCTGAAAGAGTCGCGCGCCATCGGCCGGAGCAAAGCCGATGCCGCTGTCGCGCACCGACAGCTCCACCTCGCCGTTCGCGGCGCGCGCACTGAGGGCGATGTTGCCGCCACCCGCACCGCGCACCGCCGCCAGCGCGTTCTCGAGCACGTTGCGGACCACGACATCGAGTGCCAGTGAATCGGTCGCGACGTACAGCCCGGGACTCAGGTCGCTGCTGATGTGCACGTGCTCCTTGAGCGCGCGCTCTTCGAGCTGGGCGACGACGCGCGCCACCGCGGCGGCGAGCTCGAGCGGCTCGGATTTGAGCTCGACGCGACCACGCTCGAGGCGCGCGCTTTCGAGGATCTGCGTGACCATCAGCTCCATGCGCGCCAGGTCGGCGAGCATACGATCGATGAGCGTGCGCGCGACCTCGGGCGGCGGTGTCCGCAGCGCCAGCGTTTCGAGCGAGAGCTGCAGGCTGGCGAGCGGCGTCTTGAACTGGTGGGACACGAGCGCGAGAAAACTGTCCTGCTCCTCGAGCACGCGCGCTTCCGCGCGCAAGGCGCGCGCGATCACCGCGATACACACCGCCAGCGCCAGCAGGAAGAACGAACCTTCCCAGGCGTACTGGTTGGTTCGTCGGCGCTCCTCGGTGGTCAGGGCCTGCGCCAGCGCGGGGGTGAGCGCGGCGCGACCGCCGCTCACGACGACGCCGGGTAGCAGCTGTTGCACGCGCGCGGCGCTCGTGCCGGAATCGAGCAGCGCCTGTGCGGCGCTCACCTGCTCGGCATAGGTACTGCGCGCGGCGCGCACTTTCTCCACAGTGTAGGCATGCTGATCGAACAGCCACCAGCCGACCTGTACCGCCGAGACCGCCACCAGCGCGAGCGCGGTGATCTGAAAGACGCGGGTCGCCTTCATGCGACTGCCGTCAGCGCCTCTGCGAGCGCCGTGGCGAAGCGAGCGAGGTCGTCGCTCGTGTGGGCGAGCGACAGGAAGCAGGTTTCGTACGCGGACGGCGGCAGGTAGACACCGCGCTCGAGCAGCTCGTGAAAGAGTGCGGCGAAACGCGCGCTCTCGCGCTCACCGAGGGTCGCCGCGGCGCGCGGCGCGCCCGTCTCATGAAAGGCGAGCCAGAAGAGCGAGCCCTGCCGCACCAGCTGCAACGGGAAGCGCGTCTGCGCCAACAGCGGCCGCAGCAGCCGCTCGAGCTCGGCGCCGCGGGTCTCGAGCCGCTGCCAGCCGGACTCGCGCTCGAGGACAGCGAGCGTCGCCAGCCCCGCCGCCATCGCCACCGGATTTCCCGACAGGGTCCCCGCCTGGTAAGTGTCGCCATCGGGCGCCAGGCGCGACATGATGGCGCGCGCGCCGCCGAAAGCGCCGACCGGCATGCCGCCGCCGATCACCTTGCCGAAGGTGGCGAGGTCCGGCTGCAGGCCGAGCAGCTGCGCGGCCCCGCCGCGCGCCAGGCGAAATCCCGAGATCACCTCGTCGAAAATCAGCAGCGCGCCGTGCGTGCGCGTCAGCTGGCGCAAGGCTCGCAGAAACTCCGGGCGCTGCGGCAGCAGGCCGTGATTGGCGGGCAGCGGCTCGATGATGACGGCGGCAATGCGTGCGCCCTCGCGCTCGAACAGCGCCGCCGCCGCCGCCTCGTCATCGAGCGGCAGCACCCGCGTGCAGCCGGTGAACGCCTCGGGTACTCCGGCGGAGGACGGCCGCCCGAAAGTGGCCAGTCCCGAGCCGGCGGCGACCAGCAGGTGATCGGCGTGCCCGTGGTAGCAGCCGGCGAACTTCACCACCAGGTCGCGCCCGGTGAAGGCGCGCGCCACGCGGATCGCGCTCATCACCGCCTCGGTTCCGGAGGAGACGAAGCGCACCTGCTCGGCCGCAGGGTATGCCGCCACCACCCGCTCCGCGAGCTCCACCTCCGCTGCGCACGGCGCGCCGAAGGTCGTACCCCGCGACAGCGCCTCGCTGACTGCGGCGACGACCTCGGGGTGGGCGTGACCCAGGATCAAAGGGCCCCACGAGCCGACGAAGTCGAGGTAACTTCGCCCGTCGGCATCGAGAACCCGCCCCGCCGCGCCGCTCGCAATAAACAGCGGCGTGCCGCCGACGGCACGGAAAGCACGCACCGGTGAGCTGACGCCTCCCGGGATCACCCGACAGGCGCGCGCGTAGAGCTGCGCCGAGCGGGGATGGCGCGCGCGGTTCGAGAGTTCCTGCGGCGGTCTGCTCATGTCTCGTGCACAGCCTTCGCAGCCTCGCGGCGCCTGCGCGGCATCGCGCGCGCCGCCTCGAAGAAGGCGTCGAGCGCCTCGGCGCTGGCATGCGCGGCAGCGGCCCGCAGGCCCGCGAGCGGCAGGTGCGCGAGCCGATGGGCAAGCGCGCTGGCCAGCCGTTCGAGCTGCGCCCGCTGCGGCTCATCTAGTGTACGCAGTCCGTGCGCGAGCGCACGCGCGACTTCCTCGGCGGCGATCTGCTCGAACGCGCCGCGCAGCTGCGCGAGACGTGGCCCGAGAGCACGCAGCGCCAACTCGGTGCGCACCTCTGCGAGGCGCTCGTCGATCGCGGCGCGCACCGGCGCCAGCCGCACCAGCTGCTCGAGGCGCTGCGCGCGGGCGGCCTCGATCAACTCGTCCATGCCGACGCGCGGCAGTGCGGCCTCCCGTGCCGCGCGCGGCTCGATATTCGGCGGCACCCCGAAATCGATCAGCAATGGCGTAGCGGGCGCCGCGCGCCGCACGCGCAGCAGCTCGGCGCCATCGAGCAGTGCATCGCCGCCACCCGCCGCGAGCACCAGCGCGCCGAGCGCTGGCGGCCGCGCACGGAACTCCTCGAGCCGCAGTGGCTCGCCAGCGACCGCGGCGGCGAGCTCCACGGCCGGCTCGAGGCTGCGGTTGACGATGAGCAACGGCACGCTCGACTCGTGCAGCACCGCTGCGCAGCGGCGCGTCATGGCCGAGACGCCGATGAGAGCGACACGCGCGGCCTTACCGTCGAGGTGCGCGAGCACACGCCCGGCGGCGAGATCGGCCAGAGAGGGCGCGCGTACGCCCGCCGACAGCCGCCGCACCCGCCGCGCCATCTTGAGCGCCTCACCGATCAGCCGATCGAGCAGCGGGCCGCAGGTCAGCGCCGCGCGTGCGTCCGCCCAGGCGATGCGCAACTGCACGGCGATCTCCTGCTCACCGGTCTGCGCCGAGTCGAGTCCGCAGGCGACGAGAAACAGATGCTCGATGGCCGCCTCGCCGGTCCAGGCCCGCAGCGTACGCACCGCCTCCCCGGCCGCGCCTTCCCTGCCGGCGAGCACGCGGAACACGGCCGCCCGTGCATCCTCGGCGGCCAGGCCGCGCTCGGTCGCGTACAGCACCTCGACCCGATTGCAGGTGCTGACATAGAGAACTTCCGAGGCCTGCAGCTGCGCGCGCAGTGCGGGCAGTCGCGCAGGCAGCTGCGCACGAGGAACGGCAAAACGCGCAACGTCGTCCACGCCAGCGTGACGGTAGGACAGGCCAACGACGCCGATCCGGTCCATCGCGGCAGCTTAGCCGCGGCCTGCGGGCAGGAGTGTCACCAAATGGTCATTGTAAAAAAATCGGCCCCCGGAGGGGGCCGATCACGAGGAGCCCGAGACCCAAAGATCAGAATCTGTAGCTCGCGCCGATCAGGAAGAACCGACCCACCGCGCCATCCTGATGCAAAGCGGCATCGTAGTGGAGCTCGGCGCCGCCGCCGTACGTCTGCAGATCGACCGGCGCATCTGAGTTGAACAGGTTGGTGATCGAGCCGTGCACCTCGAAATGGTCGGTGACGGCATAGCGCGAGTAGAGATTCCAGGAGGTGAAATGCGCCACGGAGCAGTACTGCGCCCACGGGGTGCCGGCGACGCTGGTGCCCACGAACGACGGACCGTAGGCCGACGGTGCGCCTGAGGCCAAAGCCTGCGCGCAGGTGAGGTAACCCGCGGAAGGGTCGGTGACGCTGAAGGAGCTGGTGTAGTTTCCCGTCAGGGTGCTCGTGAACGCGCCCTTGTCCCAGGTGAGTGACACCACCGCCCGATCGCGCGGATTGCCGGTATCGCCGGAGATGCTGCTCGGGCCGTGGGTCCCGGCGAGGTAGAAGGTCGTGCCCGCGTAGCCGTATTCGTACTCGAGAATGCGTGTGAAGTTCACATCCCCCGTCAATCGGCCGAGGGCGCCCAGATCCAGGCGACCTCGCATATCGAAGTCGACGCCTGAGGTAGTGGTGATACCCGCGTTCACGTAGGGGACCAGCGTGTAGGCCGGGGGAGTCACTATCTCCGGCCTCTGCGGACACAGGCCGCCGTCAACGCCTGGAGTGCCATTTTGCTTACACACATACGCGGTCACCGGCGGCCCCGGGACAGTCACCAGGAACGGCGCTCCCAGGCCGCCTGCAGCGGACGCCGAGATGATGTCGTTATTCAACCGGATCCAGTAATAGTCCGCGGACACATTGAAAGCCTGGGCGGGCTCGAAGATCACGCCAAAGGTGGCATTCTTCGAGGTCACGGCCTTCAGATCGGGATTGGCGACCGAGATTCCGATTGCCGGGAAGGCGCAATACGCGTTGATGTTGCCCGCCTGGTTCGGCTGTCCGTTCGTACACAGGCCTGCGATCGGAATGTTGCCTTCGCCAAACTCCACGCCGGCCTTGGCGGACTCGGAGATCGACGGCGCGCGGAACCCCTTGCCCCAGGTGCCGCGAAAAGTAAGCATGTCGATCGGCGTGAACTTGAGGCCGAACTTCGGTGTGGCCTGTCCGCCGTAGGTGTCGTAGTGGTCGTAGCGGACGGCCGCGTCCAGCTCCAGCTGCCTGACGGGCTTGCCACCCACTTCGAGGAACGCGGCGGTGTCGTCCTGGGAGCCGACCGAATATACGGCCTGACTGCCGGGAATTTCCTGAACACCCGACTGCACGGTGGGCGGAGTCGGATCGTTCTGCGCTTTGTGGAAGTACTGCGCCCCCGCAGCCAGCGTGATCGGTCCTCCCGGCATCTGGAAGAGCTCATGCGCGCCGTGCAGATCGACGACGTCGAGCGTGCTCGTGGGGTCGGTGACTTCGACCGGCGCAAACAGCTGCGCACCGTTGGTCGTGATTCCGGGGACGTAAGTGAGATTGTTCAGGTCTGCCTGAACTAAGGCCGGTTCGAGATAGCCGTAGATGTCGACGTTCATCTTCGAGTACATCAGGCCCACCGCGGCGTCCAGGTCCCAGCCAGCGGCGGTGCCCCTGATATCGCCAAACAAGCGGTAGGTAGTGGCCTCTGTGTCGATCACGTTCGGGCCGACATCCGGAAAGCTGTAAGAGAACTGAGCCGGCGCGCCATACGGATTGAGCGGCGAGTTGATCGGCAAGGTGAAGATGGGAAAGACGTTGAGGTGCGGCGTCACTCCGGGACCAAAATTGACGGTCTGCACGGAGCCCACGTCGATGCCGGTCTGATTGAGCGCATGCCCGAATGGAGGTGATTGCGGTGCCACCTGCTCAGCAGTGCTGTCGAAGATCGATGCTGTCCAGGTCATCTTCCAGTCACCGGCCAGCGCCTTGGTAATCTTGGTCAGGAAGTTCGCCTGCTCGGTGGGCGGCTGGATCTGTCCCGGGAAGGAGAACTCGCATGCCCCGGCGGCCTGGGCAGCCACGCTGTTGCACCCCGGCTGCGGCCCCTGCGCGAAGAACGTCTCCGCGGGCTGACTGGCATTTGCCTTGGTCACCATGGGGTTGACCACATATCCCTGGATGCTGTCGGGATAGGGGAAGAGTCCCTGGGTGGGAGACCCCGGCGTCTCGTTGAGACCGTTCGGATAACTGCTCCAGTTGAGCTGGGTCCACGGGCCGTTGCGGCTCGAGCCCCAGATGAGCTCCTGGCGGTGCCAGTCGAGGGTTGCGTAGATGTTGTAGCCGTCGTTGGCAAGATCGCCCCAACCGATGATCGCCGCCGCGTGCATGGTGTGGCCATCGTTGTGCTGGGTCGAGCCGGCCTCCGCGGTAATCTCGCCGCCGACGTAGGTCTGTTTCAGCTTGACGTTGACCACGCCGGCGATGGCGTCCGCGCCGTAGATTGCCGAGGCGCCATCTTTCAGCACCTCGATGCTGTCGATCGCGTTAAACGGAATCGCGGTGACATCGACGAAGCTACGCTCGCCGTCATCGCTCAAGGGGTAGGCGACCATCCGCTCGCTGTCGATCAGGGTGAGCGTATCGCCCACGGTCAGGCCGCGCAGGGCAATGCCGGATCCGCCGGCGGCGAAGGCCTCAGTGAATGACTGATTCAGCGTGCCCTGGCCGTTGGCGGCCAGATTTCGCAGCACATCCGAGACGCGCGTGTAGCCGCTGTTGACGAGGTCCTGTTCACTGATCACCTGCACCGGGCTCGGCGTCTCATTGTCGGTGCGCTTGATCAGTGAGCCGGTGATGACCACCTCCTGCACGCCGGGCGAGGGCTGCTCCCCCGGGGCGGTCTGAGCATTGACGGTGCTGGCGAACAAAACAGCGACGGCTGCGCTCGCGCCCGCTCGGTACCCGCGCAGCGACCGTGTGCCCGAACGCCGCAGGCTCGAAATGCTTGCCATGAAGGATCTCCCCTTACTTTTCGATCCGGCGCTGTTGCGCAAGCGCTGCGCCGATTTCAAGCGTTGGCGTAGCATAGACAAATTCCTCGCCGCTACAAACCCCGCAGGCCATCTTTGGTCGTTGTGGCCGTGCAACAAGCTCAGGTGGGTGTACCCCCGTAACTCCTTGTCGCAGCGGAGCCCGGCTCCTTGTGGGCGTCAGGGGCATCCGCGAACATGCATGGCCTGGAATCGGGGGGACTATTGACGAACACGGCCTCGCGTGCGGTTTTCCTGAGCTACGCCTCGCAAGATGCGGAGATAGCCGAGCGCATCGGCGAGAGCCTGCGCACCGCGGGGATCGAAGTCTGGTTCGATCGCAGTGAGCTGCGTGGCGGCGACGTCTGGGACCAGAAGATCCGTCTGCAGATCCGCGACTGCGCGCTGTTCGTGCCGGTGATCTCCGCCAACACCGCCGCCCGCGGCGAAGGCTACTTCCGCCTCGAGTGGGCCCTGGCCGAGCAGCGCGCGCAGCGCATGGCCCGCAATCGGGTCTTCATCGTTCCGGTTTGCGTGGATGCAACGCCCGAGGGGGGCGCCGACGTCCCCGAGGCGTTCACGCGTGTGCAGTGGATGCGGCTGCCGGATGGCAAGGTTCCGGCGTATTTTCCCGCGCGGATCTCAGCGCTGCTCGAGGACACCGCCGCTGCCGCAGCCGATGCCGGTCCTGTTGTTGCTCGCGCAGCGTCGGCCGCGCCGCCGTCGTCTCCTTCGATCACGACTGCCGTGGCCGCCGGCGCAGCGGGTACCCGCAGCACGCTACGCCTGCTGATCTGGGCAGTCACGGCGGTCATCGTCGTCGCCATGGTCATGTACTACGCTAGCCAGTGGTCGGCATCCCACGGCCCGGCACGCCAGGCCGCAAGCCCTGGGATGGCGGATCGCAGCGCAGATAAATCGGTCGCGGTTCTGCCCTTCACCGACTTGAGCGAAAAGCACGACCAGGAGTACTTCTCCGACGGCCTCGCCGAGGAGTTGATCGACGCGCTCACCAAGGTGCCGAATCTGCACGTGCCGGCGCGCACCTCCTCGTTCTCTTTCAAGGGTAAGACGGTCACGGTCGGGGAGATCGCGCGCGCGCTCGGCGTCACCCATGTCCTGGAAGGGAGCGTGCGCAAGTCGGGTGAGCGGCTGCGGATCACGGCGCAACTGGTGCGCGCCGACAACGGCTTTCACCTCTGGTCGGAGACTTACGACCGCGACGCGCACGACATCTTCGCCGTGCAGGACGACATTGCGCGCGCAGTGTCCGCGGAGCTGCGCAGCACACTCCTCGGGACGCAGGCAGCTGCGCCTCAGCAGTCGACGAGTCCGGAGGCTTACACGCTCTACCTGCAGGCGCGACATCTGGTGACCAACGACACGAGCGCGGATCTCATCCACGCCGCGCAGCTCTACCGCCGGGCGCTCGACCTGGATCCCAACTACGCGCCCGCCTGGGTGGGACTTGCGTTTTGCCTCGGGCGCCAGGTTGCGCAAGGAGTCGGTGCCGATGCCGCAGGGCCGAACGCAGAATGGTACGCCGCCCGCCACGCCGAGATTGCCGCCGCCGCCCAGCGCGCGGTTGCGCTGAATCCCAATCTGCCGGAGGCCTACGTATCGCTGGCCACCTCCCACCTGCAGTACGAGCACGATTGGGCGGCAGCCGGCGATGCGCTCGCCAAGGCGCGCGCCCTCGACCCGAACAATGCCGACATGCTCGCCCTTTATGGCCACTTGAGCGCAGCGACCGGGCAACCCAGCGAGGCAGTCGAATATTTCCGGCGCGCAGTGCAGATCGATCCGCTGAATCTCCTTGAGCGTAAGTACCTCGGCCGGGCGCTGCACTACGCCCGCCGCGCAGCGGAATCCGCCGAGGAGCTGCGGCGGGCGATCTCGCTCGATGCGCAGTTCCCGGGGCTTCACTACGAGCTCGGCCGTGCGATGCTCGTGTCCGGAGACGCCGCGGGGGCCAATGCTGCGTTTCAAGGGGAGCCGGGGGGAGGAGCTTCTTCCTGGCGGATGCTCGGCCTGCCCCTCGGCTACCACGCTACAGGCGACACCGCGCGCGCCAAGGCGGCGCTCGACGATCTCTTAGCGCACTCGCAGGGAGCTGAGTTCCAGGTGGCCGAGGCGGTCGCCTTCTTCGGCGACCGGGAAGGCGCGTTCAATTGGCTGGAGAAGGCGCGCGTCAGTCACGATCCCGGTGTCGTGTGGCTTCGCCACGACGCCCTGCTCTCCTCCATTGCCGGCGATCCGCGCTTTGCCGCGTTTTTAAAGCGCCTCGGGCTGCCGCCGGATCGAGCTGATTGACGCGCCGCCGCGGCAGGAAACCTGTCGCAGCATCCGCGCTCTCGCAGTAGGATGCGACGGCCGGTCAAGACGCGACGGAGAGATCCCATGAGCAAGGGTATGGATCGGAAGAAAGAGGCCAAGAAGAAGCCTGCCAAGACGTTTGACGAGAAGCGCGCGGCGAAGCGGGAAAAACGCGAGGCTGCGCGGCGCTGAGTGCCTGCCGCGCGGCTGCCGCGCAGCGATGTCGTGCGATGCGGTGCCATCCGGGCCAGGCGCCGCGCGCCCGAGCATCGGCCCACGCGCGGTGCGATCAGGTCTTCCTGCGAAACACCAACACGAACCGGTCGGTCTTGCCGAGCATCGGCGGCTGGTAGCTGATCTGGTCGCGCCTGTCGTCGGGCCGGCGAAGCACGTCACTCTTGGCGACGAACTCGAAACCGTGCTTCTCGAAATCAGCGCGCGCATAGGCCTCATCGATACGATGTAGTTTCTGGGCATCCGCGCGGCCGGTGCCTGGCTTGGCCGAGTGGTCGACCACCAGCAGGATGCCTCCGGGCTTGAGCACCCGCGCCATCTCCTCGAGCACCAGGCTGGGTCTCATTTTCGGCCACAGCGTCTTCGGATCGTCGTCGATCCAGTAGAGGTCGTGATAGTCCTTGATGAAGACCTCGGCATCGAGCGAACGATCAGCCAGCGGCAGGTGCTGGAGGTCGATCGTGCGGTGCTCGACATTGGGCAGGCGATTGCCCGCAAGGCGTGTTTTCCAGTAGTTGCCACTCCAGTTGTCGGTCGCGGCGTTGTTCAGCATCAGCACGTGACCGCTCGGACCCACGATGTAGCTCAGCAGCTCGGCGTTGTAGCCGCCGGCGGCGAGAATGTCCGCCACCTGCATCCCTGGCCCGATCCCTGATAGCCGCAGCACCTCCGCCGGGTGATCGATGGCGTCGCGCCTCAAGTCATCGGCGGGGCGGCCGGGATGGGCCACCGCATCGTCGTAGATGTCGGGGTTGGCGTTCACCGCGGCGATCGGGACGATGCCGAGCAGCGCAACGAGCAGCGTCACGCTGCGCCTTGCAAGATTCACGGCAGGCATTGAGCGCTCCTTTTCGATTGCGGCTCGTCTGGGCAAATGCTGGCCGGCGGACGGTGGAGCGGGTGATGGGAATCGAACCCACGTTAGCAGCTTGGGAAGCTGCAGTTCTACCATTGAACTACACCCGCCCCGCGCCTCGATCTTAGGGGTCTGCCGGCTGCCTTCGCAACCGCGCAGCCGGCCGGCTCGACCTGCGAGGCGCACTGCTCATACCCTGCCCGGCAATAGTGAACAAGTCTGTTCACCATCGTCACAGGGACCCCTGCGCGCGCTGCTCACAGCGCGAGCGCCTGCGTCCGCCCGCGCCGCCCTCACGCCAGCGCGTACAGATACTCGACGAACGAGGCCACCGCGCCATCGAGCCCCTGCACCTTGGGGTTCGTCGACTCGATGAGGTAATACTCGTCCGGCGCGTGCGCGCCGGTGCCGTTGCCCATGCCGAAATGCCCGGCCGGAATACTGAGCGGCGCATTGGTGAACACGTAGCCCGGCCACGATCCCGCCGAGCGCGGCCATAGCTGCGGATCTGCGCCCAGGCGACGGTAAGTGGCGAGCTGTACCTGGATCAGCCGGCTCGAAGGATCGGTCTGGTTGGGATCGTAGCCGCCGCTCATGTTGACTTCGATGTCGCCAAAACCGTGCGCGGCGAGATGCGCTTTGAGCTTCGCAAGCGTGTCGGCTGCGGTCATGTCCGGCACCAGCCGCATGTCGATCTTCGCCACTGCCCGATGCGGCAACACCGTCTTGCCACCCGGCCCGGTATAGCCACCGACCAGCCCTTCGATGTTGATGGTCGGCTGCGACTCGAACGCCCGGCTTGCCGGAGCTCGAAACCAGCTTGACGCCGGTGAAGCCGGCATCGCGGGCGAGCTGCGCCATGTGCTCGGCGCCTTGCGGGTAGTTGCGGTTCTCGGCCGCGATCGCCGGCAGCGCGATCCACTGCTGCAGTCGCTGGACGTTGTCGGCATGCATCCGCGGAATCTGCGCGAGCACTGCGGCCTTGTCGCCTTGCGTGGCCGCAGCAGCCACACTCAGCGCCGCCGGCAGG
>Ga0187783_10003308_pt1 | contig 11873 bp, 10 predicted proteins | sample 1015_SJ02_MP02_2_FD_132471 | JGI IMG/M metagenome (GOLD analysis project Ga0187783, IMG submission 132471) | Tropical peat soil microbial communities from peatlands in Department of Meta, Colombia - 1015_SJ02_MP02_20_MG | ecosystem: Environmental > Terrestrial > Soil > Wetlands > Peat | place... | reverse complement strand
TATCGCTCCCAATGTCGTTTTGGGTGAATGGGGCTGTGGTGTGGTGGCCGTTAATCGCCAGCCTCAACCTCATGTAGAGGGTTTATTCGGCGTCCGAACTTTATCCGGTTGCAATCGGGATGCTGGTCTTACTCATCGTGTATCTCGAGGTTCTGACGTGGCAGACCATGGGTGTGTTTCGTTGCGCCCGCCGCGTAGGCGGCTTCTGGTCGATTGTGGCAATTGTGGTTGTTGGTGTTGTTTGGTTAGGTGAAATCGTACCGAGCTTTGATGTGTCGCTGCCTCTTGGCGTGGTGTTGATCATTTGGTTTTTGGCCATCGCTATGGTTGCGTTCGTGCGCCGTACGCAGCCTACCGCTGCGCTCACTAGGCAAGCCTAGGGGAGGCCGGCCCCGGACGGTTGACGGTGTTGGCGGTGGCGCTGATTGCCTTGCAGCCATTGCTGTCGCAGGCGCTAGCGCAGCACGCGGGCGATGTTGCGGCGTGTGTAGGAAGGTGCGCCACGTCTGGGTGGGCGGATAGCCCCGCCGTGGCATGTGACGGGACACTGTGGCTTGCGAGACACCGAATCCAAGTTTCAGCAGTTCGCCATGAATCCGTCTTGCGCCCCATAAGAAATTCTCTTGGCTCATCCGGACTATGAGGCCGCGGACCTCGCCACCGATCCTTGGGCGTCAGCCGCGCCAGCGGCCGCATGAGCCGGATACCAAGATTGCCCAGAAGCCGCGACGGCGCCAACGCAAAACGGTGGCGGGCTGGACAATGATAAGGCTGCGCTGCCAATTTGCCCACCAGCGCGATAGGAACATCCAGAACAGCAGCTCATTCGGGCAGAAGCACGGATGCCGTGTGCCCGTTCGCTGCAGCACCGCGAGCTGATGGTGCACGACAATAAATTCCAGCAGGAGGTCAAGGCGTCGGCGGAGCAGCATCCGCACGGTAGAAATCCATCGGGGGACCCATTCCATCATAAGCTTTAGGCTTCCGATATTGCCCAAATGACATAGCTCTTAGGCGGATAATGTTTTGAGGATGCACAGGACCGCTGGCAATTTTTTCGCCCCCCAGGTCGTCGCTTCCGAGCGAGTCCAGCGCTAGTTTCGTATACAATGTCCAAACGACAAAGGGAGAAGGACACACCTACGTTTTACGTTTGCTGGCTTAGCGGCTCGGCGCCTTTAACTCGTGATCATCGACGCGCAAACCTGAGTCCTCGCACCAAGGCAACTAGACCATTGCGTGTGATCGCGCATAAATCGGTTGTCTTTATTCACTTTCAAACGTTGCAGGCTCCTATGTCGATAAATGCGAATTCCCTCAATTTGAAAAAAAATGAGATATTTTCACTGAGGCGACGTCACGAAGAGCCGGACGATGGCGGAAGAGACATCACGGGACAATCTCACGGTACAATTGTCGTTACTATCGATGTAACGTGGAGACACTTAGCAATGGAATGAAAATGTTGGGCGACAGAGGGAACTCTCTGGCTCCAACTGGCATTAGTGTTTTATTTGATCAGTGAGAGAGCGCTGTGATGATGAATTTAAACTGGCAAGAAACGACAGCAGGTGATGCTGGAGTGTCGCGATGATCCGTCCCATCGCAGATTGGAGCGATGGCCCATCTCATTGTGATGTACAGAACGTTTTCGTGGGGTCCCGTCGCCGGAAGCTGCCGCTTTGTTGGTTACTTTTGGGCTGCATGTCGCGGGAATGGTGCTAGCCGTCATTCTGAGCCGCGATGTTGCCCCAGCTATCCACTACGGGCCACGTCCTTACCTTCGCATGAGCGTTCATAAGCGTCTGATGGTCATGGCCGCCACGCGACCGTTGCGCGGGAAACGGAACAAACATCCCATGATCGACTGTTGATGCCGACGGGCTGGCGAACTGACGTGCTGCGTCAGAATTCACTACGTTAGATAGGAACGAGACGAAGCGGTTCGAATGGGACGACGCGTTATGCTCGGTCGATGAGCTCCAGAATCCCTTGGAGCCGAATTGCTCGCACCGCTCGTGACCCCTCTGACGTCACGCCATGGGTAATGATGACGAATCCAAAACAGATGTGCGCCTCCGCCGCGTATCGACACCGCCGAATGCCGACTGTGGGAGCAAACACTTTTTGCCGACCCCGTGTCCGGGTCCGACCAATCCTGGCGCATGAACAATCGAGCCCAGCGGAAAAGTCTTGCCGATCCGGAGACAACACAAACGTTCGGGAGGAGGATGGGCTTTGGAGATGACCAAACCCGGATTGCAGCTCGTCGCGGTTCGACATCACGAGTGCATAAGATTTGGAGCAAGTGACATGTCAACGCTAACCCGTGCGTAAGTCCACGACTTGCCGCGATTCGTTGCGCTGCTCAGGCGCGCGAGCGACTCGCGTCAACTGCGACGAATTCACCGCCGTCGCGACCATGCGCGGGACAGGTGGGGCTCCTGCCGCGCGAATCGGGAGACCAGGATGATGCGGCTGTTCCGCGAACAGGCCGTCCGCCACAAGCTCAACAAGCCATCGGGCACGGTGCTCAACTATTCGCCGTGGACCACCTCGGTGGCTGCCGCCGCTCTGGCGCTGAGCATCAGCTTGCTCGCATTGATCGTATTCGGCCACTACACCCGGGCGGTCGCGATCTCCGGATATTTGCTCCCGGACGGGGGGATTCTGCGTGTGTTCGCGCCGCAGCCGGGTGTCATCGTCGAGAAGCGGATCAAGGCCGGCGATCACCTCACCAAGGGCCAGACGCTGTTCGTGCTTTCGGCCGATCGCGAAGGACGCGAGCGCGAGCCGCTGTACGCGCTCGCCACCGAGACGCTGCGCGACAGGCGGGCGAAGATGGCGGACACGATCGAGAAGACCCGCAGCATCCAGGCCGCCGAGCTGGTTCGCATCGAGGCGCGCCGCGAGGAGACGATCGCCCGGCGCGCTTTGCTCGACGAGAAGATCGCCGTCCTGGCGCAAGCGATCGATCTGCGCGCCTCGATCCTCGAGCGCAAGAAGATGCTCGCCGACCGCAAGCTCTTGACGGTCGACCAGAGTGAGCAGGTCGAACTCGGCCTGCTCGATCAGCGGGCGGTCCTGTCCGGGCTCCGGCTCGACCGCGCGACACTGTCGCAGGAGGTGAGCGGTTTGGAGAACGATCTCAAGGTGAAGCCCCTGCAGCAGCGCAACGAGATCAATGTGCTTGAGCGCGAGCTATCGTCACTCGACCAGCAGCTTGCCGAATCCGAGACGCGACGTGAGAACGTCATCGTCGCACCGGCGGGCGGTGTGCTCTCCGTTGACCTCGCGACGCTTGGCCAGTCGGTCGTTCCGAGCCAGCCGCTTGCGGTGATCCAGCCTGATGGCGCGGCGCTGCAGGTGCATTTGTTCGCACCCAGCCGCGCCATCGGCTTCGTCAAGCCGGGCGACCGCGTCAACCTGCGCTACCAGGCCTTTCCCTATCAGAAGTTCGGTCAGCAAGAGGGCCATGTCCGCTCGATCGCGCGCACCGCGCTGTCGGCGGCGGAGCTCGCCTCCTTGAATCTGCCGCAGCAGAACCAGAGCGAACCGCTCTACCGGATTGTGGTCGAGCCGCGCAATCAGGTCATTGAGATCTATGGCGGACGGACGCCACTGCAGGCCGGGATGACGGTCGACGCCTATGTCCTGCAGGAGAGCCGCGCGATCTACGAATGGATGCTCGAGCCCCTGCTCAGCGTCAAGAGCGTCGCGTTCACCACTGGAGCAGCAAATGCACCCTGAACTCACGCCGACTGGGCAACGACTGGCGCGCGGTATCTCCCGCATGCAGGCCTCGCTGCGCGCCCTGTCGGCATCCGACCGCGCGCGCGCCGTCATCGTCATCCTCACTGCTGGGATGGAGCACACGTGGCGCGGTCTCGCCGCCCAGGCTGGCCGCTCCCACAGCTTGCTGCGTGACATCGCGCAGGCGCGCGCGCGCGTCGGGCGGTTCGCCGCATCGGGCGCCGTCCGTGCCTGGTCGTGGCTGCAGCGGCGCGACCTCGAACGGGCGCCGCGGGTGATCCACTCAATCGCGCGACGCATCCGCGAGGCCGCAGCCGCGTGGTTCGGGCGCGGCGCAGAGGGCGCGCGGCGCGCTCGCCTGGAGCAGATCTCGGAACGGCTCAATTTCGGCTTTCCCAGGAAGCTGCCAGTGCTGCGGCAAACCGAGGCGGCCGAATGTGGCCCCGTTTGCCTCGCCATGGTTGCTTGCTTTCACGGCCTGCGCACCGATCCGGCCGCGATCCGAACGCGCTACGCCACATCGAACCGCGGCCTTACGCTAGCCAATGTCATGAAGATGGCCGGGCTGCTCGGCTTGTGCGCACGGGCCGTGCGCCTGGACCTGTCCGATCTCGGCAAGCTGCGCCTGCCCGCCGTGATGCACTGGAATCTGGACCATTTCGTCGTACTGCGCGAAGTCGCACGCAAGGGGCTGCGTATCCACGACCCGGCCGTTGGCGACCGGCTGGTGCCGTGGGCGGAGGTCGACAAGGCGTTTTCCGGCGTCGCGCTCGAGCTGTGGCCATCGACCGAATTCGCCAAGGGCGACGAGCGCCGGCGCGTCGGGCTGCTCGATGTCACGGGGCGGATCAACGGCGCCGCCGGTTATCTGCTCAATCTGGTGGCGATCGGTGCACTGCTCGAGCTGCTCGGAATCCTGGTACCGTTCTTCACGCAATGGGCGATGGACAACGTCGTGGCCCTCGGCGACGCCGACCTGCTGGCGCTGCTCGCTATCGGCATGACGATCGTGCTGCTGCTGCAGCTCGTGTTCACGTCGTTCCGCAGCTGGTTCATCACTTACACCAGCTCGACCTTCAGCCTGCAGTGGAAGACCTCAGTTCTGGGTCACATGACACAGCTGCCGCTCGCCTGGTTCCAGACCCGGCATCTTGGCGATGTCGTGTCGAAGTTCAACGCCACTGACATGATCGCCAACGCCATGAACACCATGTTCGTGGAGTCGATGTTCGACGGTGTCATGTCGTTCGTCACGCTCGGGCTGATGGCACTCTATAGCTGGAAGCTATGCCTGATCGCCGCTGTCATCATGCTGCTCTACGCATCGTTCCGCGCAGTCCAGCTCACGCCCTATCGTCATGCACTCGAGGAGCGAATCATCGCCCGTGCTCGCCAGGAATCGCATCTGATGGAGACGATCCGCGGGGTGCGCACGGTTAAGCTATTCCTGCGGGAGGAGGGCCGCAAGACCGAATGGCTGTCGCTCGCTGTCGATGAGACAAACGCAGCCGTGCGTACCCAGCGGCTCAAGCTTCTCTATCGGGCAGCCAACGGTTTCATGGGCTCGCTTGAGCGCGTGCTGATTTTCTGGCTCGGTATGAAGGCAGTCATCGACCATCAGATGACGCTTGGGGCCATTGTCGCCTTCATCGCGTACAAGGACCAGTTCTATGGCCGGGTCACGAATCTCATCGACAACTTCATCGAGTTGCGGATGCTCAGCACGCAGATAGACCGCCTGTCCGACATCGTCCTGACCTCGACCGAGCACCACGATAGGGCGCGGCAGCCGGTGCGCGCCGGCGCGCTGACCTGGAGCGTCGAATGCGTGGACTTGCGGTTTCGCTACGGCGAGTTCGAGCCCTTCATGTTGGATGGACTCAATCTGAAGATCGCGCCGGGCGAGTCAGTCGCGATCGTCGGTCCGTCCGGTTGTGGCAAGACGACACTCATCAACATCATTCTCGGCCTGATTGAGCCGACCGGCGGCCAGGTCCTTTTCGGGGGGATCCCGCTCGACCTGCTCAGCGCGGACGTGGTCCGGCGGCAGGTCGCCGCGGTCACCCAAGACGACATCCTGTTCGCCGGGTCGATTGCCGAGAACATCGCGGTGTTCGATCCCGCCATCGACATGAGTCGCGTCTGCCGTTGCGCAGAGCTCGCCTGCGTTCGCGACGACATCGACCGCATGCCCATGGGCTACAACACGCTGGTCAACGACATGGGCAGCTCGCTGTCGGGCGGGCAGAAGCAGCGGATCCAGATCGCCCGCGCGCTCTATCGCGAGCCGCGCGTCCTGGTCATGGACGAGGCAACGAGCCATCTCGACGTTGCCACCGAGGCCAAGGTGTCGCGCCATGTCGCGGCACTCGGGATCACGCGGATCATCGTCGCGCATCGGCCGCAGACGATCGGCTCGGCCGATCGCATCGTCAGGCTCGAGCGCGGCCGCGCCATGGAGCTGCCGCCGTTGCGCAATTCCGCGGATTCGGTGCCGTCGACTTGGCACCTCGATGCGCATGAGCACAAGGAGGCAAACCATGAAGTGGCCGTGAGAATGACCTATGCGTGATCACCAGACCTCACACCCAAACCATCTTTACAGGAGTTGAGACCATGTGGGACGAGAATTCAGCAGTCTGCACCGAGACGTTAGCCTCCCCGCGCGAGCTCTCCATCGACGAGACCGAAATGGTCGGCGGTGGCTTCCATCGGCATTTCAGTATCGGCAAGCTCGACAACGCGATGCTGAGTGGCATGATCGACGGGGCTGTCGGGGGCGCGGTCACCGGAGCTATCGGCGGCGACGGCGTGGGCGCGGTCCCAGGCGCGGTGCTAGGGGCCTTCGTCGGTGCACTAGGCGGTGGGGCGAGCAATATTTTCGAACAGCTGTTTTGATAGCGTCGGCGGTGGACTAACAGTCTAGTGGCAAGCTGGGACGGTTGGCGGCCTTACCCACTGACCGCCCCAGCCGACTGATGCAGGGACGGTGCTGGCGGCTGTGGGGCGCAGAATGACCGTCCAGAGGCTTCGCGGTTGACAATCGCGGGCCTGGGCCCTCTGCTACGACTGGGATCGGTCGGAGGGGCGGGTGGTTCGCTTTCTGGTCTGGGCGATTTCGGCGGCGTTCAGGCCGAGGGTGCTGCTGATCGCGAAGAATCTCTGCCTGCGGCAGCAGCTGCTGGTGCTGCAGCGCAGGTACCCGCAACCGCGATTACGCAACGCAGACCGGCGCTTCTGGATTATTGCCAGCCGATGGTTTGGTGGCTGGCATGGTTCACTCCTCATTGTGAAACCCGAGAGGTGCTGAGGGGGCATCATCGGGGCTGGCGTGCTTATTGGTCGTGGCGGTCACGTCGGCAGCGGGGGAGGGGAGGTCGTTGCCCGATTCCCCCAGAACTTCAGGCGCTCATCCGACGGCTAACCACCGAAAATCCGCTTTGGGGTCAAAAGCGGATCCAAGCTGAACTATCGAGACTGGGTTTACTGTTTCTGCGAGGACAGTCGCAAAGTATATGAATCGGCGCAGTCAAGGGCCATCCCCGGGTTGGCGCAAATTCCTGAAACGGCATGAATCGAGCATATGGTCTTGCGATTTCTTCTGTGTCAAAACAATACTGTTTCAAACGCTCTATGTCTTCTTTGTAATCCGGCACATTAACCGGGAAATCCTGCAGTTTGCAGTAACGCCATTTCCAACGGCGGAGTGGGTGGCCCAGCAAGTAGTGGAGTGCTGCGCGTGGGATCAATTGCCACCTCGGCTTCTGATTGACGACCGTGACGGTCGCTATGGCGCCGCATTCGACCGTCGCCTGCGGCATCTCGGCATTGAGCAGGTGCGAACGCCATTCAAGGCGCCCAGGGCGAACGCGATCTCGCAGAGATGGGTCAAGTCGGTGCGAACCGAGTGTCTCGACCATATGCTGGTCCTCAACGAGGCTCATCTGCGTCGAGCCATATCAGCGTATGTCGCGTATTTCAATTATTGGCGTCCGCATCGATCACTTGGTCAACGCGCGCCCTGCGAGTCCACTGTGTGTCAGTTTCGACCTCGAGGGTCCGACTGCGAGATCACCGCGGAGCCTGTCCTCGGTGGATTGCATCACATCTGTAGCCGTGCTGCATGATGGCCGGCATTTTTGCGCCCTTCAGCCGCAGAATCCCGCCGAAGAGGGCTTGTTCGCGCTCACCAACGCAGCTCATGGATGTGATTGGCGCGTACCCAATCCGCAAACCAGCCTCGCCGATCTCGAGATCGTCGTCCTCCGTATGCTCCGCCACATCGATTTGAAAAAGCTGCTGATCGATGAGACCCATAACATTCTCGCCTCGACATCCAGCGAGTAGCGCGCAATGTTGAAGCTGTTGCGGTTCATCAGCAGCGAGCTACGGGTTTCCATCGTCTGCTTCGGCGTGGCTGACGCCAAGGAGGTCATCAGCGGCGACGTCCAACTGGCATGCCGCTTTCAGGAATATTACCTCCCACGCTGGCGGGCGGATGAAGAGTTCCAGGCTTTAGTTGTCTGTATCCTGCGCAATCTCCCATTGCGGTTGTCGTCCATCCTCTCCACGCGTGCCTTGAAACGCATCCTTCAACTGTCAGACGGCATTACGTGCCGTTGATGTTCGTGGCCATTCTGCAATCGTTAACGCTTGTTCAGCCGATCGAAAGTGGCCTGGGCTTTGGTCAATGCGGCCGTGTAGTACGCGATGGACGCCGCACTGCCACCAGCCCGGATCGTCTCAAGAGCGAGCTCGATCTGGCGGAGCGCCGTCTGCGCGATCGCCCGATCACCAGATTTCTGGGCAAGCAGGCAAAATGCGATCCCCTGGCCGCCCGAGGCCATCGCCCATTGCAGCGGCGTACGCGCGCGCAGGTATTCCTTAAGCGCCTCACTATAGGCCGTAACCGCCTGCTCGAGCCGAGCTGTGCCACTCTCGCGCTCGCCGAGGGCCGTCAGCGCATTGCCGAGATTGTACTGCGTCATTGCCCAGCCGAGCGGCACATGTTCGCGGGTGTTTTCCTGGAACGAATCGCGATAGGCCGAGACGGCCTCCTCGAGGCGGGCTGTGCCGCTCTCACGCCTGCCAATTGCGAGTAACGCACCGCCAAGATTGTTTTGTAAATTGGCCCATGCGAGCGGCAGATGCTCGCGGGTTTCTTCCTTTAACGCCTCACGATAGGCAGCCGCCGCCTCCTCGAGTCGGGCGGTCCCGTTCTCCCGCTCGCCAAGTCTCAAGAGCGCGTTGCCCAAATTCGCCTGCGCCATCGCCCAGTCTAGGGGGGCGCGCTCGCGGGTGAGTTCCACCAACGCCTGATGGTAGACCCTAACGGACTCCTCGAGCTGGGTGGTGCCACCCTCGCGCTCGCCAAGGAGCCGGAGCGCATTGCCGAGTCCGCTCTTTGCCCCCGCCCAATCGAGCGGCATGCGTTCGCGGGTCATTTCCTTGAGGGCCTCGCGGAACGCGGCGGTGGCTTTCTCGAGCCGCGTCAACCCGGCCTCCCGCTCGCCAAGCTCCGTCTCCCGGCCCCCACGTTGAGTAAGTGCGCGCCCTAGATTGGCTTGCAATATCGCCCACAGCAGCGGCGCCCGCTCGCGGGTCGATACCTTGAGCGCCTCACTGTAAACACTAACGGCCTCCTCGAGCCGCGCCGTGTCATTGTCGCGCGTGCCGAGCGACGTCAACGCGAGGCCGAGATTATTCTGCGTCGTGGCCCATTGGAGCGGTGTCCGCTCGCGCGCGACTTCCTTGAGGGCCTCGCGATAGGCGGATACAGCCTGTTCGAGCCGGCGCGTGTCGTTCGTGCGCTGGCCAATCCTGAGGAGTGCGTTGCCGAGATAGTTCTGTGTGCTGGCCCAGTCGAGTGGGACACGCACACGAGTTTGTTCCTGGAGCGCCTCATGCAAGGTGACGACTGCCTCCTCGAAACGCGCGGTGCCGTTTTCCCGCAACCCCAATCGGATAAGCGCAAAGCCGAGATGAAGTTTCGTTGACGCCCAGTCGAGCGGCGCCCGCTCGCGCGTCCGTTCTCGCAACGCCTCATGGAAAGCCGCGATGGCCTGTTCGAGCTGCACCGGGGTGGGTTGACGCTCGCCGAAAACCCTCAATGTAACGCCGAGACCATCCTGCGTCGCGGCCCAGTCCAGCGGTCGGAGCTCGCGCGGCGCCAGCCCGAGCGCCTTGCGATAGATGTCGATCGCTTCAGTCAGTGCGGCGTTATCGCCAAATTGCTCCCCAAGCCTGCGGAGACTGTCGGCCTGATCGACGATGTAGCGCCAGGCACGTTCGGCGTCCCAACGCTCGGCGAGCACGGCCGCAGCGGCCAAATCGCTCGCGGCGGCCCGATACTCGACGTGCGTCCGCGCCACTCCGGCGCGGGCCGCGTAGCTTGCGGCCTGAGAGAGTCTGCGAACCTTGAGTCGGGCCACGAGCGCTTCCCCAGATGCCTGATCGACTTCGATCGCGCGGGTGAGCGCTGTCCGGGCGGCTTCGATCGCCCCAAGCGATAGATGGCGTTCCGCTTGGGATCTCAACTGCGTCACCTCAGGGTCGGATGATGCCAGTGTCTTGAGGTCGGCACGAACTTTGACGAAGTCGTCAGCAACTTCCGCTAGGAGCTTTTCACGCGCCTCGTCGTCCTTATCCGATAGCGCCGTGCCGCCGACGAGGGAACCATAGAGCGGCGCCAGTGGCACATCCTTGGCCCTGGCGATGCGCTCGACTTGCGCGCGCGTGCCAGCATCGATCTTGGCCATGGCGAGCAAAAGCTGGTCGCGCTCCGGTAACGGCCCGGTCTGGGTGCCGGCAAAGAACAGCGCTGGCAGAGCGTCTTCGATGTAGGGCAGTTGGTGAGCTGCAGTGCGATCGTAGACCTCCATCTGCACCAGCTTCATGACCGAGCCAAATTCCAGTCCCTTCTCGCCGAGATGTGCCAGAAGCGCCTGCGCAAAGGGACTGTGATCACCGCTCCCGTCGTCCGCAGTCGCCCCTGGCGCTGTCGAAAATGTGAAGATGGTGCCGTCGGCGCGACCTACGCGTGCAAGTCCGGTGGCAATCGGCAACGACGAGTCTACCCCGGGGGTAGGATCGTCTCGGCAGGCATCGAGCAGGATGATCCGGCTCGGTGCAACCTTGGTGACGTGGACGACAATCTCGTCGAGTGCGACCGCGGAATTGCGCAGCGTCGTCGCCGTGTCGAAATTGGCGTCGATCGGCAGCAGGAAATTCTGCCCGCCGATCTGTAGGCCGTGGCCGGTCACATAGACGAACACCGCATCGGCGCCCCGGTAATCTTTCACGAAGGCGTCAAGGGCGGCCTGAAGCTGCAGCTTCGTCGGGTCGACTACTGTGGCGACAGCGAATCCCAGCTCGCCCAGTTTCTGCGCCACTGAATTCGCGTCGGGCTTGGGATGGTCGAGCTTGCCCAACAGCGAGTCGCGGTAGTCACCGATGCCGATGACCAGCGCCACGCGCCTCTCGGCCGCCGGTGCCGCGGCTGGTCCGATGACAACCGCGATCGCGAGCACAAATGCGAGCCATGTCATGACGCGCCAACACATTGCTTGCCCCTAATGCTCGCGTCACGCGGGACGCTGACGATGGCATTTCGTGGACAAATCTAAAATCCGGCTTCAAGTTGGACGTCTGATGTGAATGAGGTCCTTCTCAGTCAAGCGCAACGCGGATGGATCGACAATGGCGAAAAGCGGTCGAGCTGATGTAATTCATCATACAAAACACACCCGTTTCCCGAGCTTGAGCCTGAATCCCGTTGTTGTGGCCGCCGCCGGGCTCATTGGCTTGGAAATTGAATCGCGTGCGACAGCTGCAAGGTTGGGAGGATGGGCCGCCCTCGACCGGCACAGGAGTTGATCCCCCATCCCCGGTGTCGCGTAAAAGCGCGTTCCCAAGTCGGCCCGAAAAAAAGAATGGCTTCCCATTCCGTTAGTATATAAAGTTTATAGACTTTAGGGCGGCAGTGCTCGTTGACACATTCGCCAGACAAGGATCCGCCATGATCCGAGGTTCATTCGGTAGAGCACGATTTGGAGCCGCACCTGCGGCCGTTTGGGGTGCTTTGACCGCGATCATCGTTTGCGGACTCGCGCTTGGTTGGG
>Ga0187783_10003307_pt1 | contig 11873 bp, 12 predicted proteins | sample 1015_SJ02_MP02_2_FD_132471 | JGI IMG/M metagenome (GOLD analysis project Ga0187783, IMG submission 132471) | Tropical peat soil microbial communities from peatlands in Department of Meta, Colombia - 1015_SJ02_MP02_20_MG | ecosystem: Environmental > Terrestrial > Soil > Wetlands > Peat | place... | reverse complement strand
TGCGTTCAAGTCGATGCGTGCCACCAGGAGATTAATGTCGGCCCGGGTCAGGATGGCGTTGATATCCACCTTGTCGATGAGCCTGTCGATGTCGACATTAGCCAGCACTTCGTTGAGATCGAGACGCTCCACCACGTCCTGGATGTCGACCCGGTCGACGACTCCCTGGATGTCGACCCGGTCGACGACTCCCTGGATGTCGACGCGGTCGACGACCCCGTTGATATCAATAGCGTCGACGACCCCGGGTGCTACCCCGTTCGCGACTGACTGAACAACGCCGGTAGCGTCCGCTAGCAACTCGCCCAGGACCCCCGAAACGGGTACAGCGGCGCCTCCTCGGCGCCTACGAGGGGCCATACCGCGATTCTGGCACGTCGCTAGTGCCTCGTGGCGGCCGCATCAGGGGGGAATATAACGTAACCTTAGGCCCTGCCATTGCACGCTGGGGCAAGATAACCAAGCGAGCAAACCCGACGTTGGCCTGCTGCATGTACAAGCCTCAGGAGGTTGTTCCAGATGCCTAATCGTCTGAGCCCCATCGAGTCCATTATCTGGCGGGTCGGGTACGACCCCGACCTGCGTATGACGATTGGCAACCTCATAATCCTCGACCACGCTCCGAGCCCCGGCGACCTGGCCGATCGTCTCGTGGCCCTGTCCAAGGACGCACCCCAGTTGCGGGCTCGGCCCCGCGAGTCTTTCCTTCCGGGCCTGGGTTACTGGTGGGCGAAGGACCGGGATTTCGAGGCGGGCCTTCATCTGAGGCAAGTGACCGTGCCGGCGCCCGGTGACCTCCGCCAAGTCCTGGATATTTTGGGCCTGGTCGAACCCCTGCCCTTCGAGCCCGACCGCTCCCCCTGGGACGTCACCTTGATCGACGGGCTGGCGGGCGGCAAGGCAGCGCTGTACCTGCGCGCCCACCACGTGCTCACTGACGGGATGGGCGGGGCTGCCATCGTCAACCAGATCTTCGACGAGTCCAGGCCGAAGCCGGCAAGAGCAGCGGCGGCGGACAAAAAGCCCCCGGCTCGGGCGGCCGAGAAGCCAGACGGCAGCGAGCCACAACCCGAAAAGGACCGCCAGTCGCTCACCGTCACGATCGATTTCAGCCGCTTCAACCGCGCCGTGCAGCCCCTGACATCCAGCCTCAACAGCCTTAATAGCCTCAACAGCCTGAACAGCCTCAATAGCCTCAATACAACGGCCCTGGCGACGGCACCGGCCGACGCGCTGGTGCGCGGCTTGCAGTCCAGCCTCGAGGTCGCCAGTTCGGTCTCCCGCCAAGCCCTGGTCACGGGCGGCCCGCTGGCCACCTGGCCCGACGCTCGATCGGTGACGAGCCGGTTCGAGGTCCTATCCTTCGCCAGAGCCCGGTCCACGGCGATCGCCCTCGGAGGCAGCCGGAACACCCTCCTCGTCGCCGCTGTTGCCAGCGGGCTCGGCCTCTACCTGGAGCGGCTCGGCCAGAGCTGCCACGAGCTGCGCCTCGCCACCCCCACCAGCCTTCGCCACAAGCGGGACACCGGCGGCAACTGGTTCGCTCCCCTTCGCGTCGAAGTGCCCACGGCGATGGAGAACCCGGGGCCGCAGTTCGGTGTGGTGGGCGAGCGCCTGGCCCGCTCGCGCAACGAACCAGCCCTGCGGATCACCTCGGCGCTGGCCATGGCGATCGGCCGCATGCCAAACCGGCTACTCGTCCCGGCGCTCCACGCACAGGCGGACACCGTCGATTTTGCCGCCACTGCCGTGCCTGGGGGTCGGGCCCCGCACCACATCTGTGGGGCGGCTGTCGAGCAGAGCTACCCGTTCGGGCCGCGGCTCGGGTGCCCGATCAATATCAGCGCCTTCGGCAACGACGACCGGCTCGACATCGGGGTCGCCTTCGACCCTTCCGCTATCACCGACCCGGCGAGCCTCCTGGACTGCTTGCAAACAGCGTATTCGGGCTTCACACCTCCGGCCGGTGCCAGCAAAGCGGCCGCCAACGAGACGCCAGCCCCCGCCAGCGCCACCTAGCGCGCCGAGCACCCAAACTCCCGGGTGGCGCCCGGGGACGCTGCCCGCACCCAGACAGAGCCCTCTCTGGCTACCATTTGCCGCGATGGACGACCTCCTCGAACGGGCGTCGGTTGATCTTCTTGATGGGCGCCAAGGGCCGGTCGGCCGGGTAGCCGAAGGCCACCATGCAGGCGCCCTCCCGGTCCTCAGGCAGCCCGAGGATCACCCGAGCCCGGGCCTGGTCTACGACCGAGGAATGCCCGCTGCCGATCCCCAGGTCCGACGCCTCGATCAACATCGCCATTACAGCCTGCCCGGCGTCGAATTGGTCGAGTTCCCGGTCGCGAGCGGTGGTCGACGCGGGAATGACGACCACCACGGTGGCGGCGGAGCTGGCCACATGGCGGGCCCCCTGCCACACCTCGGACAACTGCTCGAGCTGGTGACGGTCGGTGGAGACCACGAAGTCGCGGTGCTGGCGGTTGCTGGCTGAGGGCGCCAGCCAACCCGCTTCCAGTATGCGCTTGAGATCGCCCTCGCCTATCGGCCGGTCAGAGTAGGCACGGACGTTGCGCCGCGCTCGAATCGCATCCCAGGTATCCATGGCAGCCAACCTACCGGTGCCCGCAAGGACCTCCAATGCCTCTTCCACGCCCCAGCGGTTGGCCTAGCCGAAATGTGCTCATGGGTGGGTGACTTACCCCGGGGCTACCAGCTGGATGACGACAACATAGAACAACAGGCCGGCCACCAGTACGAGAGCATGAAAGATCTCGTGGTAACCGAACACGGCCGGGACCGGGTCGGGCCAGCGCAGGCTCAAGGCCAGCGCCCCCATCGAGTACACCAGCCCGCCCGCCAGCAACAAACCAAAGCTCACAACACCGAGCCCGGCCAACAAGCTCGGCATCACCGCCAACGCGGCCCAACCGACACCCATGTAGAAGACACCCATGACCCATCGCGGCGCACCGAGCCACAGGTTGCGGGCCAACACGCCGGCCAGGGCCAAGCCCCAGACCACACCGAGGAGACAGCGGGCCAACACAGCAGACAGGCCGATCACGGCGATCGGAGTGTAGGTGGAAGCGATGGCGACCAGGATCATGGAGTGGTCCAGTCGACGCATCCGGTCTTTCGGGCCGGGGGCCCAGTTGACCCGGTGATAGCAGGCACTGGTGGCGTACATACAACCGACACCAACGGTGTAGGCCGCGACGGCCAACTTTGCCGCAAGCGAGCCGGCCACCAAGACGGCCGCCACCCCCATCAAAGGGAACACGAAAGCCGCGACCTCGTGGGACACGCCCCGCAGGCGAGGCTTGGTCGGCTGCTCGACAAAGCCGTCGCTGAGGCTGACCGGACTGGTGCCGGGCGACCGCTCGACCATTAACCGGATCGTAGAGCAACTCTTGGCCGCCCAACTACCCCGGCTTGCCGAACCCCGCGGATTGAATGTCGACGGTAGGAATAGTGGGCACAACCGACTCTAGGATTACCTCCGTGCTTGTGCTCGGGACCCCGGCTTTGCGCGCAGGCTTGGACGTCGGTCACCACACGCTACCGAGCCCGCTCTCCCCCATCACCCCAGCCGTACTGTGGTTTACCGCCGAGGCCATCGCAGGACAGGAGGCCCGTTTTGGTTGAGATAATGCGCTCGCGTCGGCGCCGCGGCTCGGATCTCCGAGCCGGGTGCGTGGCCCTCCGCGCTGCGGCGGTTGCGCTACTCGTGAGCTCTCTGAGCCTGACGGACATTGTGCCTGGTGTCCCTTCGGCCGCGATGGCCTCCGCTGTGGCCGCCGCGCGGGGCCCGCGGATGGCCACGGTCGCCCACACTCCGCCGCTGCGCACGAGTTGCAAACAAGTAGCCCATCTGGGGGACTCGACGTCGGACGGGCTCGTCGAGGCCGACTTCCTGCCGGACGCGGCCCAAAGGATCCCGGCCCAGTACGCCCGGGTCGGTGTGTCCCAATCCATCATGGAGGTCGTGGGCGCCAACTCGATTGTCGAGACCCTCCCCGGGGACGAGAACGGCTACGAGATCGCCCAGGGCCTGGTGGCTCAAGGCTACCGGGGGTGCTGGGTGATGGCTCTGGGGACCAACGATGCGGCCGACGTGGCCGTGGGGTCGAACGTAAGCCTGCCCGCCCGCATACAGCGCATGATGTCAGTGATCGGCCACGAGCCCGTGCTGTGGGTGAACGTGAAGACACTGCTCAGCAGCGGGCCCTACGCCGAGGCAAACATGCAGATGTGGGACAACGCCCTCCTCGCTGCTTGCCCCCAATACCCCAACATGCGGGTGTTCAACTGGGCGCACCTGGCCAACCCGGACTGGTTCACAACGGACGGCATTCATTACACCTCCACCGGTTCTGCCGTCCGCTCGGCCGCCATCGCCGACGCCCTGGCGACGGGCTTCCCAGCCGCGACCGTGAAAGGCGCCCACCATAGTTGTGTTGTTAACTGGTCCCCCACCTGGCACCTGCCAACGACCTACCTTCCGTAACTATCAGGCCCTAACTGTCGGGCCCTAGCTATCGGGCCCTAGCTATCGGGCCCCGGGCCGGCTTGAACCGAGAGGCGCCAAGGGACCGGGTTGGCTAAGGCCGACTGTGCTTTGGGCCCTGCTGCTTGGCCAGGTCTCACCGGCACGCGTTAGGTTTCGTGACCACCAAACCTTCCGGTGGTCTAGCCGGGCCAGAAAGGACGACAAAGCCGTGTTCGTAGAAGAAAGGACATACACTCTACAAGCGGGGAAGACTGCTGACTATCTGGCGGCGTATGCCAAGGATGGCCTCGAAGTCCAACGAGGACATCTCGGGAACTTAATCGGGTACTTCACCACCGAAATCGGGCCCTTGAACCAGATTGTCCACATGTGGGGCTACGATTCGCTCGATGACCGCCAGAAGCGGCGGAGGGCGCTCTACGCTGACCCCCGATGGCAGGAGTATTTGCCGACGGTCGTCCCTTGGTTAGTTCACCAAGAAAGCCGCATCCTCGTACCGACGTCGTTTTCTCCCGTCCCTGGCGGCACTGGTCCATCGTCTCCCTAATCACGCAGTTGCGGGGATTCTCGCCGGAGAAACGGGCGCGAGACTGGATGAGTGGTCGAGGGGCCCTTGGGCCAACCAAGAGCCGACGCGACAACGTTATGGCTTGAGCCTCTAACGCGGCAAATAACTCGAAACCGTCGCTGGCAGTGGCCGCCGACCTGGCGGCCACCGGTACCCAGAACCGAAGAGCTGCGGTCCGTGGGCTATTAGCTAGCTCTCGCTCGTGCTCGACCACAACAACTGGGTTGCCATTAGCGGCCAAGGCGGCAATTGTATTTCGCGGCCCGACGACATTGCTTGGGGTGCAGGCCGACCGACGGTTCGCCCAGCACATACAACATGCCGGTGGTGCTGGCCAGCACGGTGGAGGTGTATGCGGCCCGATGGGAGGCCTCTTGGGTAAGTTCTGGGCCTTTCTGGGTGCCGGAACGACTTCTGGGTGCAAAACCCCGGCTGTTCTGCGGGGTTTTCGCAACGAGGTGCAGATCGCGCACCCAGAAGGGGGCGAAATTCCACCGAAAAGGGCCGGTTGCGACCGAAGGCGGCGAAATTCCACCGAAAAGGGCCGGTTGCGACCGGAAGGCGGCGAAATTCCACCGAAAAGGGCCGGTTGCGACCGGAAGGCGGCGAAATTACCCAGCGCCCACCTCGGGGGCGGTGCGGTACAGAGAACCGCGTGCCCACGGAGCCGGCCGAGCCCAGAAGACCTCCTCACGCCGGGTCGGGCACGGGCCGAGAGGTGGTCCGGGCGACAGTTCCTGCCGCCTGGCGGTGGGCGAAATCCCGGTTCCGGATCAGGAGCATCGACGAAATAGCACCAGCCAGTGCCAGCGCCCCTGTGACATATAGGAGCTCATTCATCCCGCTGGCAAAACTGGACCTGACCGCACTTTCCAGAACTCCGCGCAGCGCCTTGGGGACAGCGCCGAAGGCCGAAGCGGTTTGCCCTTGGCGCACCGCACCGACGATCTGTTGGGCATGCGCCTTTAGCTGTGGGACCGGCGCCAGGAGGCGGCCGAGGTCATGTTTCAAAGAAGAGCTGAAAATCGTGCCCAGCCCGGCGATGCTTACGGCGATGCCGATCTGGCGGAACGTGGTGTTCACTCCAGAAGCCATCCCGGCGCGCTGAGGTTCGACCACGCCGATCGCCGTTGCCGCCAGGGGCGGGTTCACGAAGCCGGCACCCGCGCCCGAGATGATGAAGCCGGGGACCAAATGCGTCCACGAGCTCGTCCCACTGAGACCGGTCATAAGGAACAACCCTGCCCCGACCAAGACCAGCCCCGGGCCGATTAGCCACCGGACCGGTACACGCTCGCTCAGACGCCCCGCCAGCGTGGCCGTGACCAGAGTCGGGCCACTGATCAGAAGCAAGCGCAGGCCCGTCTGGAGGGCGGAATAGCCGAGCGCGTATTGAAGGTAGAGCACAAGGTACAGGAGCATGGCAAAAAGCGACCCGTTCATGCAGAAGGCAGCGATGAGGCCTCCGTCGAACGTCGGGACGCGAAACAGAGCCAGGTCGAACATCGGGTCCCTGACCCTCGCCTCAGCGAAGGCGAAGCCGACCAGCAGGGTCCCGGCCAGCACCAAGCAGATAAGCACGCCGATGTTGCCCCAGCTGGTTTCACCCGCCCTGATCAGGCCGTAGACAAGACTGATCAGTCCAGCCGTCAGGAGGGCAAACCCGGTCCAGTCCGGCCGTCCCGGGTTTGGGGCGCGCGACTCGTCGACTCGCCACCACGTGATGGCGACGGCGACCACACCTATGGGGATATTGACGAGGAAGATGGCCCGCCAACTGATGCCCGTAGTGATGACCCCGCCGAGTATCGGGCCGAGCGACACCGCCACCCCCGTGATCGCACCCCACACCCCGAACGCCACTCCTCGGTCCTTACCCCGGAAACTGTTCCCGAGAAGGGCCAGGGACGTAGCAAACATGATGGCCCCGCCGATCCCTTGGCCGCTGCGGGACAGGATCAACATCAATGGGCTCTGCGCCAGGCCGCACAGGAGCGAACCCAGCGTGAAGACGACGAGACCTATAGCAAAAAGCAGCCTCCTGCCGTACCGGTCGGCCAGGACACCGCTCGTAAGGAGCAGCGAAGCCAGCGTAAGGGCGTAGGCGTCTATGACCCACTGGATCTGGCTGAAGCTGGCGTGGAGCCCACGCTGGATATCGGGGATGGCGACGATGACGATCGTCACGTCCAGCAGAAGCATGAACGTACCCAGGCAGACGGCCAGCAGCGTCCACCACTTCTTTTCCATACCTTCGCCTGCCATACCTGATTAAAGGTTCCCAGAACCAGGGCGTCAGCAACAATCGGTCCTTCTCACGGGCAGCACGGCCATAGGCTCGCCCGCCCCTCCGCGTCGAGATTTGAAAGGCAACTGTCGCTGAGCCGGCTAGAAAGGACAAACATGAGCCAGGTACAACCCACTCCGGACCTAGCCTTCGCCAATTCCCTGGGCGAAGCGACAACCCGCCTCAACGATGCCGTCGACGCCACTCTCGACAGTGTGCGCGACGCTGGGCCTGCACAAGCCGCGGCAATAGCTCAACGGGCGCTCGACTCGCTGCGCAGCGCCAAGACCAACTTTGACGCCGACTTCGCATCCTCACTCGTGCGGCTCGACCAGGCGGCTTCAGGGTCACACGAGCCGGTGCCGCACTAACGCTCCCGCGCCCCAGGGGGTAAAGGTCTTCGCCGTTATCCCCGGGTTCGTGCGCACAGCTATGACAGAGGCCGCGCTCGACTGCGGCGAGCCGAGCGTAGAGCAGTTCTTCTCAGATTCCTTCGCCTATTTGCGCGTTGACGCCGACGTTGAAGAAATGGTGGCGCACGCGGCAGAGATCGCTGAACAAGACCTCTTCGTCCTACGGCCGCGCCAGTACGGCGAAAGCGGCGCCGCCTCAGGGGGGCCCCGCCTTGCTGCGTCTTGACGTGTACGACTTAAAGTGATATCACTTTGATACAGACCGATATCACTTTGAGCCGGTACCGCCTTAAGACAGGGCCAGGTCGGGAAGGGAGAGCGACGACCAGTGACAAGCAGCGCAGTTGCCGAGATAGAGGCCGCGCCTGGCAATTCGTCCAGGTGGCAACGTGATGGAACGCGTCCCGGAGCCGAACCGGAGGACGCGGTTCGACGAGACACGTCCGGGGCAGCCATACTCCCAAACGAGGGAGCCCCGCCCGTGACCAGTACCAACAACTCTGAACCTGCCCTTGTCACCCACCACCTGACGAAGCGCTTCGGGGACCGCACGGCGGTAGACGGTCTGTCGTTGAGTGTGGCCAAAGGGGAGGTGTTCGGGTTCCTCGGGCCCAACGGTGCTGGCAAGACAACGACGGTCCGCATGCTCGGCACTCTCATTGCCCCCAGCTCGGGCTCGGCCATGGTGGCGGGCCTGGACCTCGCCCCGGCAAACGGGGTCGAAATCCGCCAGCGCATCTCGATCATGCCCGAGTCGCCCGGGCTCTACCTGCGCCTGAGTGTGGCGGAAAACCTCGAGTGCTTCGCCGGCCTCTACGGTCTGGCCGACCCGCGCCCTCGCATCCAACGTGCCCTGGAGGCGGTCAACATGGCCAGCCGGGCCAAAGACCCGTGCGGAACCCTCTCCAAAGGTCTCCGCCAGCGGGTCGGGCTGGCCCGAGCGCTGCTGAACGACCCCGAGGTCGTCTTTTTGGACGAGCCCACCTCGGGCCTCGACCCGGTGGCCACCCGCGAGGTGCACGAACTGATCGACGGGCTGCGCAGGCAAGGCGTGACAATCTTCCTGACCACCCATCGTTTGGAGGAGGCGGAACGGCTCTGCGACCGGGTGGCCATCTTTTCCACCACGCTGCGGTCCGTGGGACGGCCGGACGAGCTCCGAGACCGGTTATTCAAGAAGGAACTTTCAGTGGAAACGGTGGCCCCTCTGGCTGCACCCGAGGCCGTTTTCGGCTCGATCGCGTCGGTCGAGAGCTGGAGCGCCGAAGGTGGTCCCAGGTACGTCCTGTCGGTGACCGACACACGATCGGCTGCCCCCGAGGTGGCTCGCGCCCTGGTGCGGTCCGGCGCGGACATCCTGTCCATCGCCGAGACGCGCCATTCCCTGGAGGACGTCTACCTGGAGCTCGTAGACGAAGACGTGGAGGTGTCACGGACGTGAACATAAACATGTCGCGCGTGCGAGCTATCTCCCAAAAGGAGTTCCGGGACTACCGGCGCAACCGTTTCATCGTCGTCACGATGGCGATCTCGCCGGTCGTCTTCGTCGCCTGGACGCTCATCAGCCTGTTGGTCATCCCGGCGGCGCAGACGAGCCCCCAGCTCAACACCCAGGTGGGCCTGTCGATGCTGTTCATGCTGCTGGTGCCGGCGATCATCCCGGCCGGGATCGCTGCCTACTCGGTGGTGGGAGAGCGCGAGCAGGGGACGTTGGAGCCGGTGCTCACCACCCCGGTCCGCAGCGATGAGTTCCTCGTCGGCAAGGCGTTGGCCGCACTGGTGCCGACGCTGGCCATCTCCTATGCCATCTTCGGTGTCGTCCTGGCCTGCGTCGCCCTCTTCGCCCACCCGGGAGTGTCCTCGGCCGTCTTTCGGGCACCGCTCCTGCTTGCCCTCGGCCTGTTCACGCCGCTGATTGCCGCCTGGTCCATCTGGGTTGGCATAGCCACCTCCGCCCGCTCACGCGACGTCAGGGTGGCCCAGCAGATCGCCACGCTCGCCAGCCTCCCGCCGGTGGCCGTGGCGGCCCTCATGGCCTTCGACGTAATACCGCAAACCCTGGGCGTCGCCCTTGGCCTGGCCGCCGTTCTCGTCCTCGTCGACAGCCTCGGATGGCGGGCCGTGTCGGCCATATTCGACCGTGAGCGACTGGTGACGAGGTCATGAATGCTCTGACGTCGAGCCGGGGGCCTTGCCGGCTGCTCGGAGGAGCTTTGCGCGGCGCCCTAGTCATGGCGCTCATGACAGCGAGTTGGTCCTCGGCGAGCCCGAGCGCGGGCGCGTCGGGCAAGCTGCCGGACCAGGCCACGGGCCCCACCTGGGTGTGCCGGCCGGGCCAGGAGGCGAACCCGTGCTCTTCCAGCCTGGCGGCCACGACAGTCACGGCCGGAGGCAGCCTGCAACCGGCGACCTGGCCGCGCTCAACGCTGGCGTCGAAATTCGACTGCTTCTACGTCCACCCGACTGACAGCCTGGCTTCGACGGCCAATACCGGCCTGGCTATCACCAGCCCGGACATCATCACGGCGGAAGAGCAAGCTGCCCCCCTATCACAGGTCTGCCAGGTGTGGGCCCCGGCCTATCGCTCCCAGACTTGGACAAGCGTGAGGGCAGGGCTCGCCGGGGACGCGGCAGTCATGCGCTCGACCTTCACCGTGGCTTACGACAGCGTGCTCGCCACCTGGCAGTGGTTCTTGGCCCACAGCGACGATAAGCCCATCGTCCTGATCGGGGACTCGCAGGGCTCGGCCGTCCTCATCCACCTCATCTCCGCCCAGCTCGACCACGAACCGTCCGTCCTCAGCCGCCTCCTCGTCGCGGTCATCGTGGGCGGCAACCTCCAGGTCCCCGTGGGCAAGACCGTGGGGGCGACCTTCACCAAAGTCCCGCTGTGCACCTCTGCCACTGAGACCGGCTGCGCGATCGCCTTTTCGTCCTATCCTTCACAGCCACCGGCGGGCTCGGTGTTCGGCCGGCCCGGCCAAGGTACGAGCCTCCAGTCCGGCCAGACGGCCAAGGCCGGCCAGCAGGTCGCCTGTGTAAACCCGGCGTCCCTTGGCGGTGGCACGGCCGACCTTGACCCCTACAACCTGACGCTCACGCAGATGGGACAGCCGCCGTACCTCGATTACCCCCTGAAGGAGCCGGTCTCCACCCCCTGGGTCGCCTACCCCGACCTTTATTCGGCCCGCTGCACACAGGGCGGCGGGGCCACCTGGCTCCAGGTCACCAGCCTGGCGGGGGCGAGCCACACTCGGCCGACACTGAACGACCACACGGTCGGGCACTATGGCGGCGGGAGCGGGCCAGCCTGGGGCTACCACAGCTTCGAGTACGGCCTCACCCTGGGCAACCTCCTCCACGACGTCGCCGTCGAGGAGGCAGCGTGGGAGTCACACCGCTGATGCACCCGGTCGGGAGCTCGCGGTCCGGGTGTGACCGGCAAGGGCACAGCTAGCCCGCCTGGCGACGCCCGGTCCCTCAGCCTCACCAACGGTCGAAGAAAGGAGATCAACCATGTCCCACTACCATCTCCGACGGCGAGCGCGCTTCGGAGCCTGCGTGTCACTGCCGGCGTCCCTGTTGGCCGCGGCGACCATGCCGTCCGCTGCGGGCGCGGCAGCCACCAGCAACGTCCCGGTCACCACGACTTTCCCGGGGGCGTCGGCGCCTTCGGGGCAATGGCCCTACCCCAACGGCGAATTGGCCAACACCAGGGAGGCACCGGGTTCCGCCATCTCGTCGGCGAACGTGTCGAGCTTGCAGGAGGCCTGGGCTTTCAAGCTGACCGGCGCCGCGGCGGCCGGGATATCCGGCGTCGGCTCCCTTACCGCCGGCCCAGTGGTTAGCAACGGCGTCGCGTACCTACAGGACGAGGACGCCAATGTGTACGCAGTGACTCTGGCCACGGGCAGGCTCAAGTGGGAGTACCTGGCTAATTTCCCGGAGGCGACCGCCCCCGGGCCCGACGGTGTGGCGTTCCTGGACGTGACGGTCTAGGGCGACACGGCGACAGCCGTATTCGCCCTCAGCGCGGCGACCGGCAAAACGATCTGGGTGGACCGGCACTTGCTGCAGGCAGGCCAAGGTTCT
>Ga0187783_10003306_pt1 | contig 11875 bp, 7 predicted proteins | sample 1015_SJ02_MP02_2_FD_132471 | JGI IMG/M metagenome (GOLD analysis project Ga0187783, IMG submission 132471) | Tropical peat soil microbial communities from peatlands in Department of Meta, Colombia - 1015_SJ02_MP02_20_MG | ecosystem: Environmental > Terrestrial > Soil > Wetlands > Peat | place... | reverse complement strand
TTGCTTCTGGCCCGCGATCACTTTGGGGTCAAGCCGCTCTACTACTATGACGACGGACAGCGCTTAGCCTTTGCCTCGGAGATCAAAGCCCTGCTGGCTGATCCTGCTACCCCGCGCCGGGTGGACCTCGAGGCACTCGACCTCTACCTGACCTTCCGCTTCGTGCCCTCGCCGCGCACCATGTTCGCCAACATCAGTAAGCTGGCGCCCGGACACTTCCTGATCAGAGACGATTCCGGATGCCGGGTACGGCGTTATTTTCAAGAAGCGTCCCCCACCAACTACCAGATGACGGAACCGGAATGGATCGATCTCCTCCAGCAAAAGTTGGAACTCGCGGTCGAGCGGCAGATGATGAGCGATGTCCCCATCGGTGCTTTGCTCAGCGGCGGCGTCGACTCGGGAGTGGTCGTCGCGATCATGAGCCGGCTCACCGACCGAGCGGTGCGCACCTTTACCGTCGGGTTCAAGGGTGATGACGAGGTCAACGAGCTGGATGAGGCGCAAAGGACGGCCGCGCTGCTCGGAACTGCCCATGAGCAAGTCCTCCTTACCAGCATCAACTACCAGGAGATGCTCGATAAGGTCGTCTGGCATCTCGACGAACCCATCGCCACCATGTCCGCACTGGCCATGTATTCGGTGTGCAAGCTGGCACGCAATCACGTTACCGTGGTCCTGACGGGACAGGGCGCGGATGAGCCTTTCACCGGCTATCCCCGGCATTTCGGGGAGCGCTACGGAGCCTGGTATCGTCGCCTGCCGGCGGTGATGCGCGACGGTATGATTCGTCCCTGTGTCGAGAGCCTGCCTCGCCGGGAGCGTTTCAAGCGCGCGGTGCGAAGCCTGGGCACCGAGGACATCACCCAACGGTTCGCCCAGGTGTACGCGGTTTTCTCCGAACCCATGAAGACGGCGCTCTGGCAGCCGATGGCAGGGCATCGCGGACTCGAACGGGTGCACGAAGTGATCGACTATTGGCGGTCGGCCGTCGCAGGCATGGACCCGCTGGTTCAGATGTCGTACATCGATACCCGCCTTTCCTTGAGTGACGATCTGTTGACTTACGGCGACAAGATGTCGATGGCCGCTTCGATCGAAGCCCGGGTGCCTTTTCTCGATGTCGAGTACATGCGCGCCGTCGAGGCGATCCCGGCAGCTTTGCGCATCCATGGCTGGACGCACAAGTACATTCACAAGAAAGCAATTGCCAAGTGGCTGCCGCCGGAGGTCATCGGGCGGCGGAAGCGTGGATTTGAGACGCCGGTCGATCGCTGGTTTCGTTCGGAGCTGTCCGGTTATGTACGCAGCATGTTGCTGTCGCCGGGCGCGGCCTGCCCCACCTACTTCCGGCCCGCCGCCATCGAGGCTTTGCTCCGGGAACATATCAACGGACGGCACGACCACCAGCGACAGATTTTCAGTCTGCTGATGTTTGAGCTGTGGCATCGGCGGTTTATCAGTTCTGCCGCGGATTCCCGGGCAAGCTTGTCTGCGCGCTCCGAGCCTGTGCCGACCTCATGAGGTCGGCTACGATCCAACCCGGAATCTCAAACCGATCGAGATGAAGCTCATCGAGGCCCTGCAAATTGCCAATGCCCGTCACGAGGGACGGCCGTTCCAGGTGCTGCTGGCGTGCGGGTGCACGCCGTTGCACTTAGAGACCTTCGTCAAGGCGCACTTGAGCCTGGCCTTGCCCGCTCGGAACGTTCAGCTGCGAACCGGCCTCTATGGCGATCTTGCGGGGACGCTCGAAGGCGCGCGGCAGCCCTGCGATGCTGTCTTGGTGGTGCTCGAGTGGGGAGATTTGGATCCGCGGCTGGCCTGGCGCTCGGCGGGTAGAGTGAATGAACAGGTGATCGCGGACGCGCAAGCCCGGCTGAACCGGTTGGCCGAGGGTATCACCGCTCTGGCCGACACCATGCCTTTGGGGTTGAGCCTGCCCAGCCTGCCCCTGGCACCTGCGTTCCACACCTCCAGCCAGGAATTGAATCGCATCGAGTCCGCACTGTGGCAGATGCTCTACGGTTTCGCAGCCTCGACCCGCGCCGTGGTCCTCCATCCCAACCATGCAAGCCTGGAAGGCGGGCACGACCTGAAGACGGAATTGAGGAGCGGATTCCCCTATTCCGTTGCCCAAGCGGATCGGCTCGCTGCCGCTTTGGCGCGTGCCGTGCTGCCGCGAGCGCCCAAGAAAGGGTTGATCACGGATCTCGACGAAACCCTGTGGAGTGGCGTGCTGGGAGATGATGGGCCCGAGGGTGTTACCTGGGATCTGGACCACAAAACCCAGTTCCACGCTCTCTACCAGAACTTGCTGAACACGCTCGCCGAGGCGGGCGTGTTACTGGCAGTGGCTTCGAAGAACGACGCCGGGCTGGTGGACAAAGCATTGACCAGAGCTGATCTGGTGGTTGGACGTAACCACTTGTTCCCGATTGAGGCTCACTGGGGCCCGAAAGCGAAGTCGGTCGAGCGAATTCTGGAGGCGTGGAACGTGGGGGCGGACAGCGTGGTGTTCGTGGACGACAACCCCCTGGAGCTCGAGCAGGTGAGAACGGCATTTCCAACCCTGGAATGCGTGGAGTTTCACAAGGATGATGCGGCATGGCTGAGGGAGCTGGGGGACAGTTTCGCCAAGCGGGAAGTTCGCGCGGAAGACAAGCTAAGGACCGCCAGTATACGCGCCGGCCAAGCCATTCGGCGGGCGGCGGCGGACGACGCTAGTCTGGATGCGCTGTTGGCTGGCGCAGAAGCGCGCGTGAGCTTCTGCTGGGGCAAGCAACCTCCCGATCCGCGGGCGCTCGAGCTGATCAACAAGACAAACCAGTTCAATCTGAACGGGGTTCGATATACGGAAGCGGATTGGATGGCCTACCTGGCCGGCGCCGCCACTCAGCTGGCGGTGGTGGACTACCAAGACCGTTTTGGCAAACTGGGAAAGATTGCCGTGCTGGCAGGCCGGGAAACGGCGGGCCGCTTCGAATTAGACGTTTGGGTCATGAGCTGCCGGGCGTTTTCGCGGCGCATCGAGCACCAGTGCCTGCGCATGCTGCTCGCGCGTTGGGAATCGGTGCTGCTTCGCTTCGAGCCCACCGAACGCAATGCTCCCATGCAGGATTTTGTCGCCCAGATGGCCGCGGGCAGTCGAACCATCGGGCGAGCGGAGTTTCGTCGACGCTGCCCACCCTTGTATCATCAAGCAGAGTCTCATCAAATGGAGTGTACCGGTGTCTGAATCACAAGAAAAGTTGATCCGTTGTTTTCAAGCGGTGTTTCCCGATCTGAACCATGGCGAAGTGCCACGCGCCAGCGTCTCCTCGGTGGCTGCATGGGATTCCGTGGCCACGGTGCGGCTGGCCGCCGCTGTCGAGGAAGAATTTGGCATCCAGTTTGAAGTCGACCAAATCGAGAAAATGACCTCCTTCCAGGGTTGTCTTGAGTTGCTGGCGGGCCGATGATCGTCCGCACGCGGCCCCTAGGTTGAATCAGATTCTGCCATCATGCAGCGCAACATGAGTCTGAAAAAAGACGCGTATCACTTGCTGCGGAACCTGACGTCGCAACGTTTCCGCAACCAGGTGAAGGGCCGCGTCTGGAAGCTCCGCTCAAGATTCGCACCCTTGCTGAGGGCGTCGTACGGAACCTATACCAGCGCCGATCTGGAGACCGAACTGCGGGCTCATCTGCCTGCCGATTTCGAGATCTTGATGGTACACAGCTCGATTTCCGACATGCAGCCGATGTATCAGGGAACGGCACGCGAACTCTTGGACGCATTGCTGCGGTTGGCCGGACCGCAACGAACGCTGGTCATGCCCGCGTTCTTCTTCGGCTCGCCGGAACTCTATAATCGGGCTTACTACCGCAAGCATGCCCGGTTTGATGTGCGGCGCACACCCTCGCAGATGGGCCTGGTGACCGAGTTGTTTCGCCGTTCGCCCGGCGTAGTCCGCAGCCTGCATCCGACCCATAGCGTCTGCGCACTCGGGCCCCTGGCCCAGGAACTGGTGGCGACGCATCACCTGAGCTCATGGGCCTGCGGTGAGCTGTCCCCATTCGGCATCATGGGTCGGCGCAACACTGCCATCCTCGGGATCGGCACGGAATACTACCGGTCCCTCACCCAGGTGCATGCCATGGAAGAGATCCTGGGCGATCAGTTCCCGATTCCGCGAGAGGCAGAAGAGCCGGTTCGCGTCGAGCTGGTCGACGGGACCGGAAGCGTGACGCCCTACGAGATGTGTCGACCGTTGTCGCAGCGTTTTGCTTTGAAAGTGGAGAAACTCGAGGAATTCGCCAGCCCGGGTGACATCGCGGTTTGGGCCTTTCGCGGAACCAACTTTTACCTGCTTACAGCGGCGAAGGTTGATGCCGCGATACGGAGTGCCGCCCTGCGTGGCGAGACGCTGTACGTCCAGCGCTAGCATCACGACCGATTTCTCGAAGGGTCTACCCATGCCTGAAACCTCTCACCAACCCGACACCGCTTTGAAAACTACCGACTACCCAGGTTCCCCGCTCATCGCCTACACCTTGCGCGGGCTGAGGAGTTGCTGGATGCCCGAGAGCGGGCGCTGGTCGCACATCTACCACCTGGACGGGCGCGCGGAACCCAATGAATCCGTCCCGGAAAGCGACGTTTTTTATAGTCTCAACGTGCTGCTGGGCTTCTCGCGGATCGCCCATCTGGAACTCAATCACGGTTTTGATCTTCCGCAGATATTTCAGCAAACGGTTGCCCTGGTGCCGAAACTGGATTCCCCGAAATATGCTTACGGCATGGCTCTTTGGGCTGGGGCCGCACTGGCGCTTGAGATTCCAGGCGAAACCCTGGCCGCGATCACCTCGCTCGTCGAGGAGCGAAAGCATTGGAAGACGTTTCGAGCGCAGGATCTTGGCATGATCCTCATCGGCTGCGTAGAACAGGCGGCTCGCAGCGAAAGTCGCAGATGGGCTGCGACGGCGCACGACCTTTTCGCTTTCCTGCGTCAGCATTACAGTTGTCCGAGCGGTCTATTCTTTGACCAGGCCGCCGGTAGCCGACGCGGCTTCTCTTCGTTTGCGACCCATACCTATCTCACCCTTGCTTCCTATCTCTACGGCGAATGGAGCGGCAACGAACAAGCGCTCCGTCTGGCGAAGGAGTCGACCCGCAAGCTCATCGAATTACAGGGCCCGCAGGGAGAGTGGCCATGGTTTTATTACACTCCCGGCGGCCGGGTGGTGGATTTCTACGAGATCTATTCGGTCCACCAGCAGGGCATGGCACCGGCGTTTCTGGAGTGTGCAGAGCGCCATGGCGTTGCCGGTGCTACCGAGGCATTGGTCAAGGGGTTCAAGTGGATCTTCGGACAGAACCAAATGAACCGTTCCATGCTGTGGAAGCGAGAGGGTCTCATCTGCCGGTCGCAGATCAGGAAGGGTGAACTGCAGCATAAATGGAAACGTGCGGTGCGTGCGATCGCCAAAGCGCTGACCGGCGCCTCGGCGACGATGATCGACCCGTCCCAACTGGAGCTTCGACTCGAATGCCGTAGCTACGAGCTGGGTTGGATCCTTTGGTCGTTCGGCCGGAGAACAGATTTAACCGAAATAGTATGTCATTCCGATTTCTGCTAAACTCGGTTCATCGCAACCACACTCTATTCGCTGCATGCGGGTAGGCCAAGAATCGAGCTGCTGCGCTAAACGCCCTGCGCAGAGGATTTTTCGCGCCTGCGAGGCAAGTGGGCGGGAGTAACTCAATGGTAGAGTGCGACCTTACCAAGGTCGAAGTGTAGGTTCAAATCCTGCCTCCCGCTCCAGATTTCACCCCGCCAGCGTCCAACTTCTCGGTCTGCCCGGTCGTGCCCTGCTGCCTCCGAGCAAGGAGGGGCTCCCACGCACGAGAACTGCGACCCGCGGAGGCCAGAGCTATGCGCTGCGGACGGTTCCTGCTTCCTGTTATCCTGCTTTCGATTTCTAGCTATGCGCAATTATGGTCCGGGATTCTTGCTCCCAGCCGCGCCGTCGATTGGAGCCAAGTAGGCATACCGGGAGGCATCCCGAATCGCACCACCATTTGTGCCACGCTCGGTCCGGGCGTGAGCGCGGCTCAGATCAATGCGGCGATTGCGTCCTGCCCCCGCGGGCAGGTTGTCTACTTAAAGGCGGGCACCTACCACCTGTCAGCCGGCATCGACTTTGCCAATCACAGCAACGTCACCCTGCGAGGTGCAGGTCCGACCCAGACCATCCTCGTGTTCAGCGGCGGTAGTGGCTGTGGCGGCCCCATCGCCGATGCCTGCATCCAGGGTAGTTTCAACTGGAGCGGTGGCCCGCAACACCTGACCAGCTGGACGGCTGGATATTCCCCCGGCACCACCACGATCACGCTCGGCAGCGTCTCCGGTTTATCGGTGGGCCAAATTCTCATTCTTGACCAGGCGAACGATCTGCTCGACACGGGCCAAGTGTTTGTCTGCGACAACGAAAGGGCCGACGACCGGCATACGGGCTGCGATTCAGGTGGAAACACCGGCGCACCCGGCCGCGTCGTCGATGGTGTCGATTACGGCCAGCAACAGTATGTGCGAGTCACCGCGATCAACGGGACCAAGGTTACGATCTCTCCCGGACTCTACATGCCGAACTGGAGAAGTTCGCAGACGCCCGGAGCATGGTGGGCGACCTCTGCCATCACCCTGTCTGGTCTGGAGGACTTGGCGCTTGATCATGCCAGTAGCAACGAGGACAGCGGCACAATGTTTTTCAATGCCTATGAATGCTGGGTGAAGAACGTCAAATCTTTGAGTGCCAATCGAAATCACGTTTGGTTGCAATATACGGTGAAGAGCATTGTGCGTGACAGCTACTTCTACGGAACCAAGAATGCCCGCTTCGAGAGTTATGGCGTGGAGACTTGGCAATCAGGCGATGATCTCGTCGAGAACAATATTTTCGAACACGTCACCAACCCGATCCTCCATGGAAATACTTCGGGAAGCGTTTTTGCGTACAATTTTTCGACGAACGACTATTACGAAAACGCGAGTTGGATGATGCCAGCCGTCATGTCGCACGACGCGGGAACGGCCATGGACTTGTTCGAAGGCAACCAGGGGAGCGAATTCGAGGAAGATTCCATTCACGGATCTCATAACTTCGCTACCGTCTTTCGCAATCAATACACCGGACTCGAGTCGGGCAAGTCGCAACAGACCATTCCGATTCAGCTGCAGTCGCACACCCGCTACGACAACATCATCGGAAATGTCTTGGGTACGGCCTCCTACCACAAAACCTACCAGTTCGCCGCGCCCGCCTGGATTACCTTTGGTTGCGACCGATCCATCTACGTTCTGGGCTTCGCGCAGAAGTGCCGTGGCGACGCCGCCGTTCCTCCGGACGGCTTGGTGTTAACCACCTTGATGCGCTGGGGAAATTACGATACGGTCAATCAAGCAACCCAGTGGAATCCCAATGAGGTTCCGCAAGGGTTAAGCCAGTTCGCGAATCCGCTTCCGCCGACTCATAACCTGCCGGCCTCGTTCTATCTTTCCGCCAAGCCGGGCTGGTGGGGGTCGATGCCCTGGCCCCCGATGGGACCCGATGTTTCGGGGGGATCCGACTCCGCCGGGCACGTTTATCCCAACCCGGCGCAAACCTGTTATCGCAACGGGACGTTCACCGACGGTATTTTGAACTTCGATGCAAGCACTTGCTATCGGGTTCACGAATGAGACGAGCTCACCCTGGAACCTAGCCTAGCCGCGGCCTGTGCCACCTTGGCTCTCCACGGTCGAGGCTGCAGGATCACTGGACAACCGTAGCGCTCAAGCCGGTCGGCGCTGCCGGTGGAGTGGGAGCAGGCGGAGCAGGCGGTGTTGTTGGAGCTGCCGTGCCATAGCAGTTGTTGGCGTCGAAGCTGAGAATCGATCCTTGGGTGGTAGCGGACCAATTGGTGTACTGGCCGCTCATGACATTGATGTAGCAATTGGCAGCGGGAATGAGGTAGGCGTGACCTGCGTAGGTGTTCCCGCCCTGCGCCACGAAGTTGCCGCCGCTCACATCCGGGCCGACCGCGGGAAAGGGCGTATTCGCGTTTCCGCTGGGAAAGGCCCACCAGGCAGGCTTGCCGGAGAGATAGAAAGATGGCGGCAGGGCAGGCTGTCCAGCTCCTGTGTCCCCCACCGTGGGGGTGGAGTTCGGGTAGCTGGGTGCGCCAGTTGGAATTTCCGAAGTGGACCCGCAGACCGAGGCCCAGCCGGTGTCACTCGAGCTTCCGCACCAGCGCGTGGCATTCGTGACCGTATCCCAATTCCCCCAGCGCAGCGAGCTCGACTGAGCCAGGGAATCGTTGGGGTGGGAATAGGTATTCTGGCAGCCAGAATCGTCCCAGCCGAAGCTGAAGATCACCGTGTTGCAATTGTTCGAGGCGGGCGCGGCGACCTGGTACTGATTGGTGACCAGCGTGTTGCCCATCACATTGGCGACGTAGTTCATGTAACGGGCGTAGGCCGAAACTTCCGCCGCCTGCATCTGGCTTTGCTTGGGCGGGTTGTTTTCCACCACATACCAGAGGTTCCTGAAATACGTATGCATGTTGTGCGTGCCGTGGATGTTGTCCTCGAGCCCCCCGGTGCCCTGATTGCCCTCAAAGAGGTTGTAGGCTGTGCCCCCGTCGTGGGTGAAGGACGGAGTCGGGATCTGAAAACTTGTGTTGTTGTTGCTGGCGTTGGTTCCGAAGTTATAGGCGAACACGCAGCCCTCGCACTGGCCGACCAGCAAGCCATTGACAACACCCTGGAAGATATTGTTCTCGACCAGATCGTCGCCCGTCATCCAGGTTTCCACCCCGTAGCTGAGGGTCGCAGCTTCCCGCGTGCCGAAGAAGTAGCTGTCGCGGATGATGTTCTTGGCGGAGTAGACCATCCAGACGTGGTTCCGCCCCGGCTGGTAGCCGGTTTGCACGTTCGACTCGGAATAGAGGGAGCGGATATTTTTCACCCAGCAGCCGTAGGCGTTGTAAAACATGACGTTCGTGCTGTTGTTGAGGCTGGAATTGGTGGCGTCGAGCGTAAGGTTTTCGATGCCCGCATTGGTTACCAGCGTACTCGACCACCAGGCTTGAGGAGATTGGCTGCTTCGCCATTGCGGGCTGTAAAGTGCAGGGCTGATGGTTACCGTGTTCCCGCTAATCCCGGTGACGAGCTTCCATTCCATCTGCACATGGTTTACGCCATTGCTCGTGATTCCGGTTTGTCCCGAGGCGCCTTCCTGGGAACAGTTGGTGGTGGAGCAGACGAAATAACTTCCGGTGTCAGAGGAGTCGTCGGCTTGGGTCAGAATCAGAAGCTGCCCGACGGACAGGCCCCCGGTGCTGCTCAAAGTGACTTGGGTGGATCCCTGGCTGTAACCTGCGGTCCAGTTCACCAGATTCTGCGGGCTGCTGGCGTTGTTCTGGCCTCCGCAGAAGCCGATGACTTCGCTATCGAGGCCGCAGTTCGAGCCCGCCGCGTTCGCGGAAAACACCAGCGAGGTGTTCATCGGTCCGTTGCCGCGGAGCACGACATTGGAAGCCAGGTCGATTTCAGAGCCGATGCTATAAGTCCCGGTGTTGAGAAAGACCACGCCGCCGCCCGAGGAGCCGCAGGAGTTGATCGCGGATTGGATCTGGGAGGCGGTGACGCTTTGGGAGAAGCTCGAAGATTGTCCGGCCGTGCCAAGCGTGGTGCAGATGTTGGTGACACTCGGCACCCCGCCGCTAATTCCGGCATTGGTCCAATTCGCAGCGCGCGTCGGCGAAAGAATTCCGGTCCACAGCTGGGCGTTTGAAACGTTGGGAAAATACAGGAATGACGCAGCGAGGAGGACGAATACTGGGGATCGCATTTAACCTCGGTTCTGCCGTGGTGGCGGCTGGCCGTCCGCGGGGGAGCCTAAGGCATACCGTGGACTGACTTCCCTTTTTGCCCCGGAGGTGCTCGCTCCGAAGCGACTGGTCTCACCCTATGCGATGGCAGACAATGCGCGCAAGACACGGAAGGGCATCAGTACGTTGAACCATTAGTACTGTCCGGTTGAGGACTGCGTGCGATGGCGTAAAATAAGAAAGCCCGCCCCCAACACTTCTCAGCGAAATTCGGAACTTACTTCCGAGATGTTGCACACCACGCAAGAAGGCGAATCGAAATCAGGCAAGAAAAGCGGGAGACGAGCCAGATGAAGACTGAAGTTCAATACGAACGACAGAAAGCGAGCGCGGAGCCGATGACAGACTCCTCGAGAGCCGCCGTCGCGGAGGACGCGACGATCACGCAGCTCCGCCGCATTTGGCAGCAGCTCCTCAGTGTGGAGTCGGTCGGTGGCGACCAGAATTATTTCGATTTGGGCGGCGATTCCATCCTGGCCGTGCAACTCTTCGCGCAAATCGAACAAGTCTTCAAAGTCAAGTTGCCAGTGGCGACGCTTTTCGAAGCACCGACGATCGAGGAACTCGCCCGCATTCTCCGGCGGGAGGCGCCGGCATCCCTCTGGTCGCCACTCGTGACCATCCAACCGCTTGGCTCGCGTCCTCCTTTCTTCTGTATGCACGGAGCCGGTGGCAACGTTCTCGTCTACCGTGAGCTCGCGCGGCAACTGGGCAACGACCAACCTTTTTTTGGTCTGCAGTGCCAGGGCCTGGATGGCAGCCGGCCCCCGCTCACGAGAGTCGAAGATATGGCGGCTCTCTACGTAAAGGAAATACGCCACACCAGACCGCACGGGCCCTATCTTCTCGGCGGCTATTGCGGGGGCGGGACGATTGCGCTCGAAGTGGCTCAGCAGCTCCACGCCGCCGGAGAGAAGGTTGCGCTGTTGGCGCTGTTCGACACCATGAACTGGAGCAAAATTCCGCCCATGTCCGTGTGGAGCAAGAGCTACCAATACAGCGAGCGGCTTGTCTTTCACGCGGCGAATTTCCTTACCCTGGATGGGGCGGGGAAGACACAGTTCCTGCAGGAAAAACTGAAGGGGGTTCGTCAGCGCTTACCCGTCTGGCGCGGTATGCTGCTCGCCCGGTTGCGAAGGGGCGCTCCCGGCAAATCGGAATCCCGGCTGCTAGGAGAGATTTGGAGGACCAACGATCGCGCCTGCACCAACTATGTCCCCCAGCTTTACCCGGGCGTCATTACCGACTTTCGGCCCCTCAAGCAGTACCGACTGTTCGACAAGCCGGAGGCAAAATGGGATCAGGTGGCGCAGCGCGGACAAGAGGTGGTCACGCTGCCGGTTTATCCTGCGGGTATGCTGGTGGAGCCGTTTGTGAAACACCTGGCGGCGGCCCTGAGCAGGTATATCGACAAAGTGATTCGGGAATCGAACGTCAGTTAGTGGGCGGGTGCTTGCACCCCACGAACGAGATCGGGGAGAGGTGCGAAGATGTGTGGAATTGTTGCCATGTTTTCGCAGCATGGGAGCATCGCTGGCGAAGCCTTAGAGAAGGCTACCCAGTCGCTCTATCATCGCGGCCCTGACGGTCAGCGGCACTGGATTGCGCCCGACCGGCGGGTTGGTCTCGGGCACGCGCGGCTCAGCATCATCGACCTGGCGACGGGAGATCAACCCATCGCCAACGAGGATGAAACTCTCAGAATCATCGTCAATGGGGAATTCTACGGCTATGAGGCCATCCAGCAGGAACTCGAGGAAGCAGGACATCGACTTCGCACCCGTTCGGACAGCGAGATTGCCCTTCACCTCTACGAAGAACTGGGAGCGCATTGCTTGCACCGCCTGCGCGGGGAATTTGCCATCGTGCTTTGGGACAGTGTGAATCGGACGCTGTTTGCCGCCCGCGACCGATTCGGGATCAAGCCCTTGTTCTACGCCTTCCACGAAGGAACGCTCT
>Ga0187783_10003305_pt1 | contig 11878 bp, 7 predicted proteins | sample 1015_SJ02_MP02_2_FD_132471 | JGI IMG/M metagenome (GOLD analysis project Ga0187783, IMG submission 132471) | Tropical peat soil microbial communities from peatlands in Department of Meta, Colombia - 1015_SJ02_MP02_20_MG | ecosystem: Environmental > Terrestrial > Soil > Wetlands > Peat | place... | reverse complement strand
GTGGCCATGCTGGATGAACGGATCCAGCTCCAGGCTCAAAGTTTCCGTGTTTTTGCCCTTGGGAATGATGGTGAAGCGATTCTTCTCGCTCTCGACCGACTCCTTGCCGCTGGCGTCGAGCGACTGCACCTCCCAATAATATGCGCCTTGGTCGAGGCCGGAAACCAGTACGTCGGCGGTCTTCACCGTGCGATCCACGATGGTCGAGGAGAAATACGGATTCTTCGAAATGCGCAGGCGATACCCCTTGGCGTTCACCATGCGGGTCCAGGAGAACTCCACCGGCTTGGGATCGCCTTCGGCAAAGATCGGAGCCATATTGGCCGGCGAAATCGGAGTCGGCGGGCCGATCTCCTTGAGTTTCTCCATGTGCGCGGACTGCTCGCGAAAATTGACCTTCTCCCAATCGGCCAGCTGAATGGTTTCGCCGTTGCGGCTGATCTGGCCGGCCCCCTTTTTGACCAGGATTTCGTGCTCATCCGATTTCGGGTCGTTATGCACCATGGCGGCAGAATCGGGGGCCAGAGACGCGGTTGCGCCGGCCACGATCACCTGCGATTTTGAGCCTTGCACATAAGTGGCGGTCGACAAGTCCACGGTTCCGGTCGAGACCGCGACGGCCACGTTCGTCTGCTGCTGATCGTTGGCCGAGTTCTCCGCAATCACAATGAGGGAATCCTGTTTGACCGTGTAATTGGTCCCATCATTGAACACAATCTTCGCCATGCCTTCCGAGGTCGTCTGGACTACGTCGCCCTTCTCGAGCGGAAGGCTGTAATCGGCCGTGGCCCAACTGCTGCCATTCGCCTTCCGCACCCGGACCGTACCATCGAGCGCCGTGAAGTGCGCCTCTTGCAGATTGACGGCCGTTTTCGCCGGAGCGGCTTTGCCAACGGCTTCGAGCAAGCGCCGGCTGATGCCATCGACGGCCTTCAGGCTATTCTCGGTAAATTGGGGAAACGCCAGCCGAATGGCGAGCATAAACACGAGCGCGCCAGCCAGCACCCCCAGAGCCACGCTGCGGTAGGTGACTGTCTTCCACGCGATCTGGATACCAGGCTTGCGGTTCGCCGACACCTAGACCACCAAGAGCAATTCTCGGGACTGGGGTTAACTCGAGAGTACCACAGGCCCAATGGGCATGAAATCCGTAATCTACTGAGAACATTACCTTCGTGCTCAAATGTGGCAATGGTCTCAGGGGGTGCGGAACCCCAAGTGCTAGGGGCGAGTCGACCACGGCGTCCGCTCGCTTTGGGGCGGAACTCCTTCCCCCGCGCCGTCGAATCGAAGGTTTGTTATGTGTAGCCGCCGGCTGATACCGGCCCTTTCTTGGGTCGAATTTCACCTGCCAATTTCGTCCCCATAGGGGTATGCTTCCATGGTTCGCTCCAGGGGCCCGTCGCCGCAGCCATGAAGTCGGCAACACCAACCGTGGGTCGAGATTCGCTCCGTCACCGAGCGACAATTGCTTTTGCCAGACTCGCTGCCTGGATCGGGTTCCTTCTGGCAGTCGCCTCCTGGACCGCGGCGTGGCAGTCTGCGCCTTCCCCGACCGACTCGCCCGCGTCGACCGCCGCAGAAAAGGTCGTTCCCGAGGTAACTTCCCACGACGAGGCGACCACCTTCAAAGTCAACGTCCGGCTCGTGCTGGTTCGCGTGGTGGTTCGAGATGGGCAGGGGCGAGCCATCGGAACGCTCCGCAAAGAAGATTTTCAGCTGTTCGATAGCGGCAAGCCGCAGACGATTACCCAGTTCTCGGTCGAGCAGCCGGGGACCCAGGTCGCCAGAGAGCAAAAGGCCACGGAAATCGCGACGAGCGAGGAGCCCACCAGCACAACGCCCAATGTTCCCGAACGGTTTGTCGCTTATGTTTTTGATGATATCGATTTAAAGGTGGAAGATTTGCTGGCAGTCCGCGATGCCGCCATGCGCCATTTGAGCTCGCTGCTCCCGACCGATCGGGCCGCAATCTTTACGACCTCCGGGCAAGGCAACCTCGACTTTACCGACGATCACGCCAAGCTCCATGAGGCTCTGCTCCGCCTCGAGTCGCGCCCCTTGACAGCTCCGGTGACCCAGGGGTGCCCCTATATGAGCTATTACATGTCGGATCTGATCGTTAATAGGCACGATTCTCAGGCTCTCAACAGCGCGATCGCGGACGCATTGCAGTGTTCGGGGTTGGCCAATTCGGTAACCAACGGCCCTTCGGCGGCCGAGGCCATGAACACCGCCCGGCACATGGCGGAAGCCGCGGCCCAGGATGCATTGAACCGCGGCGACGCCCGGACGCATATTGTGATCGGCTCGCTGAAGGATGTCGTGCGCCGGATGTCCACGATGCCCGGACAACGGAGCGTGGTGCTGATTTCTCCCGGGTTCCTCACCTTCGACCTGCGTTTCGAAATGTCCGAAGTCATCGATCACGCCTTGCGCGCCAACATCATCGTCAGCACTCTGGATGCTCGCGGCCTTTACGTTCCTTCGGTGGTGAGCGACGTCAGCCGGCAAAACGTGCCCAACCTGGCCGTCGCACCTCTCGAGGGCGTCTATGAAGGCGATGCCGAGTCCGCGAATGACGATGTGCTCCGCCAACTGTCACAATCGACCGGCGGCACCTTCTTTCACAATAGCAACGATCTTGCAGGCGGCCTGCGAGAGGCAGCGGAAGCACCCGCTTACTATTACGTTCTCGCGTTTTCCCCGCAGAACTTGAAATACGATGGCCGCTTCCACCCCTTGACCGTGAAGCTGAGCAATCCCGCCAAGCTGACGGTGCAGGCGCGGGAGGGCTATTACGCTCCCCGCCGGGCGCCGGATGCCGACGAGGAAGCCCACCAGGAGATCCAGGAAGCGCTGTTCTCACAGGAGGAGATGCACGACCTTCCGGTCGATCTGCACACTCAGTTCTTCAAACCGACTGACGTCGATGCCAGACTTGCCGTGCTCGTCCATGTCGACGTGAAACGGCTGCACTTTCGCAAAGCCGAGGGCCGAAACAACACCGACCTCACCATCGCCGCCGCCCTGTTTGACCGGAACGGCAGCTTCATCACCGGAAACGAAAAGATCCTCGAAATGCGTTTGAAAGACGAAACTCTGGAGCGAAAACTCCAGTCCGGAGTCACTCTGAAAACCAGCTTTGACGTGAAGCCGGGCAGCTATCTGGTGCGCCTGGTGGTGCGCGATACCGAAGGGCTGCTTTCGGCGGAGAATGGGGCCATCGAAATTCCGTAACTTCGGAGGTGTTCCATGAAACGTTCTCGATGGATCGTTTGCCCGGCAGTTTTGGGTTTGGCCGCTTGCTGGCTCGGATGGCGCATTTTCTCCGCGCCGGCGGTTCAGGCGCAACAGCTGGACGCCGCGACGGTCAAGGCGGAAGCGCGGTTAGTCTTGGTCGACACCGTGGTCACCGACAAACACGGCAACTACATCCGCGATCTTACAGCGAAGGACTTCAAGGTCTGGGAGGATAACAAAGAACAAACCATCAAGAATTTCTCCTACGAAGCCGGCAGTATGCCCTCGGCCAATCCCGAGAGACATTATCTGGTCCTGTTCTTTGACGATTCCAGCATGGAGTTTGGCGATCAGGCCAAAGCCCGCGAGGCGGCGGCGAAATTCATTGACAGCAATGCCGGTCCCAACCGGGTGATGGCCGTGGTCGAGTTTGGCGGCACACTGCGAATCACGCAGAATTTCACCGCGAATGCCGACCGGCTCAAGCAGGCTGTGGGCGGGGTGAAGGGGTCGGCGGTGGCGTCCAACCCAGCTCCTGCCGACAACGCGCCTGGCTCGATTCCTGCGCCCCAAGGCGGAGTTCAGCTGGCCTCTCTCGCCACTCCCGATGGGGGTATGCCCAATTTGGGGAACGTCGAATCAAACTTCGGCGCCCGCACCGTCTTGCTGGCCTTGCGCGAACTGGCGAAAGACTTGGCCACGGTGCCCGGACGAAAAACTCTGGTGATGCTGACCTCCGGCTTTCCTCTGAACACGGAGCTCGAATCCGAGCTCACGGCCACGATTGACGCTTGCAACAAATCGAATGTCGCGGTCTACCCCATTGACGTTCGTGGTCTGGTTGCCCCGGCTCCCCCTGCTGCGCTGCTCGTTCCGCGTTCCGGGGACTCCTCACCACGTCTCACCTACGCGCAACTGCTCAATCCGAGCTACGCCTATTTCGGAGAGGAAGCGAGCGAAGGGCAGCTCGTGTTCGTGCAGCACGCTGGGGCGCCGAGCGGTGGAGGGGGCGGCGGATCTCACGGCGCGTCAGGTGGTACCGCGACCGGGGGCACAGGAACGAGCAGTGCTGGAGCCCATAGCGGGTCGCCGGGAGCGGCCACGGGCGGCAGCCACGGCACCGTGGCCCCGCAAGCTCTCTCGAGCTATTACAATCAAAACTATCAGCCCAGGCAGATCCTTCCTACGATCCCTCCGAGCGCTACCGAGAATCAGCAAGTGATGTACGCTCTCGCCAATGGCACCGGTGGTTTCGTAATTCTCAACACCAATGACTTGCTGGGCGGCATGGAAAAGATCGGGAAAGAACAGGGCGAATATTACCTCCTGGGATACACGCCCACCGACACCCCGGAAGGAAGTTGCCACGTGCTTCGCGTCAAAGTCGATCGCGGTGATACCGTCGTCCGCTCGCGCAGCGGATATTGCAACGTCCGGCCCGCCGACATGCTAGCCGCCAAGCCAATCGAGAAGCAGCTCGAGAGCCAGGCGAGCAAAGCGCAGACGGGCACGATCGGCGCGGCCATCGAAACTCCTTACTTCTATACTTCGCCGAATACCGCCCGGGTAAACCTGGCGATGGATATTCCCGCCAGCTCGTTCCAATTTGAGAAGGTGAAGGGCAAGCAGCACGCGACCCTCAACATTTTGGGAATGGCATACAAAGCCGACAACTCCGTGGCAGCACGCTTCAGCGATGCCGTGGATGTCGACCTTGAGGGGAAGAAGGAAGTGGAGGAGTTCTCGAAAGAACCGTTCCATTACGAAAACCAGTTTGATGTGGCCTCCGGTCAATACCAGTTGAGAGTTGTGTTCAACTCCGGGGGAGAGGCTTTCGGAAAGATTGAAACCTCGCTGACCGTGGACCCCTACGATGGAAAGCAGTTCAGCCTAAGTTCGATGGCACTTAGCAAGGACCTTCGCCGGGCGGCGGATGTGGCGACGGGCCTCGACGCCGCCTTGATGGAAGATCACACGCCGTTGATTACCCGTGGCATGGAGATCGTGCCGGCCGCAAGTTATAACTTCAAGAAGACCGACACTGCGGTGATCTACGCCGAAATCTACGCACCGCTCCTGGCGAGCGTAAACCCGCCCCAGGTGGAAATGGAAATGAAGGTCATCAATCGAAAAACCGGGCAGGCCATGTTTCAGAGCGGGATGATTGGCGCCGCCTCGTTCATGCAAAAAGGGAATCCGGTAGTTCCCGTGGGGCTGAAGCTGCCGGTGAACATGCTCGATCCCGGTTCTTATCGTGTCCAGCTCGAGGCGCTCGATTCCCTGGGCAACAAGTCCTCGCCACGCACTGCCGACTTCGAGGTCGAGTAAGCGTTCCGGCAACACGTCGGCAACTTCATCCAGCGGTACGGAATCCCTGCCCGCCGGGCACGGCGGGAAGATCCGGTTTCATCGTCGACGAAGCTCTGTTGCTAACCATTTAAGACGGCCGAAGTCTTTGGCAGAAGGCGTGATTTGGCAGTTGTTTCGAGGTAGTCCTCCGGCTAGGTAAGGTTGGATGCGACCGGTCTCACGGCTGGTCCTAGATTACAAAACGCACAGGGGAGATGAGCCATGTTTCGCAGGCGCAAACCGACCGTGTCGATGATTCGCGGCTCGAAGTTTCAGGGATGGGCGGCGGTTTGTGCTGCCGCCCTGGTTTCCTTTGCTGCCGGCTCGCTGGTTACAACCCGCCTGAGGGACCTCAACCCGGTCCGGGCGGAAAGCCATCGCGTCTTCGAGCTTATGATTTATCACGCCGTGCCGGGCAAGGGGCCGGCCCTCGAGTCGCTGTTTCGGGACGTTTCCAAGTTACAGACAAAACACGGTCTCGATGTTATCGGTTACTGGGTACCCGACGATGATCCCGCCTGGCGCGACACGTTCATTTACCTTGTGGCTCATCCCAGTCGCGACGAGGCAGCAAAGAATTGGCACGCGCTGCATGCCGACCCGGAATTTCCGCCCTATCGAAAATCCGCCGAGCCCCTCATTCAAAGGGCCGATGATCAGTTCAAAGTGGACGAGGTATACATGCGTCCAACGGACTACTCGGCGATGCAATAGACGATTTTCCCCCGCGCCCAGTTCCACCGAAGGAGGATTCTGTCCGTGACAAGATTCGAGGGTTGCGCCTTTGCCTGCGTCGTTCTGTCGAGTGTCCTTCCGATGTGGTCTCCGGAAATGGCTGCAGCTCAACCAAGGGCTTGGGTCGCTACTTGGGCGGCGAGCCCAGAGTCCACGAACCCTAATCCGAACCTGGCGATCGTCAACATCCAAAATCAGACGGTGCGCGAGCGGGTACGTGTATCGATGGGAGGATCCGAAATCTCGATTCGTCTTTCGAACGAATACGGCGCTCGACCACTCCTGGTCGGCGCCGTGACAATCGCAAGCCCGACTGACCCCTCGAGTGTCGCCTCGGATACGATCCGGAGCGTCACCTTCAGCGGACACGCTTCGATTACGATCCCTCCCGGCGCGCCCGTACTCAGCGACCCGGTTGGCTTCGCGGTCCGTTCCGGAGCCGAGATCAGCATCAGCATCTATTTTCCCCAGCGGGCGTCGACTCCGACGATTCATGAACTTGCCCTAAAGCGCGCCATCATCTCGCAGGGCGGAGACCAGACTCACGTGGCTAAGATCGAGGGTGGAGTCGAATCGAGCGCCTCAGTCTTGATCAGCGCAATCCTGGTTCCCGCGCAGTCAGCCGAGCGCCTGGTGGTGGCATTCGGCGACTCGATCGTGGACGGCGATGGGTCCACGATCGATGCCGACCATAATTGGCCGAGCAATCTTGTCCGTCGTGTGTTGCATTCCTCGGAAACCTCGGATCTGGCGGTGGTGAACGAGGGCCTGGCGGGGAACCGATTGCTGAGCAACGACGACGGTCTCAGTGCCCGTGTGGGGCTCAGCGCCGGACTCGGTCCGAGCGCCCTGGCACGCTTCGACCGAGACGTTCTGGCGCTACCGGGCGTGACCCACGTGGTGCTGCTCGAAGGGATCAACGACATCGGCTTCCCCGGCGCGAAGATCGCCGGACAGGAGCTCGCGGGTCCGGCCGATGTCCGCACTTCCGAGGAGCTGATTGACGCCTACCGCCAACTCATTTCTCGGGCCCACGCCCATGGCATAAAGTTAATTGGCGCCACGGTGACGCCTTGTGAAGGCGTAGTCTTGCCCGGGTACTATTCGGAATCGAAGGAAGCGGTTCGACAAGCCGTGAACCGGTGGATCAGAACCGGCGGATCCTTCGACGGGGTCATCGATTTCGACGCGATTCTGCGCGATCCCGAGCATCCCAGCAGAATCCGGCTGCGTTTCGCTTCTTCTGACCACCTTCACCCTAACGATGCGGGCTATCAGGCTATGGCGGATGCAATCGATCTCTCCCTTTTCCACTAGGTGCGGCTCTACCTTCGGTCTTCCGATTCACCCAGGTTTGGTAGTGGGTCAGTTTGACTCCCATTCCCAAGCGAATTGACAAGGAGTGTATTCTAAAAGCACTCGGAGTAGTGAGTTGGAAATGGCCTCACTTGGCTGGCCTCTTGGTCTATTTCTCATAGCGACAGGCCTTATTATTCTTGCAAATTTCATTAACATCAGCATCGTCGCAGAGGTTAATCGAAAACTACCCGATAGCGAACAGGTTAACTACTTTTTTTGGTATCCAGGGAAATTTGCTAAGGTAAAGCATCTTTACAGGCGTTTTCACCCACAGGGTCACATGATAGCCCTCCTCTACTGGAGTACCGGACTCGCGAGCGTCTTTCTACTTGCGTGCGCATGGAAGCTGGGGTTCTTTCGCTGACTGTGGAAATCAAACTGACCCACTACCCCAGGTTTTGGTCCCTTGATGGCCTCACGCCCTGGCTGTAGCATAGAAGTTTACGCCAATCGCAGTTGTCTTCTGTCCATCGAGGAGGTTCTATGGCCACCGATGTACTCACGGGTCCCACCATTCTCGGCACAGCCACCCGCGCCAAGGTTTACAAGAATTTCATCGATGGCGACTGGGTAGAAGCAGCGAGTGGAGAAACCTTCGAAAACCGAAATCCTGCGGACAGTCGTGATCTGGTCGGCATCTTCCAAAAATCCGGCAAAGCCGAGGTTGATGCCGCCGTCGACGCCGCCAAACGCGCCTTTTCCCGGTGGCGTCTGGTTCCCGCTCCCCGTCGCGCCGAGCTGGTTTACCGTGCTGCCGAGATCCTGATCGAACGCAAAGAGGAGTGCGCCCGCGACATGACCCGGGAGATGGGCAAGGTTCTGGCGGAGACGCGGGGCGACGTGCAGGAGGCGATCGACACCGCCTACTACATGGCTGGCGAAGGCCGCCGCATGTTCGGGCCCACGACGCCGTCGGAATTGCCCAACAAGTTCGCCATGGCCGTCCGTCAACCGATCGGCATCTGCGCCATGATTACGCCATGGAATTTTCCCATGGCGATCCCTTCCTGGAAACTGTTGCCCGCCATCGTTTGCGGCAACACCGCGGTGATCAAGCCCGCACAGGACACTCCGCTTTCGACCTTCAACCTGGTCCGCGCGCTGGTCGATGCCGGTCTGCCGGCGGGCGTGGTGAACATCGTAACCGGGTTTGGTTCGCAACTCGGCGCACCGCTGCTTGAGCATCCCGACGTGAGTGCGGTCTCATTCACGGGTTCGAGCGAAGTCGGCCGCGTGATCGGGACAACGGCGGCCAAGAGCTTCAAACATTGCTCACTCGAACTCGGTGGCAAGAACCCGATGATCGTCCTCGACGACGCCAACCTCGATCTCGCGATCGAAGGCGCGATCTGGGGAGGATTTGGCACGACCGGCCAGCGCTGCACGGCGACTAGCCGCATTATTGTGCAAAAGGGAGTTTACGGCGAATTTGTCGAGCGCTTTGTCGAACGGGCCAAACGACTGAGAATCGGCAATGGACTGGATGAAACCGTGGAAATGGGTCCGGCCATCAATCCAAGCCAGCTGAAGACCGACCTGAACTATATCGAGATCGGCAGGAGCGAGGGAGCGCGCCTTAAGTGCGGCGGTAACTCATTGACCCACGGTGACTATCAATACGGCAATTTTCTCGAGCCGACCGTCTTTGTCGATGTCCAGCCGACGATGCGCATCGCCCAGGAGGAAATCTTCGGTCCGGTGGTTTCGATCCTTGCCTGCGAAAACCTCGAGCATGCCGTCGAAATCGCCAACCGCATCGAGTACGGTCTCTCGTCCTCTCTCTACACAAGAGATGTCAATAAAGCCTTCCGTGCCGTGCGGGACCTCGAGGCGGGAATCACTTACATCAACGCCCCGACCATCGGCGCCGAAGTGCATCTTCCCTTCGGAGGAGTCAAAGCCACCGGCAACGGCCATCGCGAGGGTGGGATCGGCGCCATCGATTTCTATAGCCAATGGAAGTCGGTGTACGTCGACTATTCCGACCGCCTGCAGAAAGCGCAGATCGACTGCACGGACTAGAGAGCGTCAAGCGCCCTGGGTATTCGAGGAACGATGCCTTGGCTTTTGGCGCATTCGCTAGCGATCATTCCCAGAAGCGAAAAAGCCCTGTCCTTCGAATCCCGTGGACCGAGGCCTTTTGCCCTAAAAAATGCGGGCGCGTACCGTATTGATGTGGGTGAGGATGGCAACGGCACGCCCTTCGGCTGGGGAATAAGCAGCTGGGATGTCAAGCTAAACAATGTAGAATCATGCAGTTATAAAAACAGAGAGTCGGCATCTAGGCGGGCGCAATTTCATCGCCGGGAACCAGCCTCGCGGCTCGAAGCTCAGGGTGGGTCTTCAAATGCTCCTGCGCTCGCCGCACCATATCGCGCTCGCCCGGGTATGCAAGTTTTTGCACCGCTTCGTCGAGGGAAATCCACAGTGCGCGCTTCACCTCGATCCGCATGTCGGGTGAAATCTCATCGATCTGGCCGGATTGATAGAGCAGCAGGTAGAAGCTGACGATCTTGAAGACTCGCTCCCGATTTCCCCAGGAACGAACGTAGACATACTTGATGTTGCCCAACTTAGTGACGAGACTCGCCCTCAGCCCGGTTTCCTCGAGCACCTCGCGCAGGGCGGTCTGGTCTGGTTTTTCTTGCCGATCGACCAATCCCTTTGGTAACGCCAATAACATTTTTTGCCATCTTTTGCCAGTCTTTGTGCCAGCCTTCGGCACCCCCTCCTTCCGCGGCTCGATCACCGCCACCTGCCAGCCCTGCTCGCTCGGCTGGACGACCACGCCGCCTGCGGAGATTTCTCGCGCCATTCGCCTAAAGTTAACAAGAATAAAACTGTTAGTCACGTTCGGACGGTAATCAATCGGGGATTACCGGGGCGAGCTACCCTCAAACCCTTCCGCCCGCCTGTGGCATCTCATTTGCTGAATAATCAATTGGCTTCATGGGCCGAGCGAGTCGGGGGGTGGAGTGAACAGTCTCGGGAAGATCATACGGTCGGTACAGGCATTTGGCCGGGAGCTCTCCGGGCGCAGTTCCGGGACGGCTCCCAGTCACTTCGGTATCGGTCTGGCGCTCGGCGGCGGCTTTGCCCGGGGCATCGCGCATGTCGGCGTTTTGAAGGTCCTCGAAGAAGAAAATATCCCGATCCGATATATTGCGGGCACAAGTGTCGGGGCTCTGATTGGTGCGGCCTACTGCAGCGGCTTGTCGCCTGCCGAGCTCGAGGAAATGGCCACCCAAGTCCGCTTCAAGCACTTCGCGCGTTGGACGCTGTCCCGCTACGGATTTGCCAGCAACCAGCGCATGATTGGATTCCTGAACCGCATCCTCAAGGTGAAGACCTTCGAGGAATTGCGCATTCCCCTGGCGGTCACCGCAACCGATTTTTCGACCGGCGAAGGCGTGTTGTTTCACTCCGGTCCGCTGGTCGATCCGGTGCGCGCCAGTTGCGCGTATCCCGGAATGTTCTTGCCGGTGAAGATCCGCGGACGGCTGCTGGTGGACGGCATGCTCTCCTATGCCGTACCCACAACTCCGTTGCGGCTGATGGGAGCGGATCCAGTGCTGGCCGTCCATTTGAAAGGACGCTGGACCACGGGGGATGGACCACGCCATCTATTCGATGTGATCGGGCAGTGCTTTGCGATCGCCCAGGAGATGAATTGCAGCGTGTGGAAGCAGGCGGCCGATTTAGTCATCGAGCCCGATGTCAACGGCTACAAGTACGACGGCTTCGAACACGCTGCAGCCTTAGTTCAGGCCGGAGAGGTCGTGACCCGGGCGGCGCTTCCCGAAATCCGCAAATGGCTGCAGGCGGAGCCTACCGGCACCCGCACCCCCCGCAAATCGGCAACCACGAATCCGGTCGCCATGACCGGCGACTAGCCAAGCCGGACCCCACCCATCGCCGACTCCGTCTCGAGTCAAGAATCTTTGGCTACGACCCGTATCGTTTCGCCATGAAATCGGCGATGGCAGCATAGGCTTTGGTTAGAGTGGGCTCGTCGGGAAGAAAGACGATACGGAAGTGTTTGGTTCCCGCCTTTTGGCCGAAGCCTGCCCCGTGGACGACCATCACATGTTTTTCGAGCAGCAGCTCGCGGACGAAGATCTCGTCCGGCTCGGGAATATCGATGCGGGGAAAAGCATAGAATGCGCCGCGCGGGGCGACACAGTGGACGCGG
>Ga0187783_10003304_pt1 | contig 11883 bp, 10 predicted proteins | sample 1015_SJ02_MP02_2_FD_132471 | JGI IMG/M metagenome (GOLD analysis project Ga0187783, IMG submission 132471) | Tropical peat soil microbial communities from peatlands in Department of Meta, Colombia - 1015_SJ02_MP02_20_MG | ecosystem: Environmental > Terrestrial > Soil > Wetlands > Peat | place... | reverse complement strand
ACGCACGGCGCTGACCTCAACGTGAAGCCAGGGGAGAGTGGCCAGCGGCCGGTGAGCTGTAACGACGACAATGGCGGCAGCACAGTCGAATTGAAGACAGGAACCGAAGATAACCAGCATCTCGTGTCGGTCGAGCCCGAGGGCAAGGGCTGCGATTTTGCCCTGGTTTATATCCGCACGCGGGGCAAAAGAGAAAGAGAAGGATCGATCTGAAGCCTGGTCGAGGACCTGACTTCTCCCCAGACACCAGCAGCCCACCGGGTGATCGGACGGCAGCGAATTGGAAACGAACCAAAGCATGGTTCGCCTCGACGCTGTCGGGTTCCTTGCATGGCGATTTTCCCTGCTGTACCTTGAGAATGCGTGGAACATCCCTGCCATCAGTGCAGTTCTCCGGTGGAGGACGGGACGGCATTCTGCCCCCACTGCGGCGCAGCCCAAATCCGAGTCGCCAGCGACGAAGTGCTACGGGCTGGCGGACCCATGGAACTTTTAGCGCCGTCTGCCCCGGTGGCGAGCCCTGTGATCCAGTGGTCCCAAGCTCTGCCGGCGGCGGCGCTGGCGGGAGTGATCGCCGCCGGGCTGATGTTCATCCCCTTGGGAGCATTCGGCTTAGGGATGATGTCTGCCGGAGTCCTGGCGGTTCTGTTTTACCGCCGGCGCAGTCCGGGCGGCACTCTGAGCGCGGGGATGGGGGCGCGTCTGGGGATGGTCAGCGGCGTCCTGGGATTCGCAATCTTCGCGGTGTTCAACGCGGTGGAGATGCTGGTTTTCCATAGCGGAGGTCAACTGCGAACCGCGCTGCTCGAAGCCATCGAGCAGTCCGCCCTGCATACCCCCGATCCGCAGGCCCAACAGGTCCTGACTTACCTCAAGAGCCCTCCCGGGCTAGCTTTGGTCATGACCCTCGGGTTGGTTGTGATGTTTCTTGCCTTCCTGATCTTTGCCGGTCTCGGCGGCGCCCTAGCGGCGGCCGTGCAACGGCGGAAGGAGAGAGTGTAGATTCCATACTTTCAGGCTTCGGCTTGCTCCGCGATGCTCCCCCCGCGTATGATGCAGCGTTCATGACTCCACGACCCTCTCCCCGTCCTGGCAACCTGAAAGAGAAGGCCCAGTTGATGTCCGCCTCCGAGATTGAGCGCACTTTGGTCCGGCTGGTGCATGAGATCATCGAGAAGAATGACGGAGCGGCAGAGTTGGGGATTGTAGGCATTCGGCGCCGCGGGGTCTTTCTGGCCCATCGCCTGGGGGAAATGATTGAGCGCATTGAGAAAATTCAGGTGCCCGTGGGTACCCTGGATATCACCCTCTATCGCGATGACCTCTCGACCGTCGGCCCCAAACCTGTGGTGCAGCCGAACGAGATCGAATTCTCGATCACCGGGAAAAAGATCGTGCTGGTCGATGACGTGCTTTATACCGGACGAACCACGCGCGCCGCTCTCGATGCGCTGTTTAGCCAGGGGCGGCCGAAGCACGTACAGCTCTGCGTGCTCATCGACCGCGGGCATCGCGAATTGCCGATTGAAGCCACGTTCATCGGGCGTAAGGTACAAACAACCGAGCGGGAAATTATCGAAGTCAAGTTGCGCGAACTGGACAATATGGAAAAAGTCTTGCTGGTCGAAAGACTAGGATAAGCCGGCGCCAAAGCACGCACACCGTCCCTCTGAACCAGACAAGTGATGACCAAAGTTGCACCCGGCTCCCTGCTCGATATCGAACGCCTGGAAGCCACGGAGATAGCGGCGCTGCTCAAGCTCGCCCGCCGCATGAACCCTCTGCAAGCCAAGCTTCGGCTGCGCGGGAAGCGCGTGCTGCTGCTGTTCTACGAAGCTTCGACGCGCACCCGCAGTTCCTTTGAGATCGCGGCACAAGCGATGGGCGCGATGACGACGCTCGTGCTCGCGAGCGGTTCGAGCGTTGAAAAAGGCGAGTCCCTGCTCGATACCGGCTATACCCTCGAAGCGGTGGGCGCCGACGTCTTAGTGGTTCGGCATCCGGCAGCCGGCGCCCCGCTGTTGCTTGCCCGTCACTTGAAGATTCCGGTCATCAATGCCGGGGACGGCATGCACGAGCATCCTTCCCAGGCTTTGCTCGACGCTTACACCATCCTGGGTCACAACAAGACGTTACCCGGTCTCAAGGTCGTGATTCTCGGCGACATCTATCACAGCCGGGTCGCCCGCTCCGCCATTCACCTGTTGAGCAAGTTCGGTTCGCGTGTGACCCTCTGTGGTCCGCCGGAACTGTTGCCCGAACTGGCCAGCGGTCTGGCGCCGGGAGTCGAGATCACGCGCAGCGCCGAAGAGGCGATGCGCGGCGCCGATGCGATCATCGTTTTGCGGCTGCAAAAAGAACGTCTGGCCGGCATGAAGCTTCGGCTGGAAGACTACATGGCCCGATATCAAATGACGATGGCGCGGCTAAGACTGGCCAAACGAGATGCACTGGTGATGCATCCCGGACCGATCATCCGCGGGCTGGAGCTGACCTCAGAAGTGGCGGATTGTCCGCAGTCGGCAATTGTCGAAGAAGTACGCAACGGCGTACGGGTGCGCATGGCGATCCTGGCACGAGCTCTCGGAAAGAGGCCATGAGAGCCGGGCCGCACCCCGAACCGGGGGAAAGAGGAAGACGGGCTTATGGCAAAGGATCCGTCGCAACCGAGGTCGCTGCTGATTCAAGGCGGCCAAGTACTTGATCCTGCGGCAGGAGTGAACGCGCCGATGGACGTGCTGCTGCGCGACGGCCGGGTCGCGGAAGTCGCACCGCCCGAGCGGATTCGCTCCGCTGCGGAGGAGATCTTCGAGGCGCGTGGGTTGATGGTGGCTCCCGGGTTTATCGACCTCCACGTACACCTGCGAGAACCCGGACAAAGCTATAAGGAAACCATCGCGAGCGGAACCGCCGCCGCCGCCGCCGGGGGGTTCACATCGGTTTGCTCGATGCCGAACACCACGCCCGTAGTCGACTCCGCGGAATGGGTGCTTTGGATGCGGCAGCCGCAACGGGGAGCCGTGGTGAACGTCTTTCCCGTCGCTGCCGCAACCCAGGCAAGCCAAGGCGTGGCGCTGACAGAGTTTCGCGATCTGCAGCAGGCCGGTGCCGTGGCCGTGAGTGACGACGGCCGGCCGATTCTTGAGGACGGCATCATGCGCGACGCCTTGCGCCTGGCGGCCGGGATCAACCTGCCCGTCATTCAGCACGCCGAGGATACGCGCATGACCGAAAACGGTTCGATGCACGAGAGCGCCGCCTGCTTTCGCCTCGGGTTGCGTGGCATGAAGGCGGAGGCGGAAGCCAGCCTTGTCCATCGCGATGTCGATCTCGCCCAACAATTCTCTGGCGCCCGCCTGCATATCGCCCACCTGTCGACTGCCGAAGCCCTGAAGGTGGTGCGGCGGGCCAAACGCAGCCAGGCGCGCATCAGCTGTGAAGTCACACCCCATCATTTCACGCTCACGGATGCGGATGTCGGCGAGTACAACACCAATTGCAAGATGAACCCGCCTCTGCGCTCGGCCGCCGATCGGGAGGCACTCCTGGTGGCCCTCGCCGACGGGACGGTGGATGCCATCGCAACCGACCATGCCCCGCACGCGCGGCACGAGAAGATGGTGGAATTCGAGAGCGCCGCGTTCGGCATTACCGGACTGGAGACTGCCCTGGGCTTGGCCATCACTCGCCTGCATGGGGAACAGAAGGTTTCCTTGCTGAGGATTGTGGAGCTGTTTACCGCGGGTCCGGCGCGAGTGGTCAACCTGCGCCGTCGGGGTACGCTGGCGCAGGGCAGCTGGGGCGATGTGACCATCTTCGATGCCAAGCGGCGTTGGACCTTCGAAGCTGCGAAGTCACGCTCCAAAGCCTCGAATACGCCCTTTGACGGATGGAGACTCACCGGCAAGGTGGTGGCGACGATCGTGGGGGGAAAGCTCGTCTACCATGCCTGAGAGTCGGTTAACCGCCTACTACTCCCATCCGTTGTCCCACCCGTTGCAGCACCTCGAGCGCCCGCTGTAACTGCTGCTGGCTATGGGTGGCGGTCATGATGGTGCGAATGCGGGCCTTGCCCTCGGGTACGGTAGGAAAGGTAATGCCGGTGCCCAACACGCCCTCTTCGAACAGGGCGCGCGAGAAATCCATGGTGAGTTTGCCGTCTCCGAGGATAATGGGCGTGATGGGGGTTTCGCTTTGGGGCGTGCTCTTACCGCCAATGTCGAAGCCGAGGAGAGCGAGCTCTTTTTTCCAGAAGCGGGTGTTCTCCCAGAGCTTCTCGATCCGCTCCGGTTCTTGTTCGAGAACCTCAAAGGCGGCAATGCAGGTGGCTGCCACCGAAGGCGGATGAGACGTCGAGAATAGGAAAGGACGCGCCCGGTGGTAGAGAAAATCGATCAGTTCTCGCGTCCCGCAAACATAGCCCCCCAAAGCTCCAATCGCTTTCGATAGAGTTCCGACTTGAATATCGACCCGGCCGTGTACCTGAAAGTGATCAATCGTGCCCCGACCGTTGCGGCCGAGCACGCCCGAGGCATGGGCGTCATCGACCATCATGATCGCGCCATATTTTTCCGCCAAATCACATAAGGCGGGCAGGGGTCCGAGATCACCGTCCATCGAAAACACTCCGTCGGTGATCAGCAGTTTTTTGCCCGGCTGGTCTGCCACGCTCGCCAGTTGCTCTTCGGCATGGGAAATATCCTTGTGATTGAAGACCAGGATCTTAGCGCGGGACAGGCGAGCGCCGTCGATGATCGAAGCGTGGTTGAGCTGGTCGGAGATGATGAAATCATCTTTTCCGAGCACCGCCGAGACCGTTCCCGCGTTGGCGGCGAATCCGGAGGGAAAGACGACCGCGGCTTCGACTTTCTTGAAACGCGCAATCTTTTCTTCGAGCTCCATGTGAATCTTCATGGTGCCGGCGATCGTGCGCACCGCCCCGGAGCCGACCCCGTAGGTGCGAATCGCAAACAGCGCGGCTTCGCGCAGCCTGGGATGGGTTGTCAAACCGAGATAGTTGTTCGACGCCAAATTGATGACCGGCTTGCCATCGAAGTGGCAAATCGGGGCCTGCTCGTCCTCGAGCACGCGCAAACGAAAATACGTGCCTTTGGCTTTGAGACCGTTCAATTGGTCGCTGAGATAAGAGAGAGGATTCGTGCGGGTTAGGCTGGCCATCGTCGTCTCCGGAAACTGAGGTCGCGCGATTCCTGACGGTACTGCCCTCGCTCGGGCGCTGCCCGGCGGTTCAATCCTGGTCGTCCGGTTCAGCCGCGGAGACCGGCTGGGGAGGCGAGAGCTCGGCCGATCCCACCGCCTCGGGCCTTGCCGCAGGGGAAGAGGCTTGCCCCGAGTCGGCGGCGGCGGCGGTGCGAACGTCTTCCGGTTTCGTCTCCAGGAATTTTCGGCTGTTGAGCAAGGGACGACCCAAGGACGGGTTGTAAGTGGTCCAAGCGGCGTCCAAGCCGGCTTCCCGGTCGAAGTGTGCGCGCATGGCCTCCATTTTGGAATCGAGATCGTCAAGATAGTGCAACATCAAGGCTTCGGGGAACATGGGCAACTTGGGAGAACCGAACTCATACCGGCCATGATGGCTGATGATGAGGTGCTCGACCAGCAGCTTGAGTTCCTCCGGAAACCCCGGCATCTCCGCCAGCTTGACGTGCAGCATTTCCAGCTCGATGATCAGGTGTCCGAGCAGTTGCCCGCGGGTCGTATAGGAAAACGTGCGATTGTAGTTCAGCTCATGAATCTTCCCGATGTCGTGCAGGAAAGCGCCGGTCAGGAGCAGATCGCGATTGATCTGCGGATAATTGCGGCAAATCAGATCGCAGCCGCGAACGAGCGAGACCACGTGATCGAGCAGACCGCCAAGGTAGGCGTGGTGCAAGGCCTTGGCCGCGGGAGCAGTGCGGTAGGCTTCGGCAATCTCCGGGTCCGCCATGAAGGCTTCGACCAGCGCTTTGAGGTGCGGGTTCTCGAAGGAAGCGACGAAGCCGGCCAGCACCTGCCAAAGCTCGCCAATGTCCTTGGTGGTTTTCGACAGATAGTCGGAGAAATCGATCTCCGAGTCGACGAGTTTGCGGAGCTTGTGAATGGTCAGCTGAAAGCGCTGCTTGTAGCGGTTCAACAGCCCCTTTACCTTGAGGAAGTCTTCCGCTTCGAAAGCATCGAGGCAGCCGTCGACGTTGTCCCACATCTTGGCTTCGATCTGGCCGGTGCGGTCCCCCAGGATCAGGGCAAGATAGGGCTCGCCGCTTTTCTTGGGCCTGATCTGCTTGGAAATCACCACAAAGCTGGAGGTGATGACTTTGTTTTCGTGCTGGCCGCAGTCGGCGAGGAAGAAATCCTTCATGGGAAACCTGGATCGTCGGCGCAGGAGGCCGGCGCCTGAAAGCACAGCTCCCGCTTCGATCCCCAGCTTAAACTAAAACAAACCTAACTTCTTCTTCTTTTTGAGGGGCTTTGCCTTGTCATCTTTGGCCGAGGTTACGATGGGGTTGGTCTGGTTGGGGCTCTCGCCGGTATCGACGTAACCGGGTGCGACAAAGATGTAAGCCTCCTCGCGCAGCTTGGTGAGGTATTCGCGGAGGGCGGGCTGCAGCTTTTGCATATACATGGCGTCCTGAATTCGCGCCTCAACCTTACTGAGAGGCGGCACGCCCGCCTCGGTATGCTCGGTGACCTTGAGGATGACGAATCCCTGCTTGGTGCGGATCACGTCGGAGATATCACCCGGCTTCATGGCGAAGGTGGTGTCTTCCAGTTGCTTGGCCAATTTTCCGTCGCGCTTGAAATCGCCGAGATCGCCGCCTTGGGCGGCACTGGGCCCGTCGGAATCTTTCTCGGCCACGTCTTCAAACTTGGCACCCTTTTTGATCTCCTCGCGCAGGTGGTTTGCCTTGTCCTGAGCGGCGGCAAGGATGGCGGCATCGTCGCGGGGGTCTTTGGGCTTCTTTTCCGTCGAAACTAAGATTTCGCTGAGGCGGACCGTCTCGGGCTGATCCAGGTCGGCCTGATGCTCCTGATAAAACTTCTCCTCTTCTCCCTTGGCGAAGGTGATCCGCGAGCCGACTTCTCTGCCAATCACTTGCTGGGTGATGAGCTGGTTGCGCAAGTTCTGCTTGTAATCCTCGAACGACACTCCCTGCGCTTGCGCCGCCTTTTCCAGGTCCTCCATGCTCTCGAGGTTCATCTCCTTGCGCATCTGATCGAGCTTCTTCACCAGATCGGTGTCGCCGGTAATGCCGAGATCTTTGCCTTTGGCGAGCAACAGTTGCTGGTCAATCAAGTCGCGCAGCACATCCTTCTCCCGATCGGCCACGAGTCTGTCGGCATTGACCGGGTCCTGCTGCTGCGCTTCCTTCTGCAGCTCTTCTTTGCTGCGCAAATATTCACCGCGGGTGATAATCTGGTTGTCGACCCGCGCTACAATCTCCTCGATGACCTGGTCGGCGAAGCTGGCCAGGGAAGCCAGCAGCAACGCGAGCGACAATAGGGGAAGGCGGATTCGCATCATCATTTCCCGGTCGGCCCAGCCGGTCCTTGCGCCGCGCTGGGGGATGAACATCTCGATTGTACTTCTTGCCGCCGGTTGCAGCTAGTCCTTGGGCCGGGATCCGGGTCGGCTGGGGCGCAGGCTTACCGCCGGGCGGGGAGTGGAGAACGGGACATGCGGTGGATTTCGAGCTTGGTGGTGGGCATCTTGATCATGGCAGCTCCGCAAGGTTCTGTTTCCGCCCAGAAGGCCAGCATTCCCGATCTCGAGCAACTCCAGAGGATGACCGGCCGCTTTGTGCCGACGCCGATTCGCGTCGATACCTCGAAGCTTTCGAGCGCTGACCAGAAAGCGCTGGTCAAGCTGATTGCGGCCGCCCGGATCCTGGACCACGTGTTCCTGCGGCAATTGTGGAGTGGAAATCTGGAGCTCTATGCCCGGCTCGCCAAAGACACGACTCCGCTCGGCAAGGCGCGGCGCGACTATTTCTGGCTGAACAAGGGCCCGTGGTCGGACATCGACGATTATCAGGCGTTTATTCCCGGCGTGCCTTCGCGAAAACCTCTGGGCGCGAATTTCTATCCCGAGGCCATGAGCAAGGAAATCTTTGAACGATGGGTGGCGCAGCTGCCGGCCAAGGAACAACAGGACGCGAAGAGCTTCTTTACCGTGATTCACAGCAAGGGCACGATGGCGCCCGCGAACAACAGCCTGTTCTTTGAGCCCTACAGCCAGGAATATCAGGCCGACCTCGCGCTGGCGGCCGGCCTGCTGAGGGAGGCGGCGGCCCTCACCGACAATGATTCGCTGAGAAAGTTTCTCAATCTCCGCGCCGATGCCTTTCTCGCGAACGACTACTACCCAAGCGACATGGCATGGATGGATCTGGACGCCCCGCTCGAGATTACGATTGGGCCTTACGAGACCTATAACGACGAGCTTTTTGGCTACAAAGCCGCCTTCGAGGCCTACGTCACTCTGCGCGATGAAGAGGAGACCGAGAAACTTACCCTGTTTACCGAGCACCTCCAGGACATCGAGGACCACCTGCCGATCGACCCGGCGTACCGCAACCCTAAGCTGGGAGCGGCTGCACCCATTCGCGTCGTGGACGAAATTCTCGCGGCGGGTGACGCTGCCCATGGGGTCCAGACCGCGGCTTACAATTTGCCGAATGACGATCGCGTGGTACACGAGAAGGGCAGCAAGCGGGTCATGCTCAAAAACGTGCAGGAGGCAAAGTTCCGCAGTGTGCTCCTGCCCATCGCGCGCAAGATGTTGACCCGGGACGCGATGGTCGATGTCAGCTTTGAGCCCTTCTTCACCCACATCCTCGCCCACGAATTGATGCACGGGCTGGGGCCTCACCAGATCAAGGTTCAGGGACGCGACTCGACGGTGCGCGAAGAGTTGAAGGATCGGTTTGCGGCCATCGAGGAGGCCAAGGCCGATGTCACCGGTTTGTTCGCGCTGCAATATCTGATGGACCACGCCAAGGGCACCGAGATCGGGAAAGTGCTTCCCTCCGATGAGGCGGCCGAGCGTCAGCTCTATACCACCTATTTGGCTTCCGCGTTCCGCACCCTGCGTTTCGGACTCAACGATGCGCACGGCAAAGGCATGGCCATGCAGTTCAATTGGTTCCGCGACAAAGGCGCGTTCCTCGCTCTGGGCAATCAAACCTATTCGATCGACATCGCGGCCATGAAGACCGCCATCGCTGAGCTCGACCACGATCTGCTGACGATCGAGGCTCAGGGCGACTATGTCGGCGCCCAGAAGATGCTCGACGAGCTCGGCGTAGTCCGCCCCGAGCTGGCAGAGGCTTTGAAAAAATTGGAGGGAATTCCCACCGATATCGCGCCCATCTTCACGACCGCCGAAGAGCTGGCCCCCAGTGCCGATCGTCCAGCGAAAATCGATGCGCGAGCCCGCATCAAATAGCGCCCATCAGGGACCGGTACGAGAGACTTCCCTCGATCGAACCAGGGCCAGGGCCGTACCCTGCCTGGAATCTGGCGGTCGGTCGGTGAGTTCCTCGACCCGCGCCAGAATGGCCATACAAAGGTCCTTGGCGTTCGCCGCCGCGGTCTCCCGCAAGGCGGCCTTCAGCGCTTCGAGTCCAGGCTCTCGGCCAGGAGAATTGCCCTCCACCACGCCGTGGGAAACCGCCAGCAGGGCTGCTCCCGGCATGAGGGCCACGGGCGAAGCATCGCAAGTGGCGTGAGAAAAAAGACCCAGGGACAGCCCCGTGGCCGGCAGTTCGACAACTCCCGTGGGGTCGCGAACCAGCGCGGTCGTAGGGCCCGCATTGACGTACCAAGTCGTCCCCAGGCTCTCTTCGTAGCAGCCGACAAAGGCAGGAGAGGAGCGGGCTTGGGCCGTCTCGAGCAGGGCTCGGTTGAGCTCGAGCGAAAGCTCGATCATCGCCTCGGCAAAGTTCAGCTCTGGCTCGCGGAACACCCGGGTGCCTACTTGGCGAAAGGTGGTTTGCGTGGCCTCCGTGATTTCTGCATTTTCATCCCCAGCGTCGCCGAAGTCGATGAGCGCGAACAGAACGCGGGTGGCTCCGACGCGAAGGAAATCGTAGAACTGCCCGCCCGTCCGCCGAGCATAGGAGACGGCCGCCAGACTGGCGTCGATGAGCTCGGCCGTGTCGGCCGCAAACCGCTCGCCGACTCGAAGGGATTGGCGGTCAAGGTGGAATGGGGCGGGCATTCGCGCGGGCGGGAAAGTATCATGGAAGCGCGACGGCGGCAAGCAGTTTGTTTCCCGGCGCCCGGTTGCCGCCGACTGCGGAGCTTTCGACTCCTTCCCGCCGCCAACGGACCTTCCTTGCCGTACAATCTTCGAGGGATTTTCCCGAGCGAGGGATTACAATCGTGGCGGATCCGCGGTTCATGATCGGACCCTTGCGCGAAACCTCGCATCCGCTCGAAGAATCTGGCGCCGCCTTTGTTTTCGCCGAGCCCGTGCGTTGACTTTGGGAAGGAGAGAGTGCTTATGACGAACAGCTCGCTGACTCGTCGGGAATTTATCCGCCTTGGAACCGGAGCCATGGCCGTGGGAACGGTGGGGAAGGCTACCCTGCTTACACCCAAGCTGCTGGCGGCGTCCTCGCTGGGGGTCGCGCCCAGTGACCGGGTACGATTCGCTTCGATCGGTACGGGAGTGCGCGGCTGTGAGTTGCTCGGCGCGTCCCTGCGCGTGCCCGGAGCGGAGTGCATCGCGGTGTGCGATCTTTACGACTCCCGTCAGCAGGCGGCGCGGGAAATTCTCAACCGGGAGGTGCCGGCTACGCGTAATTATCGAGAGATTCTCGATCGCGCGGACGTGGACGCGGTGATCGTGGCGGTTACCGATCACCAGCACCGCCGGGTGGTGGAGGATGCGTGCGCGGCGGGCAAGGACGTTTACTGTGAGAAGCCGATGTCGCACACCGTGGAAGATGGCTTCCGCATGGTGGAGGCCGCGCACAAGAACCGGCGCATTGTGCAAGTCGGCAGCCAACGGGTCAGTTCCATTCTTTACGCAAAAGCCAAGGAGATCTATGATTCGGGCAAACTCGGCGACGTAACCGCCATCCAGGCCTACTGGGACCGTAACAGCGCGAGCGGCGCCTGGGTCTATCCGATTCCCCCGAATGCCAACGAGCAAACCATTGACTGGAACACCTTTTTGGAAGGCGCCCCGAAGCGGCCGTTTGATCCTGTCCGCTTTTTCCGCTGGCGCTGCTTTACCGATTATGGCGAGGGCCTGGCCGGCGACCTGTTTGTGCATTTGATCTCTGGAATTCACTTCATCACGGGCACCGACACGGTGGCGGAGCGCGCGCAATCGAGTGGCGGCCTTTTTCGCTGGAAGGATGGTCGTGATTTTCCCGACCTCATCGAGACTCTGTACGACTATCCCAAGTTCCGGGTTTCCCTGCGCTCGAATTTGAACAACGAAGGAGGAGAGTTCATCGGCTTCTTCGGTACCGGGGGAACCATGGTGATCCGGGATTCGACCCTGACCTACACCCCGCAGGACACTCGTCCACAAGCGGAGGGCTATTCGATCGGCGCTTGGCCGGAGGAGATGCGCAAAGAATATCTGAAGCAATGGCGGGAACAACATCCGCTCGAGACGCCCTTAACCTTCAAGGTCGACGAGGATACGGAGGTGTTCACCACCCCGCCGGGTTACAACGATACCGCCGACCACGAAGCCAACTTTTTTGACGCCGTGCGGACGCGGAAGCCAGTGGTCGAGAATGAGGTATTCGCAAACCATGCGGCCATCGCCTGCCACGTGGCGAACTATGCCTACTTCAACAAGACCATCGCCGTCTGGGATCCAGGGGGGAAAAAAATCCGGGGTTCGCAGTCGTAGCCTTCGGTTTT
>Ga0187783_10003303_pt1 | contig 11886 bp, 10 predicted proteins | sample 1015_SJ02_MP02_2_FD_132471 | JGI IMG/M metagenome (GOLD analysis project Ga0187783, IMG submission 132471) | Tropical peat soil microbial communities from peatlands in Department of Meta, Colombia - 1015_SJ02_MP02_20_MG | ecosystem: Environmental > Terrestrial > Soil > Wetlands > Peat | place... | reverse complement strand
CTTGAGCCCTGGGGTGGCTCATGTAACCCGTGACAAACAGGGCCAGTCCAAACAGAACAAAAACCACGACGGCCGCGCCAGCCCAACCCCATCGCCGAGGAATGCCGCTCGCCGGCGCAAAGCCGGCCGGAAGGCCAGCCTGCGATCCACTGTCGGCGACCCACTTCAATTCGAGCGCCAAATCCCGCGCCGTCTGCCAACGTTCCTCGGGATCCTTCGCCAAACAGCGACGGATGGCATGATCTAGCGTCGCTGGAATCCTGGGGTTAATCGTGCTGATCGGCGCCGGCTCCTTCTCCAGAATCGCTGACGCCACGCTCAGCTGGCTTCTACCTGCAAAGGCCTTCTTCCCCGTCACCATCTCGTAAAGGACCGCCCCCAGCGAGAAGATATCGCTGCGCCCATCGAGCTCGCGCCCTTCGATCTGTTCGGGCGACATGTACTGGAACGTACCCACAATCGTGCCATGCTCCGTCACCGGCGATTCCTGTTTGGCCGTGGTTAGGGTCGCCACACTGGCCGCCGGGGCGACCGGTTTAGCCAAGCCAAAGTCGAGCAACTTCGCCCCGCCCGCTGTGAGCATGATGTTTCCGGGCTTCAGGTCGCGATGAACGACACCGCTGCGATGCGCCCTGTCGAGGGCATCCGCAATCTGCGCTCCCAATTTCAAAGCCTGGTCGACCGGCAACGGACTCTTCTCCAGCCGTTTCTCGAGCGTCTCGCCCTCAACGCACTCCATCACCAGATAATCGATCCCGTCCTGGTGACCGATGTCGTGCAGCACGCAAATGTGCGGATGATTCAGATGCGAGATGGTTTTCGCTTCGCGTTCGAAACGTTGCCTGCGTGTCAAATCCGAAGAAAGCTCCGCAGGCAATATCTTGATCGCAACCGTGCGCTCGAGCCGCGTATCCCGCGCGCGGTACACCTCGCCCATACCGCCTGTCCCAAGAGGCGCCACGACCTCATAGGGCCCGAGTCTCGTGCCGGAAACCAGAGGCATGATTGAGCGCGATTATACCGCCGGAAAACTGCTCGAGGATAACTTCAACTCTCCGGCCGCGGCTTGCGTAATCGGAGGGCATGGGCCGACTTCTGAGGAGTGTTCCGTCACGCGCGCTCGAGGCTCGTGATCATTTACCCCCGCGGTGGCGTCAATCGACCGGGACCGCGCATCTGGACCGCTCCCGGGGTTGCCGTAGGATCGACCGCTACAATCAGATCTGCGATATATCCGGCCTCGGGCCGGTCTGCGTCCATGGGCCGCAATTTCGCCACCGAGGTCGCCCCGTGCTGGTTCTGGAAGATTCCGTCCTCGGCCTGGGTTGTGCGGTGAATCCGGTGCTGGCTGTAGGGTTCATGCCTCATCAACTCCGCAGTGAACTCCTCGGGAAAGAACACTTGGCCCGTGTGTGCCGTGTGGCCTTCCATGTAGGTACGCTCCCCTTGCGAAGCGTCCTGCCGGGCGACGACACGACCTCCTTCGCGCACCTTGAAGTGAATGTGATTCGTACGGCCCATGTAAAAGCCGGGGAACACGGTCTCGAAGACCGCCACTCCTTGACCATCCGTGAACTGGATGCCACGCAGAAAGGTCATCTGATCCGTGGGCTTCATTGCCGGCGGCATGCCCATCCCTTCGGGAGGTCCTTCCGGCCTGTCAGGATGCCGGGGATCGAACTCTGGAGGCGGCCCCGGAGGTCCACCCGTCCCGTTCTCCTCACCAAAGGCTGGGGGGCCACTTGGACCATCCGGACCCATGCCCGTCGAATCCACCTTGGTGAAACCCGCGTAAACCCCGACTGCGTCGCAGTGCCACACATCAATGGCGGCCTGCGGTAAGGGTTTGCAGGTGCGTACGTCCATCACCGCCAGTCGCAGTGTCAGAGGCAAGCCGGGCCTGCCTTCCCGGATGTTGGTGCGCACGAGCTCATTGGCTACGTAGTACGGCCCAACCTCCTGTTCGGCCACCAGCGGGCAAACGGATGAGGCCCCGGGCAACTTTAACGCCCAGGCAGCCCGCCAAAACTCCCACAGAGCTGCTGATGCAGTCGCCCGGACAAGGAAACTGCGCCGGCTGCACTCATGCGAAACGCTCATCGCTCTCCAACACCGGAACGGTGTACTCAATTGGACGCGGCCCGTGAAAAAAAGATTACGAGTCATCGGAACGGATTGTCCGTTCCTTGTTTTGCCGACCATTCTCACGGTGGTAGGGCATTCGGTCTACACCCCGCCATCAGGACGGATCCTATGCCAGCACGTTGCACGGGCTCTGCGTCCCCAGAAATTGGACCGCGTGCAGCGCAGGGGGGCCGGGAAAAACTTCAAGTAGACAGTCTACAGAATATAGAGTAGAATGGCTACAGAATGAACCGCGATGCTCCATCACGCGTCGACCTGCTGCAGGGCACGCTCGACCTCCTCATTCTCCGCACCTTGCTGATCGGGCCCGCCCACGGCCACGCGGTCGCGAAACACATTCAGCGGACTTCCGAGGACGCGCTGCAGGTCGAGACCGGGTCATTGTATCCCGCGCTCCATCGGCTGGAGCTGAAGGGGTGGATTGCAGCCTCCTGGGACCTCTCGGACAAAGGTAAGCGCGCCCGATTCTATCGGCTAACGCCGCTCGGACGGAAACAGCTCGCCGCAGAGCAATCGAAGTGGGAGACGTTCTCCCGCGCTATGGGTTTGGTCTTGAAGCCAAGGATTCAGGAGGAGCAATGATCCCGCTCTTTCGGAAGTTGCGCTGGCTGACGCGACGAGAAGCCAAAGAAGCCGAACTGCGCGAGGAACTTCAGTTTCACCTGGAGGAGGAGGCGGATGAGCGCCAAGCAGAGGGACTGCCGGAGGAAGAGGCATTGTGGGCAGCGCGTCGTGAATTGGGAAACCTCACCGTCGTGCGGGAAAGGACCCGTGACGTTTGGGGTTGGCCCCTCCTGGACGAGCTCGGTCAGGACCTCAGGTACGCCGCTCGTACCATGCTCCACAATCGCGCCTTCACTGCGCTCGCGGTGCTCTCGCTGGCACTGGGTATTGGGGCTAACACCGCGGTCTTCAGCTTTTTGGACTCGCTGCTGTTGCGTCCTCTTCCGGTCGCCGACCCCGACTCTCTCGTCATGCTGACCTTCCATATGCGCGGCGGGATGCGCGGCTCGGTGTTCCGCGCCGTTCACGGGAGAACCGACGGAGACGCCAAGGCCGGCCTCACCTCAGGCATTTTTCCGTATGGCGCCTACGAATTGGCCCACGGCGAAGAGACCATGTTCTCCAGCGTCTTCGGGCGGTATTCGCCAGGCGATCTCCACTTGACCATCCAGGGTCAAGGGGAGATGGCGCGCGCTGAGTACGTCACCGGCGATTACTTTCGCGGCTTGGGCGTGGCACCCACCGCCGGACGTCTGATCCTCCCGGACGACGACAAGGAAGGAGCGCCCGGGGTGGCGGTTCTAAGTTACCGGATCGCTCAAGGGCGTTTCGGAAACGCCGCTGATGCCATCGGTCATTCGATCCTGGTCGACAGCGTTCCCTTCACCGTAGCAGGAGTGGCGCCGCCAACCTTCCAGGGAGTCGACCCCGGCAAAGCTTCTGAGGTTTACCTGCCGATGCATGCCAGCCTCTTGCTGCCGCACCCTCGCCCCGTGGCGGACTGGTTTACGGACGGTAACATGTATTGGATTTACGTCCTGGCGAGGCTTCGCCCCGGGGTCAGCCTTAGAGAGGCTCAGGCGCGGCTAGCCGGTCCTTTCCACGAATGGGTTGCGAGCACAGCCCACACGCAAGGGGAGCTTCAGGATCTTCCCGTGCTCGCCATCAAGCAAGGCGGGCGCGGGCTGGATTCCGTGCGGTGGGATTATGCGAAGCCACTCTGGATCCTGACGGCGCTGGTGGCGCTCATACTTGCCATGGCATGCGCCAATATTGCCAATCTTCTGCTAGCCCGCTCTCATGGGCGGGCGCGGGAGATGGCGATCCGGCTCAGCATCGGAGCGGGACGGCCGCGTCTGGTGCGGCAACTGCTCACGGAAAGCGTCTTACTGGCTGGGTGGGGCGGCGCCCTGGGGATCGCCGTGGCATTTTGGGGAATTCGTCTCCTTCAGGTGCTGTTTGTGAACACGAACACCGGAACCACCTTGCGGGCGGAAATAAACTGGGACGTGCTGGCTGCGGCCGCCGGACTGTCGCTACTGACGGGCATCCTGTTCGGCCTCGCTCCCGCACTCAACTCGACGCGCGTCGATGTGACGCCGGCGCTCAAGGAGTCGGGCACCAGCGCGCCGCGTGGCCGCGGGCCGCGGTCCTCGTTTCACCTGGGCCTCGGGCACCTTTTGGTGATCTCGCAAGTGGCGGTCACCCTGGTGATGGTGGTGGCGGCGGGGCTATTCGTCCGAACACTCGGGAATCTCCGGTCCGTCGCACTCGGCTTCCATCCAGATGACGTGCTCACATTCCGTCTGGATGCACGCCAAGCTGGGCATGGCGATGCAGAGATCGCAGTCTTTTACGAAAATCTGCGAGAGCGAGTCGCGGCCTTGCCGGGCGTTCGCGCCGCCAGCTTGGCCGACATCCCTCTGATCGGTGACAACTGGGTGCAAGGCGTCGGGGTATCCGGCGGCGAGTTGCTGTCGACGAACCTCATGGCAGTGGGTCCGGATTTCTTCTCCACCACGGAGATTCCCATCTTGCGCGGACGCGGCATCGACGAACATGATGAGGCGCGGTCGCCCCTGGTGGCCGTCGTCAACCAACGATTTGTCGAACAGCGGTGCCAGGGCCAGAACCCCATCGGCCTCGCCCTGACGATGAAGGGCGATAAGTCGCAGAAAATCGAGATCGTCGGCGTTTCCGGCAACGCACGCTACCTTAGTATCAAGAACGAGATGTCTCCGGTTGTGTATTTCCCGTTCATCCAGCAAGTCCTGCCTGTGGACGATATGACCTTTGTGCTGCGGACGGTGGCCAGCCCGCTGGGATTCGCCGCCGCCGTCCGCGACGTCGTCCGCCGGGCCGACCCGCGCCTCCCGGTCACGGAGCTGATGACGGAAACCGCACAGATCGACGGCACGGTGAGCCAGGAGATCGCGTTTGCAGGACTTTGCAGTGCGTTCGCAATTTTGGCCCTGGCGATCGCTTGCGTCGGGCTCTACGGCACGGTTTCCTACAACGTCGCCCGCCGCACCGGCGAGATCGGCATCCGGATGGCGCTGGGCGCGACGAGAGGCGCCGTGGTCCGGATGATCCTGCGGGAAGTGGTGGGCGTGACCGCGGCCGGCCTCGCGATCAGCCTGCCGGCGACGATCGCCGCGTCGAAACTCGTCAGCTCGTTTCTGTTCGGGGTGAAGCCTAATGATCCGGCATCGCTGGCGGCAGCAGCGGCGATTTTGACAGGCTCGGCCCTGTTGGCCGGATATATGCCCGCGCGGAGGGCGTCTCGAATCGACCCGATCACCGCGATACGAGATGAGTAATCCGTGCGGAACTGAAGTTGAAGCTGTTTTCCCTTAGCGCGTTGCGAGAAGAGAGCCTCGCTGGTCGCTGCGTCCAGATGGATCCGCGTCATTGGTTGGCTCACGGACAACCCGGAAGTTGAGGCGCCGCCTGAGCACTAATCCAGTTCCCTCACCCAAATGTTGCGGAAGCTAATGGGCGGACTCGGATCGTCGTGTGCCTGCAGCTTGATGGGCGCGCGGTCGAACTTCTTGTAGAAGGGCTGGCCGATGTAGAGGGTTTGGCCCTTCAACTCGAAGTGATTATCGACCAGCACGCCGTTAAGGAAGACGGTAGCGTAAGCAGGACTTTTGACTGAGCCGTCGTCATTGAACACGGGAGCGGTCCACACCACGTCGTAGGCTTGCCACTCGCCGGGCCTGCGCATCGGGTTCGCCAGCGGAACGCTCTGCTTGTAAAGGCTGCCGGCCATGCCGTTGACGTAGGTCTTGTTGTCGTAGGAATCGAGAACCTGCAACTCATACCCGGCGTCTTCGGGGCCGGTGGAGGCCAGGAACAATCCGCTGTTGCCACGCAGCTGGCCCGAGCCGGTGATCTTTTCGGGAATCCTCCACTCCATATGCAACTGATAGTTCCTGAAGGTGCGCTTGGTCTCAATATTGCCGGCGGCTTTCTTTATTGTGACCACACCGTTGGCGACGATCCATTTCGCCGGGGTAGAGCGGTCCTGCGCCGACACCCACTCGTCCAGATTCTTGCCGTCGAACAAGACGATTGCGTCAGAGGGAGATGCTCCGCAAGTAGCGCCTGGCGTTATCACCTTAGGCTCCGGCTGCCAGACTTCGGTATCTTCCGGTTTGGCTGTGGACTGTTGGGCGTTGAGAGAGGCCGTCGTGGAAAGGAGAATCACGAACGCGAAGAATTTCCACATTTGTGCGCACATGATGTCCTAGAGCATACACCGAAGGGGGCAGTCCGCCGCCTGTCTCATTATCGGAACGGATTGTCAGTTTCTTGCTGGCCCGACAATTCGGTAAAAATCGCGTGGCAGTTCGTGGAAAGTCTCGCGCGATACATGACCATGGCCCCTGTTCATCCACGGGACTAGCTCTTTTTGACCAACTCGCGCGTGAGGCAACCACGGGTTCTGACTGAGACGGCAGTTTGGATTCTGTTCGAGCTGACGTGTAGTCTCAGCAGCGGCACAGAATTTACTCAGACGGAATGGGCCGACCGACTCGCCTGAAATGTGCGGAAAAACAATTCGCGGTCCGGTCGGACGGCAGCAATCGGCCAACCCGCGGTGATGCCGCCATCCACCACCAGATTGTGTCCTGTCACCAGACGCGCTGCATCACTGGCCAGGAACAGAGCGACTTGCGCAATATCGTCGGCGCGCCCTATGTAGGGCAACGGCTGCCACCTCGGCAGGATCGAACCAATAGCGGCCTCGGCATATTCGGGATGTTCGTCTGCTTCGTCAGGCGTCATGCCGCCGTACTTGCCGAAAGCGCCAGTAACAGTCATACCGGGCGAAATACTGTTCACGCGAATTCCTTTCTCGCCGAGCTCGACCGCGGCACAACGCGTGAGGTGAATCGAGGCCGCTTTTGCGGCCGAATAATAGTGTCCTCCCAGTCCGGCGCGAATTCCGTTGACGCTTGCGACGTTAATGATGCTACCCGTCCCTTGCGCCATCATGACAGGCGCCGCATACTTCATCCCGGCGAGAACCGCGCGTAGGTGCACAGCTATGACCGCATCGAACTGCTTCAGATCAGCGTCGGCTATAGTGGAAAACTGGGAACCACTGCCCGCGTTGTTCATCAGGCAATCGAGTCGGCGGAAGTGCTCCACGGCATGATCGATCATCGCCTTGACATCGCCTTCGACGGTGACATCCGTGCGTATGAAACTCGCCGAGTCGCCGAGCTTTCGCGCGAGCTTCTCGCCCCGTTCTTTGCGTCGGCCAGCAATCACGACCTTGGCGCCTTCGGCGACAAAAACTGCGGCGGTACGAGCGCCAATGCCACTGGTACCGCCTGTTATAACCGCGACTTTTCCTTCGAGTGCGGGCATGAGAACAGGCTCCTCTCTGAGGCCGGATCGGGTAATCGAGCTTTAAATCTTCCCTAGAAATTTGGGCCATCTGGCAGCAGGCATTGGGGGACTCTAACACCTCACCGGCACCAGTTCCAGAATCACGAGCAACTCGGAGACTACGGAGTCCGTCTGCTGATAAGTTCTGGACGTTGTGAGTGTAATCGTGGTTTGTCAGCTGTAACCCGAGCCGCACACGTCAACTACGGTATCCCTCCTGATTTCAAATTCGCTCTGGTAGACTTGTCAGAACGTTACACAACGGATTCCGGTTTTCCGGGCGGCCCCGTCTGTTGAGTTTGCATTCTCTTGAGATGGCGTTGAAAACCTTCGCATCTTTCGATGGCGCTACCATCGCCTATCGTGACGAGGGCGAGGGTTCTCCCGTCATCCTTTTGCATGGGTACGGAGTCGACGGTCTTGGGCAATTTGGAAGTTTCGCGCGGATTCTGCCGATTCTTGAGGAGAGGAAAAGACTTTTTATCGCCACTTTCGGCGGAGCCCCTCCCCTGCCCGATCCTCCCGCCGAAGGACGCGCGGGGATCATTCCGCCGCTCCTCGCGGCAAAGGCCCGCGTAATTCTGCCTGACCTCCGTGGGTTCGGTGCCTCCGCGAAATCGCGCGAAGTCAGCTTCTACTCCGATTGGGCCATGGCCCGAGACGTTATCGCTCTGATCGAGCATCTTCACCTAGACGCTGCAGATATCGTTGGCTTCTCCATGGGGGCCGGAGCCGCAGCTCGGGTAGCCATATTGAGGCCGCCTCAAGTGAAATCGGCCATCCTTGCGGGGATTGGGGATTACGCCATTGAGGGAACCGTTTTGGAGTTTCCCAAAAATTGGCCGGTGCCCGAGCATCTGCCCAAATCGCTCACTCACAGGATTTGGGCTGAAGAAGGAGCGAGGGTGCTCGAGAACAACGAACTCATTCCCGGAAACTTGGGATCAGCGCACGTAATCGCTGCCCGGGTGACAGGAGCAGATCCAAGAGTTCTTGCGGCTGTCATTCGGGGAGCCGTTGCGAATCAGATGACTCCCGAGCAACTCAACAGGATTCGCGTCCCGGTCTTGGTACTAAATGGAAAGGGCGACGTTGGCAACCAAAAAACCGCCCGTTTACTCGAGGAGATTTCAACCGCAAGCTTAGGTGCATGCGAGGGTGACCATCATTCGACGCCTTACCAGCCGTCCTTTCATCAAGCCGTCGTTGGATTCTTAGAGCGCCTGTGGCGGGAGCGGGCCGCCGCTTGAAGTAAGCCTGCGACAGCAGCAGCCGGATTTTGGGCGTGTCACGCGCAATGCGGAAGTTGACCGCCAGTGAGGTTTACCCACGGCCAGAGCAAGCGTGAACAGCAAGGTCCAGGATGAACCACATGTCCGGTGCTACCAACGGCCCGCGTGAGAACCACCATCGACGTGGATTATCTCGCCGGTTACTTGACCTGCCTGCGCTAGATAGAGAACTGCGTCGACAATGTCTTTTACCTTCGTAATCGTCTTCAGTGGCTGCCTTGCTGTAAGAGATTCCACGGGAACACCCTTCTGCAACGGTGTGTCCACCTCGCCGGGGGCCACGGCGTTGAACCGAATACCTTCTTTTCCGTATTCGATTGCGAGACTTCGCGTCGCCGTGTTCAAGCCCCCTTTCGTAATCATCGAAACTGAGGCATTTACTCCGGCGACCGGCTGATCCGCTAGCGCCGCGGTGATGGTGACAACGTTACCCGATTTCTGTTTCAGCATCTGTTTCACGGTGAGCTGAGTGATATAGACGAATCCCAGCAGGTTGACTGAGACTAAGGCGTTGAAATCCTCGGTCGTAAAGTCCGGAAAAGGTTTGGTGCGGAAGATTCCGGCACTATTGACGAGAACATCGATGGTTCCGAAATGCTGGATGGCGGCTTCGACAACTCGGACAGCGGTTTCTTGCCTACTGATGTCGCCATCAACGAGAACTAGGCTTGGCGACGCAGTCAATGATCGCCTCGTATTCAGAGAGGTTGCAACGACGTTATAACCCTCCTTCAGGAAGGCCTCAACCAAACCCGAACCTATACCGCCCGATGCTCCCGTGACGATTGCTGTTTTCTTGTCTGACATACATACTCCATTGTCAGATGGCGAGTTGGCGCTCGACATCACCTCTCTCGATGAACAGGATCAGGATACGCCACTCCAGGGCAATCGGGATGCAACCCTTATGGGTTTTGATCTGGTTCTACCCATCTGAATTTCGATGAACCTGCGTGCATCCTCACTGGAGCTAGAGCCCGAAGCACTTAAGGGCGCTCGGCGAGCAGGGTGTCAATCTCCCCGGAGAGCTTAGCTTGGAACTGTTCGGAGCGATCATAGCCGGTGTGGATCAGGCGTACTCGTCCGGATGTGTCGATAACTACCAGCGAAGGGAAATCTCCCAGTTTGAGTTCCACGCTGGACTTTTCGCTGCCGAAAGCGATCGGCAGAGTGTAGCCCGCGTTCTGCATAAAGGCTCGGGCCTTCTCCGGGGTCTCCCCGCCCTCCTGCACATCAACCGCCCAGAAGCTGACCCGCGAGTTTCCCTGGTACCGCTGGTAGAGCTTCTCAAGTTCCGGCATCTCGCGCCGACAGGCAGGGCACCAAGTGGCCCAGTAATCCAGGACGACCACACGTCCCCGAAATTCCGCGGAATTCACCGCCGTGCCGTCGAGCCTGCTGATCGAAAAGGAGGGAGCGGGAGCGCTCACCTCGCGAGTCGAGATCCAGGTGGCAAGTTCAGGGACCGTGGCTACTACCACCAAGGCAAGTGCGGCAAGAGGGACAAGGAGCGTCAAGCTTGCTCTGGTCGCGGAACGCCCCCAAAGACCCCGGGCGTACACACCGCAAATGGCGGACATATTCGCGATCAACAAGAGCAGGGCGACGACGAGATGATACAACTGGCCCCACAACAGAATGAGCAGAACGAGCGAGCTGCCGGAACTCACCAGGAGTCCCTTTAGCCAGGCGTTTCCAGGGCGGCCCTGCCCACGGAGGAACCCCGCACCGAGATACAGAACGGCAAGAGTGACAATACAAAGACGTAGGTCAGCGGCCAGATGAATCAAGGCATCACCGAGGATGAACAGGAAAAACGCCGCCAATCCGGTAAGGATATCGGCCACAACGGAGACGATTTTAACTCTCATCCGTAGACCTCCCGATACGCGTTCTAGATGGGAATACGCACGAGGAGGCTTCGGGGTTCCACGGGGATCCGGCAAGCGACACGATCGCGGAATAATCGGAGGGCAATTGTGTGGCTGGCGATAAGTCGCTCAGCTACCGACTACCGCCGGGGCTCCCACAAAAATCCAAAACCTCTGATTCCGACCAACGGTGGCGCTGTGACCTCTCAGCTCCATTATCCGGCTCGAAGTCAACTTGTTGTTAGCAGGCGATTACACTCATCGTGCCGACCGGCCCTATCTTGGGCGTATCACGGGCAACCCGCAAGTTGAGGCGTCCGGGTGGGAATCGAAGCTCGACTTCAGGTTGGCCGATCATCTGGACCGGGACGGTGCGCAAGACGGCGGCCATACATGCTGAGATGATGGGTCCAGAATTCCAGGGTCCGTCGCTGTTGCTAGATGAGGACCGTGAACAGACCGGTGGCCACCAGTGCGACTCCCCAGAGCAAGTTGAAGTTGAACCAGGCCTTGCGCAGAAGTGCGAGGCCGAACTTACGATATACTACCCACGCGACAATTCCCGTAACAGCAAGGTAGGCGGTTGTGTGGACCACCGTGGCAAGCACACCGACCAGAGGGCTGGCGGGCATGTGATGGCCTGCCATATGGTCCGCCGCTTCGACCGTGCTGCTGCCGAGCAACACGGGTACCACCATCAAACCCGCACCATGAGCTGAGGCCATCAGAAACGACCAGACTGTCAAGTCTCGAAAGCCCACCTGCATGCGAACCCAACGCGGGTGGCGATGCCCAACCAGGGAATAGATTCCCAGACCGACCAGGAGTGCGGCGACAGAGTAGCGGATAGCCACGAGCGGCAGAGCAAAGCTGAGCAGAGCTGCTGCCAAAACGACGACGCCGATAGCCATTGCGTGGCCGAGCGCAATAGGAGCGAGAGATCTTCCTACTGCACTGCCCTTTCGCTCCTGCATCCCGAGCGCTACCGCGAAGAGCCATCCCATCCCGGGGTTGATCCCGTGGTAGGCGCCGAGGAGCGCGATCAGCCACAACGTCGTCGAAGTGAGCGCCGCATGCGTCATTGCCCGTCCGAGTAGCAATAGGAGTCCGAAGAAGCATCGCCGCCTTCCAACCGTACCTGGTGCGCGCGCAGCCCTTCGAACTCCACAAAAAAT
>Ga0187783_10003302_pt1 | contig 11886 bp, 11 predicted proteins | sample 1015_SJ02_MP02_2_FD_132471 | JGI IMG/M metagenome (GOLD analysis project Ga0187783, IMG submission 132471) | Tropical peat soil microbial communities from peatlands in Department of Meta, Colombia - 1015_SJ02_MP02_20_MG | ecosystem: Environmental > Terrestrial > Soil > Wetlands > Peat | place... | reverse complement strand
GGAACCCGAAGCGGCACGGCTGACCGCAGCCAAGACCGCACCTCCTTATCCCACTCGGCAAACGGGGCCTTCGGCGCCAGCAACGGCCGGTCGCGGGGGCCGCACCCTCGTGCACATCGCATTGGCCTTTCGCGACTCAACCGACAGATCGAAGCCCATCATGCTCTGCCTTGCCGCCAACGGCTCGGGCTCGCCGGCGTCGGGCGAACGCGAATGTCGTGAAACGACGCTCAACGCGCCGGAGCAGACGCGGCCTCAACGGCCGGGCAGCCAGGGCCGCTTGCCGCCCGCAGGCGCGCCATCCCAGGCCGCCTGATAATGCATGCTGACCTCTACGATGCGGCCCTCCGCCAGCGCACGGCGGGTGGGGGCATGCGTCACCTCGAAACTGTCGAAGCCGACGCGGCGCATGAATGGGATCTGATCGGCCAGCACCTCGCCGACGGCGCGCAACTCGCCGGAATAGCGATACTTGTCGCGTAGCAGCCGCGCGAGCGAGAAGGCCCACCCGTCCACGAACTTCGGGAACACCAGCGCGATCAGTGCGAAGCGGACAAGGTCAGCAGCGATATCGTCGACACGCTCGCCGGGCTCGAGCCTCAGGCCGAGCGGCGCGCCCCGCTCCCTAAGCCGCTCGCGCTCGGCGAGCCAGCGCGACTTCGAAAGGATGGTGGGCGCGTCGGGCAGTGGTTCGCCCTCGCCAGCATAAACCCATGCGTCGCGATGGAATTCGCCATCGCGCCAGACCCTGTCGGCGAATACGTGGGGTCCTCCGGGTCGCGCTTCAGACGCGTTCGAGCCCGCGGCTTCGCTCGCGACATCAAGCAGCGGCATAGAGCGCCTCCTTGAACGGGGCCGCGCCCAGTCGAGCGTAGGCGGCGAGGAAGGTCTCGGCTGCATCGGCGCGGAGCTCCAGGTAGCGGTCGACCACCTTCTCCACGGCGTCGACGATGCCCTCGGGGCCGAAACCAGGGCCGGTGATGGCGGCGAGCGCGGAGTCCTCGGCAGCCGAGCCACCCAGCAGGAGCTGGTAGTGCTCCTCGCCCCGTTTCTCCACGCCCAGGATACCGATGTGGCCGACATGGTGGTGGCCGCAGGCATTGATGCAGCCCGAGATCTTGATCTTCAGCTCGCCGATCTCGTGCTGGCGCGCGGCGAGGCGCTCGGAGAGGCGTTGTGCTATGGGGATGGAGCGGGCATTGGCGAGCGCGCAGTAGTCCAACCCTGGACACGCAATGATGTCGGTGGCAAGGCCGGCGTTGCCCTCGGCCAGGCGCGCGGCCTTCAGGGCCGCGTAGACTTCGCGACGGTGCTCGATGCGCACGTGCGGAAGCACCAAGTTCTGCTCGTGGCTGACGCGCACCTCGTCATGGGAGTAGCGCTCGGCGATGTCGGCGACGGCATCCATCTGGGCGGCGCTGGCATCGCCGGGGATGCCGCCGATCGGCTTCAGCGAAATGGTGACGATGGCATACCCCGGCTGCCTGTGGGTGCACGTGTTGCGCGTCACCCAGCGTTCGAAGTCGCGGTCGGAAGCATCGAGCGAGGTCTTATGCGGGCGGGTGTCGAAGGCAGGCGGCGCAAAGTAGGCCTGGATGCGGCGGATCTCGGCCTCGGGCAGCTTCAGCACACTGTCGCGGATGCGCTGCCATTCCTCCTCCACTTGCGCGGCGAAGGCGGCCGCGCCGATCTCGTGCACGAGGATCTTGATGCGCGCCTTGTATTTGTTGTCGCGCCGTCCGTGCAGGTTGTAGATGCGCAGCACGGCCTCCAGGTAGCTTAGCAGGTCGGCTTCCGGCAAATTGTCGCGGACGAGCTTGGCCAGGATCGGCGTGCGGCCCTGACCGCCGCCGACATAGACCGCAAACCCGAGTCCGCCGCCGAGGCGCTTCAGGCGCAGACCGATGTCATGCACCTGGATGGCGGCGCGGTCGCGGCTCGCACCCGTCACGGCCACTTTGAACTTGCGTGGCAGAAAGCTGAACTCGGGATGCAGCGATGACCACTGGCGGATGATCTCGGCATACGGGCGCGGATCGGCCACCTCGTCGGCGGCCCCGGCGAAGTGATCGGCGGTGACGTTGCGGATGCAGTTGCCGGAGGTCTGGATGGCGTGCATCTCGACTTCGGCCAGCTCCTCCAGAATGTCCGGGATGTCGACGAGCTTCGGCCAGTTGAACTGCAAGTTCTGCCGCGTGGTGAAGTGGCCGGTACCGCGGTCGTAGTGCCTCGCGATGTGGGCAAGCCTGCGCATCTGCCGCGAGTTGAGCGTGCCATAGGGGATGGCGATGCGCAGCATGTAGGCGTGGAGCTGCAGGTAGACCCCGTTCATGAGCCGCAATGGCTTGAACTCGTCTTCGCTGAGCTCGCCCGAGAGGCGACGGTTCACCTGGTCGCGGAACTGCGCCACGCGCTGGCGCACGAACTCGGCGTCGAACTCGTCGTAGCGGTACATGTCAGGCGGCCTCTGCGTGCGGGGTGCGCTCGCGCGTCTCCGGCGCGACGTAGCCCGGCACATCGGCGAGGATCGTGGGGCCGGCGGCACGCACCCGCTCACGGTAGCGCACGGGCACGAGGCCGGAGGTCGTCTCCCGCACCTCAACGATGGCGGGCTCGACGACGAGATTGCGGGAGGCGTCGTGGGCGCCACGGTCCTGCAGCGCCCTTACCTCGTCGGGAGTGCGAGCGACGGCGGCTGCGGCGAGAACCTCGCTCCATGCGCCCTGGAAGTCGAGGAAGACGACGACCCCGTCGCCCAGGCGGTTAGCGGTCAGGACGGATGCGGTGGGTGCGGACTTGCTCATAACGTGGCCTCTGCGTTAGCGGCGAATCGGCGAAGGTGGGCTCGGCGGCGGCTGCACGCCGCCGGTGGTGGACGATCACGGAGGCGGGCCGGCAAAGCCCGGCCTCGGCCCAGTCGAGCCCGACGAAAAGCACCGCGGGAGAGGCCACGGCGTGGGCCGCGGTGGCATCGGTCAGATCGGAAAGGGTGGTGGCAATGGCGCGCTCGTCCGGCAGTGTGCCGTTCTCGACGATGACGACGGGCGTGGCCGCGTTGGCCCCGGCAGCAAGCAGGTTGCGGCGCAGGAGCGGTGCGTTGCCAACACCCATATATACCGCGAAAGCGCTGCCCTCGGCTGCGAGCGCCTGCCAGTTTAGGGCGGCCTCGCCCTGCGCCGTCGCGGCGGTGACAACCGCGAACTGGCGCACGCGCTGGCGCGACGTCACGGGCAGCGCAATGCGAGCCGCGCACGCATGCGCAGCGGTGACGCCGGGTACGGTATCCACGGCGATTCCGGCGGCCTGGCACGCGGCAATTTCCTCGGCTGCCCGGCCGAAGATGAAGGGATCGCCACTCTTGAGCCGCGCTACGAGCTTTCCCGCTCGCGCCTCACGCACCAGGATGCGCCCGATCTCGGCCTGCGAAGTCGACGGACCGCCCGCCGTCTTGCCGACGAAAACGCGCTCGGCATCCCGGCGCGCGTATTCCAGCACCCGGGGGTTGACCAGGCGATCCACGACCAGCACGTCGGCCTCCTGCAGGCGCTGCACCGCCTTCAATGTGAGCAGGTCGGGATCACCAGGGCCGCACCCGATCAACGCGACGCTGCCGATGGCGCCAGTCGCGGCCGCCGCCCCCGCGCGATCGAGCTCCGCGGTGAGGATACGGTCGGCTTCGGCCTTCGCGCCGCGGAGGATGGCGCGTCGGAAGGGGCCCTTAAAGAGGCGCTCCCACAGGCGCCGGCGAGCACTCGGATCGCGAACGGCCCTGCGGATGACGCCCCGCAACGCCCGCGCGTGCTTGGCGAGCTCGCCGTAGTTGGCGGGCAGGAGCGTCTCAAGCAACGTCTTTATCTCGCGCGCCAGGATTGGCGCGGCTCCCTCGGTGGCGATAGCCACCGAGACGGGGGCGCGGTCGACGATGGCAGGCGTGATGAAGGTTGAGACCGCCGGGGCATCGACGACGTTGACGGGGATGCCGCGCTCCTTGGCGGCGCGGGACACCTCCGCGTCGATCAGCGAGTCCCCCGTCGCCACATAGGCGAGGCGCTGGCCATCGAGGTCGTGCGGCAGGAAGGCACGCGGCATGATCCGCACCGCGGCCCTTTCCCCTAGCTCGCGCAATTCTGCGTTGATGACCTCGGCGACGACGGTGATGCGGGCGTCCGTCTTGCGCAGCAAGCGCACCTTCTGCGCGGCCTGCTCCGCGCCGCCGACGACCAGGACATCTGCGCCGGACAGCTCCACAAAAATCGGGAAGTATCGCATGGCGTCGGACCTGCCGGACTCTCAACGAGCGACCCGCGCCAGCCCTGGAGGAGGGGCGGAAGATCTACGAGGACAGCGCGGGCGCGTCGCGAGAGATAGGAATATTTTCTCTTCATCATCAAGATCTCAGGACGAGATAAGCAAGGTATCCATCCATCTGAAGGCAAATGCAGAAAAAGCGTCTCAAATTTGCGCGGGCATCAGTTGAATTGCGCACAAGCGGGACCACAGTTGGAAAGATTGTTTCTGCCGGTCGATGTGAGTGGAGTCGGGCCGAGGCTGCAGGGGACACCGCGCCGATTCCATAGGATCGCGGGGCTTCGCTTGCCTGAGATGGCGTTTTAGACGGCGGCAGCAGTCCCTTTCTCACGCAGGAGCTGATCAAGGATGCGCTCCTCAAGCCTTCCCAGCTCCACCGAGCCGCGACGGCGTGGGCGCGGCAGGTTGACGGGCATGTCGAGAGTGATGGCGCCTTGCTCGATCATAACGACGCGATCGGCCAGCGTAAGGGCCTCGGCGACGTCGTGCGTAACGAGAATGGCGGTGAAGCGCTGGTCGAGCCACACGGTCTCGAGCAGCCGCTGCATCTCGATGCGGGTGAGCGCATCGAGTGCGCCGAGGGGCTCGTCGAGCGCCAGCAGGCGGGGACGGCTGACGAGCGCACGGGCGAGCGCGACGCGCTGCTTCTGGCCGCCCGACAGCACGGACGGCCATTCGCTGTGTCGCGATTCGAGGCCGACGGCGCGCAGCACCTCGCGGGCGCGGGCAACCGAGGTCGGCTTGCCGCGGTCGCGCCCCGAGCCCACCTCCACGTTCTGCAGCACGCGCGCCCAGGGCAACAGCCGCGGCTCCTGATACATGATGCGCACTTCGTGCGGGTTTGACGTCGGGCCGCCATCCTCACCGAGCCAGAAACCGCCGCTCGTCGGCTGATCGAGGCCCGCGATGAGGCGGAGCAGGGTGCTCTTGCCGCAGCCGCTGCGGCCGACGATGGCTAGGAACTGACCCGCAAGGACATGCAGATCGATGCCGCGCAGGACCTCTATGTCCCCGAAGCTTTTCACGAGGCCGCGCACCGTGAGACTGGCACCCGCGCCGCCTCGCTCTGTCCTCTCGATTTCGGCCCCCGCATCGCGTGCCGCACCCGAAAGCATGAGTGACACGGTGGTCATGGGATACCCTCAGCGCTTCTGGAAGGCTGGATGCCAGGCGAGGCACAGCCGCTCAAGGAGCCGCACCGAGCTGTCGGCGAGCTTACCGAGCAGCGCATAGATGACGATGGCAAGAAGGACCACGTCGACTAGCATGAACTCGCGCGCGTGCATAGCCATGTAGCCAATTCCGGAGTTGGCGGCGATGGTCTCGGCAACGATCAGCGTCAACCACATGATGCCAAGCGCATAGCGCACGCCGACAAAGATCGATGGCAGAGCGCTCGGCAGGATGACGCGGCGAAACAGATCCCAGGAGCTCATGCCGTAGGAGCGGGCCATTTCGACGAGCTGCGGATCGACCGTGCGCACCCCATGGAAGGTGTTGATGTAGACCGGAAAGAACACGCCCAGCGAGGTCAGGAACAGCTTGGCGCTCTCGTCGATGCCGAACCACAGGATGACCAGCGGGATCAGCGCCAGGTTCGGGACGTTGCGGATCATCTGCAGGGTCGTGTCGACCAGCTTCTCGCTGAGCTTCGACAGCCCGTTGGCGAGACCGAACGAGAAGGCGAGCGTGCCGCCGACCAGTAAGCCCGAAGCCGCGCGCCTGAAGCTCACCGCGATGTTGGTCGGAAGCTCGCCGCTGATCGTGAGGCGGTAGCCGGCCGCGAGAATCTCGCTCGGCGCGGGGAGAAAGCTCGACGGGATCAGTCCCAGTTGCGAGGCGATCTGCCAGACGGCGACGATGGCGGCGGGCACCAGCCATTGCGTGAGGTTGGACTGCAGAAAGCGCGCCTTCCACCCCACACGGATCGCCCGCGCAACGTTGGCAAGCGCCGGCGCTGCCAACGCCTGACTGACGTGGCTCATGGATGCCTCACGATGCCGCTGCTGCGGCACGAATGCCCGTGCAGCCGCCGATACCGAACTCGCCGGGAGCCGTGCGATGGGCGCCCTCGACGCCGCGGCCGACGCCGAGCGCCGGGAACAGCAGCTCGGCGACCCGGTAGGCTTCCTCGAGGTGCGGGTAGCCCGAGGCAATGACGGTCTCGATGCCGAGCGCCTGGTATTCCCGTAGGCGCTCGGCAACGGTCGCCGGGCTGCCGACGAGAGCCGTGCCGGCTCCACCGCGAACCAGGCCGACGCCCGCCCACAGATTGGGGGCGATGATGAGGCTGTCGCGTCGCCCGCCGCCATGCAGTGCGCTCATGCGCTTCTGGCCGACCGAATCCGACTCTTGCGCGAACTTCCGCTGCGCGGCAGCGATCGCGTCGTCCGAGAGATGGCGGATCAGCTTGTCGGTGGCCGCCCACGCCTCCGCCTCGGTGTCGCGCACGATCAGGTGGATGCGCAGGCCGAACTTGACGTCGCGGCCGCGCAGCTTGGCTCGCCGGCGCACGGCGTCGAGCTTCTCCGCCACCTGCTCGAGCGGCTCGCCCCAGGTCAGGTAGGTGTCGACATGCTCGGCGGCTACGTCGAGGGCCGCATCCGACGATCCTCCAAACCAGATGGGCGGAGGCGATTGCACGGGCGGGAAGTTGAGCTGCGCACCCGCGACCCTGATGTAATTGCCTGAGAAGTTGACCGTCTCGTTCTGCAGCAGCCGGCGATAGACTCCGAGGAACTCGGAGGCATGGGCGTAGCGCTCGTCATGGCCGAGAAAGACGCCGTCGCCGGCGAGTTCGCCGGGGTTACCGCCGGCGACGATGTTGACCAGGAAGCGGCCGTTGCTAATGCGGTCGAGGGCGGCGGATTGGCGCGCGGCGAAGGCTGGCGAGGAGACGCCGGGCCGCAGCGCCACCAGGAAGCGCAGCCGCTTCGTCAGCGGCGCCAGCGCGGCCGCCGTGATCCAGGGATCGTCGCAGCCCTTGCCAGTCGGGATGAGAACGCCCTCGTAGCCGAGGCGGTCGACGGCCTGGGCAATCTCCTTCAGGTACCCGAAGTCGGCTGGACGATGCCCCTTCAGGGTGCCGAGATAAGAGCCGTCGCCGCTCACCGGGATGAACCAGAGCAGGTGCAGCGGCTTCGTGGACTTGGTCATGTGGTGTTCCTGGGCTGAGGCGAGACGATGGCTCAGGCGGCCGGCTTCCACTGCCAGACGATGTCGCGCACGGCGATCGGCTTCGGGATCAGGCCAAGCCTGTGGTAGCGATCGGCGATGACTTGTTGATTGGCGGCCACCTCCTCCGTCACCGGAATGACGCTAAACCAGCTGCGGTCGATGGCGACCCGAAGCGCTTCGACCTCAACGCCGGTGGCCGCGTGCAGGCTGCTCACAACCTCGCCGCGGTTGGACTCGCCCCACTTTGAGGCCTTTGCGAACTCGCTGTTGAGCAGCGCCACCGTGTCCGAGTTCTTGGCCGTGAAGTCGCGGTTGGCGATGTAGAAAGCGCTCGTCGTGTGGACGTCGCCGGCGAACGCCAGCACGTGCGCCTTAAGCCCGATCTCGGCGCGGGCGAGGAACGGGTCCCAGATGCTCCAGGCATCGATGGCGCCGCGCTGGAAGGCGGCGAGCGCGTCCGCCGGCGGCAGATAGACCAGGGTCACGTCGGAGAGGGCAAGGCCCGCCTTTTCCAGCGCCGCGATCACCGTGTTGTGGGCGCTCGATGCCTTGCCGACGCCGATCTTCTTGCCCTTGAGATCGGCGAGTGCCTTGAGGGGCAAGTCGGCGGGGACGACGATGCCCTCGTTGCGGCCGCTGAGCGGCAGCGCGGCAACGTAGAGGAGGTTGGCGCTGGCGGCCTGGGCGAAGATCGGCGGGCTGTCCCCGACATAGCCGTAGTCGATGCTGCCGGTGTTGAGCGCCTCCATCATCGGCGGGCCGAACGGAAATTCGACCCACCTCACCTCGATGCCGAGCGGCTTGAATGCGGCCTCGAGCGTCCCTCGCTGCTTTACGGCCGGGAAGATGCCGGCCTTCTGCCAACCAATCCGCATCTCTTTGAGGCCCTGGGCGGGGGCAGACGAGGCGAACGGAACGGCACCGGCGGCCAGTCCGGCCAGGGCCGAGGCGACGAAAGTCCTGCGATGCATGAGGCGCATCCTTTGCGTCGGATCGTTGAGGCTGGGCGTTCAGGAATTCGGAGTCCAGTTCCAGATGATGTCGCGCACGACGATCGGCTTGGGGATCAGCCCCAGCCTGTGGAAGCGGTCGGCGATGCGCTGCTGCTCGCTCGCCACTCTCTCTGTCACTGGCGAGAAGACGAACTCGGTGCGTGCGACCGTCCTTTGCATGGCCGCAAGATCGACGCCGGTTGCCGCGGCGTAGAGCTTGGCCGCCTCCTCACGGTTCGACTTCGCCCACACGCTCGCCTTCGCGAGCTCCGCGTTGACGGCCGAGACAATGTGGGGGTAGCGGGTCGTGAACTCCTTGTTCGCGAGGAAAAAGGTGTTTTGCGCCGACGCGATCTCGCCGACCGGGAGGCGGCGCGCGCCCTTGGTGATCTCGGCAATCGCGAGGTAGGGGTCCCAAATCGCCCAGGCGTCGAGCGCACCGCGCGAGAAGGCCGCCGCAGCGTCAGCCGGAGGCAGGTAGAGCGGCGCAATGTCCTCGTAGCGGATGCCGACGCTCTCCAGGGCGGCAATCGTCAGGTTGTGCGCGCTCGAGGCCTTGGCGAAGCCGATCTTCTTGCCCTTGAGTTCCACCAGCGACGTGATGAGCGAATTCGCCGGCACCACGATGGCCTGCGTCTCGCCGCGGCCAGGCAGCGCCGCGACGTAGAGCAGATTGGCCTTCGCCGCCTGCGCGAAGATCGGCGGCGCATCACCGGCGGCGCCGTAGTCGATGCTGCCGGTGTTGAGCGCCTCGAGCAGTGGCGGGCCGAAGGAAAACTCCACCCATTTGACCTCGATGCCGAGCGGCTTGAAGCGGTTCTCCAACAGCTCCTGCTGCTTGGCGATGAGGAGGACACCGCTCTTCTGGTAGCCGATGCGGACCTCCCTCGGGTTGTCTGCGGCGGCGGCCGGGTCTCCCCCAAGAGCGAGGGCGGTGATCGCCCCGAGGGACAATAATGTTCCGCGTCTGGTCGGCATCGAGGCGCTCCTGATGCGGCCGCGCCCCATCGCCTGGGTCGCGCGGCGTTCCTAGCAGCGCACAACAGCAGGCAATGGGCGGGCAGGGAACAAAGAATTCTCGAAATGTATTTTACCGCCGAGCCCGCGCAGCGCGGAACCCGACCAACGACGTGCTGGAGAAGCGCGTTGCCGCCATCGAAGGCGGCGCTAGCGCTCGCGTCAGCGCAGGCGGCATCCGCCTTCGCCATTCAATCAGGCGATAGGACAATCCGTCGCGGTGATGGCGAGCACGCGCTTCGCCCTCTTGTCGGAGGGGTGCTGGCCAGTTCGATCGACCTGGCCAACCTGCCGCCGCGAATCGATGAACTCGATCTCCTCGACGAAGCCGGGGAGGTACGCATCCACAGGGTCGTTGATCCGCCGCATTATGATAAGGCGATCCTGCCGCCGGTGTCCTCGTGCTGCATGCCTGACAACGCGATCGCGGCCGCACGAGCTCGTTTGCTCAACTCGTGTTCGCAGGCGTCGGCGATTGAACCAGCAACCGCGTCGCGTGGTCGCACCTCGGGTGGTAGCGCCTGCGTTCTGTTTCAGCACCGCATCCCGCGACCGTCCCCGTAACATCATGTCGATCCCCTCGCGTTCGGCGGCGATAGCGCAGCGCACAGGTTTTGGGCACCACTCAGCCCGTGCGCGCACCATCGAGCGGCGTCGACGCACGCGCGTGTGGCCGGAGCGCCACTGTCATTCCGGCATCAAGCGCTCGCCCCCACGGGACCTGCCCGAATCACGCTAAGCGACCCCGCAGTAGATGTCAGGAGTTGTGTTCGATGTATCGGCGGAACAACCCAGTCGGGTGGCATTCTCTTGCGTTCCTTCTGAAATATCCTGGCTGGTCGGTGCGCATCCGCCAGCAGATCAAGGACATCCTGGCATCGCACAGACCCTCGATGGCAGACTTCGAGGTGGCGTTGATCGCCCGTATCCTGAAAGCTGTGCTATTTCTGGCCGCCTTGACTGCTTCTGGCGTACCCATTTGGTACGCCTATCGCTGCGGGCTCCTTCTTGCGACAGAAGAGACAAGTGCCTGGCAATTCGGCCTTGTAGGCGCGGTGATCGCAGCCTGTTCCGTTGCAATGCCGTCGCTGGCCGTGGGCGCCTGGAAGAGAGGGCGAGTTGGGAGGGCCCTGGTGCGCGGCCTGACCTCCGCCTGCCTACTGGGCTTCTCGATATACGGCACCGCGACAGTGGAGTTGATGCAGCGAGCCGTGCAGGCGTCCGAGCGCGATGGGGAGGACTTCGTGCCGAACTGAAGGCCGCTCAGGACCGCATCGCTGGCCGAGCGCAGAGCCTACTGCGCCACGCATGCGCGGCTTTTCGGGGAGCTTGCCGGCGCCGGAGAGGCGGACCGACATCTCGCCATGATCTGGGTGTGCATCGCTCGGCCGCTCAGATCGACGCTGAGATGAAGGCGGAACAGCAAAGCGCGCGCTGGACCGCGACAGAGGGCTGCACGAGGGCAACCACTGCGACGAGATCGATGGCGACGGCACGACCCAAGCCCTATCCCGCTCGAGCATCGACCAAGCGACCAAGCGCTCAGCGCCGTCATCGTGCGCCACCGCGACGCCGGTCACGCATTTGACCGGAAGCATCGGTTGATCGCGCAGATGTGGAAGGGCATCTGCAGTACTAAAGCCAAGAGCGAATTGAAGTGCCAGGCTGAGCCGCTGATTGCGGACGGTCTGCTCATCGAGACGCTGCGACCGGAGATCCCGGCCGAGGCGCTCGATGCTGCGCTGCGCGCCGTCAGTTGGGCCGAAGCGCTTCGCCGCTCCGAGCTCGTCGACCTGGATTGGCAGAAGCCCAGCACTGGCGGTGCTTCCTGCTGCTTAACGATCGCGGACTTGTCATCACCCTCATGGCATCGAAGGCGAGCCGAGACGAGCCGAGACGATCGTCGTGCCGTGGGCCGGCATGCCAAGCAGTCGAGCGCTGGAGGGAGCTCGCCCAACTCGCGCCCGGCGAGCCTGTGTTCCGTCCCGTCGATCAGCGCCAGATTATCGGCGATGGGCGCCTGACCGATCGGAGCGTTGCGCGCATCGTCAAGAGTCGTGTGCGCAAGCTCGCCAAGCTGAGCGGCAAGACCGAGGCGGAGGCCAATGAGCTCGTGGCCCAGGTCCCGGGTCACAGCCTGCGTGCCGGCTACGCGACTTCGGCAGCGGAGCGGGATATGCCAGGCTATCGCATTCAGCAGCACACCCGGCACAAGATCGCGCAGATCGTCGCCGACTACATCCGCGAGGCCGACAAGCGGACGAAGTCGGGCCTCAGGGGCGTGGGGTTCTGACCAGGGAAGGGCACCAATGCTGATCATGCGCGAATCTGCTGAGCACTGCGGTAGCTGTCGGCCACCGTGCCCGGTCAGAACTTCGGAGTTTACTTGATC
>Ga0187783_10003301_pt1 | contig 11891 bp, 10 predicted proteins | sample 1015_SJ02_MP02_2_FD_132471 | JGI IMG/M metagenome (GOLD analysis project Ga0187783, IMG submission 132471) | Tropical peat soil microbial communities from peatlands in Department of Meta, Colombia - 1015_SJ02_MP02_20_MG | ecosystem: Environmental > Terrestrial > Soil > Wetlands > Peat | place... | reverse complement strand
GCGCTGGTGTCGCGCTGGTGCCCAGCCGCGATCGTCAACGCCGGCGACGGCAAGCACGAGCATCCCACCCAGGCGCTGCTGGACGTGTACACGCTGCGCGAGCGCCTCGGCGCGATCGACGACGCGTCGATCTGGATCGTGGGCGACGTGGCCCACTCGCGTGTGGCGCGCTCTAACATCCTCGCCTTCCAGCGCATGGGCGCCCGCGTCACGGTCGCCGGGCCTCCGACGCTGATCCCGCGTGAGATCGAGGCGCTGGGCTGTGACGTGCGCTACTCGCTTGCCGAGCTCGACGGCGCCGACGTCGTGTATGCGCTGCGCATGCAGCGCGAGCGCATGAGCGAGGCGTGGGTGCCGTCGCTGCGTGAGTACGCGGCCTGGTATCAGCTCAACGCGCGCCGCCTGCGCCCGCGCCAGCTGCTCATGCATCCCGGCCCGGTCAACCGTGGCATCGAGGTGTCGGGCGAGGCCGTCGACTCCCCGCAGGCGGTCATCACCGCACAGGTCGAGGCCGGCGTGGTCGTGCGCATGGCGGTGCTCTACGAGCTGCTCGCCGGCGCGCGCGCGCCGCGCCGCGCCGACCAGCTACAGCCGGCGTGATGGCCGCGCTCGCGCTCGTCAACGGGCCAAGCGCCCCCGCCGACGTCCTGCTGAGCGACGTCCACGCGCTGGATCCTCGCGCACGGCTGGACGAGCGTCTGGACGTGCTCGTGCGAGACGGCCACGTCGCGCAGCTCGCCGCCCCCGGCGCGCTGCGCCGCGGTGACGACGTCGAGGTCATCGCCGGTGACGGTCGCCTGCTCACGCCGGCCTTCTTCGATCCCCACGTCCATCTGCGAAGCCCCGGCGAAGAGCACAAGGAGGACCTCGGCAGCGGGACGCGCGCCGCTGCCGCGGGGGGGTTCGGCGCGGTAGTGGCGATGCCCAACACCGATCCGGTCATCGACTCGGCGCCGCTGCTTCGCTCGCTGCGCGACGCGGCCACGCGCGAGGCGGTGGTTGCGGTGGGGTTCCTGGCGGCCGTCACGCGCTCCTCCGCTGGCGAGGAGCTGACCGAGATGGCGGAGCTGCGCGAGCACGGGGCGCTCGGCTTCACCGATGACGGGCGTCCAGTCCAGAGCGCCGGCGTGCTGCGCAAGGCGCTCCAGTATCAGCGCCTGTGTGGAGGGGTCGTGTGCCTGCACGAGGAGGACCCGACGCTCTCGCGCGGGGGAGCCATGCACGAGGGCGCCGTCAGCGCGGCGCTGGGAATCGGCGGCATCCCCACCGTGAGCGAGTCCACGATGGTCGCGCGCGACGCCGAGCTGGCCCTGTATGAGCGGGCGCGCGTTCACTTCCAGCACCTCAGCTGCGCGGCCTCGGTCCAGGCCGTCGCGGGCGCGAAGGCGGCCGGGGCGTCCGTTAGCGCGGAGGTCACGCCGCACCACCTGCTGCTCACCGACGAGCACGTCCGCGGTCTTGACACGCGCATGAAGATGAACCCCCCGCTGGCCGGCGAGCGCGATCGCCGGGCGCTCGTGGCGGGGCTGCGCGACGGCACGATCGACTGCGTGGCAACCGACCACGCGCCGCACGCGCTCGAGGAGAAGGAGGTCCCGTTCGAGCAGGCGCCGATGGGCACCACCGGCCTGGAGACCGCCTTTGCCGCCCTGCACACCCACCTCGTGCTCACGGGCGAGCTGTCGCTCTCGCGGCTGATCGAGCGGATGACGGCGGGCGCGGGGCTGTTCGGGCTGCCGACGCCGCGGATCGCGCTCGGCGAGCCCGCGAACCTCGCGATGATCGACCTCGGCTCGATCTGGGTTCCCGGCGAGCACGGCTGGGAGAGCCGCTCGACCAACTGCTGCTTCGCCGGCCAGGCGCTCACCGGACGGGTGCTGCTCACGCTCGCGGCCGGCACGCTGGCATACCGCGAGCGCGCCGTCTCGGTGGTCGGCTCGTGAGCCTGCTCGAGCGCAATCGCGCGGCGCTCGTGGTCGTGGACGTGCAGGAGGGCTTTCGTTCCTACCGGTCCTTCGCCGACGTGGCGCAGGCGTGCGCGAAGCTCGTGCAGGCGGCGCGCATCCTCGGCCTGCCGACGCTCGTCAGCGAGCAGTACCCCAAGGGTCTCGGCCACACGGCGCCCGAGCTAGGCCTGGGGGGATCCGGAGCGGACGTGCTCGACGGCGAGGGAGCGCCGTTCGAGCCTCCCACGATGATCGAGAAGACGGTCTTCTCGGCCGCGCGGGCGGACGGCTTCGACCTGCGGGGACGCAGCCAGGCCGTCGTGTCGGGGATCGAGACGCACGTGTGCGTCAGCCAAACCGTCCACGACCTGCTTGCACGCGGGCTGGAGGTGCACGTTCCCGCCGATGCCGTCGGCTCGCGACACGCGATCGACTACGAGCGCGCCCTCGAGCGCCTGGAGCGCGCTGGAGCGATCGTCACCACGGTCGAGGCGGCCCTTTTCGAGCTGCTCGAACGGGCTGGCACCCAGGAGTTCAAGGCCGTGCAGAAGCTGGTCCTGTGAGCGACGAGCGGGCGACGGCATACGTGCTGCTCGAGGACGGCACGCGCTTCGACGGGCTCGCGTGCGGGGCCGAGAGGCACGCTGTCGGCGAGGTCGTGTTCACGACTGGCATGTCCGGCTACCAGGAGTCGCTGACCGACCCCTCCTTCGCGGGCCAGCTGCTGGCCTTCACCTACCCGCACATCGGCAACTACGGGGTCAGCACGCACGCGATGGAGTCAGACCGTCCCTGGGCGCGGGCGGCGATCATGCGCGAGGCCGGCAACCGCGACGACGCGCCGGGCACCGAAGGCGGCTGGCTGTCGTGGCTGGCGGACTGCGGCGTGCCCGCGATCACCGGCGTCGACACGCGTGCGCTGGTGCTCGCGATCCGCGAGGCGGGCGCGATGCGCGGCGGGCTGTTCCCGGCATCGCTGTCAGAAAGCGAGGCGCGCGAGCTGATCGCCGCAGAGCCGCCGATGGCCGGCCAGGACCTCGCCGCGCTCGTAGGCCCGGACACGGTGAGCCATCACGGCGAGGGCGGCAATGGTCCCCGCGTCGCCGTCATCGACACCGGGATCAAGGCCTCGATGGTGCGCCAGCTGGTCGCGCGCGGTGCGCGCGTGTCGCTTTACCCGTGCGCGAGCAGCGCCGAGCAGCTGCTGGCAGACGACCCGGACGCGATCTTCCTGTCCAACGGCCCGGGAGACCCCGCCGCGCTCGACTACGTCGTGCAGACCGTGCGCCAGATCGTGGGCAGAAAGCCGGTTTGGGGGATCTGCCTCGGTCACCAGCTGCTGTGCAGGGCGGTCGGGCTGGAGACCTTCAAGCTGCCGTTCGGCCACCACGGCGCCAACCACCCTGTGAAGGATCTGCAGACGGGGCGCATCGAGATCACCTCCCAGAACCACGGCTTCGCGGCGCTCGGGCCCGGCGGTGCACGCACGATCGCCGACGACAGGCCGGTGCGCTGGGAGACGGACTTCGGCGCCGCAGCGTTGTCGCACGTGAACCTCTACGACCGCACCGTCGAGGGACTGGAGCTGCTCGATGTCCCCGGGGGCACCGTGCAGTACCACCCCGAGGCGGGCCCGGGGCCGCACGACAGCCTGTACCTGTTCGATCGCTTCCTCGGGCGCCTCGCGCAGACCGCCTGATGCCCCGGCGCGGCGACATCCACAAGGTGCTCATCCTCGGCTCCGGACCGATCGTGATCGGCCAGGCGGCCGAGTTCGACTACTCCGGCGTGCAGGCGTGCAAGGTCTTGCGCGAGGAGGGCTATGAGATAGTGCTCGTCAACTCCAACCCGGCGACGATCATGACCGACCCCGAGGTCGCCGACGCGACGTATGTCGAGCCGCTGCTGCCCGGTCCGGTCGCCCAGGTGATCGAGCGCGAGCGCCCTGACGCGCTGCTGGCGACCCTCGGGGGCCAGACCGCGCTGAACCTCGCCAAAGCGCTGCACGACGACGGAACGCTGCGACGAAACGGGGTCGAGCTCATCGGCGCCAGCTACGACGCGATCGCCTGCGCCGAGGACCGCGAGCGCTTCGGCGCCGCCATGGCCGTGGCCGGGCTGAAGATGCCCCAGAGCGCGATCGCCACCACCGTCGAGCAGGCCCTCGAGGCGCTCGGCGCCGGCGGGGGAGAGGGGGTCGGCCTGCCGTGCATCGTGCGTCCGGCGTTTACGCTCGGTGGGCGCGGAGGGGGGATCGCGCGCGACGAGGACGAGCTGTGCAGGCTGGCCGGGCGCGGGATCGAGGCCTCGCCGATCGACCAGGTGCTGCTCGACCAGTCGGTGCTCGGCTGGGGAGAGTTCGAGCTCGAGGTGATGCGCGACGGCGCCGACAACGTGGTGATCGTGTGCTCGATCGAGAACGTCGACCCGATGGGGGTGCACACGGGCGACTCGGTCACCGTCGCGCCACAACAGACGCTCACCGACGAGCTCTACCAGCGCCTGCGCGACCAGGCGATCGTGGTGATCCGCGCGGTCGGCGTGGAGACGGGCGGATCCAATGTCCAGTTCGCCGTCAATCCCGATACCGAGGAGATCCTCGTGATCGAGATGAACCCGCGTGTCTCACGCTCGTCGGCGCTGGCCTCCAAGGCCACCGGCTTTCCGATCGCCAAGATCGCGGCGCGCCTCGCTGTTGGCTACCTCCTGGAGGAGATCGACAACGACATCACGGGGGTGACGCCGGCATGCTTCGAGCCGACGATCGACTACGTCGTCGTCAAGTGGCCGCGCTTCGCGTTCGAGAAGTTCCCCGGCGTGGACTGGCGCCTGTCGACGCACATGAAGTCCGTCGGCGAGTCGATGGCGATCGGGCGCACGTTTGCCCAGGCGTTCGCGAAGGCGCTGCGCTCGCGCGAGCTCGACAAGGCGCCCGACCTCACCGGGGCGAGCGACGAAGAGCTGCTGGACGGCCTCGCTGTGCCGAGTCCAGATCGCTTCGAGGCGGTGCTCGAGCTGCTCGGCCGCGGCGTCCCGGTCGCCGAAGTGCACGAGCGCACGCGCATCGCTCCCTGGTTCCTACGCGAGCTGCAGGCGCTCGCCGAAGACCCGCAGGCGGCCTTCGCGGGGGAGCGGGCGTTTCGCTCGGTGGATACGTGCGCCGCCGAGTTCCCCGCGCGCACCCCCTACTACTACTCCGGCTGGGAGCGCTCGCCGGCCAACGGGCACCCTCACCACGAGGTGGCGCGGGGTCAGCGTGCGTCGGTCGTGATCCTCGGCGCGGGGCCCAACCGCATCGGGCAGGGCATCGAGTTCGACTACTGCTGTGTGCACGCCGCGATGACGGTGCGTGGGCTCGGCCGCGACGCGGTCATGATCAACTGCAACCCCGAGACGGTCTCGACCGACTATGACACCTCCGACCGCCTCTACTTTGAGCCGCTCACGTTGGGGGACGTGCTCGGCGTCGTCGAGGTCGAGCGCCCCGAGGGCGTGGTCGTGCAGTTCGGCGGGCAGACACCCCTGAAGCTCGCGGCGGGACTGGCCGACGCGGGGGTGCCGCTGCTGGGGACGAGCGTCGAGGCGATCGACCTGGCCGAGGACCGGGGCCGCTTCGGCGCGCTGCTCGAGGGCCTCGGCTACAAGGCGCCGCCGTACGCGACCGCGACATCGGTCGCCGACGCCCTGGCCAAGGGCGAGCGGGTGGGCTTTCCCCTACTCGTGCGTCCCTCCTATGTCCTCGGTGGTCGCGCGATGGAGATCGTCTACACGCCGGACGGCCTAGCCGACTACCTCAGCCGCGAGGCGGCCGGGCACGGAGAGATCTTCCTCGATCGCTTCCTGGAGGACGCCACCGAGCTGGACGTCGACGCGCTCTGCGACGGGCGCGACGTGTGGATCGGAGGGATCATGCAGCACGTGGAGGAGGCCGGCGTCCACTCGGGCGACAGCGCCTGCGTCCTGCCACCGCACTCTCTTGGCGAGGAGATGCTCGAGCAGGTGCGCGTGGCCACGCGCGAGCTCGCCCAAGCTATCGGGGTGGTGGGGCTGCTCAACGTGCAGTACGCCGTCCACGCCGGGGAGCTGTACGTGATCGAGGCCAACCCGCGCGCATCGCGCACGGTGCCCTTCGTGTCCAAGGCGGTCGGCGTGCCGCTCGCAAAGCTTGCCTGCCGGATCGTGCTCGGCGAGCGAATCGCCGAGCTCGACCTGCCCGCCGGTGAGCAGGGGATCGGCTACGGCAAGCACGTCTCGATCAAGGAGGCGGTCCTGCCATTCGACCGCTTCGAGGGCTCCGACGCGCTGCTCGGACCCGAGATGCGCTCGACCGGCGAGGTGATGGGCATCGCGCGCGACTTCCCGACCGCCTTCGCCAAGGCGCAGGCCGCCGCCGGCGTGCCGCTGCCCACCGGGGGAACGGCCTTCATAAGCGTCACCGACGCCGACAAGTCGGGCGCCTTCGCCATCGCCCAGATCCTGCACGACAACGGATTTGAGATCGTCGCCACGCGCGGCACCGCGCTCGCGATCACGCGCATGGGCATCCCGGTCACGCGCCTGAACAAGATCGGTGAGGGATCCCCGCACGTCGTCGACTGGATCGATCGCGGGGACGTGGACCTCGTCGTCAACACACCGACCGGCTCGGGCGCTCGTGCCGACGGGCGCGAGATTCGCCGGGCGGCCGTCTCCCACGGTATTCCATGCGTGACCACGCTCGCAGCCGGGGTGAGCGCCGCGCGCGCGATCGCCGGCGCGCGGACGGGCGGGGCGCCAGCGGTGCTGTGCCTACAGGAGCTGCACGGCCAGCGCGCGGCCCCCCTGACGGCCGGCGGCGACGGCGATGAGGCCGTGGTGGCGTGAGCGGGCGCGCGCAGGCCCCAGAGCGGGGGTCGGCGGACCCGAGGCGAACGCTCGCGCCGCCCGAGCGCCGTCGCGTGCGCGTGAGCGCCAACGAGGCGCTCGGCGCCTACCGCGTGCTGAAGCTCGCAGACCCTGACGGGCCGGCGCCGGCGCCCGGCCAGTTCTCGATGCTCGCCGCGGTCGACCGCTGGGGGGCGGGCGAGGATGAGCGTCCCCACCTGGCTCGTGCCTTCTCGGTCGCGCGCGTGAGCGCCGGGGAGGCGCACTACCTGCTCGAGGACGTCGGGCCGGGGACCCGGCGCCTGTGCGAGCTGTCGGCGGGCGACGGCGTGTGGACGCTCGGACCGCTGGGGCGTGGGTTTGAGCCGCCCGCGGCGGGGCAGCGCGCGCTGCTCGTGGGCGGCGGGGTGGGCATCGCCCCGCTGGCGATCCTCCAGGACGCGCTCGAGGGTCTCTATGCCCTGCCCGGGCGTCGCTCGGAAGAAGTGCCCGCAGCCCGCCGCGCGACGGTCCTACTCGGCTTTCGCGACCGCGACCGCGCGGCCGGCGCGGGACTGCTGCGCGGCGCCCGGGTGGCAAGCGACGACGGCTCGGTCGGCCACGCGGGGCACGTGACCGAGCTGCTAGAGCGCGAGCTGGCGCGTGCGGGCCACTCGATCGTCTATGCATGCGGGCCCGCGGCGATGCTCGAGGCCGTCCGCGCCCTGTGCGAGCGCGAGGGGATCCCCGCCCAGCTGGCGCTCGAGGCGGGGATGGCGTGCGGGTTCGGGGCCTGCTACGGCTGCGTCGTGAGCCGCCGCGACGGCTCCTACGCGCGCGTGTGCCTCGACGGGCCTGTGCTCGATGCCGCCGAGCTGGCGGCGATTGATGAGCACGCCGGGGCGCCGGCATGAGCGTGCGCTTCTGCGGCCTGTCGCTGGCGCACCCGGTGATCAACGGATCTGGCACCTTCGACGCGCTCGCGGGGCAGCGCGCTTTCGGCGAGCGCGTGCTGCACGAGCGCTTCCCGTTCTCCGCCTACGTCTCAAAGACCATCACGCTGAAGCCGCGCCGCGGCAACCCGCCGCCGCGCCTGTGGGAGGCCGCCGGCGGGCTGATCAACTCGATCGGGCTGCCCAACAAGGGCCTCGCCGCCTACCTCGAGGAGGATCTGCCGGCGCTTGCGCGGCTGCCGGTCCCGCTGATCACCAACGTGATGGGCTCCGACGCGGCGCAGATCGCACAGCTCGTGGGCGCCTGCGACGAGCGCCCCGAGATCGCCGCGCTGGAGCTGAACATGTCCTGTCCCAACGTGCGAACGGGACTGGACATCGGCGCCGACCCCGCGCAGCTGCTGGCCGTCGTGGGGCAGGTCCGCCCATGCACGGCCAAGCCGCTGATCGTCAAGCTGACGCCCAACACCGCCGACGTGACGGCGTGCGCGCTCGCCGCCCAGGGCGGCGGGGCGGACGCGGTATCGCTGATAAACACGCTGCGCGCGCTCGCGCTCTCGCCGCGCGCTCGCGGGGAGGCGACCGCGCCCGACGGCCAGGTGCCCCGCCGCTGGCTGGGCGGCGGCAGCGGTGGTCTCTCGGGGCCCGCCATCCGCTCGGTCGCCCTGGCGCAGGTGGCGGCGGTGGCCGAGCGGGTGCAGATCGCGGTCATCGGAATGGGCGGTGTGCAGAACGGCGCGCACGCACGCGAGCTCCTCGACGTCGGCGCGACGCTCGTCGCGGTCGGCACCGAGAGCTTTCGCGACCCCGCGGCGGGCCTTCGGATCGCGCGCGAACTCGAAGTGTGAAGTGAGCCCCCACGGGCTTCGCACACGACCCGCACCGCCACCGAAAACGCCCCCTGCGAGGGCGCGCGAAAGTGGGCGCTGAGCGGGTGAAAAGCCGACCGCCAACGATTACCGAAAAGCCCTGCAAACACAGGTTTACACCATCCACCAACCTCGACGTGGCTAGGCCTCAGGTTGAGGTCCAGATGAATTCGCGACTTTGCCTTGATCACAGGCCGCTGGTGTGTAGACTCGCCGCCCATGGTGACGGCGACCAAAACGACGTCCGCAGGTGCACAGGCCACCGCGAGCACATCGTCCGCCCCCTCCGTCGCCCCCCAGCGCTCGCTCAACCAGCGAATGGACGCGCTCGCGCGAGCCAACGAGATCCGTGTCAAACGTGCTCAGCTCAAGCGCGATCTGAAGGCCGGCCGGCGCTCGATCCACCAGCTGCTGCTCGACCCACCCGAGTACGTCGAGACGGCGAAGGTGTTCGACATGCTGCTCGCGGTGCCCAAGTACGGGCGCGTGAAGGTCAACAAGATCCTCGCGCACTGCCGGATCGCGCCGAGCAAGACCGTCGGCGGTCTGTCCGAGCGCCAGCGCGGCGAGCTGGTTTCCCTGCTTCACCGCTGAGCGCGCCGGAACGCGGACTGGCAGGCGGTCCTGGGGCGCTGTAAGCTGATAGCTGAGTGCTGAGCCGGCGGAACGTGGGCGCAGGAAGACCAGGCGAACCGTCGAACGGGCAATGCAGGCGGCGCCGGTCAGGCAATCGGTAGGGCCGACACGACCGCCATCGGATATGAGCACGATCACCTTCGATGCCGTAGACGGCCGCGACGTGACCGACGTCGAGCGGGTTCTGCGGGTGCGCGGCGGGCGCTCGCTGCGCGGTCAGGTGCGCGTGCGCGGGGCCAAGAACACGCTCCCCAAGAGCATGGTGGCCGCGCTGCTCACCGATCAGGACTGCCTGCTGAGCAACGTCGCCGGGATCCGCGACGTGGAGATCGTGGGGCGCATGATCCGCGCGCTCGGCGGAGAGGTGCAGCACACGGGCTCGGGGGAAATCCGTCTGCGCGCGGGCAACATCGCGCCGCTCGGCCGCGGTGAGGCGGCCGAGTTCTCCGGGCGCAGCCGCATCCCGGTGCTGCTGTGCGGCCCGCTGCTCAGCCGCGTGGGCGAGGTCTTCATCCCCGATCTCGGCGGCTGCAACATCGGCCCGCGTCCGATCGACTTCCATCTCGACGCGCTGCAGCAGCTCGGAGCCGTCGTGCACGAGGATCCAGACGGCGCGCGCCTGACGGCCCGCCGCCTGCACGGGGCGCGCATTCGCCTGCCCTATCCCAGCGTGGGAGCCACAGAGCAGGTCCTGCTCGCGGCGGTGCTCGCCGAGGGCGTCACCGAGCTGTCGAACGCGGCGATCGAGCCCGAGATCATCGACCTGATCGCGGTGCTCCAGAAGATGGGCGCCACGATCTCGGTCGAAACGGACCGGGTGATCACGATCAACGGCGTCGAGCGCCTGCACGGCTTTGAACACAGCGCCCTGCCCGACCGCCTGGAGACCGCCTCGTGGGCGTGCGCGGCGCTGGCCACCGACGGCCAGATCTTCGTCTCCGGCGCCCACCAGCTCGACATGATGACGTTCCTGAACGCCTTTCGCCGGGTGGGCGGCGACTTTCGCGTCGGTGATGGCGGCATCGAGTTTTGGCGCGCCGGGCCGCTGCGCTCGGTGGCGCTCGAGACCGACGTGCATCCCGGCTTCATGACCGACTGGCAGCAGCCGTTCGTCGTGGCCCTCACGCAGGCCAAGGGGGTCTCGATCGTGCACGAGACCGTGTACGAGGACCGTTTTGGCTACACGTCGGCGCTGAACGACATGGGCGCCCAGATCCAGCTCTACCGCGAGTGCCTGGGGGGTCGCAGCTGTCGCTTCGGGCGGCGAAACCACCTGCACAGCGCGGTGATCGTCGGGCCGACGCCCCTGCGCGGCACCGAGATCCACGTGCCCGACCTGCGCGCGGGGTTCTCCTATGTGATCGCGGCGCTCGTCGCCGACGGCCCTTCCACGATCACGAACGTCGGGCTCATCCGCCGCGGCTATGAGAGCTTCGAGGACAAGCTCCTGGCGCTCGGGGCCGACCTGGACGCGTAGGCGCGCCGTCCCCTGGCTCGGCGACCCCGCGGGGTGCGCTCGTGGGCGCCGTTTCCACCGCGGCGCGCAATAGGGTCTGGGGATCGCGTGCGTGTTCGTAATCACAGGCCCCTCGGGGGTCGGCAAGGGCACGCTCATACGCGGCCTGATGGAGCGCCTGCCAGAGCTCGAGCTGTCGGTGTCTGCGACCACCCGCGCTCCGCGCCCGGGCGAGCGCGACGGGGTCGATTACCACTTCCTGTCGGGCGAGGATTTCGCTCGGCGCGTGGCCGCGGGGGAGTTCGTCGAGCATGCCGACTACGCCGGGCGGCGCTATGGCACGCTGCGCTCTGAGCTGGAGGAACGCGTCCACGTGGGCAGACCGGTCGTGCTGGAGATCGAGGTGCAGGGCGCGCGCCAGGTGCGCGCGGCGATGCCGGAGGCCGTACAGGTCTTCATCGCTCCACCCTCGCTGGAGGCGCTTCGCACCCGCCTGATCGGGCGCGGCACCGACGACGCCACGGAGGTCCGGCGGCGCCTGAGCGTCGCAGAGGAGGAGCTCGCCGCCCAGCCCGAGTTCAGCCACGTGGTCGTCAACGACCGGCTCGACGACGCGCTGCAGGGCCTGACGGACATCGTCACCCACGCGCTCGATGGGCGCGAGTAGCGCCCAGCCCTTGCGGGCCGCTCGCCGGGCAGGCGGCCGTGAGCGCGGACGCGCGCGCGACGCGCACTACACTCAGGTACGCAAGCCAGGAAAGGTGGCCATCCCGTGATCTCCCCCCGCATCGATCGCCTGCTGGACAACGTCGACTCCAACTACGCCGGCGTCGTCGTGGCCGCCAAGCGCGCGCGCCAGATCAACAGCTACTACCACAACCTCGGCGAGGGCACGTTCGACGAGTTCCCGCCGCCGATGATCGACACGGCGTCGAAAAACTACCTCACGATCGCCCTCGAGGAGGTCGCGGCGGGAAAGCTGAAGTACCACTACCGCTAGCGCGGGGGTCGCGCGTGGCGGCGGGCAGCGACGCAAACCGGGGGCCAGAGGTTGGCCGGGCCGGGATGGCGGTCTAAAACAGGCTCATGGGGCGGATACTGCTGGGCGTGAGCGGCGGCGTGGCCGCCTACAAGGCGCTCGAGCTCGTGCGGCTCGCCACCGGCGCCGGACACGCCGTGCGCGTGGTGC
>Ga0187783_10003300_pt1 | contig 11893 bp, 11 predicted proteins | sample 1015_SJ02_MP02_2_FD_132471 | JGI IMG/M metagenome (GOLD analysis project Ga0187783, IMG submission 132471) | Tropical peat soil microbial communities from peatlands in Department of Meta, Colombia - 1015_SJ02_MP02_20_MG | ecosystem: Environmental > Terrestrial > Soil > Wetlands > Peat | place... | reverse complement strand
GGCTGCCGCACGCATCCGGCATGGATTGGTTTTGACATGCATCGGGGACAGCGGTCACTTCCATTACAAGAAGAGCCGCCGAGGGAATGCCGAGATTGACCGGGCCGCAGCGCATGTTCTCACTCATTGCGACAAATCTGCGGAGATTATGGAATTCTCGCCATACGGTTATGACGAACGGCAGTACTGTTCTCCGGGCTTCAATCTTGCCGTCGGCTGCCTGATGCGCAGCGTGTGGGGCAGCTTTCCCGAGTATCATACTTCGGCTGACAATCTCGATTTTATCCGCCCGCAGCAACTGGCCGAATCCCTGCGTGTGTGCATCGGCATCGTAGACGTGCTTGAGAACAATCGGCGGTACCTCAACCTAAATCCCTGCTGTGAACCTCAACTGGGCAGGCGAAATCTCTATCGTTCGACCGGCGGTGGATCGATCGGAGGCGAGAATGAGGCGCGCCTTTGGGTGCTGAATTTATCCGACGGCGAGCATTCGTTGCTGGACATCGCGGAGCGCTCCGGTATGCCTTTCTCGATGATCAGCGGGGCTGCGCGACTGTTATGTCAGAGCGGGCTGCTCTCGATCGCCGAAAACGGCGACACGGGAACAGCGGCGCCGGGCAATACCCCCCACCTGGGCAAAAGCGACGGGCGTGGCGGTATCGGAGTATGACGGCCGGCAGGAATGTTGAGTCTTGCAAATGGCGCCGTCACCTTCGAACCGACAATCAGAAAAACATTCCACCGACCCTTCTGGGTGGCGATGTCGCACGTGGAAACACAAGCCTGTTTTATAGAGGAGTGAAATGAGAATACTGTTGACTGGGCATAAGGGCTACATCGGTGCGATCGCCGGGCCGGTCTTGCGCTCCGCCGGCCATGACATCATCGGGCTGGACACGGACCTGTTTGCCGGTTGCGAATTTGGGAAGGAAGCAGCCAGGATTCCGGAAATTCGCAGCGATATCCGTGACCTCAGGAAGGAACAGCTCGATGGTTTCGATGCGGTCGTGCATCTTGCTGCGTTGTCGAACGATCCCTTGGGTGACCTCGATCCCGAGCTGACGTACGATATCAACCATCGTGCGTCAGCAAGACTGGCGGAGCTAGCCAAAGCAGCAGGAGTGAAGCGTTTTGTCTTCTCCTCGTCATGCAGCACCTATGGCGCAGCAGGCGATGAGTTCTACGACGAAACGGCGCCGCTCAATCCGGTGACACCGTACGGGGAGTCCAAGGTCCTGGTGGAGCGGGACATTGCAAAGCTGGCAGATGAACATTTCAGCCCGACCTCTCTGCGAAATGCGACCGCCTACGGGGTGTCTTCGCGGCTGCGGCTTGACATCGTCTTAAATGACCTTGTGGCGTCAGCCTACACGACGGGCCGAATATATGTGAAGAGTGACGGTACGCCCTGGAGGCCCATCGTTCACATTCGCGACATTGTTGCGGCGATTCTGGCCGTGCTGGAGGCTCCGAAAGACGCCATTCACAATGAGACTTTTAACGTCGGACAGACGGATGAGAACTATCGCATCCGTGAACTTGCTGCCATCGTGAGCGACATCGTATCCGGGTGCCGGGTGGAATACGCTCCCGGTGGGGGTCCAGACAAACGCTGTTACCGCGTAAACTGCGACAAGATCCGCAGGATGGTTCCGAGCTTTCGCCCGCAATGGACCGCCAGGAGAGGCGCACAGGAACTCTACGACGCCTATCGCAGTTTCGGGCTAACCCGGGAGGATTTCCAGAGCGGTCGCTACACACGAATACGCCACATCCAGGGCCTCCTGGCAGGCGGGCAGCTGGACCGTTCCTTGCGTTGGAGCGGAACTGGATTTCCCATAGGGGCCCATGAGCCAGCTACATCCAGCCGGAACATGGCCTAGTACTAGGGCGATGAACAATCATAACTCTTTTTTTTACAGTCGGTTACGTTGCCTGGGGGAACAGGAGATCGGCCGGGCTTTGGTAGGTTGATTGCGGGATCGATCGAAGGCAAGAGGTCAAGGTCGCGATCTGAATGGCGGTAGCCTGCCTGTAGCACATACCCCTGCTGGCGTCTGAGTCGAGATTCAACCGAGAGGTCCGAAGTTGAGCGGAGGTGGGTCATGAAGGTAGTGCTGTTTTGCGGCGGCGCCGGCATGCGGCTTAGGGGTTACGTTGACGACGTCCCCAAACCCATGGTGACGATCGGGACTCGCCCGCTTCTTTGGCACTTGATGAAATATTACGCTCACTTTGGTCACAAGGATTTCATCCTCTGTCTGGGACATAAAGGCAACTCCATCAAAGATTACTTCTTGCACTACGATGAATCTGTCTCCAACGACTTTGTCTGGTCGCAAGGCGGCAAAAGTATCCAATTTCTGAACCGCGATATTGATGACTGGACGATCACCTTCGTCGAGACCGGAGCCAATTCCAACATCGGCGAGCGGCTTAAGGCAGTAGAACCGCACCTGCAGGGTGAGGAAATCTTTCTCGCGAACTACGGCGACGGACTCAGCGACGTTCCGCTCCCAGCCATGCTGGAATCGTTCCGACAGAGCAATGCCATTGCTTCTCTGCTACTGGTACAACCCACAGCCAGTTTTGATGTTGTCAACGTCGGCCCCGGGGGCATCGTCACAAATGTTTGTCCCCTGACCGGCAGCGATCTTTGGATCAATGGCGGTTTCTTTGTGCTGCGCAATGAGATCTTCCGCTATATTCACTCCGGCGAGGAACTCGTGCGGGAGCCATTTCGGCGGCTGATTGAGAAGCAGGCCTTATTTGCATATAGGTACACCGGATTCTGGCAGTGCATGGACACTTTCAAGGACAAGCAACGCCTCGAAGAGTTGAACACGGGCACGGCGCCGTGGAAGGTCTGGAACCACCTGGCGCTGACGCCAACCTTGAATCCCACAGAGTGGAAATCGGCTCGAGCAGGATCGGACTGATCCTGAACCGCGGGATTCACCGTTCTGTGCCGAGCTCGCACAGCCGAATCTTCGCGAGAGCAACTGGGGAAGAAATCAGATCGATGTGCAGGTCTTTTCGGGGACAACGAATTCTCGTAACTGGAGCCAGCGGATTCATCGGCTCGCACCTGTGCTTCCGTTTGTCCCAGCAAGGCGCAGAGGTGCATGCCGTTTACCGCTCACGGCACCCAGCCAACCCGGGTGATCAACAGTGGTGGCAGGCCGATCTAGCAAACCTAGCAGAGGTGAGAAAAATAGTTCAGAAGGCCCAGCCGCAGCTCATCTTTCACTTGGCCAGTCATGTCAAGGGCGCGCCGAATCTTGAGAACGTGCTGCCTACGTTTCAGAGCAACTTGCAGAGTACGGTTAACCTTCTCACCTTGGCTGCCGAAACCGGCTGCCGCATCGTGTTGACCGGATCTTTGGCAGAGCCAGAGGCGGGCAATGGAGAGATATGCCCCTCTGCTCCTTATGCCGCTGCGAAATGGGCTTCCAGCGGCTATGCGCGCATGTTTCATGCGCTATACAAAGTGCCGGTTCTTAACACACGTGTGTTCATGGTTTACGGGCCTGGCCAAAGGGACTTGAGTAAGCTGATTCCCTATGTGACCCTTTCCTTGCTCCAAGGGAAGTCTCCTAAACTGAGCAGCGGTGAGCGTCTGGTAGACTGGATCTACGTCTCGGATGTGGTGAATGGTTTCTTAGCGCTGGCTCAGGCGTTTGACGTGGATGGCACGACCTTAGACCTTGGATCGGGATCGCTGGTCTCGATACGCGAAATCGTGCAGCAGTTGGCCCTGCTGATCGATAGCAAGGTGAATGTGGAGTTTGGTGCTCTGCCCGACAGGCCATTGGAACCGACTCGAGTCGCCAAGACCGGGGAAACGTTCGCGAAAATTGGATGGAAACCCGAAGTGTCTTTACAAGAAGGTTTGGAGAGCACCGTGAACTGGTACCGCGGCGCACTGGAACATGATCCCGAGATGTGCAAGGATTTGCTCGTCTGATCGGCCAAAACTCAGACTCCTGGCTGCGTCCGTCACCTTGAGCCCGATGGGTACCCGGATATTTCACGCCTTCGCATGATTCAGATGAACCTGAGTGGAGGGGGCCAGGCGTTGAGCATTCTGTGCCTCGGGGCCCATTCTGACGATATCGAAATTGGGTGCGGTGGCACACTTCTGAGGCTGGCCCAACAGTATCCGGGGTCCGTTTTTCACTGGGTCGTTTTTAGCGCTACCGGCGCTCGACATGACGAGGCCGAACGCGCAGCCAGATTGTTCGTAGACTCCGCGTCATTGACGCGACCTCGGCTGCAGGCATTTCCTGACGGATTTATGCCTTTTGTGGGCGCCGAGGTGAAGAAGGTCTTTGAAGAGCTAAAGCGAGAAGTTTTGCCGCAACTCATTTTCACCCACAACCGCCTTGACGCGCATCAGGACCACCGCCTGCTGGCGGAGTTGACCTGGAACACGTTCCGAGATCATCTAATTCTGGAATACGAAATCCCGAAGTACGACGGCGATTTGGGGAAACCAAGCGTGTTTGTGCCGCTCTCGGCTGAACTATACGAAAAGAAGGTCGATTACATCATGGAAGCCTTTCCATCTCAGCACGGCAAGAGATGGTTTCAGCGGGAAACGTTCTTGTCGCTCATGAGGTTGCGTGGGATGGAATGCAATGCCCCGAGCGGCTACGCTGAAGCCTTCTACTGTCGTAAGCTGGTGCTCTGAACCTCTTTCCCCATGAATCTCACTGTTATCTTGTGCACCTTCAACCGCCATCAACTCCTGGCGAAAGCGCTAGAGAGCGTCGCAGCCTCCGAGCTCCCGAGCTCGGTCGAGTGGGAAGTTTTGGTGGTGGACAACAATTCGCGCGATCAAACCCGCGAGGTCACTGAGGGCTACTGCCGCCGATACCCAGGCCGCTTTCGCTATCTGTTCGAACCTCGGCAGGGCAAGTCGTTCGCTCTCAACAGTGGTGTCGGACAGGCCCGGGGCGAGATCCTGGCCTTTATGGATGACGATGTGACCGTAGAGCCGACATGGTTGCAAAATCTGACCGCGGCCTTGTATGGCAATGAATGGGCCGGCGCGGGAGGCCGCATCATTTTGCAGTGGCCTGCCTCGCTTCCGAACTGGCTGTCGACCAGTGGACCGTACGCGCGACATCCCTTCCCGGGTTTCGACCAGGGCGGGGAGGCCAAGGAGCTTATAGGGCCGCCGTTCGGCACCAACATGGCTTTTCGAAAGGAGTTGTTCGAGAAGCACGGAGGCTTTCGAACGGATCTGGGTCCCGTGCCCGGCAATGAGATCCGCGCCGAGGACACTGAGTTTGGGCGGCGCGCCATTGCCGCCGGAGAACGCCTGCGTTACGAACCCTCCGCCGTGGTCTATCATCCGGTGCCCGAGAATCGAATCGACAGAAAGTTCTTCCTCAAGTGGCGTTTCGATTATGGGCGAGGGATTGCGCGCGAATTCCCCGTCCGTCCTTTGCGTCTGGTTTCGAGCCTGACCGCGTGGACGTTGCGGTGGATGGTGGCGTTTGAACCTCGCGTCAGGTTTTTCCGCAAGATTGTTGTATTTGAGAAGGCCGGCGGCATTGTGGAATTTTTTCACAAGAGCTTTTTTGCTACCAGGAAGCGAATGGAAGCAATCGCGGATACCAAGAGGGCTTACGATGTCTGAGACGCTCGCAATGGAACAGACTCTCGGGGCGCAGCATCCCGCCCGCGAGTTTTGGCGGTACCGGGAGTTGCTGTATTTTTTCGCCTGGCGTGATGTCAAAGTCCGCTACCGGCAGGCTGTTTTCGGGGCGGCATGGGCGGTGATCCAGCCGCTGTTCAGCATGATCATGTTTGCGTTTCTCTTCGGCCGGCTTGCGCACATGCCTAGCAATGGCATCCCTTATCCGCTTTTTTGTTACTGCGCGCTCGTGCCTTGGACGTACTTTTCCGGCGTTCTGAATCAGGCGAGCAACGGTCTCACCGGCAATGCCTCCCTGATCACAAAGGTGTACTTTCCCCGAATCCTCTTGCCAGCCGGGACAGCGTTGGCCGGGTTGCTCGACTTCTCGATCGCGTCGCTGCTGCTCGTGGGAATGATGTTTTACTATCACACACACGTTAGCTGGTCGCTGCTGCTGGCCCCACTAGCCGTTTTGCTGATGGTGGTGGTGGCGATGGGGGTCAGCATGTTCCTAGCAGCCCTGAACGTGCGCTATCGAGACATCAAGCACATCTTGCCTTTCATGGTCCAGCTCTGGATGTTCGCGACCCCCATCATTTACTCAGCCACGATGATCCCCAGGCGGTTTCGCCCGCTTCTGGCTCTGAACCCTTGCTGGGGAATGGTGGACGGATTTCGCGCCTGTTTGCTACCGGATCAGCCTATCAATTTTCACCTAATGGGTGCTTCGATTCTGGTGGCGATTGCAGTATTTGTTGGCGGCATCTATTACTTCCAGGCCATGGAGAAAAGCTTCGCCGACATCATTTGAGCGGCGGCGCAAAGAAAGGTCATTTATCCAGCTTATGAGTTCTGCGATCCGAGTCGAGAATCTGTCGAAGAAATATCAGATTGGCAGAGCCAATCGAACGCTACGCGAGCATCTGACCAGCCTCATGACCTTGAAGTCCTTCCGCAACAAATCCCGGGAGGACACGACGCTTTGGGCCTTGCGGGACGTTTCCTTGTCGATTCAGCAAGGCGAGACCGTGGGTATCGTCGGCCGGAACGGAGCCGGGAAGAGTACGCTGTTGAAGATCCTCTCCAAGATCACCTATCCCACGTCTGGTAAAGTGAAAGTAGACGGACGGGTTGCTTCACTGTTGGAGGTCGGAACCGGTTTCCACGAGGAACTCACGGGCAGAGAGAATATCTATTTGAACGGCTCCATTCTGGGCATGTCCAAGAAACAGGTACAGCGTCAGTTCGATACGATCGTTGAATACTCAGGTGTGGAGAGATTTATCGATACCCCGATCAAGCGGTACTCTTCCGGGATGCGTTTGCGCTTGGGCTTTGCGGTGGCGGCGCACCTGGACCCCGACATTTTGATCGTGGACGAGGTTCTGTCAGTGGGCGACGCCGTCTTTCAGCGGAAATGTCTCGATACCATCGAAGGCCTTCGAGCCAAAGCGCGAACCATCTTGTTTGTCTCGCACAATTTGACGGCTGTAGAAAACCTTTGCGATCGGAGCATCTGGATTGATCGCGGCAAGGTGTCGATGGATGGCAAGAGCCCCGCCGTGATCCGAGAATACATGGGACACGTGCGCGATTCTCAGATGGTTCTCTCTACGGCCCTTGATGGCGTCGAGAACCGAGCGGGGAACGGTAGGATCCAGTTTACCCGCGTTGAGTTTCTCTCGCCCGACGGCGTCCTCCAAAAGGTCATCCGTTCGGGAGACGCCGTCGTTTTTCGTCTACACTATTGTGCGCACGAGCCGATTGCCTTTCCTTGTTTTGGTTTTCGCATGTACACGGAATATCAAACGATGGTGACGGAGGTCGGTACCTCTCATCACGGCATTTACATCTCGTCGGTGGCGCCTGGCGAGGGATATGTGGATCTCGAGATCGAATGCCTGAACCTCATGGCTGCAAAATACCATCTTTCGTTGTGGCTGACCGACATGCCGGGAACGCTCGTGTATGACAATGTGGAACGCGCCGTTACGCTCGAGGTCGAGGGTGCGAACCTTTTTCGATCTGGCAAGGCCATGGACGGCCGTCAAGGCATTGTGTTCTTCCCGCAAAAATGGAACCTTGCCGGAATGAACGGTCACGGACAATACACCCCGAGCACGTTAACGAATTCCAAGGAAGTGCCCACGCACGCCGCCTCCGAGGCGGGCCAAACGAGCACGTAATCCCGCGTAAGCAAATGGATCCCTTAGTCAGCATCGTCGTCCCTTGCTTCAACTATGCGCACCTGCTGCCACAGTGTGTGAATTCCATCCTGCAGCAGGACTATCGAAACTTTGAAGTCCTGATTATGGACAACTGCTCACCCGATAACACACCCGAGGTCGCGCAGTCGTTCACCGACCCTAGAGTACTGTACTTCCGCAACGAATCGAACTTGGGCTTCATGCGCAACTTTAATAAGGGCATAAACTTGACGCGGGGCACCTACGTCTGGGTCTTGATGGCTGACGATATGCTGCGGACCTCCCACGTGCTGGGGCGTTTCGTGGAGCTGCTGGAACGAAACCCCGACGTGGGCTTCGTGTTTTGCAGGGCGGTCGAATTGGACAGAGAGAGAGAGACGGGCATCTGCCCGTGGGCGGATTGGGGAGATGAAGATCGCATCTGGAAGGACCGAACGTTCTTCCTCCGCTTGATTGAGGGCAACCACATCGTTGCGTCTTCTGTCTTAGTGCGCAAGAGCTGCTACGACAAGACCGGATTGTTTCCGCTCGATTTGCCGTTCGCTTGCGATTGGTACATGTGGTCCCTGTTTGCCATGCAGCATCAGGTCGCTTATTTTTCAGAACCCATGGTATCGGTTCGGATTCACGACCAGAGCCTCACGAGTTCATACTCCAAACACATCTGTGTAGCGGATGAACTCAGTGTCGTCTGGCGCGTGGGTCAACAGGCGAAGCGAACGGGTCTGGGTCCCCTCGCTACCGCCTGCGAAACGGCCTTCGTCCGTCGGGCTGTTGGCGTCCTCGAGGAAGGACCTGAGGGTATGGCCCCCTCCGTGAGCAGGGAGGAATTCGAGCAGATCCTCGAAAGTCGGTTTCGGTGCCTGACTGACATCGAAGAGATTCGAGCGTCTGTTTACACGAGCCTCGCGGATCGACAGTACCGTGGCGGCGCCTACGGGAAAGCGGCACAGTCGTATTGGTTTGCACTGACCGCCCGCCCTTGGCGCGGAAGGACTTGGGCAAAATATCTGCTTCTGCGGATGGGCGCGGCGGGGGTCCGGATTAGACGGCTGCCTCATCAGCTTCGTCGCGGGAGTGTCCGAACACGATATGCGAAGTGAAGGCTCCCCCCTGGGGAGGCAGAGGGTGAATTTCTCGCAATCAAGAACAAATTATGCTTGCTCGTGAAAGCCAAATAAATGAGACGGCACTCCGGCTAAACTCAGCGGGTCCGGCCCTTTCCGCTCATCCTCGTAAGAAGGTGCTGTTTGTCACCAAAACGGACCAATACAGCGGCGCCGAAAGACATCTTGTTGAGTTGACGCGTAGAGTCCATGAGTGCGGAGTTCAGCTTTCCATCCTCTGTGTAGGGGACGACGTCTTCAGTGAGCGGCTTCGGTCCAGTCAGAATGTACGAGTGACCAGGTGCAAACGACCGCCGGAGTCCTTGTGGGATTGGGTTCGGCTTTTTCGGGATTTGCGGCCCAACGTCGTGGTCTTCATCTACAGTTGGCTCTGGTGTTTTCCCTCGATTGCGCACATGGGTGCCTGGCTAGCTGGCGTTCAGAAGCTCTACGCGATCCAGCACCTGATACCCCTTCCTGTGCCGCCGCAAGTGAAAGGCAGATCGATTCGTGATGTTTTGCGCCGTCTCATCGGCAAGCGGGCACGTCACATGCTGGGCGAAATCATCCGGCCGAACCTTTGGGACAAGACCATTTGTGTAAGCAACGCCGTCCGCGAGGCTCTCATACGGGACTACTGTTTTCCTCCGAAAAAGACCTTAACCATTTTGAATGGCGTGTCTTTATCAGAGTTTGCCCCGTCCAGCAGTGATGGAATTGCAGTCAGACGCAAGCTGGGACTTCGCTCAGACGAATTCGTTCTCGTGTCTGCGGCGAGGTTAAGTGAGCACAAAGGGATCGACATCTTGCTCCAAGCGGTGGCGCGGGTCTTGGGCGGCGGTATTCCCTGTAAATGTATTATCCTGGGTGACGGCCCACTCAGAAACCGACTGCTCGAGCAAGCACAAAACCTTGGCTTGCATGGCCACGTATTCTTCGAAGGTTTCCAAAAGGACGTCCTACCCTACTTACAAGCCAGCTCGGCCTTCGTGCTCACATCGCACATGGAGGGCCTTCCTCTTTCCGTTCTGGAAGCCATGGCCTGCGGCCTGCCATGCATCGTTACCGACGTCGGTGGCAATGCAGAAGCAATAACTGACCGGGTCCATGGCTTGGTTGTCCCTGTGGCATCGGTCGATGCCGCAGCTTGCGCAATCTTGTACCTTGCGACTCATCCGCAGGAGCGCGCCCAGATGGCCCAGATGGCACGAGCGAGGGCGTGTGAGGTATTTGACATCGAGAACGCGATGGCGGAAATCCGACGCGTCATACTGAGTTGATCGCTGTCGGCGATAGCCGCCCGAGCCGGGTTTGACTTGTGCGGCTACCGAGGTGGCACCGCAATCGATGGACAAAGTGACCAGTACTTTTGATCCGCAGGAGTGGGCGAGAAACTCTTTGCCCGGCCCAGGAGGGCTGTCTTGAACGCGCATCCCAGTCTGTTGCCCAGTCCCTTTGTTCCACCTTCGGCCACTCTCGGTCGCGACGAATGGCTAGGAGATCCATCGGCGAAACGGCCAACCGTCATCATCATTGGCCCTCCATGGCCCAGGAGCGGGACGGCTCGCGTAATTCAAAACCAGATCGAATACTATCGAAATCGTGGATATTGCACTCTCTTCGTGGGCGTTGCGATTCATCGAGCCTACATGCGAACGAGTGCGATTTGGGATGAAATCGGGGAGGGTGTCCAAGACTTCGGCGCCGATCATGTATCGATCGCTCCTCTCGACCGGAAAAGGTATATAGCTGCGAAATTCACTTCCTCAGTGCGGCATGCGTTACGAGGTACCGTGCTCGATTGGATCGTCGATATCGGTAGGTCGGCTCAAGTGTCGGACGACGTGATCCGTCTGGTTCGCGCGCTGCCGGTGTCCCTCATCCATGTCAATCACGTCTATACGCTGGGTTTTGCGCAACGCCTGCTGCAGCAGTCAGTTCGTTCGGGTGATCGCGTGCCGATCATCATCGAGACTCACGATATCCAATCTCACCTTCTGGAAGAGAGACGCGAGCGCAACCCTTGGACTGGGCGACCTGACAGCTTGAAGCGATTGCTTCGTTCTGAAAACACGTTGCTCAGAAAAGCGCATGCGCTCGTCCATCTCTCTGTTGACGACTTCAAGTTCTTTCGAACGCAGCTACCATCCACGCCGCAGATTCTTGCGATGCCGACAATCGATGAAGCCTTTGTTTCGAATGTGAACACCGCTTGCACTCCGGCCACCGATTCGATTGATTTGCTATTCATCGGCCAGAACCACATCCCGAATCTTTCCGGCATCAAGTGGTTTTTTGAACGGGTCTGGCCGCTGATTGCCGACCGGCGATACAGCATGAAAATCGTCGGCGCAGTTGACGTGCTGGTGCGACAAGAGCTGCCACAAACGTACAACGCGTTTCGGTCCTGCTTTGTCGGCCCGGTCGCGAACCTGGCTCCCTACTATCGCGCTGCGCGATGCGTTATCGCGCCGATGGTTTCAGGGTCCGGCATCTCCATCAAGACCATCGAAGCCCTTGCACTCGGCAAGCCGTTCGTTGGCACATCCAAAGCCTTTCGGGGCATGCCCATGGAACAAATCGAACGGATGGGACTTCGGGCGTATGACGAGCCTCACGCCTTCGCGGATGCGCTCGACCAGGCACTTCGTGGTGAGGGTCCTGCGGGAAGGCTCAGTCGTGCTACTTACGATCGTGTGTTCTCCGTGCAAGCAGCGTTCGCCGCGCGTGACGAGTCCGTTAAACTCGCCACCGGCGTGTGTCGTGATCAGAATCCAGGATTTACGGGGACGATGACCCCCTCGCTGTGATTGTCGGTCCAGGCTGCTAGGCGATTTGCTGGATTGCGTCGGTGACTTCTATCTGGACGGAAGTGCCCAAGCCCAGGATGAATTCCGAAGAGCAAAAAGAGAAACAACGGCACGAAACGATGG
>Ga0187783_10003299_pt1 | contig 11897 bp, 17 predicted proteins | sample 1015_SJ02_MP02_2_FD_132471 | JGI IMG/M metagenome (GOLD analysis project Ga0187783, IMG submission 132471) | Tropical peat soil microbial communities from peatlands in Department of Meta, Colombia - 1015_SJ02_MP02_20_MG | ecosystem: Environmental > Terrestrial > Soil > Wetlands > Peat | place... | reverse complement strand
CTGTCACCTATGAAGGTTACAGCGAGAAGGTGCTCACCCGCTCTCCCGACCTCAGCACGCGCGGCATGTTCATCAACACGGGCCGCACCTTCCCCGAGGGAGCCATTCTTAACGTGAGTTTCCGTCTTGCTCTATCCGGCGTCGAAATCCGCACACGCGCGGAAGTGCGCTACTGCTTGGTGGGTGTCGGCGTCGGCGTTGAATTCATCGAAATTTCCCCCGAGGCGGCCCGCGCCATCGAAGACGAGCGCAAACACGCCCAAGCGCATGCGCCGATCAGGAATACTTAGTCTGCTAGGTGGTCATTCGATCATATTGAGTCGTCTTCACCAAACCTGCGATCGGCAGTGCGCACTTGGCGGCTTACCTGGAGGCGGTGCCACCATCCACTGGCAGGTCGATGCCAGTGACGAAGCTGCTCTCGTCAGAGGCGAGGAACACGGCAGCCGATGCAAGCTCATCTGCTGTCCCAAGTCTCCCCATTGGGATCATCCTCCGGAAGTATTCGCTTGTACCTTCATCAGATCCTTTAGCGCCTACATGCACCATTGGGGTTTCCGTTGGTCCAGGACTGATGACATTCGCTCGAATGCCACGGCTGGCCAACTCAGCGGTCCAAGTCCGGACAAAAGAGACCAAAGCTGCTTTCGTCGCCGAATAGGTGCCGAAGCCCGGCAGGCCCATCTGCCATGCGGCCGATCCAGAAAGGATGATTGATGCTTTGTCGGCGAGCAACGGAAGCGCCTTCTGCACGGTAAAGTACGCGCCGCGTGCGTTCAGGTTGAAGTCCCTGTCAAACTGTTCTGGGGTCGACTCTGTGAGTGGGGCGGGATCTACGACGCCGGCATTCGCGAAGACGATATCGACACGGCCCTTCATCTTCCGTACCACTTCGTAGAGGTGATCAAGATCAGCGAGCTTCGAGACATCTCCCTGAACGGCCGTTACATTTTTCCCGATCGACGATACCGCCTTATCCAACTCCGCTTGCCGTCGTCCGGTGATAAAGACGTACGCCCCTTCTTTCACGAATCGCTTGGCTGTAGCCAGGCCAATCCCGCTATTGCCTCCGGTGATTACCGCTACCTTCCCCTCAAGTGTGCCCATTTTCTCCTCCTTCGATCGTCTCCGGTCCGCGTTAAAACGGAATACTCATTTACAGATGTCGGCAAAGCGCATCGGATTCACCCGCGACATGTCTAAATTCAAAACCAACCGAAAAGTTTGAGCAGGACGGCCATAATGAGAGAGGCATATAGAAGCTGATAAGGAATCATTCGCAGACCGAATCGAGGGTCCCGATTGTGAACAACGAAGTAATCGTAGCCATGCCCCATCTCATCGAAAATAAACAACCCAATGGGCACGAAAGGGGCGCTCTTCACCGCCAATCCATAAAACAGAAATGTAAAACTCACCAGATGCAGGATGATATTCACTTTCCCTGCGTGATACAGCGTGAAGAAAAACTTCGAGTCTTCCAGGAACGTCATACTTCCACCTTGGTCCACAGCATGGTTGCTCCTTAGAATTGACAGAGGGCACTAACGCGCCCCCTCCAGCCGGTCACTCAGAAATGCACCGATAGCGCGCAGGGCCTGGCTGGCAGCGCGCAGGTTCCCGACGTTGTTGATGAACCCGTGTGGCATTCCCATCCACACGTCCAGCTTGGCGTCGACGCCGGCAGCAACGGCGCGCTTCACGTAGCGTCGTGAGTCGTCTAGCAGCACTTCATCATCTCCCACGTGGACGCGGACTGGGGGCAGCCCCGCCAGATCCCCATAAAGTGGTGACGCTAAGGGATCCTTGGGATCCCTCTCGCCCAAGTAGGCACGCACGAGGCCCTCGGCTTGGGACCTGACGAAGTACGGGTCCGCTTCGGCTCGGGTTTCGAAACTTTCGCCGGTAAGGGCGAGGTCTGTTACGGGAGATAGCACGACCGCACCCACTGGGGCGATCCCAGCCGAGCCCGCTTGCGCAGTAGCGAGGGACAAAAGCACGAGCGCAAGATTGCCACCGGCCGAGTCGCCGGTAAGCGCGATCTTCTTTATTCCCCGGCCAACGAGCCCGCGATAGGAACCCTCCGCGTCTTTCACTGCTGCAGGAAAAGGATGCTCAGGAGCGAGCCGGTAATCGGGAATGAATGCATCCGCTCCGGCGTCCACTGCAATGTGGCCAACGAGGTTGCGGAACGCCTGGGCTGCTCCCCAGTTGAACCAACCACCATGCAGATGGAGGATCGCGGCGCCGTTCCGAGCCCGCGCCGGCTTGGCCCACCAGCCGGATATGCCTCCAACCGTTCCGCCCTCGAAGGCGACGCCGTCGGGCGTAGCGACTCGCTCCATGATGCCGTTAAACGGGCCGCGCGCAGAGACTCCTGCGAGCTTGCCTTTCATGGCTGCAACGGCTAAGCGGAGGATACTCATTGCGGCAGAATCCTCAGGACTGAGGGGATGGATCGCGGACCAAGGCTCCTTGATGGTTGTGTTTTCGGGAATTTCGGCTTGCATTGCTATAGCTTAGCCCAGTTCGGCTCACTTGGCATGCGGTCCAGCCCCTCAAACAGGTCAAGGTTTTTCAATCGAGGATGTTCACGATTAAACGCATCCAACGAAAGGTCATCGCCCACAAACTTTGAGAGATATTTCAGGGCGAGCCGCTGCTGGATCTGGACAGAAAAACAGCTCCAATCGAGGATATTCTTCAGGAGCTTCAGGCCGACCGGTGAAACAATGAAGCACACGCGCTGAATTCTGAGTCGCCCCCAGTGGTACGGCCGCTTTCCCGCATCCTCAGTAAGACTCCAGTGGACGGAGTTCGAACTTTCGCCTACCAACAGATATCTTGACCTCAAGAGGTATGACATTTTAGATTTACAGACATCGTTCGACGCCTGCTGCGTGACGGACAGAGGAGGCGCAAATGTCGCGTTCGGGAAACAATACCGAATCGAACCAAATGGCATCTGAGCAAAGGGACACGCGGCTGAATCGCCGTGACCTTTTGAGGCATGGCATCGGGTTTACCAGCGGGTTGAGCATGGGCGGATTTGAGGCGATTGGCACCAGCGCCTATCCGAACCCGCGAGTTCGCACAGCCGTGTCGAGCACGGCGCCGCTCAATGCTGCGATGGAAGCGAAAAAAATTGCGTTTGACCGAGTCGGGGAGGGAGAAAAGGTTTTATTAATCTCGGGCTTTCCTGAGACGCGTTTGTCCTGGAACAGGTTGATTCCGCTGTTGTCCCAACAATTTCAAGCCATACCCGCCGACTTACCAAACTTCGGAGATTCAGGAATACTTTCGGCCCCCGCGACAACCGAGAACGCCGCCAGAGTGTTTCATGAATTCGTGGGGAATCTGGGAGCGCCATTGCACGTGGTGGCTCATGATTTTGGCGCGTGGGTTGCGTACAGCTGGGCTCTGCTATTCAAAGAGGACTTCAAGTCGCTCACTCTGATGGAAGCGGGCATTCCAGGCGTCACTTTGACGAACGACGTTCAGGTCTCGGATTATAAGAGGAAGTGGCAATTCATTTTCCAGATGCTTCCCGACCTACCCGCCGAGCTGACCAAGGGAAAAGAGGACATCTATGTGGGATGGTGGTTCAAGAACAAAGTCCATAAGCCGGGAGCCGTTCCCGCGAGCGACGTAGACGCATACGTGCGTGCTTACGCCCGAGACGGACGGATGGATGCGGCTTTCGACTACTGCCGCAACATACTCAGCGACATGGAATTCAACAAGAAACAATTCAAAAGCAAACTTCCGATCCGTCTGTTGGCGGTCGGCGGGCAGTATTCGATTCCGAATATGGGAGATGCACTGCGGCCATATTTCGAGAGCGTTAACTCGGTGGTGATTCCGGACTCAGGGCACTTCGTTCCGGAAGAGCAACCCGAGGCGCTGGCCAAAGAACTGAAAGCATTTCTGGCGGCGCACGCATAGACGTGCCGGTCCCTGCCGCGATCCAGCGGGTTAAATGAGTGGGGAGGAAAGGTCATGTCGACTTCACTCAGTCAGGCGCTGCCTGAGGCTTTGAAAAGCTTACGTTACCGGCCATTGTTCGTTCTGCGCGAGCAGGTGCCGCCGCTACTGGTGGTCGGCCAAACTCCCAACGGATTCCGCCGCATCGGTTTAGTTCAGGGAGGCATATTCGAGGGCGAGCGGTTGTCGGGCGAAGTTGTAAGCGGCAACGACTGGCAGGCGGTTCGCAATGACTCTTGCATCAAGCTGGATGTCCGGCTTGTACTAAGAACGACGGATGGCAGTTTGATCGTCATGACGTACCAATGCTTGCGCGCCGGTCCGCCGAGCGTCATCGAGAAACTAGATAAGGGCGAAGCTGTTGACCCAACCGCTTATTATTTCCGGATGAATCCAATGTTCGAGACCAGCGCCCCCCAATACGATTGGATCAACCGGATCATCGCTATCGGAATAGGCCACCGACTTCCGGACGGCCCGGTTTATAGTATTTTTGAAATTCTTTGATGCCGACTGCAGCAGCCGAGAACCTTCGGTATCGCTCCGCCGGTTCGCAGGTTGTCCCGAAACGCGAACGATGAATCGGACGAATAGATTCTGAACGAATGTGAGGCGTCATGGCGAAGCAAACAAGCTTTGAAGCGGATATTCGTCCACTTTTTACAGACCGAGATATTCACGCCATGAGCAAAGCGTTCAACTTGACAAGTTACGATGACGTGAAGGCGCACGCGCCCGTCATCTATAACCGCATTCGGGGAATTGGTGGTGCCGTCATGCCGCCCCCACCCCCAAGGGGAGAAGGTCCTTGGCCTCAATCTCGCATCGACCTGTTCGCGAAATGGATGGCAGACGGGTACCAGCCTTAGAGTCGGGAGGCGCCTAGAGAAAGCGGTGCAGAAAGGACAGCAACGTGTCGATTCGACCCGTAAAGCGTCTTATCAGGTCCAAGCCAACGCTCGAAGGCGCCGGCGTCCGTCTGCGTCGCGCGTTCGGATTTGGAAATACAGCAGATTTTGATCCCTTTCTCTTGTTGGATGATTTTCGTAATGACGTGCCCGAGGACTACCTCGCGGGTTTTCCGTGGCACCCGCATCGCGGAATCGAAACGATCACGTATGTTTTGGCTGGAGAGGTCGAGCATGGCGACAGCCTGGGGAATCGCGGCGCGATCTCTGCTGGCGACGTTCAGTGGATGACTGCTGGCAGCGGAATCATTCACCAAGAAATGCCAAAGGGCGACTCCGTTGGTCGCATGCACGGCTTCCAGTTATGGGGCAACCTCCCCTCGTATCTCAAAATGACCCAAGCCTCGCTACCAGGAGGTCAAGGCAGCGGAGATTCCAGAGATAAAGGATGACGACGGGACGCGCGTGCGAGTTGTCTGCGGAACGTTTTGGGGAATACGGGGACCGGTCGAAGGAGTGGCTTCGGACCCAATCTACTTGGACGTCTCTATTTCCCCCGGGCGTAAGAAGACGTTGCCGGTAGAAACAGTTCGCCATGCATTTGCGTACGTTTTCGCGGGAGGCGGGAAATTCTGCAACGCCTCGAGCCCGCTGGCAGTCCCGACGGAGCCTGTAGGTTGGGCCGATGTCACTCCGCCTTCGCAAGCCGATGATCGTTCGCTAGTTCTATTTGACCGGGGAGATGAAGTCAGCGTTCAAGCAGGTGAAGACGGAATGCGATTCTTGTTGGTCTCGGGAAAGCCTCTCGAAGAGCCGGTTGCGTGGTATGGCCCAATCGTGATGAACACACAAGAGGAACTCCGACAGGCGTTTCAAGAACTTGAGACAGGAAAGTTTTTGAAAAGCTAAGAAACTTCGATAAAGGCCGAGCTTGGCGAGCGCGCAGCAACGTGCCATCGAAATGCATCGGACGTATTGGTTTCGAAGAACAGGCGGTCATCATGTCTCAACCAGATGCGAGGGCTGAACTCAAGTTCGTGGTGACGAATACTCTTATCGTTCGTGACATCAAGCGATCCGTGGCGTTCTATCGCGACGTGCTCGGCGCTACGGTGCTGCGCGAGGGCCAGCCGACATTTCTGCGGCTCGCAAATGTCTGGCTCACAATCAACGGCGGTGGGGCCGGGACGGACGATAAGCCTGAGGTGGTCGCTTCGCCGCCGCGGCGATCCAAATTCCCTAAGCATTTTTCTGAATCTGCGCGTGACTGACATCAGGCGTTACTACGACCTGTGGTCATCGAGGGGCGCAAAGTTCATCACTGAGCCTAAAGTACACGCAACGGAATTAAGGTGCTACATGCGGGATCCGGACGACTACCTTATTGAAGTTGGGCAAACAACCATGACGTCCCCTGGATCTGTACCTATGACTGCACTGGAACACCCTGGGCGGCGCGGTCGGTGGTTGTTTCGGTGTGAGGTGCTGCGCTACACCGTTTCCAGACCCGAAACGCGGTCGTGGCGAACGGCGCCTGAATTTCCGCCCGGGCAGCGGATCTCCGTTACTCGGTTTGCGGATTGGTGCTCGAAAAGCTGTACCGAGCGATTTTGAACCTGCCGTCGCGGTCCTTGCGGAAAATGAAAAGCTCCTGATTGGCTTCTGCAGTCGTGTCGCCGGTAGCGTGATTGAGAGTCGTACCGGCGGAGTTGGTACGCGCGAACACCCAGTCGGGGCTCATCTCTACGATCTCAACCGGGTCAAATCTCACGGTGAGTTTGATTGCCTTGAAAACCGCGTCATAGGCTTTGCGGACCGCGGCCAGACCGACCGCCGAAGGACTGTATGGAGGCATAAACACGCCGTCGTTGGCGTAAAGCGGCATCACGGCATCCGTATCAGACGAATTGAGAGCTACGTTGTACGCAGCCAAGACATCAGCAACTGCTCTCTCGCTTGCGGTCATTGGTTTCAGCCTCCTAAGAGATTATTCGCGAGAAGCTGACCGATTGATTGCGCCGTTTCCGTTGCCATGCCATCTCGCTACTCATTCGATCTTGGCTTATGATACCTTGACATCAAGGTTCTTAAGTGTTGTTTTTCTATTGGAGGAAATGCATCGATGAAAGCAGTAGTCATGCACGAGTACGGCGGCCCTGAGGTGCTGAAGTACGAAGGCTTCGCCGACCCGGTGCCGATCAAAGGCGAGGTCCTTATACGGGTCGCGGCCGCAAGCATCAATCCGGTGGACTTGCTGCAGCGGTCCGGTGAAACCAGATCGTATATGCCTGTCGAATTCCCTGGGGTGATCGGCTGGGACGTCTCCGGGACCGTCATTGGACTTGGCGCTGACGTGCGCGAGTTTTCCGTTGGCGACCGAGTCTTTGCCTGGGCGTTCCACACCTATGCAGAGTTGTGCGCTGTCAAGACGACCATTCTGGCGAAAATTCCCGACGGCATTGATCTTGTCGATGCAGCCGCGCTGCCGCTGGTCACGATGACCGGAAGCCAACTGATTTCCGTAGCGAGCGGCGTCAAGCCTGGTCAGACGGTTCTAGTTTCTGGGGCTGCCGGGAGCGTTGCCCGAGCCGCCGTGCGAACCGCGAAGGACAAGGGAGCGATTGTCATTGCGGGCGTGCTGAAAAGGCAACTCGATCAAGCAAAAGACACAGGAGCAGATCAGGTGGTGGCGCTCGACGACAAAGCGGCTTTCGACTCGCTTGCTGCGGTAGATATAGTCGCGAACACCGTTCGCGGGACGACAGCCGAACAGTTGCTGAGCAAAGTCAAGGATGGTGGAACGTTTGCGTCGGTCACCGGAGTGCCCGAGAGCGCCAAGAATTACCTGTCAATCCGGACGGTTGCGTTCGTCTCAAAGCAGGATCCCGAGACGCTGCTGTATATGGCGAAGGCTGTTCGCGACGGCAAACTCAGGATTCCAATCTCGCAGAAATTGCCATTGCAGGAGGCGCGTCAGGGACACGTCGCATTCGCGAAGGGCGCGGGTGGTAAAATCCTGTTGCTCGCTTGAATAGGAGAGAGGAGCTTGCGTTTATGAGTCAGCCTCAAGGCGCTTCTCGATCCGGGGATCCGGGAGCAGCCACATAATTAAAACCAGTATGTAAGCCGCGCAGGATACCGCCGGCCAGAGAAACGCAACTGGAATCGAGACGGCGTAAATCAGCACCGAAGCAAATCCTTTTCTATCTCTCCCGATGAACTTGGCGATATTCGAGCCGTTTCCGTGCTGCGCGATGAGCGCTTTAGTCAAAATGAAGTACGCAATTCCGGCAAGGAGCAGCATGATCCCATACATCGCGACGGGACCGGGTGCGAGGTGATTCTCACCAAGCCACGCCGTGGTGAAAGGAGCAAGCGAGAGCCAAAAGAGCAGGTTCAGATTGGCCCACAAGATTTTTCCATTGACGCGTTCCGCGGCATGCAACAAATGGTGATGATTGTTCCAGTAGACGCCGACGTAGAGAAAGCTCATTACGTAGCTCAGAAATACTGGCACGACGGAGCGGAGGGCAGCAAAGCTCGTACTGTGGGGAACCTTCAAGTCCAGGACCATGATCGTGATGATGATCGCGAATACGCCGTCGCTGAAGGCTTCCAGCCGACCTGTTGTCACTTTGCGTCTCTCTCGCGCGCATCAAAGACATCGTGACGATCCAAAATCGTGCAGTCCCATCGAGCAGCAGCGGTCGCCCTATGCGTATTTTGCAAGAAATCGATCACTGTTGCTGTCGTATTGTAATTCGCTGAACCTTGACGTCAAGGGTTCTCCATAATAAGTTGGTGGCCCCTCGATTCGCCTGGGTATGTCTAAGGTGTGACTGACCCACAAACTGGAGGAAACGTGAAACAACAGCGCGGAATTAACCCCGCCGCCAAGCCGAGCGGGAATGGTTGCAAGGAATGCCTTGCTTCAGGGGGCTGGTGGTTTCATTTGCGCCGATGCGCACAGTGCGGGCAAATCGGGTGTTGTGACAGTTCGCCAAGCCAGCACGCATCAAAACACTTCAAGGAAACGGGGCATCCAATTCTTGCCAGTTTTGAGCCCGGCGAAACTTGGTTCTACAACTACCAGACTCAAGAAATGATACGCGGTGAGCATCTTGCCCCTCCTCGCTGGCACCCGGAGGACCAGCCGGTTCCGGGTCCCGAAGGTAAGGTGCCCCGCGACTGGGAGTCCCTTCTGCACTGATGCCTAGACCTTCAAGCGGGCAGCTTGGGGAATAATGAAGGTATGCGCTCGGTTGCAAACTCTTTGAACAGTCGGACTGGTTTCGCAATGTAGCGATTACTGAGGTGAAGGATCGAAAGATGAAAGCTCCGAAAGCGCCACCGACGCATAATCTCAACGAGCTTTCCGCTTCCGATCAACTGCGGTTGCACGATAGGAGGCAGTTCGCCGATTCCTGCGCCCTCGACAAGTGCAGTCGCAAGACCCACATATTCGTTGATTGACAGATGCGGTTGAAACTGCAGCGAACGCTGCTCTCTGCCATTCATGTGAAACAGTTTCCAGGTATTTTGAGGCTTCCAGAAAGAGAACGCGAGCAGTCGATGGCCAAGTAGTTCATCGGGCGTTTTCGGGAAGCCGAACCGTTCTAGGTACGAAGGGCTCGCAACCAGCTGGTGCCGATATGTGAGTAGTTTGCGCGCTACAAGCGAGGAGTCCTCCAGTTTGCTGCTGACCCGAAAGCTAAGGTCTACCCCGTCTGCAATCAGATCCAGCACGCGCTCCGTGATGAAGACTTGAACGCTAATTTCCGGGAATTCTTTCTGAAACTCGCATATCAGTGGCACAAGCAGAGAGTCCGAAATGCTCGGTGGGGCCGACAGGCGAAGAACCCCTGAAGCACTGGATGTGTAGTCGGTTGCAACGTTAGCCACTTCCTGCACAATATCCGCGCTTTGATGAGCATAGTCTAGAACGTCCGCACCAAGATCGGTCAGTCTCAAATTTCGAGTGGATCTCTCCAAGAGGCGTGCACCCAACTCTTTCTCGAGTTCGGCGATTTTGCGGCTCACCGTAGACGTTGGAATCTTTAGCCGTTGAGCAGCTTTGGAAAAGCTCTTTGCGTCCGTCACAGCGGCAAACAGGGCCAGCGAATTCAGGTCTGTCATGAAAGTTGTTCCATTTATGGAAAAGTATTTTCCGATTGTACCACTACTTACCGTAGATCCTGAGCACTATGTTGATAGCTTGAGGAGCAGCACGATTCCGCCTTCGAGGGGAAACGTGAAAAAACAAACCCGCGGAATCAATCTGGCATCGATGCCTAGCGGTACAGGGTGTGTGGAGTGCCTCGCCATGGGTGGCTGGTGGCTTCAGCTGCGCAGATGTGCGGAGTGTGGACACATTGGATGCTGTGACAATTCACCGAACCAGCACGCGATGAAGCACGCCCGTTCTACCGGACATCCGATTGTGGCAAGTTTCGAGCCGCTTCAAAATTGGTTTTACGATTACGAAAAGGCCAAGATTTTCAGGGGCATCAAGCTTCGAGCTCCCAGATGGCACCCTGAATCGCAGCCCGTTCCCGGCCCGGCAGGAAAGGTTCCTCTAAACTGGGAGGAATTGCTCAACGATTCCTAGGCTGTATCTCGGATCCAACTGGGTCGAGCGTCAGCTATTTCGACAAGATCTGATTCGCCGCTGTTTGCGTCTTCGCTAGTCTCGAGGACACCATTGTCTCTCGCCGTCCCGTGTGCGAAACTTCATCGACGTTCACAAAGAACCTTCTTTGATCACCGTAAAATCGAGATATGCGGAAACTGACTCACGTTCGATTCAGCCGACAGGCACAAGAGCCTTTACGGCTCTGCGCAAGGCCTATCGCGTATTGCTAACGCAATCAGAAGAGAGCAAAAAGAAACTTGGACTCTGCGAGTCAGACTTCCGGGTTCTGCAGATCCTGCTAAAAGATGGCCCTCAACCCGTAAACGTCCTGGGAGCGCAAATCGATCTGACGACAGGATCAATCACAACTGCGATTGACCGGCTGGAGTCGAGATGGCTAGTCGTTCGGAAGCTTGATTCAAAAGACAAACGAGTGCGTTTGGTTGAACTCACGCCGAAAGGCCGCCGCGTCATCGAACGAGCGTCGGCCGAGCATGCACAAACGATGGAAAATGCTTTCCATCAATTATCGCGTAAAGACCGGCTGCGGTTCATGAAGCTGCTGGAACGTATCACAGGCTCGACAAACCCTTTGTAGCGGTGAATCGCGGGGCATTGTCGAAGTGCGTCATGGACAGGGAACGCACCTTACGTCCATTTGTCGACAGAGACGCTGGTGCGATAGCTCATGTTTGCCACCATGTGATACGGGTTGGTCTGGCCTCCCACGACGACGAAATTGAACGACTCGGCTTTGGGATAACGCGGAATCTGGGCGTCGTCCGCGAGCGTCGCCGCATTGGGACCTATCCATCGCGGCCCAAACAGCGTGGACTTGGCCTCCTTCACGCTGATGGTGGCGTTCTTCGAGAGCCAGTCGGCGAGTTTTTCCTTTGTGTCGTAGCCGAGTTCAGCCAGACCCTTGGCGACAAGAGGATCCAAAACAGCCAGGACACCGAAGAGCGGCGCGAACGCCGCGATGTTGTAGCGAAGCGCTTCGTTGTAGTAGGGAACCGGTTTCACGCCGAGGCCCGTGCCACCCTGACCCTGCTGGATTCCGAGACCCACAAAGACACTGACGACATTTTCCTCCGGCTTGAATCCCTTCTGGACGTGAAGCGGTGTCCATGGGCTGTCCTTCTCGTTTTCGGGAATGATCACGTTGGTGTAGTTGAGGGTGTTGCCGAGCGTGCCCATGTAGGTCTCGCCGGCTTGTCCGCAGCGCCCGAGGTTTTTCGAGAGCAGCGTCCACGCGCGTCCAATGGCGGCGTTGGGCTGGGCGAATGGACCCATCGCGCCGATTCCATAGTTGATGCGGAGCGTGTCGCGGATTGGTCCGTTGATGATGGCCGAGGTCGCGAAGGAGTTCGTGG
>Ga0187783_10003298_pt1 | contig 11898 bp, 20 predicted proteins | sample 1015_SJ02_MP02_2_FD_132471 | JGI IMG/M metagenome (GOLD analysis project Ga0187783, IMG submission 132471) | Tropical peat soil microbial communities from peatlands in Department of Meta, Colombia - 1015_SJ02_MP02_20_MG | ecosystem: Environmental > Terrestrial > Soil > Wetlands > Peat | place... | reverse complement strand
GTCAAAGACGCCTGGCACCCACTTCATCAGCGAGATCTTGCCGGACCGGGTCCTCTGGATGCTGCCGGATTACTAGAATTGGTTGCGTTGGGGCGATGTTGTAACGAGGGGTCCAGTCGTCTTCCCACGGAGCACTACCGAAGTATTCCTCGATGATCTCCTTCCGCCGCGATAAACGGTATCTTCCGCACATGGGGAGATTATGGCACATGGGATCATTGACTCGATGTCTGTTCATTCGGCACAGCCGCCACTTTGTTTTTTAGCCTGTCAGCCGCCACTTTAGCCATCGACACCGTTAGATTTTTCGGCAGATGCAACTCGATCAATTCAGCCAGCACGCTTGCCTTGTCCTTGCCTGCTGAAAATTGCTTCCGCGCGTGGTCGAGATAGCTACAGTAGACGGAGATATGGTCGAAGTAGCGTCCATCTGTGAGCGCTGCGTGGTACTGAGGGTTCTTCATCAGCCCGATTACCATCATCATTGTCGAGAAGGATGCGTGCGCTCCGCTGTTGATCGTGCCCATCGCGCTAAATGCCCCTGATGAAAGACCGGGCTGCGAAACCTCCAGCAGCCCTTTGCCTCCGAAAATCGACTGGTTCACTTTCCTATACATCTCGCTGAAGCTGTTCGGCGTCGCATCGGACATGATGTGCGCTAAGTCGCCGGAATCGGCGAGGAACATGGCGTACAGCGCACGGATGTATAGTTCTTCGACTTGTCGCGTGCGAGTGATCAGCGCGAAACAGCGCCCAGCGGCGATGTCATCAGCCATAGACCTACCAAGCTCGGCTATCGAAGTGCACGTCCACTCGGCAATCTTCGCCAGATCAGAAAAGTTCTGTGTGAGTGCCGCAACGACGGGGTCGCTGAGATGTGGCGCTTTTGCCTTGCAGCCCGGCACCGGACAATGTGGATTTGGCTTCGTTTTCTTCTTCATTGATTGATCCCAACGTGATATTAGCACCGCAATCGGTGGGCAAGTTGTCCGGCTGGGGCAGAGCGTGTGAGTGTGGAAATGTCTATAGATCGCCTTGAGATCGCGGATGCTCGCGTGGCGCATGGCTACTTCTTTTTGAAGACAAAGATCGGCTCGGTCTTGAAAGTGCCCTTTTAGCTAGGCTTTTCGCAGCTTCAGTAGATAATAGATGCCGCTTCGGGATAACCTGTTCTCCTTATCGAGTTGTTCGTCCCGAACATCTGCGAGAACCTTTGCAATTTCCCCCAGCAACTTCGCCAGCGCAATGCCCTTCGGCATGGTTACGAAATTCGTGGCCATTGCGGGCGCTGCCCTCGCTAAGTCAACCGCCCTCTTATACCAAGGTTTTCTGGGATCGTTGAGCACCCCTTCCAACTCATGAAGCTGTGGATAGACTGTGGTCTCGACAAGAAACTGAGCCTGTCTCTGTACGTCTTGCAAGTTCATGTCGGACGTAAGCGCCCCATTGAGTTCCTTCGCGAGCCGCAGCATTGCCACTCTGAACGGTTTCACGTATCCTGCCGTTTCGGCGCGGAATTCCTGTAGCTGTTGCGGTGTTAGCGCCTTCAGCTTCGGAAGTGCGAGCTTTACGCTTTCAATTGCCAATATCGTAGCCAGTAATTTCGCGTTGTCCTTGGATGTTACCGGGATACCGGGAACAGGCAGTGTTGAATCGTTGACCAACGGTATTTTGTGCTTAGCGGCGTAAACAAGGGCGTTCGCTGGATACGACAGCGAGCTTGGAGCGTTCACTTGGTGATCGACCACGTTCTTTGAAAAATCAAAGGCTTTACAAAAACCTAGAGAGGGCGTAGGAATAAAACCGGGCGGTGGAGGCCCGAAAATTAGCTCCTCCAAAGCCATCATTAGTGGGTGTGCCTCTTTCTCGACGATCCCCATCATTCCGGGGTTGCCAGTAAAGATGCAAAAGTCCCTCACATGTTTGACGTGGAGCGCGAATTCCATGCAGTTGAGCATCTGCACATCGTCAATGCTCAATGGAGTGCCCAGCGAAGCGATCCTCTTGATTTCTCGCTTTAGAGCCTCCTCGTCGAAAGGCGAAGTTGGGAGGTACACACCGGGAAAAATCAGGCGGTCAAAGACCAGACCGAGAATTGTTAGGGATTCAGAAGACAAAGGAACCTGCTGAGCATAGTAAACAGCATCGAAGGACTCTAGGTTTGGAGCAGCAGAGTTCATCTCTACATTCACAAGTCATTCTTTCATACGGCAATGCTGCGGGCTTTGTTCATGAGTGTAGCGCACTTAGCTCTAACTACGTCCCCGTTAAGACACCACCAATCTCACTTATGCTCAGAGACAAATGACAGGAACTCGCGACCGAGCGGCGACCGTGACCAGCCTACGGTCACTAGACCCTCTTGGCTCTCGCGCATACGCGCCGCATACGGTCGTGGGTCTTCAAGCAGCCCGCGAGAGTTCAAATCCAGCACGACAGAGTCTGTCATAGTCTTGCGATCCCGCAACTCAGTCGCCGATGGGCAGGAAACTTGGCTGGGTCGGCGGAGAGCCTCAGAAGTTCGAGATGGGTCACGGTGAATAAATCAATGAGCGAGAAGAAGAAGAACGTCTGTCTCTCCTCGTCCAGCGATTTGTCGCTGATCACATTGAGCACTGAGTTCCTCTGAGGGCAATCTGGCTAGCCTGAATCGTGGCAGATACGAAGGCTTCGTTCTTGGACAGATCGTCAATCTTGAAACCTGGCACTTGCTGTTCAAGCTTCTTTAGAGATTCGTAGAGATTCTTGCAACCATGTCTCTCCAGTGGAGGCGCTAGTACCAAGGCGAATAGCTCGGCAGCGGGACCACCAACGAAAGGAACCGCCGAAAGTGCAGCTTTCGCGGTCGTGTGGATGTAGTCGCCAGTCGTCCGCTGAGGCAGACCGTTCGGATTCTCGTTCATAGAAAACTTCGCTTTGGAGGTCAACAACCACATTATAGGTTTAGTCAGAGAACACGAAGTGCCACTTGTAGACTCCTCGGCTGAGCGAGACAGTTAGGGACGGCAAAGGAAGCTCATTCCCGTGTCCCGTCGCGTGGTCGCAACGCTCAGATCAGAACTCTAAGCTGGGCTGAGCAAAGAACCGTGCGTGGAATTTGCGTTAGGAGGTTTGTGTGTCATGACCGACGACGAACTTAAGGAGTACATCCGAGAAACCGTTACGGAGGCTATTCAATCTGCTCCCGTGGTTGGCGTTCCTCCCGACCCCGATCTATTGCAGACGCTAGACGAACTTGCAACTCGCGTGGAATCGTTGATTCAAGTTCTCGCAGAATGTCTTCCTGACTGCAATCTGGAGCAAAAAATCGCCCACGTGAGTAGGACAATAGAAACCAAGCAACAGCAGGATGTTCAAGAAGGTATTCGCGAACTCGACGGCTACCTCGATGTCGACGCAGGTATGGAAGATCAACGAGACTAGGGTCGTTGCTTGAGTTCACCGCAGTCGTCATAAATCGCCTACGCTTTCGTCCACAAGCTCTGGAAAGGCATGCCGAAGCTCTCGGTTTAAATCGCAGGCATTTTCCTGCCCAAGCGGTTCGCCTGCAAGAACGATGTCAATCGCCACGAGCTAGCATGACCTCCCGACGCCTGCGCTCCGCTGCTGATGGCAACAGCGCGACGGCGAGCACTTGTGCGTTTTCTGTTCTGTTCACGTGTAACCTCAAAAAACACTTTCGTCTCGCAGCACCTTTACAGAGGAGGGTACGGCGAGATAGCGTGCAAGCCCAGACGTTTTGCGATCTCCGGGTATTTGGCATACAACCGCGCAAAATTCCGCCGCGCCTGAGCGGACCGATGGTTGGAGTAAGTAGACGGGGATCGCCCGATCTGCGCCCAGCGCTTCATCTTTAGTGCCAGTAGGTGCTGGCGCACCAGCGGTCTTGCATTCATGTCTCGATTTTCCTCCAGAGCCTTGAAGCCCTTTCCGCCGTAATTCAAGCCTCGGCGCAATGGAACTCGGAGCCGCTTTTCCAGCAAAATTGCGAAATCCACGCTCCGGCAAATTCACGCAGCCTACCGGAATCACCAAGAACTCTGCTCTCTGAAATGGTTCTGAAAGTCGCGGAATTGACCCTGAAGTGCGCGGCAAAGCGCCTCAACGCATTCTGAAGCAGGTGTACATAGAGGCCTCCCGGCGTCGCCAGCGCTGATGGGTGCTCTCGATGAAAGTCGGCAGTTGTTGTAATCGCCGTCGAGGTGGATCACCAGCTTCTTGGGATGGGTCACACTGGCGACGAACCTCGCGAGCTTGATGTGACGGCGTGGGCCCCTATCTTGAGGACAGCACGGAAGGAAAATATCACCGGTGCTCCTGCTTGATCTGCCAAGTCACGGACGACAGTATCTCGAGATAGTCGTCATACACCAGGGCCGGATTGGGCGAACCGCTCACCTACAAATGCCCTATTTAAAATCACCGCCCATCTACTCACCGCGACACCCCCAATTCGTGTGAACGTCATCGCCTGAAGTTCTCGAATAGGTCCGCATGGGCCTCCGCACAGCGTGACGCCATACATCCTGACCGTCCCCCCGGGTACGGCATTCCTTGCCGACCCAGGATTTTGGCCGCCAGGTGTCCCCGAAGACTTTGGGCATCGTCGCTTTGTCGTACGCTTCGCATCGCATAACTCACCCCCGGAAATTCACCAGCATCTTGATCTTCTCCTCCATCTCCAAGGCAAGCTTCTTGATCTCCGCCCCGGTAAGCTGCGGCCAGTGCTCGGGGCATAGGTTGGCACCGAGAAAGCACCCGGTCGAGTCCTTGCCGCACTCAAGGCATAGGTGCGAATGGTAGGGGTCGGATGGTTTGCCGCCATCGCGGAAAAGCGTTTGGTTGAGCAATTCATCGTTCATGGTTTTGTCCTCCAAAAAAGTGCTTCTCATCGACCCCGAAATCGTGTTTTCTAGCTGTGCTGTGCACAAATGAGAAGCACTTTTGAGAAGCACTTTGTGAGAAGCATAAACAAAGGACTTACAGGTACATCTCAAAAAAACTTCTTCTAAGACCCTTGTTTTCTTAGCTACTCATTTCAGCTACTCATTCAGCTACTCACACTCAGTAAAATCGATGAGTAGCATTGGCTCCGCACTACAGCGCATCCTGATCCGGGATCGTCGGATCGGGCCCGCGTTTCACGCTACCTGGCAACTCCCACCAATACGGTCCTGGTGCCTTGCCGGTAGTTTTGATCCCAAGTTTCCATCGCGCCCTTTGCTTGGCATTCTTGTCTACGCCAGCCTCATCCAGCACCCTATGGACCTCGGCGCATAATCTGATTCCGTTCGCCAGTTCACGTTGGAAGATCTCGACCGCCTTGTCCACCACGCTGGGCTCAGCACCCTGGCCCTCTTCCTCGCCTGTCAGCGCGATCACGTCGTCGGCGCTGAGGTTGTGCTGTTCCCCCCAGGCTACTTTGCCCAAGTCCTTGCTGACCGTGCCGTCGTCCAGTTTCACTTCCGCGTCCACGATCTTGTATTTCAAGCCGCCCTTGGTCTTGTAGTTGGTCTTGGAGCACGCCATGATGTAGCCGCCGTTTTCCTTCGGATCTTCCGAAAACCTGAACCCGACCCTAAAAACCTGGCCGACCGCCCCAGAACCCAATACCCTTTCCAATGCCGTGACGTCTTTTCGCCTATTTTCATGCATAATTGCGACTATCGTGACGCCCGTGTTTCTCGCCACTTCCGCCAGGTGTTCCATTATCGGCCGGATGTCCTTGGACGAGTTGCCGTCCGCGCCGCCGTAGAACCCGGTGATGGGATCGAAAATCACCATCTGGATCTCCGGTTTCTCCTGGAGCATCTTGTACAAGGCCTTGATGTCGTTTTTGATCAATAGCCTTCGGCTGTGCGCCGCGCCGCCTTCGCTGGTGGCGACGCGCTTAACCACGTGGAACCGCGTCATGTCGCATCCCAGCGCTTGCAATCGCGGCTTTACGGTATCCTCCAGGTCGTCCTCGGTGCCAGCCCACAGCACGTGTTGCGGTCCCATCTCATTCTTAGCGCCATCGGGCCAGTCCAGCCCGTTGGTCACGCGCACCGCCCAGCTCAAGACTGCCATCGATTTGCCCTTGCCCGGCATTCCCTGTGCGATCACGCCTTTGCCTTTTGGTATGCGCCCGGGCCAAATGAATTTCATCGCTTTGGACTGGACTTTGTCCATCGTGATGCCCACGATGTGCTTCAGGCCGTCCGAGTCCTCGTAGCGCACGTAGCTTTTCTCGCCTGGCTTGAGGCTGACGCTGGTGGAATCGCTCAGATCAGGGCCGCCCGCGTCCAGTTTCGCGATGGCTTTCGCCTTGGCTTCCTCCATCCGCCTGGCGTTGCTGATGGGAATCCCGACGGCATCTTTCCCCTTGCGCTGGTCCCAGCACGCTTTGCAATAATCACTATTCTTGGATCTTTTTGGATGCAAGCCGCACTTGATGCAAGTGGGCCCTCGCTTGGGGACTGGGTTGTCCTCTTCCTCAACCTGGTTCTGGTAATGCCCATTGCCATTGGTCCCCCCGCTCGCTTCGCTCGCGGGGGCCGCCTTCGGCGGTAAACCGGCTTGCGGCGCTCCGGCGTCCTCTTGCAGTATTGCGATCAGTTTTTGCTGATTGGTCATCCCATCATCCTTCCCATCCCGCCTGCTGATGGCGGCCGAACCCTTTCGGGCGGGGCACGGGATGGGTACCGTGCCCCTCAATCTCTCGGGCGAGAGACGTCAGCACTAATAAATACCGTGTTTCCGTCATTTCCAGGCCTTTTTCCTTTTCGGCGGTGTCCATTCTTCGGAAGGATCGCGCTTCTTCAACTCCCGGATCTCGCGGTTCAATACAGCCAGCTCTTTGATGATTCTCATCCGCTTCTTTTGTTTCTGACCGAGGATGAATCCCACACGCGGCTTGCGGTGGTGCACCATGGGAATGCCCGCTTCCGCCGCCCAGCGTTGCACCGATGTTCGATGGCAATCGTAAGATTTCAGCGGCTTGGCGAGTTGTCAGATCCGGGTTTCTGGCCAAGTGCTCCAGCACTGCGTACTTATTCCGGTGATGCCAACGAGGGTAGCTATCGGACATTAGACCGTCTCCCCCTGCGCCTATTGGGCAGGCCCAGATCCCTGCGCCAGTTGTACAGCGTGCGGCGCGTGACCCCCAGAGCCCTGGCAATCTCTTTGTATGTCCAGCCCAGCGCGTACAGCTCCCTGAATTTCTGTTTCACATTTAAGGATGCCGGTATTTCACATTTTTTTTGACTATCGATCCCCTTAGGCAGGGACGGCCTTCGATTGCCTGCCAAATGCCTTATCCGCTTTGCTGGTGATCTCCTCGAGCCCGCCCCAGATATGGCGCTCATTCGCAATGGGCTCGACCCATCCGAGCGCGTTAAAAGCCCCGGCTGTCATCCATGAACGGCCGGGCAAGATTCGAGGTTTTATGGACGAGCAAAAGCTGAAACAGAAGCTCAACAGGATGGTCGAGATGCTCAACGACCTGGAGCAAAAAGCAAAGATCCAGGACGAGCGCATCGATGCCCTGGAAACGGCCCTGGGTACCGAGACCGTGACCGCCCAGTGCGCATCATGCCGCCGGGTGGTCATAGTTCAATGGGGGGAATTCCACCCCGAGAATTATGTCTATTGCCCGGAGCACCAGCTTGATCCCACGATGGCGGGAGTGGAGCCGCTGTGATCGCCTGCGATTGGTTGAAGGACGCCGAGATCATCGAATGCCGGATCTTGGTGGTGGGCCACGCCTATTGGGACAGGAATGGCCTTAGATGATTTACATCAGCCACCACAAGATCGCGATCACGATCATCACCGATCCGTGCCTATCCACATAAAAAGTCGCCGCCACCATTCCCGGCTTGAAGATGACGAGCGCCGATGGAAACGGTGCGGCGTTTTTGCTGCCGTTGAATTTTAGTCTCCCCCGGATGAATCGGACTTCGGCCTTGGCACAGTATTTGTGCCACCAGCGGGTATCCGTGCGTGCGGGGATAAGGCAAACGATGGTCGCTTTGTTGCGCTTCGCCGAGATATAGGCTTTGCGAACCCACCCACCCGTGGCTTTGCGGCCGTAGGGCGGATTCATCCAACAGACGCCACGCCAGACCTGTTTCAGCGAATCCTGGTCTTTGGTGTAGAAGACAGCGAGCTGAGCATTCTCGGCCGAGGCGCAAAGGTCAATTTCGAAGCCGAACTCTTTGTGAAGCTGCTGAAAAAACCAAACGGGCGTGCGCCAGTTCTCCGACTTGGAGGTCAGATAGGCTGGCTGCTCGCGTTTGGCTGTTGTACTCACTTACAAGTTGGATACCTTTTTAGAGGCCGTGGCGTTTTAATCTTTCGTAACCTTTCCAACCGAGCGCCAGTTCTCGTGCCATGAATCACGTGCCACTATTGACATTCTCGCGAGGTTGAGACGCCAACCCCACACGGATGGCATCTAATCTATGAGCGGCAAAGGAGGCCGCGAGAAATGGTGTATAAACAACCACGACGTGGCAGCAGCTTTGGCCGGTTAATGTGCGAGTCCGATGAATGCGAGAACGAAGCCCGGTGGATAATACTCTACCGCGATGATGTGGACACCCCGCTGGACCACACCTGGAAAGACCGGGCGGCGGTATGTGACGAGCACATCGAGTGTTTCCCCCCGGGGGAATACCTCCGGTTCAAGGAAGTTTGAAAGCCAAGTCAAACGGATGGCATCTAATCTATGAGCGGCAAAGGAGGCCGCGAAAAATGATGGTTTGGAATCAAATCTTAGAAAGGGGGTACAAACTAGTGACAATTGCCGAGAACAAACTCAAATGGATGCGGGATTGCCAGGAGAAGGGTAGTTTCGTTGATGAGTCCGAAATCCGGGAGAGTGCGGAATGCATTGCCATTATCTGGCCTGGCCGAAACCAGGATAGCGATGGCTACTGGCTGGACATTTTCGAGGATGGTAGCGCCATCGAGAATGTCGGAGCCGGGTGCTTCGCTCTCACAGCCAAGGAAGCGAAGGCAATCGCCGGACGCTGGAAAACCTGGCGCGAAGATGTTGCGCCCTACCTCAAAAAGTAAACAAGCAATACCCCGTTCGCAATGAACGGGACATCCTGACTGCGACACAATCCCAAATCAAGCCCAAGCAGCTTCGACTTGTGCCGTCAATTTGTCCTCGACCAACAGCCCCAGGTACCGCTGCACGCTGGCCAAATCCCGCCAGCCCCCGAGCCTCATGACGCTGGCCAAATCCATGCCGGATTGAAGATAGCGCGTGGCCCCCGAGCGTCTGAACGAACGCAATTTGGCTCGGTTCGTCTCAATCCCCACCTGTTTTGCGATGCGTTTGAGTTCTTAGCAGGTGGCAGTCCCGCTTACCGTCCTCAGTGCCGAACACCAGGGGCCTGGGCTTCGGCAGCGCCGCTGTCATCGTGATCAACTCCCCCCGCTCCCCGGATCGAGAGGTGTCCTTCCGGTTGGACAGGCAATGGTCATTGCTGGATTGATAGCTGCCCCGGTAGTACCGTGTCACTCCGTCCGCCCGCAAATGCCCCTATTGCAGACCACTCCATGAGCCCAGAATTTCTTAAGCCGCCACAGTGCCAGTGCCGTCGCAATGCGGACACGGTAAACCGGCGGTGGTCCGTTTTCTTCAACTTCTTGAAACGGTTACGGAGTTCGTACAAATCTTCGGCTGTGAGTTTTGCCGATTGGACTCCGTCAATGACCTTCTGTGCCAATTCTTCGTTCGTGATCGAACCATCCACTTTGGATGGTTCGGCGGATGCCTTCGGGGATGAAACAGAGGTTTGACGTGCTTGTTTTGCTATTGCCATGGTGTTTTTCGTCCTCAATCTCTATTACGCAAATTCTGGTGATTTGCTCGGGAGTCATGGCAATGTGGCCGAGTCGTCCAGACACCAAGCGGACTGCGGCCTCTAGATGGGGAGCTAACCTGAGGCTTTTGGACGCTCAGTTCCACAGTCCGGACCGGGGGAGCTTAGGTCCCACTCCATCTGGGCGTTCCCACGGGCAAGATTAGAAGCATGCGCCGAGAAATCGAGTATTAGCCTGTATGCCGAACAAGCGCTTCCGGGTCTTTACGGGATTCTCGGGGCCCTGAACGGTATCAAACAGGCAGAAATCGAATTCAATAAGGGCGGCCTGTTTCCCCTTGGCGATGCCGGATTTGCTGCATCGCTGAGGAGTGTTTTTGTGGACCGTCCCAAATCGCAGCCGGATTCTCCGAGCTCAGACAACCTAACCAGCCCAGACGCGCAGCCGGAGCGCTTCGTGGATGCGAGTGCGCTTGCAAAGCACCTCAGCGTGATGCGCCGTCAAGTTTTGGAAATGACTCGTCGCGGAGTCATTCCGGGGCATCCGCTGGGAATTGGCACAAGCAGAAGGGTGTGGCGCTACAAGATCAGCGAAGTCGAAGCCGCGATAGCCTCCAGTGGTCGCAAGCCGCCAGTCGCCAAAACCGCCTCCAGCTTGCCCGCCAACTCCACGCCCAGTATGATGCCTGTCGGCAGTTCCCGTAGCCAGAGGAGGAAACTCTGATGGCTAAGGGATGGTTTCGTAGGAAGAAGGGCAAGCTGGTGTACTGCTGGTATAACGCGAATGGCAGGGAACGCACTAGCGTGATCGGCGTTGCTTCATTGACCGATGAGGAAGGGTGGCTCAAGGTTGGCGAACTTGGTCTCGATAGACTAGTCGCCGAGTCCGACCCAGTCATCGTCACTTTTGGGGAGCTTGCCGAGAAATATCTCGCCAACTACCCATTCAACAAGCGATCAACGCAGGAGCATCACGAGCAAGTCCTTAGGAACCTGCTGGTCCCCAAGTGGGCAGAGATGGAAGCGATCAACATTGATCCCCGGAAACTGAAGGTGTGGTTTGTGGGGCTCGATGTCGAGACGTCCACACGCGGAAAGTATAAGAGCGTGATGTCGGCAGTGTACTCGTGGGGGCAGTGCGAAGGACTCATTCCTCGCGGGGAGCAGTTCAATCCCTGCCGTTACGTGAGGGGGCGCGAGTTCTCGCAGGTGACAGACTATGAAGCACTGGCACTTGAAATCGAGGACATGTTCAAGGTGCTCTCGGAGTTGGAACAACCGGAGTATGAGCTTGCGCTGCTTGTCGCAACCTGCGGGCTGCGCATCAGCGAAGCACTTGGCTTGAGGTGGCGCGATGTTCTGTGGGATCGCGGCTTGATTGCGATCCGGCAAACGTTCGTTCACTTCAACATGCAACCCGGTGCCAAAACTAAACTCTCACGGTCGCGGGTTGAAGCTCCTCAACTGCTGCTCGATGCTCTTGCCGCTTGGAGGCGGGAAACGATGTACGCCAACGAGGACGACTTCGTGTTCCCATCCGTGAAACTCCATGGCAAGCAGCCTCGCAGCGCATCGCAACTGGTCGAGGACTATATTCGTCCGGCTGCGATAGCTGCGGGTGTGATCGTAGTCGAGGATGGCGTGACCTACGACCGTGACGGCGAAGTCGTGAAGCGGTTCGGCTTCCACAATCTTGGACGCCACTCGCTTGCGACCTTCTTAATGGACGAGCAGGAAAACCCCGCTGTGGTTCAGGCGATCATGCGCCATGCCAAAATGGACATGACCCTCTACTACTCGCATTCCCGGCGTAAAGCGAAGCGGGCCGCACAAGAAAAGGTGCTTCAGCATCTAGTTCCCGCAGAAATGCGGGAGCGAATGCGGGAGCCAGTGATAATCCAGTGAGAACTCAGTGGATCGGGAACTTGTGTATAATGATGAACTTACCGCGAATCTGTGGGCGCTTAACTCAGCGGTAGAGTGCCATCTTCACACGGTGGAAGTCAGAGGTTCGAATCCTCTAGCGCCCACCATCTTTTCTTATAGTTGCAAGCCCTGCCTGCCCGGGCTTTGCGCGGCG
>Ga0187783_10003297_pt1 | contig 11899 bp, 13 predicted proteins | sample 1015_SJ02_MP02_2_FD_132471 | JGI IMG/M metagenome (GOLD analysis project Ga0187783, IMG submission 132471) | Tropical peat soil microbial communities from peatlands in Department of Meta, Colombia - 1015_SJ02_MP02_20_MG | ecosystem: Environmental > Terrestrial > Soil > Wetlands > Peat | place... | reverse complement strand
GCCGACGGTGTAACGGCAGGCATCCTCGACCACGCACGCCGCGTCCAACCCGATGCGTTTGCGGCGGAGGAAGTTCGATGATCCCGCGTACTCTCGTTCCGGTTGACGTGCACCCGATAAAGAACGGTGAGGCCAAGACGCCTCCGCGCCGTCTGGAGACGTACATGGACGAGCGCACGGTGGTCCCGGTCGGCTTACCGGATGCGAATTTGCCGCCGCTCGATGGCCGCACCTCGATTCCCTCCTATCTGCCGCTCGACGCACTCGTCGCGCGCACCCTCGTTCCGCGCGGCATGCCGGCAAAGCCGATTGAGCACATCAGGCCGCTGACCGAATTCGCGCCGGTGGCCGTGCTCGATGAGCGGGTGGTTGTCCCTGCCTTCGTGGAGCCGGCGGCGCCGGAGACGATCAAGGAATTCGAGCATACGCCGAGGTTGACGCCGGACCTGCGCGAGGTGATTGAGCCGGACATTTTCATCACCGGCGACCCGAACCTTCTGATCCAGCCGGCTGCCAAGAAGGATCCAAAGTGGGACGCCTTGATGCGCGTCCTGTCCGTCGCTTGCCACGTGGCTCTACTGGCCTTCGTGCTGTTGTGGCCGAAGATCTTTCCCTCGCACGCGCCGAGCGATGCGGACATAGCGCTCGCACAGAAAGAACTGAATTTCGTCTATGTGCCGGGGATTGAGAAGCCAGTGCCCCCCGCGCCGACGCCAAAGCTCAAAATGAATCGCGAGATTCTCCGGAAGGTCGTTCCAGAAGTGAAGCCGGAAATTCCCGCACCCGCTCCCAGTCCCGAGCGTCCGCCGTCAGACTTGCCCGAGGCACCGAAGCCGCGGAACCAGGCGTTGCCTCCCGCTCCTACGCCGTCTCCTACCGCTCCCACACCGTCGCACCTCGAGCCCTTGCCTGCGACTCCCCAAAACAACCACGTCAATCTAGGCCTATCACAGGCTTCGCCGGGTAAACAGCTTGACAACCAACTGGGCGATGCCATTAGCCGTGCCCATTCACAGGGCGGGGTATACAGCGGCGGGGCCACAGCGCCAGGCGGAGGGGGACCGGGTCTCGGCCAGGGGGTTGCGATCCTGTCGGATACGCAGGGCGTGGATTTTGGTCCATACATCACCAGACTGCTGGCCACACTCAAACGAAACTGGTTGTACATCATGCCCGAGTCGGCTCGGTGGGATCGTGGCGTTGTGTTCACGACATTTCAAATTAACCCAGACGGAAGCGTTCCGCCCCCGGACCCGACCCTGGAGAGGACATCTGGCAAGGAGCCGCTCGATAATGCGGCGATGTCTGCCATTCACGCCTCGAACCCGTTCGAACCCTTGCCCTCTGCCTTCCACGGACCTTATCTACGACTGCGCATCGCTTTCCTCTATAATATCCCGCTCGATCAACTTAACGGGCACTAGACGTTCGATCGGGCGGTCCCCGGTTGCGGGTTCATAGGGAATCTTCGGGATGAGTGATCTCGCGCGGCTCGTCGTCCTTCTCGGGCCGACCGCTTCCGGGAAGTCGGCGCTCGGCATCAGGCTCGCCGAGCGGCTAGGCGGCGAAATTGTAGTCTGTGATTCCACCCAGGTATATCGGCATTTTGACATCGGCACGGGGAAAGTGCCGCCCTCTGAGCAGCACGGCATCCGCCATCACCTTGTTAATCTCGTCGAACCGCACGAAGTATTCACGGCCGGTCAGTATCGCAAGCGGGCACTCGCAGTGCTCGAAGACCTCCGCTGCCGCGGCAAGCTGCCGATCGTCACGGCGGGCACCGGCCTTTATCTCCGTGCCTTGCTGGAAGGACTCGCCGACGCTCCGACCCGCTCCGAGGACCTTCGCGAACGCCTGCGCGCTCGGGCCGACCGGCACGGCATCGAGAGTCTACATCGGCTTCTGGAGCGCCTTGATCCAGAGGCGGCTCGTCGTATTGCGCCGCGCGATGCCCAGAAGGTCATCCGCGCCATCGAAATCCGAACCCTTTCGGGTCGGCCTGTGGGAGACATTCACCGTAGCGGTCGAACCCCCCTGGCAGGATACGAAACGCGCAAAATCGGGCTTTTGCCGCTCCGGGCCGAACTCTATCGGCGCATCAATGCCCGCGTCGAGTCGATGTTAGCGGCTGGTTGGGCGGCCGAGGTCGACGAACTGATCAGCCGCGGGATGGCAGCCGCTAAACCGTTTCAATTCATCGGCTATGCCCAGCTGCGTCGGCAGATCGAGCATCAGCGCGACCCCCGGCAGGTGATCGCTGCGATCCAGCAAGCCACCCGGCGTTTTGCCAAGCGACAAATTACCTGGTTCCGGAAGGAGCCCGGGGTGCACTGGCTCACAGGTTTTGGAGACGACCCCGACGTCATTTCGGCAGCTGAAAAACTCGCCCGATACGCTTAGCCGATCCGGTTGACGAACAGTCCTAGAGTCGATAGTCTCTGTTCGACATACGCTACCGTATGGCTTCTTCAGCCTCAGCTCGCTTCAGCTCACTCCAACCAGCCGACTGGATCCAAGCAGCGCTCCTGCGCCTGGCCAAACACGGGCTGGATGAGGTGCGCATCGAGTTGCTGGCACGCGATTTAGGAGTCAGCAAGGGAAGTTTCTACTGGCACTTCCGCGATCGCACCGAGCTGCGGGGAAAAATGCTACAAGCGTGGGAAAGCTCTGAACTCAGTTGGATGGAGGAAAGAGGGCGCCAGCAGAATACAGCAAGCCGCTGGGCCGATTTCATTGCCCGAGTCTCCGATCCCGAGCGCATCCGCCTGGAAGTTGCCATGCGGACTTGGGCCCGCGGAGATGACAGGGTTGCCGCCACACTCGCCTTAGTCGAGCGGAAGCGGGCGCATCTGATCGCTGAGGTCCTCGGCGACGTGGGTTTCTCCTGGCGAGCGGCACAAGCTTGGTCCGAGGTAGTGTTGCTGCTTTCGCTCGGGTGGATGGAACGCGCCGCAGGCAATTCCGAGATGGACCGAGAAAGCCGCAGCTTGGGTGAACTGCTTTCAGATGTGATTCTGGCGGCATCGGCACGCTCCTCCCTGCGCCACTAGAAGTGCTTCCACCTTATCCATCGGGCGCGGGGCGGCTAAAGATTGACCTAGCGCGGTGCCGATGCGATAATTCTCGTCCCTTGTCGGCCCGTTGAAACTTGTACAGGCGCCGCGAACCGCGAATCGGCGAAACCAGGAGCGCGACCGCAACCCCATATTGCTCCGATGGATATCCTTCACAGCTTAGGTCAGCTGTTCCTTGGGTCTGTGCCCACAATTATCATCGTCCTGTTGTTCTATCTTTTCCTCCGCTCGGTCTTTTTTACGCCGATACAGCGGGCGATGGCGGAGCGCGAGGCCCGCATCGACGGCGCCCGAGCTGAGGCCGCTGCCGTCGAAGCCGAGGCAAAGCACGAGATGGATTCCTACCACGAAGCTTTGCGCCAAGCCCGGGCCACAATCTTCGCCGAGCAGGAAGCTGTTCGCCGCGAGGCGCTCGAAAACCGCGCGAAGTTGCTCAAGGCGATGCGCACCCGGGCCCAGGAGGAAGTCTTGGCCGGGACGAAGCGCATTGAGGCTGAACTGGAAGCGGCCCGCGCGCAGGTCGAGCGGGACGTACCGGCACTTGCCGGCGACATTGTCCGGGTTATTTTGGAGAAGCGATCTTCGTTGGGCGGAGTGGCCCGATGACACGTCTTTGTCGGCCCGCTTCGTCGATCGGGGTGTTTCTGCTTCTGGCCGTTCCTGTGCTGGCACAGGAGGGTGAACCGTCCCCTGCCGATTCTCCGACGGGATGGATTTTCCGCTGGATTAACTTCGCCATCGTGGCCGTTGTGATCATCTACGCGTTCCGGAAAGCGTCTCCAGCCTTGCGCCGTCATGCCGACGAAATCAGCGAGCGGATTGCGGAGGGCACGCGGGCACGCGAAGCGGCCGAAAAACAGCGCCGCGAGGTACAGGCCAAACTGGCCGGAATCGAGCAAGAGGTGGCTGGGATGCGGGTCGAGGCCAAACAGGGCGCGGAAGCGGAAGCTGAACGCTTGCGGGCGCTGGCGCGCACCGAGGCGGAGATGATCGAGCGTGCCGCACAACAGGAAATCGCGGCTCGGGAGCGCGCCGCGCGGCTGGAATTGAAGGCGTTGGCCGCGCGCCTGGCGGTCGAACGAGCCGAAGCCTCACTGCGCCAGGCCATGACGCCCGAATCGGAAGCGATGCTTTTTGGCACCTTTGTCAGAGAGCTGGAAGGCAGGTTGAATTGAACGGCGCCCTCGCATCCCGTTACGCCGCCGCGCTCGTGGATGTGGCGCTGGAGCAACGCAACGCCGACCGCGTGAAGCGTGACCTGAGCTCCTTTGCTGAGGCGATATCTTCCTCAAGCGACCTGCGCACGCTCTTGGAAAGCCCGGCGGTAAGCCAAGAACCGAAACACCAAGTGGTCCGAGAACTCGCAGAGCGCATGGAGCTGGCGCCTGCGGTGAGAAATTTCGTGTACCTTTTAATCGACCATCGCCGTACCGAGATGCTCGCCGAGATTGAAGGGGCGTTTCAGACGGAATTGAACCAGCGGCTCGGGATCGCCGAAGCGGACGTGACCTCCGCGCGCGAAATGAGCCCTGAAGAGCGAAAACAATTAACCGCGGCGCTCGAACAGCGCACCGGCAAGAAGATTGAAGCACGCTTTCGCAGGGACCCATCCCTCGTGGGCGGCACCGTGGTGCGACTGGGGTCGACCATCTACGACGGTTCGGTGCGCGAGCTGCTCGCGCGGCTGCGCGAGCGGCTCGAAGGGGAATAGGAGTAGGAATGGCTAACATCAAGGCGGACGAAATTACCAAGATCCTGCGCGAGCAGATCGAAAATTATCAGCAGGCCGTGGCCGTTGAGGAAGTCGGCTCGGTCATTTCCGTAGGCGACGGCATCGCACGTATCCACGGCTTGGAACGCTGCATGGCCGGCGAGATGCTCAGTTTCCCACACAACGTATTCGGGATCGCCCTGAACCTCGAAGAGGATCAGGTGGGTGCGGTGTTGCTCGGAGACTACGCCGAAATCCGCGAAGGGGACACGGTCAAGCGCACGAACAAAATCATGTCTGTACCGGTCGGCGACGCCCTGATCGGGCGCGTGGTGGATCCTCTAGGACAGCCGCTCGATGGTAAGGGTCCTATCGTGAGCCAACACCACAATCCGCTCGAGCGCCTGGCGCCGGGCGTCGTGGACCGGCAGCCCGTGCGCGAACCCCTGCAGACGGGCATCAAGGCCATCGATTCGATGATTCCGATTGGCCGTGGGCAGCGCGAATTGATCATCGGGGACCGACAGACGGGAAAGACAGCGATCATCCTCGACACCATCTTGAACCAGCGCGGCGGCGACATGATCTGCATCTATTGTGCGATCGGCCAGAAACGCTCCACCATCGCACAAGTGGTGAAGACGCTCGTCGACTACGGGGCCATGGATTACAGCATCGTCGTGGCAGCTTCGGCCAGCGAACCGGCTTCGATGCAGTATATTGCACCGTTTGCGGCCGCGGCCATGGGTGAGTTCTTGCGCGATGACAAGCGCCACGCCGTGTGCTTCTACGACGATCTTTCGAAGCACGCCCAGTCCTATCGCGAGATTTCTCTGCTGCTGCGCCGTCCACCGGGCCGGGAGGCGTTTCCTGGAGACGTCTTCTTCCTTCATTCGCGCTTGCTCGAACGAGCTGCCAAATTGAACGACAGCCTCGGCGGTGGCTCGCTGACGGCGCTTCCCGTGATTGAAACCCAGGCCGGTGACGTTTCTGCGTACATTCCGACGAATGTTATCTCCATCACCGATGGCCAGATCTATTTGGAAGCGGATCTGTTCAACGCGGGCATCCGACCGGCGATCAACGCGGGCATTTCCGTGAGTCGCGTGGGGGGTAACGCGCAGATCCGCGCGATGCGTCAAGTGGCGGGTACTCTGCGGTTGGACATGGCGCAATACCGCGACTTGGCGGCATTCGCCCAATTCGGCACCGAGCAACTCGACAAAGCGACGCAGGCGCAGCTGGCTCGCGGCCAGCGGCTGGTAGAAGTTCTCAAGCAGGACCAGTTCCAGCCACTTCCGGTCGAACGTCAGGTGTTAATCATCTTCGCAGGGGGAAACCGCTACCTGGATGATGTGGAGGTCTCAGAAGTCCGTCGCTTCGAACGCGAGCTGTTTACCTATACCGAAACCAACTACCCCGGATTGCTGAAGACGCTGCGCGAGAAAAAGGCCATCGACGACGCAGTGAAAGCCGAGGCCTTGCGGGCTCTGGACACCTTCAAAGAGGCCTTCAAGGCCATGGCCAAGGCGGCAGCGGCGGATTAACGGGGATCTTCTATGGCGACCCTTCTGGATTACCGGCGCCGTATCCGCAGCGTGAAGAGCACTCAGCAGATCACGCGAGCGATGAAATTTGTCGCTGCCGCCAAGCTGCGCCGGGCGCAGGAAGGTGTGTTTGCCGCACGGCCCTATGCAAAGGAGATCCTGCGCGTGCTCCGCTCGGCTGCCGCGCGCTTGGATCCCTCCGAGCACCCACTGCTGAATCCTCCGGAGAAAAAAATCCTCGTGGTGGTACTGACGGGAGACCGTTCGCTGTGCGGGGCCTTCAATGCCAACGTGATCCGGCGCGCCACGGCGTTTTTGCACGAAAAATCCGAAAAGGAAACCGTCCTGTTGCCGATTGGGAAAAAGGGACGCAATGCCCTTAAAAGAGGGGGTTGGAGTTTGGCGGGTGAATACCTGAACGTGTCGGGCAACGTCGATCTCGCGACGGCCAAGGAGATCGGAGGAAAAATCGCACAGCTGTACACCCGGCGAGAGGTGGACGCGGTCTACGCGGTCTACAACGAGTTCAAAAACGTTCTCGTACACAACCTGCTTACGGAAAAACTGCTTCCCATCGATCCGCACGTGCTGCGTCCGGAACTGTCCGAGGCGTCCGGTGAAACCGAACGGGAGAAGTCGCTACCTCATGAGCTATATACAGGGGGTACCGTGCGGCTTGTGGATTACATCTACGAGCAGCCGTTTCACGAAATTTTTGACAGCCTCTTTTTGCGGTACGTCGAGACGGAGGTTTTGCGCATTCTGCTCGAGTCCTCGGCAGCGGAATGGGCTGCTCGGATGACAGCGATGGACGCGGCGACGCGGAATGCATCGGAGCTGATCGACAAATTGACTTTGGAGATGAACAAGATCCGGCAGGCAGGCATTACCAAGGAACTGATTGAAATTGTGAGTGGCGCAGCCTCTGCGACGGCGACGGCGTGAGGACGGCGCGAAATCACCATCCCAGAATCAAAGGGAGCTTCTGAATGGCGACCGAAAACACAAAAACAGGCCGCGTAGTCGAAGTCATCGGCCCCGTAGTGGACGTTCAATTTGCCGAGGGGCACCTGCCGCCGATTTACAATGCGATCGAAATCACCAGCGAAGGATTTGACACTCCCGACCCCCTCGACATCATCGCCGAGGTCCAACAGCACTTGGGGGAGGACCGCGTCCGCTGCGTGGCCATGAAGCCGACCGAAGGCCTGATCCGCGGCATGAAAGCGGTTGACCTTGGGAAGGAGATATCGGTGCCGGTCGGGCGCGGGACGCTCGGGCGCGTGTTGAACGTGCTCGGAGAGCCGGTCGACAAGCTCGGGCCGGTGAAATTTGACAAACGGTATCCGATTCACCGTCCGGCACCGTCACTCGCCGATCAGTCCACCACACTAGAAATGTTCGAGACGGGCATCAAGGTCGTCGACTTGATTGAACCGTACCTGAAAGGCGGCAAGATCGGACTCTTCGGCGGTGCGGGCGTTGGCAAGACCGTTCTGATTCAGGAGCTGATTCACAACGTCGCCATGGAGCACGGCGGTGTCTCCGTATTCGCGGGCGTCGGCGAGCGCACGCGCGAGGGCAACGACCTTTGGCTTGAGTTTCAGGAATCGCACGTCATCGAGCCAGGGGACCCGGAGAAATCACGTTGTGCGCTGATCTACGGCCAGATGACGGAGCCGCCCGGCGCACGTTTGCGCGTGGGGCTGACCGGATTGACCGTTGCCGAATACTTCCGCGACGAAGAACACCTTGACGTGCTGCTATTCATCGACAATATTTTCCGTTTCGTGCAGGCTGGATCCGAAGTATCGGCGCTACTCGGCCGCATGCCTTCGGCCGTGGGCTACCAACCCAACCTCAACACCGAGATTGGCGAACTCGAGGAGCGTATCACCTCAACCAAAACCGGATCGATCACCTCGGTGCAAGCCATCTACGTACCCGCCGACGATTACACCGACCCCGCACCCGCGGCGACATTTACGCACCTCGACGCCACCACCAACCTGAGTCGTCAGATCGTCGAGCGCGGCATTTATCCGGCCGTCGATCCGCTGGCCAGCTATTCACGGATTTTGGATCCGCGCATCGTGGGGCAGGAGCATTACACCGTGGCGCGTGCGGTCAAATCCGTGCTCCAGCGTTATAAGGAGCTCCAGGACATCATCGCCATCCTCGGAATTGAGGAGCTTTCCGACGAGGACAAGCAGACCGTCGCGCGCGCCCGCAAAATCGAAAAGTTCCTCTCTCAACCGTTCTTTGTCGCACAGCAGTTCAGCGGTCTCGAAGGCAAATACGTCAAGATTGCGGATACGATCAAAGGCTTCAAGGCCATCGTGGAAGGCAAGCACGACGACTTGCCCGAGCAGGCATTTTATATGGTTGGCACGATCGAAGAGGCCCAAGAAAAGGCAAAGACAATGGCTGCGACGGCCTAGCCTGGCCCGGGACCGAACATGCTACCCCAAGCGATCGAACTGCAGGTGGTCACGCCCGTGCGGCACGTTCTCGAGGAAACTGTGCTGGCGATCGAGATCCCGGGCAAGAGCGGCTATCTCGGCGTGCTGCCCGGTCATGCACCGCTCATCACCGAGCTAGGCGTCGGCGTCCTCGCCTATCGCACCGCATCGCAAACACGCTACCTGACCATTATCAACGGCTACGCTGAGGTCCTCCCGGACCGAGTGATCGTCCTTGCCGAAATCTCTGAGAAGGCCGAAGAGATCGATGTTGGCCGCAGCCGCGCCGCCCACGATCGGGCGCAGGCCGAACTGGCGCGGGTGACCGTCGGGAGCCCCGAGTGGCAGCAGGAGCGGCTGGCCGTCGAACGCTCCGTGGTGCGAATGGGCGCTGCCGCGAAAGCCGGTGTTGCGGGCGCATCGAGCGCCACGCGCTGAATCCCGCCTGTGTTACGCTCTCGTATCGTCTTGAATCGGCACGCCTTTCTCGAGCATCCAACTCATGAGATGATGAAGTTACGGTAGACGGACCTCCGTTCCAATCGCATCGGCGAAATGTCAGACGTCATCATTTACGGAACGCACTGGTGCTGCGACTGCCGCCGCGCCAAACAATTTCTGCGCGAGCGTGGCGTCAAATTCCGTGAGATTAATATCGATGAGAAACCGGATGCCGAGGAACTTGTCTTGCGCGTGAACAACGGTCTTCGCAAAGTGCCTACAATCGAAATTGAAGGTCGTTATTTCTCTTGCAGCCCTTTTGACCCCTTTCAGCTCTCCAAAGAACTCAAGATCCCGTTGAATTCCTAGCTCCTGGATCGCTACAACAATCCCACGCCACGCGTCATCACGCCTGCCACGCGCAGCTCTGGCGTCAGGGCCACCAGGTCCGCATCGGCGCCCACGGCGATGATGCCCTTCTTCCCGGCGAGGCCCAACCGCCGTGCGGGCAGGACCGTAGCCATGCGCAGGGCGTCGTGTAAAGGCACGCCGAGCGCGACCACGTGGCGCAGCGCGCGATCCAGTGTCAGGGTGCTGCCGGCTAGCTTCCCTTCCGAATTGCGGGCCACGCCATCTTTGACGGTCACTTCGAAGTCTCCGAGGCGATAGTTGCCATCGGCCATGGCGGTGGCGGCCATGCCGTCGCTCACCAGCAGAATCGTGTCGAATCCCTTGGTGCCGATCAGGACCTGAATGGCAGGTCCGGCCACGTGTACGAGATCGGCGATCACCTCTGCGGTCACCTCAGGATCGGTGAGGATCGCGCCGACAATGCCCGGATCGCGGTGCGTGAATGGCCGCATGGCGTTGTAGAAGTGCACCGCATGGCGCGCACCCGCCGCGATCGCGGCCCGGGCCTGCTCGTAATCCGCGTCGGTGTGCCCCAGCGCCACCAAAATTTTTTGGGCCACAGCGTGAGCGATCACCTCCATCGCGCCGGGCAGCTCCGGCGCAATCGTCAGGATGCGCACAAAGCCGTCGGCGGCCTGTAGCAATTTGTCTATCGATTCGATGGAGGGCTTGGCAATGGCTTCTACGGGATGCACGCCGCGCTGCGCCTTGCTGATGAAAGGACCTTCCAGATGAATTCCCAAGATTTCCGCTGCCGGTCGGCCCCGAGCGGATAAGTCCTCACCGCTTTCGTGGTTACGAATGTACCGCGCAATGGCTTGAAGGCAGCGACAAGTTTCCTCGATGGGAGCCGTAACCGTGGTGGCGACGAGCGAGGTGGTTCCGTGACGGGCGACGACGGAGCAAATTCGATCGAGCGCCCGTGCGTTCGCCTCCATTACATCGTGCCCGCCCGCACCGTGAATGTGCAAATCGATGAATCCGGGAACCACGGTCAGACCTGCGGCAACGTAGTCCGTTGCTCCCGCTGGCACGCGCATCGTATCGCGATGCCCCACACCAGTGATCCGACTGCCCTCGACGAGGATGATGCCGTCGCTGATCTCCTCGTCAGGCGTCAGGATGCGGCTGGCATGAATGACGGTCGTCTGCATGGCTCCTCGGACGAGCTCTCTCGAAGCGGGGAGCGGCGGCCTTTGGCGATCGTGGCCTCGGGCCCCTCCCGGTCTCGCTCTTCACCATCTGAGTATGCTAGAGGAATTCGGGCGCAAAATTACGACGGAGCTTGCATCGGTTGCCTGGTCCGCTACAATCGTTTGTCGCTTGTTTCTGTGCAGAAACTCGGAGGAACGGATGGCTCACGAGAAGCGTTACGTAGCCCAGAAGAGGCAACGCCGCCGCCGCAAGGCTGCCAAAGGGAAGGTGAAGCTTTACGAGCAAGGCAAGTTACCGTATGACAAGCTGCCCTCTTTAGCGAAGAAATTCTTGGCCCGCAAGACGCGGGCTCTGAGCAAAGCGCAATAGCCGAAAAAAAAGGCGCCGCTTATGGCGGCGCCCTTTTTCGTTGTTCCTTCCGCCTGCCTCGCCAGGAAGTGAGGCGGCGTACCCGCTAGTTGCCCGCAGCCTGCGCGTGCGTCATGCCTGCCTTCGGCACGCTCAGATAACCGACGATCTTATCCTTGCCGATCTGGTTGACGGTGAACTCCAGCGGTGCACGCGAACCGTGCATGAAGAAGTAGACCGGTTCATTGACGGACCGATTTTGCTTCTCGTACCGGTTATCATCGACGAAGATGGCCACCGTGTAGAGATTCTTCTTCTGGTTCACGCCGCGCAGCTCGACCATCAGATCACCCACCTTTTGGCGGGTGTTCTTCTTGTCGATGGTGAACTCGTAGTAGTCCCGTTCACCAAGCCGGCGTAGCTCCTCTACCTCATCGTGATTCTTGGCGATGAGCGTACCGAATTCGCCGCGCGTCATGTTCAGGTTATTCTTGGTAGCGTCCAGGTCGGTCCTGACTTTGGTCATGTCGGTGCCGAGCTTGTTGACGTCATCGATACTAGCCTTTGTAGCGAGCTGCCCATTCATGTTGTTCTGAAGGTCCGAGAGCTGCCTCGCGTCTTCATCCTTGACCTGTTTGGCCTGCTGCCGGGCGCGGTTCAGTTCCGATTGTGTCAGCTTCATCTTGTCGGTCACAACGCTCAATTCGCCCTGGAGCTGCGCGTTGAGATCTTCCGCCTTCGCAAGCCGCT
>Ga0187783_10003296_pt1 | contig 11900 bp, 8 predicted proteins | sample 1015_SJ02_MP02_2_FD_132471 | JGI IMG/M metagenome (GOLD analysis project Ga0187783, IMG submission 132471) | Tropical peat soil microbial communities from peatlands in Department of Meta, Colombia - 1015_SJ02_MP02_20_MG | ecosystem: Environmental > Terrestrial > Soil > Wetlands > Peat | place... | reverse complement strand
GCAAGGCAAGTCTCCGGAGCAATTGCTCGATGAATTTGCCCAGGCGCGGTCGCAGAGCCTGAGCCAGTTGCACACAATGAATCTGCAGGAGGCGGATCTTGAGCGCCGCGGCATGCACCCCACGTTTGGCGCCGTTACGCTGTCGCAACTGCTCGCCACCTGGGCGGCGCACGATGTAAATCATCTTCACCAGATATCGAGGATCATGGCGCATCAGTATCGCGATGCCGTGGGTCCGTGGCGCAAGTATTTGGGCGTCATGCACTGCGAAGGGCACAGTTCGTCCGCGTGATCGTTTTGGGCGCGCTCTCTTTCAATCGGGAAACACGAGGCACTTCGGAGGTCGGGACTTGAGCAGCACAGAGACCAATTCTTCCTCAGTCACCTTCAAGCCTAAGAAATCTGTCGCACTCTCGGGAACACCTGCCGGCGAAACAGCCATCTGCACCGTAGGGCAAAGCGGCAACGACCTGCACTACCGCGGATACGACATCGCCGATCTCGCCGCGCATTGCGAATTCGAAGAAGTTGCCTATCTGCTGATTCACGGCAAGCTGCCCAACGCCGCGGAACTGGCATCCTACAAGGCCCGACTCAGCGGCCTGCGCAGTTTACCGTCCGCAGTGGAACAGGCTCTCGAGCTTTTGCCTGCCTACGCTCATCCCATGGATGTGCTTCGAACCGGCGTTTCCGCGCTCGGCTGCGTGCGGCCTGAAGGCGATCAGCACACCGAACCTGGCGCGCGTGCCATCGCCGATTCGCTGCTCGCCTCGCTTCCCTCGATGCTGCTTTACTGGCATCACTTCGCTCGCAACGGCAAGCGGATCGCAGTCGAAGCCGGAGGTGAATCAATCGCCTCCCATTTTCTCTATCTGCTGCACGGCAGCGCGCCGAGAGCCGAGTGGACGCATGCCATGCAGGTCTCGCTGACTCTCTATGCGGAGCATGAGTTCAACGCGTCGACATTTACCGCGCGCGTCATCGCCGGCACGGGTTCTGACATGTACTCCTGTATCGCGGGAGCCATTGGCGCCCTCAAGGGGCCCAAGCACGGCGGAGCCAACGAAGTGGCTCTCGAAATTCAGCGCCGCTACGCATCGCCCGACGCTGCCGAAGAAGACATTCGCCGTCGCGTGGCGAATCGCGAAGTCATCATTGGATTCGGCCACCCGGTCTATACGATCAGCGATCCGCGCAGCCAGGTGATCAAGGAGCAGGCTCGCGCTCTCGCCGAAGATGCCGGCGGCAAACGCCTTTTCGCCGTGGCCGAGCGGATCGAAGGAGCCATGCACGACGCTAAGCGCATGTTCCCGAATCTCGACTGGTATTCGGCCGTCGCGTATCACCTGATGGGCATTCCCATCGAGCTGTTCACACCGATCTTTGTCATGGCGCGAACCGCCGGTTGGTGCGCTCATGTCATCGAACAGCGCGAAAGCGGCAAGATCATCCGCCCGTCGGCTGTCTACACCGGCCCTGAGGATCTGAAGTTCATGCCGATTGCTGAGCGCGTATAAATGCCGACAGTGCAGCTGAAAAATATGCTGCATCTCAGCCAATGCACCCGCGAACTTGCTAACTCGCTACGTCCGCGAAGCGGACGCTAACTTGCTGCTTTTATCCAAGGAGCCCTCTTGTCCTCGCCTATCTCGAACGACCGCCCCGCTCCCGACAAGGTCCTCGCCGACATCGCCGGCTACGCACTCGACTACAGAATCAAGTCCGATCTAGCCTACACAACTGCCCGTTACTGCCTCATCGACACCCTCGGCTGCGGGCTCGAAGCGCTCGAATATCCAGCCTGCACCAAACTCCTCGGCCCCATCGTCCCCGGCACGATTGTTCCCAACGGCGCGCGTGTTCCCGGCACCAATTACGTCCTCGACCCTGTGCAGGGCGCCTTCAACATCGGCGTCATGATTCGCTGGCTCGACTTCAACGACACCTGGCTCGCCGCGGAGTGGGGCCACCCCAGTGACAACCTGGGCGCAATCCTCGCTACCGCCGACTGGCTATCCCGCACTGCGCTCGCTGACGGCCGGCCGACACTGGCTATGCGGGACGTGCTGACCGCCATGATCAAAGCCCACGAGATTCAGGGCTCGATCGCACTTGAGAACTCGTTCAACAAGGTCGGCCTCGATCACGTCGTTCTCGTGAAGGTCGCTTCCACCGCCGTCGTCAGCTGGTTGCTTGGCCTCAACCGCGACCAGACGATCAATGCCATCTCCAACGCCTGGGTCGACGGCCAAAGCCTCCGCACCTATCGCCACGCGCCCAACACCGGTTCGCGCAAGAGCTGGGCCGCCGGCGATGCAACCAGCCGCGCTGTGCGCCTGGCTCTGATGGCTCGCGCCGGCGAAATGGGCTACCCGTCTGCGCTCACCGCCAAAACCTGGGGCTTTTACGACGTCTCCTTCCGCGGCCAGCCCTTAAAATTCCAACGCCCGTACGGCTCGTACGTAATGGAAAATGTGCTTTTCAAGATCAGCTATCCGGCGGAGTTCCACGCCCAGACTGCCGTCGAAGCCGCGATGAAACTGCGCGCCGAGCTCAGTCGACGCGGACTGTCATCTGAGGCGATCAAGAAGATTACGATCCGCACGCACGAAGCCTGCCTGCGCATCATCGACAAGAAAGGGCCGCTCGCGAATCCCGCCGACCGCGATCACTGCATCCAATATATGGTGGCGATCCCGCTGCTCTTCGGCCGCCTTACCGCCGGCGACTACGAAGATACTGTCGCATCCGATCCCCGCATCGACCAACTTCGCGCCCGCATCGATTGCCTCGAAGAGCCGCAGTTTACGCGCGACTATCACGATCCCGAGAAGCGCTCCATCGCCAACGCACTTCGCGTCGAACTCCAGAACGGCGAAGTTTTCGAGGAGACCGTCGAATATCCCATCGGCCACAAGCGCCGCCGCGAAGAAGGCATCCCTCTATTGGTGGAAAAATTCAAAACCAATCTGCGCCGCCGCCTTACGGGAGAGCAGCAGCAACGGATCCTCGACGTATCTCTCGATCCTGACCGCCTAGGCGCGATGCCGGTGAACGAGTACGTGGATTTGTACGTGCCGTAACCCTCCGCCCCCTAAGCGGAGGACGCAGCTGGCGAACGAAGACGAACTCAAAATAGCCCTGTCATCCTGAGCGAAGTTTGGCGCGCCCGCGGGCCAAACGAGTCGAAGGACCTGTGGTTGCTCTTTGGTCACCGCGCCGCAACATGCCCTTGCGATATCATCCACATCGTGCACGAAGGCAGCTACTTTACTTATATCGTGGCCAGCCGCAGCCACACGCTCTACATCGGTGTAACCGGAGATTTGCGCAAGCGCGTCTTCCAGCATAAATGGCAGGAATTCGGCGGCTTCAGTGCTCAGTACAACTGCGACCGTCTGGTCTGGTTCGAGAGCTTCCAGAACATAACGGCGGCAATCGCCCGCGAGAAGCAACTGAAGGGATGGAGGCGGAAGAAGAAGATCTCTTTGATCGAGAAGATGAATCCCGTATGGATGGATCTAAGCAAGGATTGGTACGACGTAGAACCCGCCGATTTCAAGCGCGCAAGCGATCCCACTTACGGCTAAACGTGGCACCGAAAAGCAACCACAGGTCCTTCGGCTCCTCCCCGTCGCCCTGCTCAGGGTCGTCGCTCAGGATGACAATGCGTGGATTGAATTTCCGGCTTCCCGAGCGCCGAAACGACAGTATCCAGAAACGATCCTAGCGCGCAGACCACAAACGCGGACCTTGCGGTACGCGTTCGGCAATTCAAGAGGTTGTGACTGTTTTTGGCCCGGCTAAAGCCGTGCCCTTGTTACAAGGCCCGCGCATTGAGGTTCGTGCCACCCCACCCAAGCAAAGCTTGGATGGGGCACCCGCCCTTGTTACAAAGCCAGGTCAGCCCCTTTTTACGCCTTCGCCAGCACGGCCTTGCCCAGCCGTTCCGCCATGATCTCGTGGGCATGCGCGAAGAACTCGTCCTTCGCGATCTTGCCCGCTTCAAGATCGGCCAGGATGGCCTTTTGCGCCTGGTACTCGCGGTTCACGATGCCGGCCTTCGATTGCAGCATGCGCCATGCCTTGCGCCGCTCCACGCAGAACATCACCAGTTGCCGCGAAAGCGCATAGTAAGTCACCTTGCCGCTGTCGTCGGAAGCCGTAATGTACACTCCGAAGTCGGGAATGTAGCTGCGGTGCTCGGGCAACAGATAGTACCGATACACCACATCCTGCTGCGTGATCCGCACCAGCATGTTGTCTAAATGGATGAGCTTCTCGGCCTGCTCCGCCTTGATCTTCTTCACGTGGTTGCGAAAACGTGCTTCCGTGGTGCACCAGTGCGCCACCGTGTAGCGGTACGGCTCGCCCGTCATCTTCGACTTCGTCTCATACCAGTCGAGATCGACCGACGGATTGCCCTTGACGTCCAATGCTTCCTGGTAGCTTTCGCCCTTGCGCGGATCGAAGACGAACTCCGGCACGCCGCGCGAGTCGCGCACGCGCTGCGCCTGGTGAAGCGCCATGTCGTCGGGCACGCCGTGCTCCGGCTGGCACGTTGTGAACGCCTGCAGGAACATCGTGCCGCGATATTCGAGCCCGTCGAGAATCGCGCGATAAAGTTTCGGCGCGTTGGCCATCGAAACCTGCGCCACGAACGGCGATCCGTGCCCGGCGAGGAATGTTTCGGCCACCGTTTTCTTTTCCGTGTTCTTGCCCTGCGTAGCCGCGCCAAACACATTCATGTCATTGCCGCCCAGCATCGGCGTCGAATCGGAATTCTGTCCGCCTGTGTTCGAATACACCTGTGTGTCGAGCATCAGCGCTTTCACGTTCGGCCGGTTCTGCAGGATCACCTTCGACATATTCTGGTAGCCGATGTCCCCCATTCCGCCATCTCCGCCGACAACCCACACCTTCGGCAGCTCCTTGATCTCATCGTCGGTCATCAACGCATCGGTGAAGTGCGTAAGGTGGTAATACTCTTCTTCGCTCACGCCCTTGCCCTTGAGGACGATGTCTGCCAGCCGCTCTGGAATCACCGACCGCCGCGCGTGATCGACGATGAAGCTCTCGCCCATCAACCAGCCCACGGTAATGCCGTCCTGGAAGAGCGAGTTCATCCACGGATAAGGATGCGGATTGTTCGGCGAAGTCGATCCATACACCGTGTTGCAACCGGTGTGCGCAGCCATCGCCATGACGCTCATGCCATTGGCCAGGCGACCGTCGATCGGCTGCAGGTTCTTGTGATTGAACGCCTCGGTCAGCAGCACGGCGGCAATCGCCTCCACGAGTTGCGCATCGGTAATTTCGCCGTGCTCCTTCTCGTATTCCGCAATGCGCGCCTTCGTGTCTGTCGTGTTTTCGCCGCCAAGGCCCATCACCAGGTGCTCGATGGCCTGGCGCAGCAGCCCGTACTCGGCAGGGTTCGCCTCTTTGAGCACCGCCAGGCGCTTCGCGCCGTCTTTTTCCAGGCTGGAAGCTTTGGATACGAAGCGATCACTCTTGGCGTGGTAAATCGGCCGCATATAGGCTTCGGTCACAGCGGCAATCGAGCGTAGCACGCTCTTTTCGCCGCAGCCTGCGCAGGCGCCGTCGCCAGCCACCAGCGCGTCATAGTTCGTGCGCACCATCAGCATGTTGCGCAGCGTCGCGGTCTTTGAGTCTCCGGGGTTCGCTCCGTTATAAAGACCCAGGTACTTCTGCGATGTATCGGGCAGCAGATCCAGGAAGGCCGTGCCGCTCGTGTGCTCGGCGTTCACCTCCTCGGTCTCCTGTACCATCCTCAGCGCCTGGTGATCTCCGCAGGCCGTTACGCATGCCGCGCAGCCCTTGCAAAGGTCGCTTACAAAAATGGAGAAGATGCCGCCCGAGCCGGCCTGTTTGCGCTCCGGCGACGAGAAAATGGCATTCACCTTCTGGTAGGCCATCGGCACCTTGTCGATGATGGCGAAAAACTGCGCCTTCGCCTGCGCCGAGAATCCATCCACCGATTCCGTCACCTCACGAATGATCGTCGGCAGCGGCGTGCCCGTCTTGATCTCCGCAACCATGCGCGCGCGTGTCTGATTCTCGATCTCTGGCAGCTTGTCCAGCATCTTTCTGCGCTCGGCCGGGTCGCCCACATAGCGCGTCACTGCCGTGCGCAGCACCGTGCTCAAGTCCTGCGAGCAATTGGGCAGCGCCGTATCAGGGCAAACCGAGATGCACTCCATGCACTGTGTGCAGTTCTCCGGGATGTAAAGCGGCGTCTCGCGCCGCGCCACATACTTCGAAGCCGTGTCGCCCGTCGCCGCAGCAATCACGCCCATCGCCGCCAAGGGCGTAGCCGGTTGGTTGTAGCCATAATCCGAGCGGAACTCTGCGTCGAAGGCTTCAATCGTCGAGATCGGCGTGCGAGGTCCCTGTCCGTCGGGCGCAGCATGTGAACGGCATCCGGCGCCGGTGGTGCAGGCGGCCGCCGCGAACTCCGGAACCGCAACCTCTTCGTAGATCGGCAACAGCGCCTGCCCGCGCAAGCTTGAGCGATCCGCCGCAGCCAGATCGCCAATCGCGATCTCTTTCACGCGCTCGAAGCCCTGCGTCATCACTTCCATGTTCGACTGAACGACAGCGTCACCCAGCTTGCCGAACTTCTTCACGTACTGTTTGTGGACGACTTCGCGATACTGCTCTTGCGTGATTCCAAACTCGCCCAGCAGCGAGCTCACTGCGAAGAACCCACCGAGGAACGCGTTGCCCTGCATGCGCAGTTGCAGGTCGCCGCGGTCGGTTGCTTTGCGCGCAATGTCGAAGCCAGGCAACGTGAAGACGCGAATCTTCTTTTCGATAATCTGTTTGCGCGCCCACAGGGGCAGGTTCTGCCACGCCCGCTCGCCATCTACGTCCGACTCCCACACCAGGCAGCCGCCTTCCTGAATGCCGTCGAGGGGATTGGTGTGCGTAAACGCCTTGGGATCGCAGCACAGGACCACCGTCACGTGACGCAGGTCGCAATTCACGCGAATGCGTTCTTTGGCGGCGACCATAAAGTAGCTTGTCGGCGCGCCCTTCTTCTCCGATCCGTATTTGGGATTCGCGCTGACGTGAATCAGTTCCTTGGGATTGCCTAATTCGTCAGTCAGATGATCTCGCTCGAAGAGCAGGTCGTTCAGGTCGCCGAGAATCGCGCCCAGGTTCTTGCCCGTTGTAATCGCGCCCCATCCGCCAACCGAATGGAAACGCACCGCGACTGCGCCCTCAGGCAGCAGCGACGGTGTTTCCTCGGCGATCACCGAGTAAGGATGGTCGATGCCAAGAATAAAGAAGTTCACATCGTCCGCCGCGCTCTTGCTGTCTTTGCGCTTGCGGCCCGCGGTCGCGTATTCGAATGCTCCAATAATGTGCTCGGGGCGGAAATCGCGCGACCCCAATCCATAGCTTCCGCCGAAGAATCGCGGTACTTCGGCCAGCTCGACTTTCGGCAGGCCTTCGGTTCCCTGCACCGCCTTCGAAAACGCAGTACGAACGTCGCGGCCCAGCGGATTGTCGCCCGCCAGCGCCTCATCCGTCCGCTCCACAATGATTACGTTCTTCTTCCCCTTGAGCGCCTTCACCAGCGCCGCCTCGGGGAACGGCCTGATCACATTCACATGAATCGATCCCACGCTCGATCCCCGCGTTTGGCGCAGATAATCGACCGCAGCCTCGATGTTCTCGGCAGCCGAGCCGAGCGAAACGAAAACCGTCTCCGCGTCTTCTGTCTTGTACTCGCTGACGAGCCCATAGCGCCGGCCGGTCAGTTCGGCAAAGTCTTCGTACGCCTTTTCCAGGAACTCCAAAATCGGCTCCGCGAAGTTGTTTCTCCGCGCGATGACGCCCTGCATGTAGTGTTCCTGGTTCTGCACCGGACCCAACAGCACAGGATTCGTCAAATCCATCATCTTCGGCACGCGACGCCGCGTCGGCCCGAAGAGTGTCCGCTGCGCTTCGGTTGGGCACTCAATGATGTCTTCAGGCGCGCCCAGGTATTCGCGAATCAGCTCCGACTCATGCTTGTAAAAAGTCCGCTCCAGGTGCGTCGTCAGGAACCCGTCCATGATGTTCATGCCGGGGGTCAGGCTCAGCTCGGTCACGCGGCGCAGAATCAGCGCCTGGTCCGCCGCCTGCTGCGCGTCTTTGCCGAACAGCATGATCCAGCCGGTATCGAGGGCCCCATAAATATCGTCGTGACCGCAGTGCACGTTCAGCGCATGCTTAGTCAGCGCGCGCGCGCCCACTTCCAGCACCATCGTCGATCCCTTGCCGGGAGCGTGATAGTACTGCTCCACGCCGTAGACCACGCCCTGGCCCGAAGTGAAATTCACCACGCGCTTGCCGCAAACCGAATGCGCGATGGCTCCGCCCTGCGCTGCATGCTCGCCTTCCGCCTCGATCGCAATCGTGTTGCCGCCAAACACGTTCAGCTTGCCTTCGGCAAACGCCTGCTGAAAGAGCTCGCCGCCTTCGGTCGAAGGCGTGATCGGATAAAACACGCCGGCGTCGGCAACGCGCGTCTCGGTGTGGTAGCTGACCAGTTGATTCCCATTCGCCGTAACGCGAATTCCTGGATAACGAGCTGCTGCCTTCATAACCATTCTCCCTAGCGACACGTCTCCCATGTCCATTAAAGTGCCGAAAGCCTCTCAGCCCAAAATCAGTGAACGTGCGCAGCCAAAGTCATGGAGTGGGCTGCCATTTGCCGGTGGCGGAATTGATGTTCCCCTGTTCTCTTCCGCGATCTTAACTTGTGCGTACGGAGTTCGGGAAACCCAAGGGGAGGGTTCCTCCAATCTCAAGTATGCACCTGAGAATGGAGACGCTATCCCAAATGGCGATATGATTTCGGGCGCTAAGCCCGGCAGAAAAACGCTTTGCCTTCAATGCCTGCCTGGTCTCACGGCTATAATTCCGGCAATCTGACACAGCAGGAAATGGGCAGCCACGATGAACCCAGCCGGCGCCGAGTTTGCGGTATATCCCAGTCTGAAAGGCCGAGCCGTTCTCATCACCGGCGGCGCAACAGGCATAGGCGCTTCCCTGGTCACCCAGTTCGCGCGCCAAGGGTCCAGGGTAGCGTTCCTCGACATTCAGGATGAGCCCGCAGAGCAACTTTCCCGCAGCCTCGCCGCCGAGGGCTGCGTAGCGCCCTTCTACCTTCATTGCGATCTCACCGACGTCGCAGCTTTGCGAAGCGCAGTCACTCGAGTCCTCGCAGCTCTCGGCACGGTCGATGTGCTCGTGAACAACGCCGGCAATGACCAGCGCCATGCCACCGATGAAGTCACGCCAGACTTTTGGGATCGATCGATCGCTATCAATCTCCGGCCTTACTTTTTCATGGCTCAGGCGGTAATCCCGGCGATGCGCGCTGCAGGCCGCGGCACCATCATCAACATGAGCTCCATCGCCTGGATCATCCCCAACAAAGGGATGCCCGTCTACGTCACCGCCAAGGCGGCCATTGTCGGCCTCACGCGTACTCTGGCCCACGACCTCGGCCCTTCCGGCATACGTGTCAACGCCGTGCTCCCCGGTGCCATCGCCACCGAGCGTCAGAAACGCCTTTGGTACACACCCGAATACGAGGCCGAGATCTTTGCCAGACAGGCCCTCAAGAAACAGATCGAACCCGACGAAGTTGCCCGCCTGGTCCTCTTTCTCGCGGCAGACGACTCGAGCGCCATTACCAACCAGAGCTACATCGTCGACGCGGGCTGGGTCTAGCATCCAGATCTCGCGTTTCCTTTGAATGGTCATTCTGAGCGGGGTCGCCGTGGCGACCGCAGTCGAAGAACCCGCATTTGACATTCTCAGCACGGAAAGGGGTGTCCCACACAATCTTCGCTTGGGTGGGATCGCACGATCCCGACCGGTACGCCACTCACCCCCTCCATCCCCTGCGCTACCATGAAACACAAGGAACCTGCATTCATGTTCGTCGTGGTCTGGAAGTTCGAGATCGCAGAAGATAAAGTTGCGGGATTCGAAACCGCCTACGGTCCCGAGGGCGACTGGGCCCGTCTCTTTCGCGCCTCGCCCGACTATCTGGGAACAGAGCTTTTGCGCGACGCCTACGTCCCGGGCAGCTACCTCACCATCGACCGCTGGACCAGTGAAGACGCCTTCCGCGCCTTCCGCAAACAGCACGATACCGAATATGAAGCCCTCGACCGCCAGTGCGACGCACTGACTAGCCGGGAATCCCGCGTTGGCGCCTACACGGTATAGCTCCGCGCCGCGTTATTCCAGCACCAGCAGGTTCTTGCTGAACTCGGTTCCCGCCAAGAACCTGACTGCCTTATCTAGAGTGACCAGAACGCCATCCTGCTTGATTGCCAGTCCAAGAAGACAGGCATCGGTCACCTGTTGGTGACCCACAATCCGGCCAGCGAAGAGGGTCGCGATTTCAGACCAAGGATAGACCGTCGACCAGAACATGTAGCCAGGTTGTTCGGCTAGGCGGGTGAGAATCTCCGTCGCCTCCTCCATCGACAGACCACCAATCGACGGGAGTGTCGTTACACGCATAAATCCTGTCTCGCTAGAAAGACACAAGCCCCAAACTGCTTCTTGTTGGCTGTCAAACCATTGGGTTACCGTCTCGTGGTGGGCATGATTCTCATCTGCAAGCGCAACAGCGACGTTCACGTCGAGCAGAAACTTCTCTTTACTCAAACCTCGTCCTCCTGAGCCGCCTTTACCATTTCGCTAGTTAAGGTTCTGCCTCTGGAGCGAAAGACCGGCAATCCATTCGGTCCCGTCTCGATGTGCGAAAAATTCCGATCCCTCGCGTTATTCGCTTTCTTCACAAGCTCACTCAGTGCGGCACCGAGGGTGATGTTCTTCGCATTGGCATAGAGGGACGCCAGTTGATATGCCTCATCATCAATTGTCACCGTGGTTCTCATATCTCCATCCTGCATCATTTTAGGATTTGATGCAATCTGCATAATAAGATGCAGTTATTATCTTTGATGCAATTGATATTCGCTGATGCTGTGCGCTCCAGCACACCTTCTGGTTCATTCCCCAAGTTTTCCCCCTTTCTTCGCCATTTTCTCCTGTTTTTCAGTGTCCCATCCTGTTACAATCCCTTCGAATTCAACGTATGTCCCTCGCCGTTTCCTGCAAGAAATGCACGAGATGCGTAGGGTGTGCACTTCCTGAGGAGCCCTTCCAAAATGCCCATCATCGACGACCGCGCTAAAGCCGTAGAACTTGCCCTTCAACAAATCGAAAAACAGTTCGGAAAGGGGTCGATTGTCCGCCTCGGCTCCCGCGAAGCCCTGCTGCCCATTGCCGTCATCTCCACCGGTTCAATCAGCTTCGACGCGGCACTCGGGGTGGGTGGCATTCCGCGCGGCCGCGTTACTGAGGTCTTCGGCCCGGAATCGTCGGGCAAAACGACCATCACTTTGCAGGTCATCGCCGAAGCCCAGCGCAACGGCGGCCTGGCGGCTTTTGTTGATGCCGAGCACGCGCTCGACCCGAGTTACGCCAAGAAACTCGGCGTCGACGTCGACAACCTCCTCGTCTCGCAGCCCGATTCAGGTGAACAAGCTCTCGAAATCACCGAAGCTCTCGTCCGCTCCGGCGCCATCGATGTCCTGGTCGTCGATTCTGTCGCCGCTCTCGTTCCCAAGGCCGAGCTCGATGGCGAAATGGGCGAGTCGCACATGGGTCTCCAGGCGCGCCTCATGTCGCAGGCGCTGCGCAAGCTCACCGGCACGGTTTCGAAGTCACGCACTGCTCTCATCTTCATCAACCAAATCCGCGAGAAGATCGGCGTGATGTTCGGCAATCCCGAAACCACGACCGGCGGCCGGGCTCTCAAGTTCTACTCCTCGGTCCGCATCGATATCCGGCGCATCGCG
>Ga0187783_10003295_pt1 | contig 11901 bp, 8 predicted proteins | sample 1015_SJ02_MP02_2_FD_132471 | JGI IMG/M metagenome (GOLD analysis project Ga0187783, IMG submission 132471) | Tropical peat soil microbial communities from peatlands in Department of Meta, Colombia - 1015_SJ02_MP02_20_MG | ecosystem: Environmental > Terrestrial > Soil > Wetlands > Peat | place... | reverse complement strand
ATGACATAGCCGCGGTCGACCTGCGGGATGAAGCCGGTCGGTGTGGTGCGGAACGCGTTCAGGCCGATACCGATGACGACGAGATAGACCGCGACCATCATGATCGCGCGGCGCACGGTTCGCGTCGCCAGCCAGGAAATACCGAATCCGACCTTGTCGAAGCCGAAATTGAAATAGCCGAAGAGCCGGTGGATCGGTAGCTCCCACCAGCGGTCGCGATGGTCGACCTGGTGCGGCTTAAGCAGCAGCGCGCACATCGCCGGCGACAGCGTCAGCGACACGATCAGCGAAATGATAGTGGCGCCAGCGATGGTCAGCGCGAATTGCCGGTAGAACTGGCCGGAAATGCCGGTGATGAAAATCGAAGGCACGAACACCGCGCACAAGACCAGCGCGATCGCGATCAACGCCGAGCCGACCTCGTCCATGCTCTTGCGCGCAGCATCGCGCGGCGTGAGTCCTGAGGCGACGTTGCGCTCGACATTTTCGACGACGACGATGGCGTCATCGACGACGATGCCGATCGCCAAAACCAACCCGAACAGCGAAAGATTGTTGAGCGTAAAACCGAACGCCGCCATGAAGAAGAAACTGCCGACCAGCGACACGGGTATCGCCACCAGCGGAATGATGGCGGCGCGCCAAGTCTGCAAAAACAGGATCACCACCAAGACGACGAGCACGATAGCCTCGCCGATGGTATCGACCACCGCGTCGACCGATTGCTGGATGAATTGCGTCGGGTTGTAGACGATGACGTATTTGACGCCGGGCGGGAACCGCTGCGCCAATTTGGCCATCAGATCGGTGACGCCGTTGGCGGTGGAGAGCGCATTGGAACCTGGGCGCTGGAAGATGGCGATCGCGACCGCGGGATCGTGGTCGAGATAAGAATTCGACGAATAATCGAGCGCGGCGAGCTGAATGGTGGCGACATCACGCAACCGCACCACCGCGCCCGGCGTCTGCTTCACCACGATGTCGCCGAACTCGTCAGGCGTGTCGAGCCGACCGAGCGTCTGCACCGCGACCTGAAACGCGCCCGGACGCGACACCGGCGGCTGATCCAGCACGCCCGAGGCGACCTGGATATTCTGCGCCTGCAGCGCGGTGGTGACGTCGGTGGCAGTCAGGCCCAGCGACTGCAGGCGATCCGGATCGAGCCAGATGCGCATCGAATAGTCGCGGCTGCCGAACACGGTGATCGAGCCGACGCCGTCGACGCGGGAAAGCGGATCGCTCACTTCCAGCGTAGCGTAGTTGGAGATGAACAACGCGTCGCGCGACTTGTCGGGCGAATAAAGGTGCACGACCATCATCAGGTCGGGCGAGCTTTTGGTCACTGTCACGCCGATGTTGCGCACGTCGGCCGGCAGCCGCGGCTGCGCGATGGCGACGCGGTTCTGCACCTGCACCTGGGCGATGTCGAGGTTGGTGCCGAGATCAAAGCTGACCTGAATCGAGAAGCGGCCGTCGGCCGTCGAATTCGACGACATGTAGAGCATGTTCTCGACGCCGTTGATCTGCTGTTCGATCGGCGTGACCACGGTGGAGGCGACGACGTCGGCGCTGGCGCCCGGATATTGGCCGGTAACGCTGATGATCGGCGGCGCGATTTCAGGATATTGCGCGACCGGCAGGCGCGAGAACGACACTCCGCCGAGGATGACGAAGACGATGGAGACCACCGCGGCGAAGATCGGCCGATCGATGAAGAAATGTGAAATGCGCATTTTACGGCATCAACCGGCCTTGGCTTCATCGCCCGCCTTCGGCGTGCCCGGCGGCAAGGCGGGTGCGTCCCGCTCTTGCGCCTTCACCTTGATGCCCGGCCGCACGTGCATCAGGCCGTTGACGATCACACGATCGGTCGCGACCAGGCCGTCCTTGATGACGCGCAGGCCGCCGTCGAGCTGGCCCGGGGTGACGTATTTGATGCGCACCGTGTCGGTGTCGTCGACGACAAGCACATATTTGCGCGCCTGTTCGGAGCCGAGGGCGTCATCGGCAACCAGCAGCGCGGTATAGGGCGGCGAGCCGGGCACGCGGATGCGGCCGAACATGCCGGGGGTGAGCAGGCCGTTGGGATTGGTGAATACCGCGCGGCCGCGGATGGTGCCCGAGGAGGCGCTGATGACGTTGTCGACGAAATCGATCTTGCCGTGGTGCGCGAAATCGTTCTCGTCAAGGAGCTTGAGGGAGACCGGAACGCCGCCGTCGACGCCGCCTTTGGTAGTGACGGCGAAGCGCTGATAGCGCAGATAAGACGCTTCATCGAAGGTGAATTCAAAGCGGATCGGATCGACCGATACGATGGTGGCGAGCAGCGTGGTGCTGCCGCCGGTGCCGCCAGTCACGAGGTTGCCGACGGCGACCCGGCGGTCGCCGATCTTGCCGTCGATCGGCGCGCGCAGCTCGCTATAGTCGTTGAGGTCGAGCTCCGCCGAATGCACCATGGCTTCCTGCGCGGCAACGCTGGCTTCCGCCACGCTCTTGGCCTGCATGCGTTGTTCGTAGGTCTGCTCGGTGATGGTCTTGTTCGCCAGCAGCGGCCTGGCGCGCTCGAGATCGCCGGCAGTGAAGGCGAGATTGGCGCGCGCCTGCGCGAGATTGGCGCGCATCTGCTCGAGCGCGATTTCGAACGGCCGCCGGTCGATCGTGAACAGAAGATCGCCCTGCTTCACCATCTGGCCGTCGGTGAAATGAATCGCGGCGAGATAGCCGGAAAGGCGGGAGCGGATTTCGACCGCGTTCACCGCGACGAAACGGCCGACATATTCGTCCTGATCGACCACCGTGCGCTCAACCGGCTTGGCCACCGTCACCGCCGGCAGCGCCTGCGCGCCTTGCTGGCCGCCTTGACCGCAGCCGGGCAAGGTCGCGAGCAAGACAAACGCCGCCAGTAGCGCGGCAAAACGCGCCGCATTGGGCAATGTCATGGATTCGTCCTCACCTGTCTCGGCATCATAGGCGGCCGACGCTGTCAATCACACCGCGCGTATCGTTGCCGCGCCGATTGGCGTAAGGCATTGATATCACGTGTATAATCGAACACTCGGGAGCGACGGGGCGAGGCCGAGTTTTGCCGTCATTGGCTCGACAAACCGCGCAAACGTGGCCAAGTCGTGATGCGCGTCAGCCCCGCGCTATGGCCGCCACGGCGGCAATAGCGAGGGCGAGCCACGCCCCGATCAGAATGACGCCGCCCGCGGGCGCGGCCAGCGGAAACAGGCGATGGCCGGCGAAGACGCGCAACGCAACGTCGCCGGAGAACAGCGCGGCGCCCAGCACCCACCCGGCAAGGACGATAACCGCCCACGGCTTTGGCAGCACGCCTTGCTGCATCAGCGCGGTTCCGCCAAGCACGGCGGCGGCGTGGAACAAGAGCATATACGCCGCGCTGTCGAGGCCGGCGCCAGGCGCCGCATGCGCACCAGCGGCGGCCAGCACGACGCCGCCCGCCCCCATCAGGCCGGCGAGCGCGAGCAGGATGGTCACGGTCATGGGATGCCGCCTTCGTAAGCCGTCGCCAGTATGTCGAACCGTGCGATCGGGCTCAACGCGCCGCGGCGAAAACGTCCGGGCCGACTGCCGCGGCCGCCGCTTGCCGCGCCGCGGCCTTGGTGACGAGCGGAGTATTGATCACGCCGCCGTTTGAATTGTTCTCCCCGCTCTTGCCAGGGACCGGAAAGGCATAACCGATGATGGCCTTGGCAACGAGCCGGTCGGACCCGGGAGTGAGACCGTAACCCAGGCCGAGCTCGACATCGAAATCGGCGAGCTTGAAATCGGCGACGCCGAACAGCTGATGCGACTGCTGTGACAGCGGCAATACATCGACGGCCTTGCCGAGGTCAGCGTAATACTCGACGCCGAGGAAACGATCTTCGCCGAGATTGCGCGCCAGCCGAACCGCCGGCGCAAAATCGGTTTCGCCGAACTCGCCGAAAGTCAGATCGAGGATCGGATTGATGATGAACTCCCAATCGGGGTTGCGCACCCCGATGATGGGGCGGATTTCCAGCGTAAAGCGACTCTGTGAAAACGGCGGCGTGGCATAGCCGAGCTCGAAATTGACTCCGTAGAAAAAGTCGCGCTTGTCGGCATGAGGCGATACGAACAGATCGCGGATCTTGCCACCGTTGGAGAGGAACTGGCCGCCGCTATTGACGGCGAACGGAAGGTAAAAGCCGAGTTCCCACCAATCGCTAATGCCGTAGGCGAATTCCGGCGTGCCGTTGAGCGCATGATTGGAGATGAGCCCGCCGGGAAAATCCGGCTGGGTGTGGCCCTGAAATGTGTAATTGAGGTGCTGCTCGACGGTCCATTGGCCGATCTCGGCAATTTCGGCGTTATAGACCTGAATTTCATCGACGGCGCGCGCGGGCCTCGGCAGGTCGGCCGCCGCGGTCACCACGGCTGCAATCGTAATAACGCACAGATCGCGCGGACAGCGCGGCACGTTGATCCATGTCAAAGCGGCAGGCAACTCGCACAAATCACACCGGCACTTCGCCCTTGAGCATAAGGCGATAGAGATAGCGGCGCTCGTCCATGTCGTAATCTGGATTGGCTTGGTGCATGACGCTGCGGTTGTCCCAGATCACCCAATCGCCGTGGCGCCATTGATGCCGGTATTCATATTTCTTCTGCGTGGCATGCCGCATCAACTCATCGATCAAGGCCAGCGCATCGGCGTCCGCCATGCCGATGATGGATTCCATGCGCACCGGATTGAGGAACAGCGCCTTGCGGCCGTTCTCGGGGTGCGTGCGTACCAGCGGATGGACGCCAGGCGGCGGCAGCTGCTTGCGGCTGTCCTCGTCAAGCCCGCTCAGTTCGCGGGGACTGTATTTGCTTTGATAGACGTGCACCGCTTTGAGACCGTCGATCCGCCGTTTAGTTTCCTCCGGCAGGTCGTCATAAGCATCGTGCATGTTGACATATTGCGTGTCGCCGCCGCGCGACGGTAGCTCCACGGCAAACAGCGTCGTCGCCTTGGGCGGGCGCGGATGATTGGAATGATCGGTGTGGAAGGTCTCCCCCGGAATGACGCGTTTGCCGTTCACGAAGATATCGTTGGAAACGTAATAGACGTCGGGATGGCCGAGAACGTGCTGCTCTCTCCGGTCGTGGATCTGCAGCTCGCCGAACAATTGCGCCGCCACTTTGAATTCGTCCGGGTCGAAATGCTGGTCGCGCATGACCAGCACGTGATGCTCGGCGAACGCGCGATTGAGCGCGGTGGGGGTATCGTCCGCCGATCGGCTTGGTGAAGTCGAGGCCGGTGACTTCGGCGCCGGTGTGATCAGTCAGCGGCGCAATGGTGAAGGACATCTGCCGTTCTCCCGCGGCTGTTGGTCGAAACGCTAGCGCCGGGCCTCGGAGCGATCAAGCTCCGCCGGGCGCGGGCGGCAGAGATGAAGAACCCTTGCAGATCGGCTATCGTGCCGCTCCACAAAGGTACCAAGGCGATGAGCGACGCGTTCGAATTCGGACTTTACACATTCGGCGAGCTGACGCCGGACGCGCGAACCGGCAAGGCGATTGGCGCGCAACAGCGCATTGCCGACATGCTCGCTGCGGCGAAGCTTGCCGACGATGCTGGCTTCGACGTGTTCGCCGTCGGCGAGCATCACCGGCTCGATATGGCGGTATCCGCGACGCCGGTCGTATTGGCGGCGATCGCGGCGACGACGACGAAGATCCGTCTCGCCAGCGCCGTGACCATCCTCTCCACAGCGGATCCGGTGCGCGTATTCGAGGATTTCGCCACCGTCGACCTGATCTCGGGCGGCCGCGCCGAGATCATTGCCGGACGCGGCGCTTTTATCGAGTCGTTTCCGCTGTTCGGCTACGATCTCGCCGACTACGACGCGGTGTTCGCGGAAAAGCTCGATCTCCTGCTCAAGCTCAACGCCGCCGAGCGCGTCACCTGGAGCGGCCGCTTCCGACACGCTCTAAACGACGCGCCGATTCCGCCGCGCCCGGTGCAAGGCCGTTTGCCGATCTGGGTCGGCACCGGCGGCACCAAAGGCAGCGTCGAGCGGGCGGGCGCGCTGGGCCTGCCGCTGGCGCTCGCCAATATCAGCCTGCCGCCGGCGCAACTCGCGCCCCTGGCCGCACTTTACCGCGAGACCGGACAAAAAGCCGGCCACGACGGGCGGCAGCGGAAAATCAGCATCGGCACGCACATGCATGTCGCGGACAATTCGCAGGACGCCCTAAATACGTTCTATCCGCATTACGCCGCCTATTTTCGTACGCACGTGCCGTCGCACATGCGCGCGCAGGAGATTACGCGCGCCGATTTTGAGGCGCTGGCGGCGCCGCACGGCTGCTTATTTGTCGGCAGCCCGCAACAGATCGTCGACAAAATTTTCTACGAGCGCGAGCTGTTCGGCCACCAACGCTTTTTGGCGCAGATCGACATCGGCGGCCTGCCGTTTGCCAAAGTCGCCCGCGTGATCGAGCTGTTCGCGACCAAAGTCATGCCGATGGTCCGGCAGCCGTCACTGCGGGACGCGGCCGCCGGAGGCTGACGCCGAGCGAACGGCCGCGACGATGTGCTGCGGGCCCATCGGAGTTCGGTCGAAATCGACATTGAACGGACGCAGCGCATCGGCCACCGCGTTGGCGATCACGGCCGGCGGCGCGATCGGACCGCCTTCGCCGACACCCTTGACGCCGAACGGATTGAGCGGCGACGGCGAATGCTGGTGGACGAGCGTGAAACGCGGCGTGTCGGCGGCGGTCGGCAACAGGTAATCCATCAGCGACGTCGTCAGCAGTTGCCCGGCGGAATCGAAGTTGATGGCTTCCAACAGCGCGCCGCCGATCCCTTGCACGGCGCCGCCGACGATCTGGCCCTCGACCAGCATCGGATTGACCACCACGCCGCAATCATGGGCGATGGCATAATTCTCGATCGTCACCCGCCCGGTCTCGACATCGACCTCGACCAGCGCCGCATGCGCCGCATAGGACCAGGTCACCGTGGGAGGCTCAAAATAGTAAGTCTCCTCGAGCCCGGCTTCGACGCCGGCGGGCCGCCCGTGGTCCCAGCCCGGGCGCGCCGCCTGCGCCACTTTGGCGAGCGGGACCTCGGCGCCCGGAACGCCGACGATTCCGACGCCGCCGTTGCGCAGTTCGAGATCGCCGGGCGCGCACTCCAGAAGATTGGCGGCGATCGCAAGCACTTTGGCCCGCAGTATTTCGGTCGCGCCATGAATAGCCGCCGACAGCGTAACCGTGGTGCGGCTGGCGATGGTGCCGAAGCCGATTGCGATCGCCGCGGTATCGCCGAGCGAAACGATCACGTCGTCGGGATCGACATGCCAGGCATCGGCGACGATCTGCGCAAAGATCGTCTCCATGCCCTGACCTTGCGGGCAGGCACCGGAGGTGACGAAAATCTTGCCGGTTGGCTCGATGCGAATGAGCGCGCTTTCGAACGGCCCGACGCCCGTGCCCTCGACGTAGCAGCCGAGGCCGAGACCGAGATGGTGGCCGTCGCGCCGCGCTGCGCGCTGGCGCTCGCGAAACGGCCCAAGCCCGCCGACCGCGTTGAGCGCGTTGCCGAGCGCCGCCGGGTAATCGCCGCCGTCATAAACGATCGGCTGGCCGTCGCGATAGATCAGGCCCGCCGCATAAGGCATTTCGTCGGCGCGCACCATATTGCGCAGACGCAGCTCGGCCGGCTCAAGCTTCAGCTCGGCGGCGATGACGTCCATGACCCGCTCCATGGCGAAGGCGGCTTCCGGACGGCCGGCGCCGCGATACGGCGCGTTGGGCACCTTGTTGGTGGCAGCAATGCTGCCGGAGATCGCAATGGCGTCGATCTTGTACGGGCCGGGCACATGGACCGCGGTGTTGTAGGCGATGCCGGCGCCGATCGGATTCCAGGCCCCGCAATCGACGAGAAAATCGTCGCGCAGCGCCAGGACGCGGCCCGACTCGTCGAAACCGACTTCGACGTCGTGAATCTGGTCGCGCGAATGGCAGGAGGAGATCAGATGCTCGCGCCGATCCTCGATCCATTGCACCGGCCGACCGAGCTGACGCGCGAGGAATGGAATCAGCAGGTCCTCCGGATAGACGTGCCCCTTGACGCCGAACCCGCCGCCGACATCGAGTGCGACGCAGCGCACGCGCGCTTCGGGAAGTTTCAAAGTCGCTGCTGCCTCACGCCGCACCCAATGCACCACCTGGGTGGCCGACCAGATCGTCATCGAATCCGTGCGCGGATCGTACGATCCGACCACGCCGCGGCATTCCATCGGCATTGCGGCATAGCGGTGATGATAAAAGCGCCGCTGCAGCCGGCGCGGCGCGCGCTTGAGCGCGCCGTCGGTGTCGCCTTTGCCGATCGCGAAGCGGCCGATCAGGTTGGTTTCGAATCGATCGTGGATGATCGTGGCGCCGGCGGCGAGCGCGGCTTCGGGATCGAGCACGGCCGGCAGCGGATCGAGGTCGAAGTCGACCAGCTCGGCGGCGTCTTCGGCGGCATAGCGGCTCTCCGCCACGACGACGGCCAAAGCCTCGCCGACGTGGCGAACCTTGTCGTGGGCGAGCAGCGGCTGCTGCGGGTTGATGAACTTGTGCTGAACGACCGTCGTCCATTTGCTCGGCAACACCAGCTGCGTGTCCGGCACCGGCGGCAAGAGCCGAACGAGTTCGGGGCCGGTCAGCGCATAGACGACGCCGGGCGCCGCCGCGGCTCGCGCGCAATCGATTGTCCTGACGCGCGCATGCGCGAGCGGGCTCCTTACAAAGACCGCGTGCAGCATGCGCGGCAGAATAAGATCGCCGATAAATTGGCCGCGGCCGGTGAGCAGGCGCCGGTCTTCGCGCCGCGGCAGCGAACGGCCGATGAATGACGCGGTCGGACTATCGTTCATTGCGCCAATGCCGGTTTGGCAACAGATGCCGAAGCGTTTAGCATAGCCTGACCGATCCGGCGCCGCCGTTCAACGTCACGGCGTGTGAAGGGCTTAAAGAGTGACGCACGCTCCCGAAGTGCAAAATTCCGGCGGCCGGCCGCGGCAAGACCTGATCAGCGGTCCTTATTTGCGCAATGCCTGGTATGCCGCGGCCTGGTCCGACGACATCGGCGACGACGCGCCGGTCGCCCGCACCGTGATGGACGAGCCGATCGTGCTCTTTCGCAAGGCCGACGGCGGCGTCGCGGCGATCGAGGACCGCTGCGCGCACCGGTTCGCGCCGCTGAGCATGGGCAAGATCGTCGGCGCCGACCGCATCCGATGCCCTTATCACGGGCTGGAATTCGACGGCACCGGCGCCTGCGTGAAAAATCCGCACGGCACCAAGAACATCCCGCCGCGGACGCGCGTGAAAAGCTATCCGGTCGTCGAGAAGCACAAGGCGGCGTGGATCTGGATGGGCGACAAGCCGGCCGACGCCGGAAAGGTGCCGGACTTCGCCGTGCTCGATAATGTACCGGCGCTGCACACCACCAAGCGCGACTCGATCGTGATCAAAGCCAACTACCAGCTGATCATCGACAACCTGCTCGACCTCAGCCACACCTCCTATCTGCACGAAGGCGTTCTCGGCAACGCCGACACCGTGGAGTCGGAGATCACGGTCGAGCAGGACGGCGACGACGTGGTGGTCGGGCGGCACGCCACCAATTCAATTCCGCCCGGCATGTTCGCGCCGTTCTGGCCGGACCACCCGCCGCGCGTCGACAAGTTCACCAAGATGCGCTGGATGGCGCCGTCGACGCTGCGGCTGTTCACTGGCATCTGCAAGATCGGCGCGCCGCCGGAAAGCGGCACCGGCTATAACGCGATCCACATGCTGACCCCGCAGAGTGAGCGCTCGACGCTCTACCATTTCACCGCGGTGCGTTTCGGCGTGATGACGGCCGACGAAAAGGTCAACCGCGATTTGCAGGAGCGGATCGCCAGGATGCGCCGTTTCGCTTTCGCGGAGCAGGACGCCCCGGTGATCGAGGCCCAGCAGCGAATGATCGAGAACGCGACGGCACCGCTCGATCCGGTGATCCTCGCCGTCGACGTCGGGCCGGTGCGCTATAAGCGCATCCTCAACCGGCTCATCGAAGCCGAGCAGCGCTGACCGGGACGGCCCGCGAAGCGCCGATCAGTCCACCCCTGCCCGCCCGACCGCGACATAGCGGAAGTCGGCACGCCGCATCTCATCGACGCGATAAATGTTGCGCAGATCGACGATCACCGGCGTCGCCATCACCCGCTTGAGGCGGGCGAGATCGAGGGCTCGGAACTGCTCCCATTCGGTCGCAATCACCACCGCATGCGCGCCTTTGGCGGCGTCATAGGCGCTGTCGCAATACTGCACGGCGGGGAGCTGCGACTTGGCCTGCTCCATGCCGGCGGGATCGTAACCGCGCACCGCGGCGCCGAGATCGTGCAGCGCGGTAATGAGCGGGATCGCCGGCGAATCGCGGATGTCGTCGGTGTTCGGCTTGAACGTCAGGCCGAACACGGCAACAGTCTTGCCGCGGACCGAGCCGTCGAGCGCCGCCACCACCTTGCGCGCCATCGCCCGCTTGCGCTGCTCGTTGACCGCCGATACCGCCTCGACGATACGCAACGCCACGCCGTGGTCCTGTGCGGTTTTCAGCAGCGCGCTGGTATCCTTCGGAAAGCACGAGCCGCCGAAACCCGGACCCGGATGCAGGAACTTTGCGCCGATGCGGTTATCGAGTCCCATGCCGCGCGCCACCTCCTGCACGTCGGCGCCGACCGCTTCGCACAGGTCGGCGATTTCGTTGATGAAGGTGATCTTGGTGGCGAGGAAGGCGTTGGCCGCGTATTTGATCAATTCGGCCGTACGGCGGCTGACATAGATGATCGGCGGGGCATTCAGGTAAAGCGGCCGGTAAATTTCCGCGACCACGGCGCGGGCGCGCGCATCCTCCGTGCCGACAACAATGCGGTCGGGATGCTTGAAATCCTGGATGGCGGCACCCTCGCGCAAAAACTCCGGATTGGACACGACCTGGATTTCGGCGTCGGGGCGCTTTTCGCGCAGGATATGCTCGATCTCGTCGCCGGTGCCGACCGGAACGGTGGATTTGGTGATGACCAGCGCGGCGGGTGAAAGCAGCGGCGCGATCTCGCGCACCGCGTCGTAAACGAAGGTCAGATCGGCGTGGCCGTCGCCGCGGCGCGATGGCGTGCCCACCGCGATGAATACCGCCTCGGCCTCGCCGATGCGCGAGCTCGCAGCGGCGAATTCGAGCCGGCCCTGGTGCGTATTGGCGGCAACCAGATCGGTTAGCCCCGGTTCGAAGATCGGGATTTCGCCACGGTTGAGCGCCGCGATCCGGCCGGCATCCTTGTCGATGCAAGTCACCTGATGACCGAAGTCGGCGAAACAGGCGCCGGAAACGAGCCCGACATAGCCGGCGCCGATCATGGTCACGCGCATGGCAATCCTTCCAGCTCAAACAGGACGTCGAAGGCGATCGGATGTAAAGCACGCTCAGACATGGCCTTCAATTTCATCGATCGCCGCTGCCGGCGCAGTTTGCGCGGTCCGCCGCATTAACGACAGCCAGCGCCCGCCGAACAGCACCAGCACGACACCCCCATAGACCAGCCCGCCAAGCGCCGCCAAGAGCGCCAATTCCGATTCGTTACGGAACCTGGGCCACGACGATAACAGGCCGGTGACGACCGGTGCCGCGACAAACAACGCGACCGCGAGCGCGCCGCCGGAGGCGGCGAGCTTGATTAGCGAGACCTTGAGTTCAGGATCGGCGGCGATGACGCGGGCGCGTGCGGCAAAAACCAGCACCAATATGAAATTGACCCACGCCCCGATCGAGGTCGCCAGCGCCAGGCCGACCTGCGCCAGCGGCACCATCAGCGCGATCTTGAAGGCAATGTTGAT
>Ga0187783_10003294_pt1 | contig 11903 bp, 3 predicted proteins | sample 1015_SJ02_MP02_2_FD_132471 | JGI IMG/M metagenome (GOLD analysis project Ga0187783, IMG submission 132471) | Tropical peat soil microbial communities from peatlands in Department of Meta, Colombia - 1015_SJ02_MP02_20_MG | ecosystem: Environmental > Terrestrial > Soil > Wetlands > Peat | place... | reverse complement strand
GGAAGCCCGCGACTCGAGCCGTACTACTGACCGGACCGGATCTGCGCGGGACGATCTACGCCATTTACCAATTCTCCCAAGACTACCTGGGCGTTGACCCAATGTATTACTGGACCGATCGAGAACCTTCACGCCGCGTCAGTATTGAGGTTCCCGAGTCGCTGCAGCGTGTCTTTCCGGCACCTCTTTTCAAGTATCGCGGTTTTTTCCTCAACGACGAGGATCTTCTAACGGGATGGGCGCCCGGCGAAAAAACCGATGGCTCCGGCATTTCGCTCGCGGTGATGGACAGAATCTACGAAACCATTCTTCGCCTCAAAGGAAACATGGTCGTTCCAGGAACGTGGATTTTCCCGAACGATCCTCAGGTCAAGCTGGTTGGGCAGCGCGGCCTGATCCTGACTCAGCACCACGCGATTCCTCTCGGCGTGAATGTCGCACGCTGGCCTGCCGACGTTCCCTATAACTACACAACGCACCCGGAAATTCTCGAGCGCGCCTGGAAAGACGCCGTCAACTCGTATGCTCCGGGTCAGGAAATTCTATGGGCCGTAGGACTGCGCGGCCTGTCCGATGTCTCCTACGCTTCGATGGACCCGAGCGTCAGAGACAACGACAAGGCCCTGGGGCAACTCATCAGCAAGGCAATTGCGGACCAGATGGGCATCGTGCGCGCCGTCCATCCGGACGCGAAATTTGTCACGGACTTGTGGCAGGAAGGCGCACGGCTCGTCCAACAAGGCCACCTTACGATTCCTCCGGACGTCATTCCGGTGTGGGCTGACCTCGGTTACGGGTTCCTTCAGGACAAGGGCCTTGTCGCCGCGGGCCAGGGCGCTTATTACCACGTGGCAATGCTCAATGGTCGCGCGAACCAGCTTTCCGAGATGGTTCCCGTGGATCGCATTTATTCGGAGTTGGGCAGATACATTAAGGCCGGGGCGACGCAATACATTCTTCTCAACACGAGCGACATTCGTCCGGTGATTATGACAGCGGAAGCCGTGATGGATGTCGCGTGGGGCGGCCTGCCGCCGGAAGGCGTCAACGGGAGCGACGCATATTACAAGCGTTGGGCCGCGGAAGAATTCGGAGCGAAGGCGGCGCCGAGCGTTGCAAAAGTTTATGAAGAATATTTCAAGGCACCGGCGCATATTCCGGCGACGGGTGAAGAGTACGGTGACCAGCTTTATCACAGCGAAGCGCGGCAAATGCTTCTGAGCTATATGGTCAGTCCGCCGTTCTATTCCATCCCGAGCCAATCCCCGAAATGGACGCCCGTTCGCGTCATGGGTATCGGCGCGGGCGTGCCCGGGTTCGGTCCTGGAATCGGGCCTGATTACTTGGCGCAGACCATTAAGAGAGAGCTCCAGCAATGCGGCGATGCACAACCTCGATGGGACGCGGTATGGAAGGACGCGCTTGCAGCCGAGCCGCTTGTCGCGCCCGCACGCCTGCCTTTTTATCGCGCGGAAGTGCTCACTATGATTGCGATCAACCGGGACAGCAATAGAATTCTCTACTTGCTGTCCAGCGCAATCCAGGACGCTCAGAACAGTCAGCCGGCAAAGGCGCATCTCGAGGCCCAAGAAGCTCTTGCCGCGTTCGATGAGATTCATCGGATGGAAGTCGGCGCAGAGTATGGCAAGTGGAAAAATTGGTATCGCGGAGACTGGCTGACGGGCATCGACCAGACGCGAGAAATGGTTCAAACCTTCGTGAAGTATCTCGATGACCCGATGACTACACTGCCGCCGCCAGTTCTATCGAGCGGCTGGGAAGGCTACTACCACATCATGCATTACGAAGGGAATCGCACCGCGGACACGCAGTAAGGAATGTACCCAGATTTCCAGTATAGCCGAAAATCATCCATTAAAAAAAATCGGGTGCCCCGCGATCGCTAGCGGGGCACCCGGTGCAACAGGCACTGCCGGAGGCGAAACCTTCGTCAGGTGCCGGTCATGGGCGCCCTCGGAAGAGGACAACGCCAGTTGCATCTACCCGCAGGTGGCCAGGGGAGCCTGCCCGCGAGATGTCGTTGAACGCCAAGTTTCCCCCTAGAAAATCAACTTGGCGCCGAACCAGATAGACCGCTGTCCGCCGCCGATTGCAGAGGCGCCGGAGCCGCTAGACCCCAAGGTTGATGTGATGACGCCGAAATTGGCATTACCCGCCGAGCATGAGGTCGGGTTCGCGCTGTTGGGCGTGCACGATGCGTTCGGATTGTTGAAATGCGGAGTGTTCGTGGCACTGAACGCCGTCGCACTGACTTGCAACTTGAACTTCTCCCAGATGTTGAACGTGCGCACGATGCTCATATCGAGGTTGAAGAGACCGGGCCCGCGCAACTCATCGCGTTGTGAGGTGCCGAAACCCACCGTGGTGACAGCTTGAAAATCGGCGGGGTTAAAGTATTGGCATCCAGAGGTCGTGCAGGAACCGACCGACGGTCCATTGTTTCCATAGATTTGTACGTTCTGGACATCTTGGTTGGCCAATTGCGAGCTCCCAGGCGCATTCAGGCTGTTGCCTGGGGCAGTGACCGTGAACGGGAAACCGCTCGTCCAGGTCAAGACCTCGTTGAGTTGCCAGCCTCCAAGAATCGCCCCCGCAACGCCCGTGGTAAGCCACTTCTCGCCCTTGCCGAACGGTGTGGGTTGAACGCCGAAGACTGTGAAATTGTTTGTCTGGTCAATTCCGGCCAGCGCCCAGTTCCGGTACCAGTCAGCCGGGACATTGAAAAAGAGACTCCCATCATTGTTGTCGCCGTTGGCGTTGTCGCGGGACTGCGAATAGACGTAGTTAACGCCAATAGTCCCGAAGCTACTCACCTTGTGGGTCAACTGTGTCTGCAACCCGTTGTACGTTGCACCACAGAAAGGTTCCTGTGAGTTGATGGTTGACCAATTCGTTGCAATTCCGGAACCGAATATGCCCGGGAATGCCGCGTTCAGCACCTCTCCCGCGTTGCCGCCTCCCGGAGGGGAATAGTTGATATCGACGTTGCACTGCAGTCGGATGGCCAAGCTGCGGACGTAGGCTACTTGCCCATTAAAGCCTGCGCCGAGGTCTCGCTGCAAAGTGACGTTCCAGGATTCGATATAACCTCGCCTGAAGTTCAAAGGAACGGTTGTTGTACCGTTGTTGTTCGGGAGATAGGCGCCTGAAGCCTGCGCAAGAGGTAGTATTAACGGCGCGCCGAGACCCACTGGTATATCGGCCCAGGGGCCATAGGATATGCACTCCGTGCCAGGATTGTAGCCAGTTGCCGCCGGACAAGCAAAATCTGCCGTACCCGTCGGAAGGGACATGATCCCTGCTGGCGAGAAAGGTGTGCCCGTCACATTAGTAAATGCCGTGTTGGCGTCAACAGGATAAGAGTTGCGAAGGTTCCGGAAGTTACTCGGGTCGACGCTAATCCCGTAGCCAACGCGGAGAACTGTTTTGTCGTTGATTCGATAAGCAACGCCAAGCCTCGGCACGAACTGTCCGCCTCGGTCCTCCACGCCGTCGTTCAGAGGTATGCCATTGAACCCACCGATGAGAACCGTGCCGCTGGCTGGATTGAATACGGGAGCGCCGTTTCGAGCTTGTGTCATCATAGGATAAATTTCCCAACGCACGCCGTAGTCAACCGTGAGCTTATTGCTGACCTGCCATTGGTCGCGAATGTAAAGCGACCAGACAGACTCACGCTCCGTATTCGGAATGCTGATCTGAATTGCCTCTCCGGTCTCATATGGCAGGCCGAGGAGAAAGTCCGCCCAGGCATTCATCAGGCTCGGCGATCCGCCGTCCGAAGTCATGTTGCCGTTGAACCCAAGAGTACCGCGGGCGGTCTGGAAGGTCCCACCTTGCGGTTGGAAGTGATTGATGCCCCAGTGATCCCGCTCGAACCCAAAGCGGATGTCGTGGCGACCCTTCTGCCAGCTGAAATTGAGCTGGCCTGCATATTGGTTGTCGCGGAAGACGAAGGGATTACCGGTGTTGGTGTTCCCCATGTTGGCCCAGCCAGACGTCTGAATACCCGGGAGTCCTGCTTGGAAAGCGGAGGGCCCGTTTGAGTTGAGAATACCAAATTGAAGCCCGTAGTCCTGGCCCGAGACCACGTCAGGTCCCTCGGCGCCCAGCCTCTGCCGCGTATAGCCGAAGTTCCCGTCCATCAGGAAAGTGGGAGAAAACGTGTAGACGCCCCCCATAGCAAAGACTTGGACTCGGCCTAAGGACGTCCCTAGCTGGCCGCCATTAGTCGCGTTGCCGGCAGCAGGACCGAGCGAAGGCGGGTCAAGAATGTTGCTGCCTGAGTACCCGTAGCGCCAGAAATAGGTGAGCTTGCTTGTGGGAACATAGGTAACTTTGAGGTCCCAGTCGTTACGGGTGTAAGCAGCGCCTCCGAAGTTGGTGTAATCGTAGCCGGGGGCCGGTGAGCCTTCAACCCATTCGCTCGCGCTCGCAGCTGGAAGCAAGTTCAGATAGTCCAATGCGGCTGGATTGATATCGGCGAAAGGGATTGTGTTGTTGGGAAAAGCCGCACAACCCGTACCCGCGGTCGAAGTGCATGTCGCGGGATTGTAGATCGTTGCCCCGTTGTTTGCCGCAGTAGGGAAGGTGACTCCCGTCTGGGACGACGCAACCGGACGGAGCCATGCGGGAGCGATGAGCTGGTTGTCGAACCCATATTGCCTCTGCCGATTGGTTTCGAAGTCGCCGAACATGAATAACTTGTTCTTCAGGATAGGCCCGCCCAAGTGTCCGCCAGCCTCGTTGAAAAGGTTCTTGGGTATCGGGTTGGTGGACGAATACTTTCCGGGCGCAGTGAAGTAATTGAGAGCGATCAAGTGTTGGTCGGTGTAGTTCCAAAAGCCTCCCCCGTGGAGACCATTCTGACCGGACTGCGTGACGATGGTCACTGCGGCGCCACCGGCCATCCCTTGCTCCGCGTCGAAAGAATTGGTGACAATGTTCACGCTCTCGATCGAGTCGGCCGGCGGTACGTACCCGACGTTCGCGGGCAACCACGGATACAAATCGGTTGCGCCGTCCACGCGAGTCGTGTTGCCCTGGTCTGAGATCCCGTTGACCCAACCCGTCATTGAGCGCTGCGGGTTTCCGCCGGCGGAGTTGGTAATGATTGGCGTGCTGAAGCCGGGAACCGTCTTGTACAGGATCTGGAAATTGCGCCCTTCGTCGGAATTCAGCGGAAGGTTCTCCAATTCCGTCATCGTGAGGGTGCTGTGCACATCGCCTCGGTCTGTCTGAAGAACCGGAGCGGCGCCGGAAACCGTAACCGTCTCCGTTTTTCCTGAAACAGCCAAGACTGTGTTCACGCGGACTACCGTGTTCGACAGAACTACCACGCCATCGTGGATGCTGGTCCCAAAACCCGAGGCTGTGATCGTCACCTTGTACGTGCCCGGCAAGACGTCCGTGAACAAGAACACCCCGTGTTCGTCCGTCTTAGTCCCAGGCGTTTCCACTCCGGTTCCAGTATTTACGAGCAGAACCGAAGCCACCGGCACGGACGCGCCCGACTGGTCCGTCACGTTACCCGTGACCGTGCCGTACAACACTTGCGCCCGCCCTGGACTGGAACATAAGACCAGGATGGACACCAAGAACCCCGCCACTACCCCCAATCGCAGGACTCTTGTTAATCCACTTGAGTCAGTTGCATGCTGCTTTCTCAACATGGAGCCTCCTCCTTCTAAGCTTAAACATTCACGCGACCACCTCTCGCGCCGGAGAAAATTCCCGACACGAATCCTTTTTGTCCGCCAATCAGACGGCTTTCTGGCGTGGCATCCGCGCCCTCTCCTCCTGTGCATTTCTTGCGGACGGTCCAAAATGCTTCTGCAACACGAGCGCGACTGTTCCGCGCAACCGAGCCAAGCCGGGCTCGGCAGCGGGTCTAATCCGCGGAGGATTCCCGACCAAAACCGCCGCCGCGACCTCTGCTTCAATCACCGGACCAAAACGAGCCCACTGGCTCGCGAACTCGCCGACGACCACAATCTCCTCAGGCGCTAATCCCGCCACGATCAGCCGCATGCCTCTGCCAACCGCGAGCGCCATCTTGCCCAGTGCCTCGACGGCTCGTGGATTCCCTGCCTCTGATAGCGTGAGCAAGTCTTGAAAACCGAGATCGGTCGCATCTCCGCCCAGCTCACGGTAGTAGCGAAGCGCCGCACGATTTGAGGCAAAAACCTCCCAGCAACCACGGCCGCCGCAAGAGCAAAGCGGTCCGTTGGGGTCAAGGGGGACATGCCCGAATTCGCCGGCCATTCCAGTTAGTCCACGTGAAAGCTGGCCGTTCATGAAGATCCCTGTCCCAAGACCTTCGGAAACCGTAACGACGACCAGGTCACGAGGTTTTTCGGTTTCGCCGAACCAAACCTCTGCCAATGTGCACGCGTTTGCTGCGTTCTCAAGCTCGACTGGGATTCCTGTGGCCCCTTCGATCGGTCCCTTCACATCGAATTCGGGCCACTTCAAGTTCGGAGCGAATAAAACCCGGTGGGTCACCGGATCGAATCGCCCAGGAAGGCTGATCCCCATTCCTTCAAAGACAAGCTCGGAATGTGCTTGCTGGAAGCCGTGAATCAGACGAATGAGATCGGCGATGGCCGTTTGAGGATCAGCCGAGGTGGCAATCTGCTCTTGTGTGAGAAAACGCCCATTCACGTCCGCCACGCCAACGGTGATCTGGCTCGGCCGAATATCGGCGACGAGAATCGCGCGGCGATCGTTCAACTTTAGATAGGTCGGGCGCCTCCCACGCGGAAGTCGGCCGGTCGAGCCGTAAACGACCCACCTCTCCTGAACGAGCTGTTCCGCAATGAGGGAAACTGTGCTCCGTTGGAGCCCGGAAACACGAGCGAGATCGGCGCGAGAAATTGGCTGCCTTCGCCGGATTAAATTCAAAAGCACGCTCCGGTTAATGTCACGAGCCGTCTCGCTCGATGCCACTTGCTGTCCTGCAATCTCAAATGCTCCCATTTAATTTGGCTCCCGAACTAAATTACTGCCTTAACTCGCCGCGCGCTTCGCGCCTGGCCCAGTTCCCGCCTTGACGCTGGCGAATCTGCTTTCTTTTCAGCAACCTCTGGTCGAGTTAAGGACTGCCGAATTGCGAGCCTTGTGCACCCCGCACGCCGCTCGCCTGCTACACTCTAGGATGCAGAATCCCCTCCCAAGGTCAGATGCTGTGACCCCTCATGGCTCAAAAGCTGCAGCACCCCATCCACCTTCATTTCCGCGACTCAAGAATCTCCAAATAGTCCAACGGAGCTCGCTCACCGCCATCTGGAATCCCCTCGAGCTGGATCTTATCGCCAGGCCGAAGCGCGATGCCCGTGATTCGACGCCGCGTCGAATTATCGCCACTCAGCCTATTGCCGGGCAGATGATCGTCAGCGGTCCAATCATCAACCAATTGATTGCCAACCAAGACCCGGAACTTCGATTGGCCACTCATTAAGTCGAAATACTCGACGTCAATCTCGTAAAATCCTGGCATCCCTTTGAAGATGTAGGTCGCCTGGCACTCCTGCAATGGCTCAGGGCAAACAACAGCTTTGCCGCCTGACGCATCTTCCGCCGGAACGACGTCTGCGGGAACGTACCCTTGCAGCTGCATTGCTTCTGCCTCAACGCGGCCAGGATAGTTCCCTACCCGACCCTTCGCGTCGGGGATGCCGGATGTGCGCAGGAACCAATTACAGACGGCGTCGCGCCAGACGATTGCATGTCCTGCCTGGTACTCAAACCGGGCCAGCACTTCAGCATAGCGCTCCTCGTCCACACGGCCCTTTAGTGTTTCCCATTGCCGTACAAAATCTGCGGCTTGCTCCGCGCCTTCATAATGCGAATCGTAAATGTATTGAATGACCGTCGTGCCGGAATGGAGCACGTATGTGTATGGAACGTGGTGGAAAAAAAGGAGCAATTGGTCCGGAGTAGTTGCAAGGGATTCGTACATGCTTGCAACCGGCGCGGCGTACTGTCCGATATAACCCGTGCCGGTTGCGACGGTGCGATCCATTCCGATCCCATTGTGGTCCCCGCGATGCCATTGTCCCCAGCCGTTCCGTTCGGAGGATTCAACGCCTGGGCCGTAGTGAGGTCCCAAAATATTGGTGAGCGTTCCTGCCCCGAGAGGGCCCGTATAGTTCTCGTAGACGCGCCACGAGCTGAGGAGCATCGCGTCAATCGTTCGCACAACAAAAGGATCGTTGCCGAACGTGAGACGAGTCCATTCTTCGGCTATCGCGTGTGAGGTCATAGCCGGATCCCATGCGAGGCGGCCGAAACCATATAGATTCGCCATCGCGAGAGGATGGCCGAGCCACGTGGGATCCAGTCCCACGTTCGCGACTCCAACGAAGCCGCCCTCGGGCCGGTGAAACGTTTCGCCCGAGACTAAATCCCTAACCAGCGTGGAGCTTCCGTTCGCGCGCAAATCAAAGTCGAGCGATTCCTTCCACATGGGAATGAGAAAACACAGGTGCCTCTGCTGGCCTGTGTATTCCTGCGTGATCTGAAGCTCAATCGCTTCGTTTGTCTTCGTCAATCCGCCGAAAAGCGGCGAAACTGGTTCGCGCACCTGAAAATCGATCGGACCGTATTTAATCTGTACTACCACGTTGTCGTCGAATTCTCCGTCGAGGGGATGGAATATGTCATACGCCGCTCTCGCGCGGTCTGCTTTTGGATTTGTCCAATCGAGATGGTGGTCGTACACAAAGGCGCGATAGAACAAAAATCCCCCGTGCGGCTCAAGTGCAGCAGCAATCACATTTGCAGCGTCCGCAGGCGTACGCCCATAGGAGGACGGTCCAGGCCGACCTTCCGAATCTGCCTTGACGACGAATCCGGCGAAATCCGGAATGCGCGCATAGATTTGATTGACTTTGTTCTTCCACCAATCCGCAACATGCGAATCGAGGGGATCGAAGGTATCCAGCCCACCTTCCACCTTCGGACTGCTGAGATCGACGGAGAGCGCCAAACGCACACCCCACGGCCGGAACGCGTCCGCGATTCTCGCGAGCTGTGGCAGAAAGCTCTCATCGAGCGCGTGGGGGTCGGCGTTAACGTTATTGACCGCGCATCCGTTGATTCCAACCGAAGCCAAAAGGCGAGCGTAGTCCGCAGCGCGGGTCATATCCGAGCGGACAGAGCCGTTCTCGAAAAAGATTGAATTCCCAGCGTAGCCGCGCTCGATGCGCCCATCCAGGTTGTCCCACTCATCCACCCAACGAAGTGGCGCGGCGGGTTGCTCGACTTCGTTCAGGTCGTCGAGACTTTCAGCGCGTGCAATGCGGCTCAAGAGAGCGAAGGTGCCGTAGAGAACACCCCGGTCCGTGTTCGCCGTGATAATCAGGCAACTGCGCTCGGGGGTCTTACCCGTGGTCAGCCAGTAGCCGTCTTCGCGAAGCGCAGGCGGGCTCTTCAACTCGGGGAACGCCTGGTGCACTGCGTCAAATGTGCCAAGCACAATGGCGCTTTCGGCGGGCAAGGCCTGTTCAGCCCGCAATGTCCTTCCCAACATTCCTCGAATACCGCGAATCAATTCGCCCTGCGCGGAGCCCAAAACATCTGAGTCCCCGAACAGCACCGCGACAGCGGGGAGAGAGACGTACTTCTGTGCTTCGGCTGAAGGGAGTCGTGCGTATCGCAGCCAACCCTCGAGGCCCGATTCAGCAAGAAGAGAAAGAGGATGCGCGCCCTCGAGCAACAGGACTCCGAGAATCGCGACTGGCATCCGATTCTTCATGAGATCTTCGCCCTCACACGAACTCTTTGCGCATCGCTGAAACTCAGACTCCGGACCGTCAGCGGTTCACGAGGGGCGTTTTGACTGGTGAAAAATGAGGAGTAGCTTACGCGCACGCTCCTCTGCAGACATGTCGAGGCAGACGCGCCGAGCGGAGCCGTCACGGGCCGGCCTTGGTTCATCCAGTGTTGCGTCGCAGCAATCACGAGATTTCCTTACCGTGTGCGTTAACGGCGTGCTAGATTATCACAAGCTTTTTCAATTGCAAGAGATAGTTTTCCCGGGAGGCACCCCCATGAAAGATCGCCCACGAGGCCGATCTGGAGCGGTTTCCGCTTTCCTCATTCCTGCGATCCTTCTGATTGCCACCTCTTGCCTGCATGCCCAGGACGTGCCTCCCTACTTGGATCCCAAGCTGCCCGTGGAGCAGCGCGTTGCCGATCTCATGTCTCGCATGACGCTCGAAGAGAAGGTCGCCCAACTCGAAGGCGCGTGGGAAAATCGTCAGTTCTTCCCTGATACGCACTCCCTTTTTGTGGACGACAAGGGGAGCTTTCTCCCTGACGCTGCCTCCAGGCTGTTGAGATACGGTCTGGGAGAGATGTCGCGCCCCAGCGAGAACCGCGGGCCGCGCCAAATGGCGGAATTCACGAACGTGATGCAAAAGTGGGTAAAGGGGAATACGAGGCTGGGTATTCCAATCCTATTCCACGAGGAATGCCTGCATGGATTCGTCGCGCAGGGTGCCACGTCCTATCCACAGGCAATCGCGTTGGCTTCTACTTGGGATCCTGGCCTGGTGCATGACGTTTTCACAGCCACTGCCGCCGAAGTGCGTTCCCGTGGTGCGCAGCAATGTCTCGCGCCCGTGTTGGATTTGGCTCGCGACCCACGTTGGGGACGGACCGAGGAAACCTACGGTGAAGACCCCTATCTCGTCTCGCATATTGGATTAGCGGCGGTGCAAGGCTTGCAGGGGGTCGGGCCCTTCATTGACGAAGCTCACGTCATGGCAACCGCGAAGCATTTTGCGGTTCACGGCCAGCCGGAAGGGGGAACCAACGTAGCCCCCGGCAACTACTCCGAGCGCGTGATTCGCGAGTATTTCCTCAAGCCGTTCGAGACCGTGGTCGAAAACGGCCCCGTGCAGGCCGTGATGGCCTCCTACAACGAAATTGATGGAATTCCATCTCATAGCAATAAGCACCTCTTGGATGACATTCTGCGGGGGGAATGGGACTTCCGTGGAGTCGTCGTCTCCGACTACTTCGGAATCACCGATCTCAATAATCTGCATCACGTCGTCGCGACCAATGACGAGGCGGCCAAGCTTGCTCTTGAGTCCGGTGTGGACGTAGAGCTTCCCTTCGCAAGCGCGTACCCAAGTCTGATTGATCAAGTGAAGTCGGGTAATGTCTCTCAGTTCTATGTGGACCGCGCGGTGGCGCGCATCTTAAGGGAAAAATTTCTCCTAGGGCTTTTCGACAATCCCTACGTCGATCCCGATAACGCTGAGAAGATCGCGAACGATCCAGCGCATCAACAACTCGCGCTGAAGGCAGCCCACGAAGCCATAATTCTTCTGAAGAATCAGAACGACCTCCTTCCGCTCGACAGGGGGAAGTACAAGAGGATCGCAGTCATGGGTCCTAACGCCGCCGATGTCCACCTCGGAGGCTACAGTGGGACACCGCCGCACTCTGTGAGCATCCTGCAAGGCATCAAGGACAAGGCAGGCTCCACGTCACAAGTGCTATATTCCGAGGGTTGCCGAATTACGGAGACGCTGCCGGATTGGAACGCTGACAAGGTGGTTCTCGGCGATCCGGCGCTCAACGCAAAGCGCATTGAAGAAGCCGTCAAAGTCGCGAAGACCTCAGATCTCGTGATTTTAGTCCTGGGCGAGAACGAACAAACATCTCGAGAAGCGTGGGCTGTGGACCATCCAGGCGACCGCGACGACTTGGATTTGCTCGGAAATCAGGACGACCTCGTGAAAGCGATCCAAGCGACAGGAAAACCAATCGTTGTTATGCTATTAAACGGTCGGCCGAATTCGATTAATTATATTGCAGAGAATGTTCCTGCAATCCTTGAAGGTTGGTACCTCGGGCAAGAGGGTGGC
>Ga0187783_10003293_pt1 | contig 11905 bp, 8 predicted proteins | sample 1015_SJ02_MP02_2_FD_132471 | JGI IMG/M metagenome (GOLD analysis project Ga0187783, IMG submission 132471) | Tropical peat soil microbial communities from peatlands in Department of Meta, Colombia - 1015_SJ02_MP02_20_MG | ecosystem: Environmental > Terrestrial > Soil > Wetlands > Peat | place... | reverse complement strand
TGCGAATAAGGGCAACCGCAGCGGAGTTTTTCGTCGAGGCCGTATTCTCTTTATAGGCCAGACCAAGGATTGCGATCTGCGGATCCCTGGTCTTCGAAAGAACGTGGGTATGCAGAACACGTAGCGGCCAAAGCTTGCGATGCTCGCTGTTGGCAAGCCAGGCCTGCGCGATGCCGCTATCACCGCCATGTTCGGCCGCCAACCGGCAAACTGTCGAAATGTCCCGCTCGAGATTTCCGCCGGACAGACCCAAGCCGGCGCTGATGTAGGAATGCTGACCGATGCGGCGGTCGAGACGCAGCGCCGGCACGATCTCGTTCCAATCGGCGCCAACGTGCTCGCACAGCTCGGCCATCATGTTGGCGACGCCGACCGAGGCGATCAGGCACATATTGATCGAGATCTTGGCGAGTTCCGCGCTCTCGAAGCGCATCGGCAGGATCGGGCAGCCATAGCTTTCGAGATATCGGCGCAGGACGTCGGACAGAGGGCCTGCAGGATCGGCGCAACCGATAATGAACCGCTCGGGATGAAGTGCGCGCTCGATGGCGCGGCCGAAGATCAGCGTTTCGACCTGATAGTAGAGCGTGTTGCCGGCGCGCTGGCGGCGCCGGGTGAAGCCGGGCGGGACCTGGCTGAGGATGACTGCGACCGCGTCCGGGGCGAGCGCCGGCTCGACGCAGTCGAGGAGGGCGGTAAGCGGCTTTAGGTTGCTTACGCCATTGTCATCGGTCGGTATATCGGGGGCGACATAGACGAGCGCGCACTGGCGTAGTTCGTCCGGTTCCGCCGTGAAGCGGATGCGTTTTGCATTTTTAGCCAACAGTTCCGGCAATTGCGGCTCAACGATCGGCAATTCATAGCGGGCGAGCCGCGCCACGCGATCGGAGTCCGGATCGAAGCAAACAACCTCGAAGCCCTTCTCGGCGGCGCCGACGGCGGAATTGAGCCCGAGATGGGTCATTCCGGCAAAGCCGACGGAGAATTCGCTCATCGCGCGCTCTCCGCTCGCGTCTGCGCGGCCAAGTCGTTCAGAGCGGTATTGATCCAGATGTCATTGTCGAGATTGCTCTCGCCGCTGTCGCAGCGGCGCTTGAAGTCGGCGTATTCGAGTGCCCAGGTCGGATCGCTCTGCACCAGGGTCACAGTGTCCTCGTCGGGCCTGCCGCTCGGCAGCACGCGGCGGCGCAGCGTGAAGCTCGTCGGGCCCCATTTGCACAGCGACTGGATATGGGCGCTGCCGTTCTCGGCCAACACGTCGGCGTAGAAGTGGTTGCGCCAGCTCAGGAGGGTGAGCTCCATCTGCAGCAGCGGCGATCCGATCGCGCCGAAGCTGACGTGATCGAACGCGCGGTTCTCGAAGCATGAGGCGGAGAACAGCCGAAAAGGCGCCGTTGGCCTGCCGAACCAGAACAGCGCGGTGTCGATCAGATGCGAGCCGAGGTCAGGGAGAACGCCGGCGCCACGGTCGCGCCAGGCGGAATCGCGAACGAGCCGCGCGGTGCCGTTGCCGTAGAACAGCCGCGCGCTGTAGATGCGGCCGAGCATGCCTGAGGCGATGACCTCGCGCATGCGCACTAAGTGAGGCTCGAAGCGGTGGTTATAGGCCGTGTAGCAGACGGCCTTCTTGGCTTTCGCCAGCGCGCGCAGTTTCTCGATCGGCTGATTGCCGGCCTCAGCTAGGAGCGGCTTTTCGACCAGCACGTGCTTGCCGTTGCCGAGGAGATAGGTGAGGAGCTCGACCTTGGCCTCGTCGGGCGTGCAGACGAGCGCGGCGTCGTAGCTTGTCAAGGGAACGTCGGCGATATGCTTTTGGGTGGCGCCCGCAACGGCCGGGTCGACGGTCGCGACCAGGTCGCTTCCGGCGACCGCGCTGCGCTTCTTCCCCTGGATGCCGAGCCCGACTACGACGACGCGCATGGATTAACCGGTCACTCGTACCGGGCGATCCTTTCGATCGAATCGATCTTCCGGCTGACATCGGTCTGGCCGACCGGGATGTTGCCTTCCTTCTCGCACTCGACGCCGGCCGCGAGACTGCCGAGGATCGACGCGATGACCTCGTTGCCGGTCGCGGCCTGGGCGAGTGCTGCATAGGCGAGGAGCGCGTCGCCCGCTCCGACCGCGTCGATCACGTGATCGACGAAGCTGTCGACGTTGAAGAACGCGCGCGGGTTATATGGATCGATCGAGCGGTAGGTGATTATGCCGCGCTCGCCGAGCTTGAGGATCAGCGTCTTGCATTGCGCCCGGCGGTAGAGCTCCCGTGCCAGCGGGCGGATGGTCGAATCCTGATCACCGAGCGCAAACCGCGCCTCGCGCTCGTTCGGGGTGATGAGATCGAAGCCCTCGAACTCGAGAATGTTGCCCCAGCGGCTCGCTACCTGGCTGTCGGCGATCCGCAGTGTCTCCTTAGGGATCGCCGCGGAGAGCGGCGGAATGGTGTCGCGGTTGAAGATACCGTGGCGGAAATCGCTGAACACGACGATATCGGACGGCGTCTCGCGGACCTGCTCGGCGATGGTGTTAACGACGCGATCGGAGATCGAGCGGTTGTCCACCTTGTCGACCTTGAGGAGCCGGTAGCCGCCGGCGACGATCGCGTTCTTATTGGTGGTCGGTCGGGTCTGGTCGATGATCGGCAGGCATTGGACGCCGGCGGCCTGCAGCGTATCGAGTGCGAACTGCCCGAACTTGTCGTGGCCGAGCACGGTCGAGAAGGTGACGTCGGCGCCGGCCGATTTCAGGTGCGTCGCCACGATCCCGGCGCCGCCGACGAAATCGAGCTGCTCCTCGAAGCGCACGCTCATCGTCGGCGTCTTCGTCATGCCGCCGATCATGGTGCACTGCGTGTAGCTGTCGATGATGGTGTCGCCGATTACGTGCACCTTGAAGCCGGCGAACTTCTGCAGGCCGCGGCGCAGGTCGTCGAAGCTCAGCTTCTCGGCGTCAAGGAGCGCCATCAGCTTCTCTGTGGCAATCGCCGGCGGATCGGTCTCGATGATGTGCGACGACGAGTAGACCACGTCGCCCGGCGTGAAGATGACCTCGCCGCCATAGGCGTTCACTACGGCCTGCTCCTCCGCGGTGCGCGGATTGAGGCCGTTCTTGGTGTATTCGTAGCCCTTGGCAAAATAGTCGGGCTGGATGATCGCGATGTTTTTGAGCGGTTTCGGATCGGCGTCGATTAGCACGTAGTCCACGCATTCCAGCGCCGCCAGATTGAACGCGCGCAACTCCTGCGGCACGAATGGCCGGAAATTGGCCTTCATGATGTGTTCGTCGGCGGTGAGGCTCGCGATCAGGACGTCGGCCTTGGACTTGGCGTAGAGCAGATGCCGCACATGGCCGGGATGCACGATGTCGAAGGTCCCATGGCACATGATGACCTTCTTGTCGCGCGGCCGTGGGCCGATCAATGCCGCGATGTCCTGCGCGGTCTTGACCTTGTGGGAGACGATGTTGCGGCTTGCGGCGTCCATCACGGCGTCAGCTCTTTAGGGCTCAAGGCGCGGAACCAGCCTGCCGTCGCCTTGGCGATCGAGTCGGGGTCCCAGAGCGGCGCGTCGCGCCAATAATCGATGTCGGCGACAATCCGGGCTACTCCAGCCTCGAATGTTACCTTCTGCGCCCAGCCGAGGTCACGCCTGATCTTGGCGATGTCGGCGCATGTACAGTCCGGCTCGCCCGGGCGCTTGGGGATGTGCACGGCGGGACCGCCCAGCAACTCGACCAGCCGGTTGACCGACTGCGGATTGCCGGCGCCGACGTTCCAGATCTCGCCGGACTTCGGCGTCTCCGCGGCGCGGAGGAAGGCGTCGGCGATGTCGGTCACATAGACGAAATCGCGCGTTTGCGTGCCGTCGCCGACGACGGTGAACGGCTTGCCGGCGATCTTCTGGCGCAGAAACACGCCGAACACGGCGCCATAGGCGCCAGACGTGCGCGAGCGCGTGCCATAGGCGTTGAAGATGCGGATCGAGGCGACCGGCAGCCGGTAGACCTGATGCCAGTGGAACGCCGCCTGCTCGCCCTGGTATTTGCTCAGCGCGTAGGGGTATTGCGGCGCAATCGGATGGTCCTCGCGGGTCGGCGTCATGGCAAGGCCGTAGCAGGACGACGACGCGGCATAGACGAATTTCCTGACGCCGGCGTCGCGGGCGCATTCGAGCATGTGCACCGTGCCCTGCACGTTGACCGCCATGTATTCGAGCGGCCGCTCGATCGAAGGCACGATGTCGCCGATCCCGGCAAAATGAAAGACGTAGTCGGCGCCCTTGAACAGCTTGTGGCCGGGTTCGTAGCCGCGGACGTCGGACGTTTCGAGGACGACGTCGCGATTGCCCTTGTGCTGGGCGAGGTTTCCTTCGCGGCCGCCGACCAGATTGTCGATCACGCGGACGATGAATCCGCCGTCAACCAGGAGATCGACCATGTGACTGCCGATGAACCCGGCGCCGCCGGTGACGACTGCGATCTTGCGCTCGGCCCTCATTTCGCTTCGATCTTCTTCATCGTGCGCACGTTGTAGTACCAGTCATCATCGAAGCTGTCCGGCAACAGGTGATTGCGGAAGGCGCGGGCAAGATCGCGCACCGCATCCTCGATGCTGCGTTTCGGCTCGAAGCCGAGCACGCGCTTCACTTTTTCGGAATTAACGTGGTAGGAGCGCATATCGTTAGTCGGGGTAGTGACGATCTTGATGTCGCCCTTCTCCGGCATCTCCTCCTCGACCACATGCTTGACCATGTGGGCGATTTCGGCGATCGAGCAATTCTGGAAGCCGATATTGAACGTCTCGCCGTGGATTTTTTCGTGCGGCGCGGTGAGCATCACCAGATAGGCATCGACCATGTCTTCGACGTGCAGGTTGGGCCGCATCTGGTTGCCGCCAAAGACTGTGATAACGCCCTTGTTGACAGCGTGGTTGGTCAGGATGTTGACCGAGAGGTCGAGACGGGTGCGTGGGCTATAGCCGCACACCGTCGCCGGCCGAATGACGACGCAGGTGAAATCGTCGGCCTTGTGCTTCCACAGGATCGGCTCGCACATGCCCTTAAACTTGTTGTACAGCGTCAGCGGCACCAGCGGATGGTCCTCGGTCACGTTCGGCGAATCGCTCACGCCATAGACCGAGCTCGACGAGCAATAGACGAAACGCTTGACGCCGGCGTCCTTCGCTGCGGTGACCAACGGCTCGAAGCAATCGTAGTTGATGGTCTCCGAGAGCTTCTCGTCGAGCTCGAAGCTCGCATCGTTCGAGATGCAGGCAAGATGCAGCACCGCGTCCTGGCCTTGCATGGCGGCGGCCAGTTTCGGCGTGTCGCGGATGTCGCCCTGGATGACGCGCAAATTCGCGTCGTTCGGCAAGCGGCATCCGAAGAACAGTTGATCGTACACCGTGACGTTGTAGCCTTCGTCGAGGAGCCGCGGGATCAGTACGTGGCCGACATAGCCGGCGCCGCCGGTGACGAGCACGTTTTTCAGGCTTGGGTCCATTCGGCTGACCAATTGTAAATCGAAAGATTCCCCGGCCAGCCGCGGCCGCGGCTCCTAGAGCGCCCGGGCGGACGCCGCGCCGTTTTAGGAGGCAACCCGCCGCGCCGCAAGGGGAATGCGAAAGCCCGCGGTGGCGGCGTCCTTGTGGAACATCATCACGGTTTCGCGCGAGTAGTCTGTCATGTCCTTGCCGACGAGTGCGAGCTTCTTGATGACGTCGCTCGTCACCGTGATGATGTGACAGCCGATCTCGTTGGCCTGGAAGATGTTGAGGAGTTCGCGCGGACTCGCCCAGAGGAGCTCGGCCTTGGGCCGGTATTCGAGCAGCGCCAGCGCCTCGCGCATATGGGGCACCGGGTCCCGCCCGGTGTCGGCTATGCGCCCGGCAAAGACCGAAACCACGGCCGGCGTGTCCTCGGCGAGCGCGGCGGCGATCTTGCCGACCTGCTCGTGCGTGAACACGGCGGTGACGTTGAGCTTGACGCCGGCGCGCGACAGCGTCGCGATCAGCGGGCCGGAGAAATCGCCCTTGGTGTTGGTCACCGGGATCTTGACGTAGACGTTGCCGCCCCAGGAGGCGATCTCGCGGGCCTGGTCTTCCATGGTGGAAAAATCGTCGGCGAACACTTCGAACGAAACCGGCCGGTCGGAAATGGCTTTGAGAACCTCGAGCGCGAACGCCTTGTAGTCAGTCACGCCCGCGCCGCGCATCAGCGTCGGATTGGTGGTAAAGCCCCTCACCAGCGGATTGGCGGCGGATTCTTTCATGCTGTTAAGATCGGCGCCGTCGGCGAAAATCTTGATGGTGAGCTTTGCGACGTTCGGCGATTGCATCAGTACCCCCACCTTCCCGGATCGGCCACAATTCACGCGCGTTCCCATCCTAACCCGTCGTGCCGCGATCGAGAATGAGATCCGCAGCTTCGGAGAGCGACGCGACGACGTGATCGGGTTGATTGAGCTCCTCCTGCTCATAGCCATATTCAACTGAGATAGTCAAACACCCGGCGCCGCCGCCCGCCACTATATGGGCAGCGGTTTCCGACAAAGCAGTGCCTCGCTAGGGTCCGTCGCATGCTCTCCACAGTGGCGAGGTCATGCTGGTTACCACCTGGGCGCATGCTGTTGGCCGTTGCGAAGTTGCGACCATCGCGCTAAGCCAGCCGGCAGCCCAATCGTTTTCTAAATGCGGCCGTGAACCAAATCCCGTCTACAAATGCCAACGATGCCCTGTCGCGACTCGAAAGAGTTCACTCGGTTAATGACTTGATCGCCGGGCTCGCAAATCACAATGGCAGTTTGGATCCGACCAGGTTGTCTCGGATTGCAATTTTAGGCGCAGCATCGGAGGGACGAAGGCTGGCGCGAATCTGCCGGGAACGCGGAATTGCCATCGTCGCGATCGCGGACGACGATCCTGCGAAGCTGGAAACAAGGATTGAGGGTGTAAGAGTCGATCCGTCCGGTACCCTTGATGTTTTGGACCGGACGATACCGGTTGTCGTCGCGTCGCATCGCGTTTTGAATGGAGTGCAGCGGTTGCGTGCACGCGGATTTTCGACGGTATTGCCGTTTGCCGCACTGCAGGTCTTAGCGCCCAAGATCTTCCCGCCGCATATGTTCTACGACGGGTGGTTGGAGGATCTGTGCCACAATAAGAAACAGTACCTTTGGCTCAACGCGGAGCTCGCCGATGAACGATCGCAAAAAGTGCTTGAGGCGGTCGTTCACTATCGTTTGACTGCCGATCCTCAATTCCTCACGCCCGTGATTGAGAGGGGCCACTATCACCAGGGCCTTTACCACCCTGCCGGAGTTTTTGATTGCACCGATCACGAGGTGTATGTGGACGCCGGTGCGTTTGATGGCGATAGCATCAGATGGTTCAAGGAGCGAGTCGGTAATCGCTATGATCGTATCATTGCGCTCGAACCGGACCCACGGACTTACGCCAAATTGACGCAAAATTTTCTCGGCGAAGAGCGGATCGAGGCGATCAACGCGGGCCTGCACCGTAGAAATGCGGTTCTGCAGTTTCGCGACGATGCAAGCCGCGGCGCGATCTTCACCCCCGAGGGCGGCATCGCAATGGATGTCGTCAGCCTCGATGAGCTGCTTGCCGGCGAGCGGGTTACCTTCCTCAAAATGAACATCGAAGGCGCGGAGATCGACGCACTGTATGGCGCGCAGGAAACGATACGTCGATGGTTGCCGAAATTGGCGATCTCAGTTTACCATCGACCTAGTGACCTTTGGCGCATTCCGCGGCTCGTGCGCGAGTTTAGTGCCGACTATGATCTTTTCTTACGGCAGCACGATGGTGGCGTGATCGAGACCGTGCTTTACGGTACGCCGCGGTCCCGCGCGCGTTTGATGGCCTGACGCCGAGGATCGCTGATGGTTGGACGGTGAAGCCTCGATTCCTTTGCGCCGAGAAGCTCCGAAAGCCAAATCAGCGCTCGATGTTGCGGCGGCTACGGAACTTAAGATAGTGGCGCGCTGGGTTTGTCCTTCGGCTAGAATTGCCGCGAGGGCGTGTGATAAGTTGCTTTCGGGCGACAGCGGCTACGGTTGGCTCGGCGGGCGGCGTGGAGCAGGCAATTTCTAAAAGTCAGGCCATTCGTTCGCCAGCCGACTCCCGCCTGGCGATCTTCGGCGGGGAGCCGGTACGCAAGAGGCCGATGCCGCCGCGATGGGCCCTTGGCGACGAAGAGGCTGCCGCAATTCAGGAGGTCATTGGCTACTATCGAGAACGCGGCCTCGATCCGGGCTACCAGGGAGAGTTCGAGAGACGCTACACGGAAGCCTTCGTTGCGGAGATGGGCGGCGGCTACGCCGACGCCGTTGCAACCGGAACGGCAGCACTCTTCGTTGCGGTGGCGGCGCTCGGCCTGCCCGAAGCCAGCGAGGTGATCGTCTCGCCGATTACCGATCCGGGATCACTGTCGGCGATCATTCTCAACCGGCTTGTTCCGCGCCTCGCGGACTCAGAGCCTAGCCGCTACAGTATGGGTGTCGAGCAATTCGTCGCTCGCATCGGCCCCAAGGTTCGCGCCGTTATGGTCGTGCATTCGATCGGCCAGCCGATCACTGACATTGGTGACATCGTCAGGGAGGCTCATGATCGCGGCATCATGGTCATCGAGGACTGTAGCCAGTCGCATGGCGCGAAGGTTTTGGGACGACCCATTGGGACTTTTGGCGATATCGCTGCGTTTTCAGCGATGTACCGCAAAGCCCACATGGCGGGCGGAAGCGGCGGTATCGTTTACGCGCGCGACCGCGACCTCGCGCGGCGCGCCTTGGCGCATGCTGACCGGGGCAAGCCGCGCTGGCTGCCAGATTTTAGTGACTACGATCCGAGTGGCTTCCTATTCCCGGCACTGAATCTGCACACCGACGAGATCTCCTGCGGTATTGGGCTGACTTCACTGCGGCGGCTGCGGGATACCATTCTGCGCCGGTTAGTGTTCGTAGCCGAGCTCACCGGCCGGATGCGGGATCGCTGTAAGATTTGCAAGCCCTACGGTTATTCACCTAGCGACTCGCCTTTTGTCTATCCGATAATCGTCGACGTCGATCGGATTACGTGCTCGAAGCTCGAGTTCGCAAACGCGGTTCTGGCGGAAGGCATCGGCCTTAACCCGCACTATCGCTATGTGGTCGCCGACTGGCCTTGGCTCAAACCGTACCTTGCTGACACTTTCGACACGCCCAACGCGCGCGATGTTCGCGACCGGTCATTCTGCCTCTATCTCAACGAGAACTACGGTGTGTCGGAAGCGAGCGAGTGCACGGCCGCAATTGTGAAAGTGGAGCGTCACTTCGCCCGCTCCTAAAGAGTAGCTGGCGTCAATTTGAGCCCCAACGAACATGCGACTATACTTGGCGGTAACTTTTTGGGGCGAGGAGTACCGACGCTATTTCCTCGACTTCTGCCTTGCGTCGCTGCTCGCGCCGGGCAACATCCCAGCGATCATCGACAAGGCTTCGGCAAAACTGCTTATTGCAACGAATGATTTGGACTGGGCAGCTCTGCAGGCAGAGCCAACGTTTATCGCGGCGAGGAACTTAATACAAATAGAGCAGGTGGCGTTCCATCACGAAACCTATTGCGATTCGCACGGCAAGATGCTCGTCATGTCCCGTGCGCATAAGCGCCTTGCCAACCGAATGTTCGAAGACGGGGCTCGCGGAGTTTTCCTTTATCCCGATATGCTCGCCGCCAGTGGCTTCATCGGCAAATTGCAAGAATTGTGCGAGCACGGATTCGCGGTTGTGATGTTCATGAATGTTCGCTTTGCGAACGAGGGGATATTTGGTGAGCTAAACGAAAGAGGCTTCTGCCGTCCAGGCGAGCCAATCGTCTTGTCTGCAAGAGAACTCGCAAGGCTGACGATCCGCCACATGCACTCGGAAATGCGGCGGAGTAACTTCGGAGCAACGTGTGACGACTTTGGATGTTCGTCCTACTTTTGGGTCGTTTCTCCGGGAGAAGATCTTCTCTTCCATTGCGGAAGCTGGATTCCGTCACTGATCGACTATGGCTCAATTAGCAGGCATGACGATAGTACGTTCGACTCTTGGACCCTCGATGGCGACTACATCGCGAAGAATCTTACCGATACCAAGGGTGTCTATTTCGTGCGGGACACAAGCGAACTTTTCATGATTAGTTTCACCCCCGAATCATCTGTTCATTTTTCGCTAACTCCCATTCTCCGATATCGCTTTCCGAAATTGCGCGAGAGGTGGAAGATTGCGGGCGCGCACACGTTTCTGTTTCAGATAGCCCGCATGGACTGGCTCAGAAGAGAACAATTCCGGCATCCGGTGCACTTCCGCGGCGGAGATTCATCCGAGTCGCAGTGGCGTTGCGCCGAGAGCAGGGCCGCACGAATTATCGCGAGGATGGAGCACGGTACTTCAGCGGACCAAATTGTGAATGTTTTGTATCGTTGCAACTTGGTTTTTCACTGGTTATGGCGCCATCGCTTGAAGATTCTGCGACGTGTTGGCCATATGCTTCGTGGCGACCGGGCAGCGTGGCGGCAAGCCAAGGACCGCTTGCAGCGGGCGGCGGATTATTTGGCTGACCGACCAGCGGCGTGATTGGCGTCAGCAGCCATGGAGATCCTAGTGCAATTGCAACAGCCAGCGGATTGCATAGAAAGGCCGTAGTTGAACTATTATTCTAACACTAACGCATGAACTGTCGCACGCGCCACATCGTTCGCTTTAATGCGCTACGATCGCCGCGCAAGATTTGACCTAGGCGTCGCATGATCTTTGAACGGTTCACCCACAAGAAAACCATCGTCCAGGCGCATCGAGAGAGGGCTGGTATCGTCCAAGAATAGTACGCGTGCATGAGCCCGCGTAGGGGCAGTGGTGGCGGGACGAAATCGAGTTTTCGCAGGATATTTTGCGTATCTGGCGGAGGGGTCACACACGAGAGCAAAGTAACAAGAGCACGCTGCTCAATGGGGCGCCAGTTGTCATCAATGGGCCGGGCGTGCCAGCGGGCTCCATGAAAAAATATTTGCTGCTTCAGCGGATCGAAAGTTCCGCTATAAAACCACATACGAAATCTCGTCTTTCTCGTGAGGTTTCCAATGTACCTTCGCTGTAATGCCGGCTGCGGCGTTAGATCATAGGCCTTATCGGTCGACGGTGCCCAGCTGGCAATGAACATCTCGTCGGAATCTAGTACCAGATGAATTCTTTTGATATCGCCGAGATTCTTATGTATGTAGTCGCCGTCGATGGTCCACTGGTCGAATGTTGATGTGTCGTGTATGGGAACTGATTTGAAGTCCAACAGCAGAGCCGCCCAGCTCATGGAATGCACGACGATGCCATCCTCGCCGGGTACTCGCCACCAGACGGCGGAAGGCGTCGAGAAGAAATACGGCGCGTCCCATTCGTAGGTCAGAGTCTCGCTATGCATGCTCGCGAGAGCTGCATGAACGAGCTGCCTGCCAACTAAGGTAATCGGGTCAGCTGATCCGTTTCGGCCCCGCGGCGATATGCCAAGTTTTTGCAGATTTTCGAAAAACGGCTCTTCGGCGAAACGCAACGCAGGCACCAACGCGAGCTCCACGCCCTGGCCGGCAAGCTCCTGGAGGCGTGCAATGGTTCCGTCCGAGAATATCGAGTCTGGCTGCAAAACGAACGGATAGGCTTTGGCTTCATAAGCCATTTCAGCACCCCGTCGATGTCCAATGCCCATGTGAACGCAAGGGGCGGTTTTGAAGGGGCAGGGAGGAATTTCGTTGAAGATGGGGTCGACATACTGTTCCAGCAGTTGGAATATCGGAGCCGTTTTCATGGCTGACCAATCGTCGGGCCGCGTCCATATGAGAAACTTGCTGCGTTGCGCCGTTGTCAAAGCCGGCAAATTGCG